>Ga0070733_10003608_pt1 | contig 10530 bp, 11 predicted proteins | sample Coa_R1_9_FD_66450 | JGI IMG/M metagenome (GOLD analysis project Ga0070733, IMG submission 66450) | Surface soil microbial communities from Centralia Pennsylvania, which are recovering from an underground coalmine fire - Coalmine... | ecosystem: Environmental > Terrestrial > Soil > Unclassified ... | reverse complement strand
TGGATGAGCCGACCAACGGCGTCGATCCGGTCTCGCGGCGCGATTTCTGGGCCATTCTGTATCAATTGGTAAAGGACGGCATCACGGTTTTCGTGACCACGGCTTACCTAGACGAGGCCGAACGCTGCAACCGCGTGGGGCTGATGTACCGCGGCCGACTGATCCAGTGCGATGCGCCGGAAGCGGCGCGTCACAAGATCGCGGAGGAATGCTACCAGGTGGCCGCTTCCCACCCGCGTGCTGCCCAGGAATTGCTGCGGCAATCGGAGGGCGTGCTGAGCGTGGAGCCTTCGGGCGCCACACTGCACCTGTTCCTGTCGCCTTCGGTAACCTCGCCGGAAACGCTCGGCAGGAAACTCGACGTGGGCGGCTATGGTCCGGCCGCGTTCCACCGCATCGTGCCTTCGCTCGAGGACGTATTTATCGCGCACGTCCGTAAGGCGGAGAAAGCATGACCACGGCGGAGAACGGGTCGGCGGTGGAAGTGCAGGATCTGGTCAAGGCCTTCGGCGACTTCGTGGCCGTGGACCACGTTTCGTTTCAGGTAAAGAAGGGCGAGATTTTCGGCTTTCTGGGCCCGAATGGCGCGGGCAAATCCACCGTGATCCGGATCCTCTGCGGGCTGCTGACGCCCACCTCAGGCGGAGGCATGGTGGCGGGCTTCGATGTGGGCGAGCATCCCGAGGAAATTCGTAAACACATCGGCTACATGTCGCAGAAGTTCTCGCTGTACGACGACCTCACCGTGGAAGAAAACATCGACTTCTTCAGCAGGATTTACGGCGTACCCAGGGAGCGGCGCGGCGAACGGAAAGAGTATGTGCTGCGCATGGCGGGCCTCGAGGACCGTCGCGCCACTACCACCCGGCTGCTCGCCGGAGGGTGGAAACAGCGGCTGGCGCTAGGCTGCGCCATCGTGCATGAACCGAGCATCCTGTTCCTGGACGAACCCACTTCGGGCGTGGATCCGATTGCGCGGCGCGGCTTCTGGGATCTGATCTACCAGCTTGCCGAAGCGGGCCACTCCATTCTGGTCACGACGCACTACATGGACGAAGCCGAATACTGCCATCGTCTGGCCCTGATCTACCGTGGCAAGCTGATCGCATTGGGCGTTCCGCTCGCGCTCAAGCGGGATATGCACTCGCAGCAGTTATTGCAACTCGACACTTCCGATCTGCTGGCCACTATGCAAGCGCTGGAAGCCGAGCCTGGCGTGATGAGTGTCGCCGTATTCGGCGCAGGCCTGCATGTCACGGTGCAGGACGCTACTGCCGCTACCGCGCGCATCCGTCAGGTGCTGGAACAGAAAAGTATCGCGATCCGCCGTCTGGACGGTATCCAGCCTTCCATGGAAGACGTGTTTGTGGCGCTCATTGAAGCCGAAGACCAGAGGACGCCATGAAGCTGCGACGTACGCGAGCCGTCTTCCAAAAAGAGTTTCGCCATATCCTGCGGGATTCCCGAAGCCTGATCATGGCTCTGGTGCTGCCCATGTTCCAGATGTTGCTGTTCGGTTACGCACTGAATCTTGATGTGGACCGGATTCCCACACTGATCTATGACGCCGACCAGAGCGCTGCCAGCCGCGCGCTGATTGAGCGCTTCCGCGGTTCACGGTTTTTCGAGATCGAGGGGTTTGTAAATAGTTACGCGGGCATCGAAAAAGCCATCGACAAAAGCGAGGTCCTGATGGGTCTCGCGATTCCGCGGGATTATTCGCAGCGGATCAGCGCCGGCGATAAGGCCAACCTCCAGATTCTGCTGGATGGGAGCGATTCGAACACGGCCTCCATCGGTCTGAGCTACGTGGAATCGATGGTACAGAACTACGCGCTCGAGGTGCGCTCCGCCGGGCAGGAACGCTTGGCCGGCATGGATCTCACATCTCCCGTAGAGGCGCGCCTGCGGATCTGGTACAACAACACGCTGGAGTCCAAGAACTATATTGTGCCGGGCCTGATCGCCGCAATGATGATGGTGATTGCAGCGCTGTTGACTTCCCTTACGGTTGCCCGCGAGTGGGAGATGGGCACCATGGAGCAACTGCTTTCGACGCCGGTTCGCGCCGAAGAGATCGTAATGGGCAAGATGCTGGCATTTTTCGTAGTGGGCGTGGTGGATACGGTGGTTGCGTCGCTGGTGGGGATTTTCATCTATGGGGTTCCTTTCCGGGGATCCCCCTGGGTGCTGGCTTTGACCACGGTGATTTTTCTCACCGGAGCCTTCTTCTGGGGCATTCTGGTTTCGGCGGTGGCCCGAACGCAGACTCTCGCTTATCAGATGGGGCTGGTCAGCACGTTCCTCCCTTCATTTCTGTTATCGGGATTTATGTACGCCATCGAGAATATGCCCGCTCCCATCCAGGTGATCACGCACGTCGTGCCGGCCCGTTATTTCGTGACCATCGTGAGAGGCATTTTTCTAAAAGGTGTCGGCCTGAATGTGTTGTGGGGCGAAGTGCTGTTTCTCATTGCGTTCTCCAGTATCGTGTTCTGGCTGGCGACGCGAAAGCTGAAACAGAAGCTGGCGTGAGGCGGCAAGTATGAGGGAGCGGATTTTTGCCATTGTTCGAAAAGAATTGAGCCAGATGTTCCGGAACCCGCGGACGCGCTGGTTTCTGTTCGTACCGCCTATGTTTCAGCTCATCGTTTTCGGCTATGCGGTGAATCTGGACGTGGATAACCTCCGCATGGGTTGGATGGACCAGGACCAGACACCGGAGAGCCATGAACTGCTGGCTCGTTTCCGTGGATCGGAACGATTTTTGCTGACAGCTCTGCCGCAAAACGACAAGGACATTCAGGACGTGCTAGACCGTGGAGAGGTGCAGCTGGTCGTGCGGATTCTGCCCGGTTTTGGACGCGATGTTCTGCTGGGACGGCAGACCTCGGCGCAGATCCTGGTAGACGGCACCAATTCCAACACGGCGTCGCTGGCTTCGGCGTATGCCAGCCAGATCGTGACCGGATATTCTGCCCACGTCGCCCCCGATCAGCAACGGTCGAGAGTGATGGCCCGGGCGAGCATGGGATCGATCAACCTCAAATCGCCGCGGGTGAGCGACAGTGCGCGGGTGTGGTTCAATCCCGATCTCAAGAGCCGGAATTATTTTGTTCCGGGAGTGGTGTGTAACCTCATAATGGTGGTTACCGTGATGCTCACAGCCATGGCGATCGTCCGCGAAAAGGAGATCGGCACCATGGAGCAGCTAATGGTTACGCCCATCCGCCCCCTGGAACTCATGATTGGCAAGATGTTGCCCGCCGCGCTGGTGGGGCTGATGGACCTGGTGATGATCACCACGGCGGCGCTCTTGATCTTTCACATCCCATTCCGCGGCAATCCGCTTTTGCTCGGGCTGAGCGCCAGCTTGTTCCTGTTAACCAGCCTGGGAATCGGGCTGTTTGTCTCGACCATTTCGTACACCCAACAGCAGGCCATCATGTCGTCTTCCCTGATCGCAATACCTACCTTCATGCTGAGTGGCTTCGCCTACCCCATTCGCAACATGCCGATAGCAGTCCAGTACTTCACTTATTTGAACCCGCTGCGGTACCTGATCGAAATCGTGCGCGGAATTTTTCTCAAGGGCGTAGGCCTCTCGGTGCTATGGCCTCAGTTGCTGACACTGCTGATCTATGGAACCATCGTGATGGGGTTAAGCGCGAGCTCTTTCCGAAAAAGACTGGACTAGATTCCCAAGGGAAAATCTGGAATACCTGCGCGGTCGATCAGTTTGACTGGGTGCGGAATCGGCGCAAAAGCAATCCGGCCAAACCGGAAGCAAGTAACAGCAGGCTGCCGGGTTCCGGCGTGTCGACGATGGGGCTGGCGACGTGTACCTGACCGTTGAGGATTATCAGGTTTCCGCCCAAACTGGCTCCAAATGCGTCGGCGAGCGAAACATTGGACAAGGTAATGTCGCTCGTTCCCACTCCGGTGGCAGCGAAAGTGATTTCGGCCATGATGAAAGCACCCGCCTGCGAGGCGTTCAGCGTCGCCCCGGGGTCTAACGAGACTTCTTCCAGCTCGAGCGGAAAGCTGGACAACCCGCAAGCGGTAATTAAGCCGGTACACTTAAACGAGGGAAAAGTAAGGGCCAACTGGTCGCCCAGAATAGGATCCCCGAAACTCACCGACGGGCTCCCCAAAACGAGCGGGTTGTAGTCGACCTCCATGTCGAAGGCGCCTAATGAGGGAGCGGCATTGGCGCCCAGACCCGTAATGCCGATGGCTATGGTGACCGGATCGCCCAAGGACACAGGCGCGCCGCTTGTCTCCACGGTGAAGGTGATTTGGTCTGCGAACGAGCACACAGATGCAGCAGACAAAAGGGCTACAAACATGCCGAAACGGCCTAAACGTGTTATCTGTCCCACAGTCCACCTCAGAGGCCCTATTCAGATTCCATTGAACGACCGCATGATCGCCGAACGCCTAAAGCCGCCGAAGGCCAATGGCCCGCTTAGGCATACTAGCTCCTGTAACTTAATCGAGTAACAGCATATAGTATCTGTGTCTGTTCGGGTAAAATCAATGGCGTATTGAAGGGCCAAGCTCTTCCTGCGTCGAAGTACTACATGGGGGCGCACCAAAGGCCCTCGAATCTGAGGCTAGTTCCGGACCTCATAGTACCAACCCGATCTACCTCAAACCGGAAGAGCGCACTTCGCAGCATTCGCCTAGAATTCATTGGGATAGCGACCATCCCGATGCTGTTGGACGGGCACGTCACACTGGAAGTTGAGCGCCTGGATCGCTGTATTTGAACAGCTAATCGGCAAACTGGCGACCGGACCGGGCCAGTGTGCTCTAAGCGGGAGCGGCTGGGCAAGCCGATTCTCTGGCCGGTTGTGCTGGGTCAGGTGCAGAAAAGTCTCCGCGATGCGGTCAATTATTTGGCCGAACGCGATGGTATTCGGTATTCATTTCCGGCATAAATGGCTGTAAGGCCGCGCGGTTGTTCTCGCTTGTGGCGGCTCGGGTGTTCCGGCCCGCCATGGAGGTTTGCCGGCCAACGACGCCGTCCTGCCGTTTCCGCTACGACAAGCGCTGGCGCTAGCAGATGGCTAGTAAGCAGCTGCAAGCGTCCGTGGCTCGGTTGGAGGAACGGCGGAATGGAGGCAACTGCGGGCGCAGCGCGCCCGACAAAGGGACCAACCGCGCCAAGTGCCGTCCGGCATAATTCTCGGCGCGGAGGATGCTGTGGTCGGTGACTGCGGCGTCGCAGATGCTGGATTAGACGGTCCGCGGCCAAAGACTCTGCAGGGTACCCTAGCTAGAAGAATGGTCCGAATAGCTCTGTCCGATCGTGAGTATTTGGTTGCCGGATCAGGATAGTTGGTTGAGCATCGACTGCGCTTGCATGTTGAGGCTCTTCATGAAGCTCTCCGCCACCGGATGCCGGCCAGGTCGATAGCTTCCCTGATAATTTTGGCCGGTCGGAATAGGAGCGCTCGGATTGGCTGCGGCGTTTTGTAGGGTATTGCTCAAGAAGTTCAAGAAGTTTTGCGTCTCACCAGCGGGTTGATTCTGGGCGGCGGCCTTGAGCTCGGACGAAGCATTTAACGCGAAACTGACAAAGTCGCTGGGACTCGCAGTTTGCAACGCGCTGAGTGTGGTTGTTAGCTGCTTGTACGTGGTGATCGGATTGGACTGGCTGATTCCGCCGGGTGTTATGGGGGTGGTGTTTCCTACTGGATTAATATTCATCGGGTACCTCCTCGTACCTGGCCCATGTTTAGCAAGTGCCGGGCCACTCATGGAAAGACGAATCTCTTCTTATACACGGCTTGTTGTGCGAATTTATTCCGTCAATTTTTTAACACCAGAATTCTTTTCGGCAGAATCTTGCCACTCCATCGGTAATTTTATTTCAAACCAGCATAAGTCCCGTGCAAGAGACGACACGGTTCCAAAACTGGGTCGTGAATTTAAGGTGACGCCCAAAGCGAGGAAACGGCAGCGCAGGGTGAGCCTGAATTCCGGCGCAGCCAAATACCCCGACCGTGCGAACCCCATTTAATGGTAGCAGTTCGCTACCTGTGTTGTGATCGGCATGGCCACTCTTGCCGCCATGGTCGAAGCGCGGTGTAGGCAATTCGTCGCGCAGGCCTGGCACATACTCGAACCGGACACGCCGTTCGTGGATGGCATCCGCGTCCACGCGATCTGCGACCACCTGCAGGCTCTGACCCGGGGGGCCAGATTCGAAACCTGATCATCAATGTTCCGTTGGGCCATGCCAAATAGCTGCTGACCGCGGTTTGTTGGCCTGCGTGGGTCTGGATCGATCGTCCCGATGCTAGGTGGCTGTTCAGTAGCGATCGCGAGCCGCTGGCCACACGGGATAGTGTGAAATGCCGTCGACTGATCGAATCGGAGTGGTATCAGGAACGCCCGTGTAAAGGGCATCAGCTGACTGGGGATCAGAACCAGAAAAGCAGGTTCGAGAACACGAAAACGGCTACCGGGTTGTGGTGCCGATGTCGGCGGGAACAGGCGAGCGAGGCGACTACGTCGTGTTAGATGACCTGCACAGCGTGGATCAGATGGAGTCGGACGGAGCGCAGGAACGCCATCGAGTGGTGGAACGGCAGCATGGCCACGCGGCTAACGGCTTTGCGACCGGACACAAAGTCGTCATACAACAACGGCTGCACGAGACGGACCTGACCGGCGATCTAGTGGCCAAAGGCGACTAGCCTGCCTGCGGAGTTTGAGCCGGAACGCCGGTACTCGACCTCAATCGGCCGGACCGCTCCGCGGATGCCATACGGCGATCTGCTTTGGCCCGCGAAGGTCGCGCAAGTGGACCTGGAGAGCCTCAAAAGAACACCGGGCAGCTATCGTTAAGCTGGCCGGTATCAGCAGCGACCATCACCGGCTGAGGGCGGCATCTTTAAGCGGTGCCCCGCGAATTGCAATCCGGGCTTCAAACACGAATCTCTTGATGACCGCTTTGGCGCGTGCTAATGCACCGAGCGCTGGGACGAGCGACGGTTCGAGGGCTATAATGGCTCATCGAAGCGGCAAGACCAGCGCAAAATCCATGGTAGCCGGCACCGTTCTAGCCATTGTCGCGTTAATCCTGACGACCCCTCTCGCAGCCTTGAGTATTTTACTTGCCAATCGGTTGAGCCGTTGGTGGGCGCTCACTTCCGACGAACGCACGGTTAAACGAATCCATAAGCTGAAACGGCAACTAGTCGAACTCCGTACAATCCGCCTCTATCAACTGTTGATTCCATTGGGCGGCTTTATACTGCTCGTAGTGAACGCATTCACTCTGATGGTCAGCACGACATACCTTGCCCTGTTTGTCGATTTACACCACTCGCTCGGCGACTCGCGTTTCCCAAACATGTCCGCCTCGTACCTGCGCGCCATCCGGCTGTTGCCGCTGATCGTAGGGGCAGGTGCAAACCTGTATGCAACATGGCTCGTCCGGCGATACGCACAGCGCCTTCCTGCGTATCGGATGCGAATCGAGCGAGAGATGGAAACATTGCAATTATCGCTCTCACCCAATCTACACGGCTCTGATCCAAACCCTTTCTCGGAATGATTGCCGCTGTGTTAGTTCCGGCATCGTAAGGTCAAACACGATTTCGCATTCTCGGGGCTGGTTTGATGCGGTCATCGCGGCGTTCCCTGGTGGGAGATGAGGCTGGTGGGTGAGACGAAGAAGGGACGTTCCGGATTGGCCCCATTTGACGGCAACCCCGGCGTGGACTCGAACTCTTGACACCAATTCGTTCGGCCAGCACTCCCAGATGACTGGCACTGGCCCGCTGCGCTCGCCAACTTCCAGATTCCGACTCATCCAATGGTCCAGGTAAAACAGTACGCCGTTTTGCAGGAGTCATCCGCACCTCGTGCCGATGAACACGCAGTCTGCGATAGTTTGCGATCCCGCCATGCCAGGTCGAGACCTCATGCGCGATCTAGAGAAAGGGTTAAATCGCGGCGAACCTTGAGCAAACCGTTTTCTCCATTCGAATCGAAACCGCTCCACAACCAATAGAACCATCGAAAACTTCCACATTCGATAACAGTGCATCTTCCGGCGCTGCCGAAAAGAAGATTTTTCTTGACAGAAGAGTATTCCGGTGTTTAAATCGATCGATGCTGGCGGCGTTGCAAATCGTACGGAGCCCCGAAAAAGCGGGCGTGTTACTCCAGCCCGGCCGACTTCGTCTCCTCGAACAATTAACTGAGCCCGATTCCGCCGCCGGACTCGCCCGCCGCATCGGCGCGCCTCGGCAGAAAATTCCTGATCGCTCCCCAGACCGGCGATCGCGTCACTGCCGACCGTTTCTCCGCCGCTTATCTCGCTTCTACTGCTGCGCGAATGATTCGCGAGCTGGCCTCTCTCTGCATCCGCGCCCGCCGCGCCGGAAAACGTGTCGCCACGCTTACCCTGGCAACCGAGATCCGCTTCGCTAGCGCTGAATCCCGGGCCGCCTTCGCCGAAGAGATGACCGCCTTCATAGCGCATCTCGCCGCGAAATATCATAACGAGCGGGCCGAAGGAGGGCGGCGTTTCCGCCTGCTCTCCGCCGTTTATCCCGCCGTCAGGCTGGAAGAATCCGCCAGCGAATCCGCAAATCTGGAGTGAAATATGAGCAGATCCCATGAGACCATCATCGATCTAAAAGCGACCCCCGAAGAAGTCTTCCGCGCCATCACCGACCCCGAACAGATTGCGAAATGGTTCGCCCCCGAAGCCCGAGTCGATCCGCGCGTCGGCGGAGAATATTACTTCTCCTGGGGCCCGGGGATGGAAGGTAGAACCACCATCACCGCCTGGGAGCCCGGTAAGCATTTCGGAACTTGCAGCGAACGTTCCCGCACCTACGGCCGCAAAGGCCCGGTGGACACAGGCGTTGTACAAAAAATGTGTGTCGACTACTACATCGAATCGCTGGGCGGAGGAATCACGCGCCTCCGTCTGGTTCAGTCCGGCTTCGGCCCCGAAGCAGCCTGGGACGACGAGTTCGCCGAAACGAAATCCGGCTGGGCGAGCTTTTTGAAAAAACTAAAGGAGTTGCTCGAAAAATAATCCACATGCAACGAATGCCCTGGAACACAATTGCGCTCGGCTCGCTGTTGCTCATCGCGGCCTGCCTAAAAGGAGGTCAGGAAGTGCAATCTCCGCAACCTGAAAAGTCGAAGCCGACCGTCAAAATGGAGCAGCGCGGGCGCATCCTCGGAATCGGTGGTGTCTTCTTCAAATCCGCTAATCGTGATCAAATGCGGGAATGGTATTCGAAGCATCTTGGACTCGCTGACAAAGGCCAAGGCGCCATGCTTCCGTGGCGCGAACACGACGACCCGCAAAAGGAACACGTTACAGTTTGGACTGTTTTTCGCACCTCCACTGACTATTTCCCAGCCACGCAACCGTTCATGGTCAACTACATCGTGGACGATCTGGATGCTTTGCTCGACCGCCTACAACAAGAGGGAGTAAAGATTGACGCTAAACGCATGAATGAATCCTACGGTCGCTTTGCCTGGATCTATGACCTGGATGGGAATAAGATTGAGCTCTGGCAGCCGGCGCCTGCAAAGCCCTAAGGGCCTTCCACTGCACCTTACTTAATCGGTTTTCTGTAGCTACGGTCCCATGGGAAGAACTCGCTGTTCTACAAAACGTTGAACGGCGCCGAGGTAGGCGATCGGTACATGAGTCTGATCCACACCTGCGAGCTCTGTGGGGCCAACCCGGTCGACTACCTCACCGAGAAGCACGCAGGCGAGCTGGCGCGGAGTCCGGCGGAGTGGATGCCCTGGAACTACCACGGTCGCTCGGGCGGTCCGGCACCAGCGCGGATTTCAGGTTAGATTATGATGAATGCCACCTGGCCGGAAAGGATCAACTTCAGCCGGGACGTAAGGCCGGGGTTTGGCTGCTCGAAAGGGCCGGTCCGGGTCAAAAAGGAACAGCCCCCGTCCACCGCGACGGTTCCCACCCTGGTACTCGCAGAAAATACAAGCCTTGGCCATTGGCGCGCGGCGTGCGTAAAATGGGCGTCATGGGCGAACTTCGCCCGTTCCGGTCCAATGCGGCGCTGGTCGCGATTCTGCTGGTAACCGTTGCGTTGCCGTCGAACGGCGCCAACCCCTCCGTATCGGTCAGAAACCTTCCCCTTGGCGGATCCGCGATCGCCGCCGATTCCGCCGGCAACATCTATTTAACCGGAACCCCCACCGGAACCCTGCCAATCACTCCGGGAGTCGTCCAGCCGCAACCGGGCGGCAGCAATTTTGGCGCCTGCCAGACCGAACTGCCGATGATCGGCCTCCAGCCAACGCCTTGCGCGGCTGCCTTTGTCGCCAAAGTACAACCATCCACCAGCAACGTGATCTACGCGACGTACCTTGGTGGACAGACCAACGATATCGGTTCGGGCATTGCCGTGGATTCCGCCGGCAACGTGTACGTCACGGGTCTGACCGGCGGCGATTTCCCCACTACTTCCGGAGCGTTCGCGCCGCAGGAGAGTGCGGGCGTTTTCGTTA
>Ga0070733_10003605_pt1 | contig 10537 bp, 7 predicted proteins | sample Coa_R1_9_FD_66450 | JGI IMG/M metagenome (GOLD analysis project Ga0070733, IMG submission 66450) | Surface soil microbial communities from Centralia Pennsylvania, which are recovering from an underground coalmine fire - Coalmine... | ecosystem: Environmental > Terrestrial > Soil > Unclassified ... | reverse complement strand
GCGTCAGATAGGGCGCCACCAGAGACCATTCTTCATCAGAAACATCAGAGGGATAGGGCTTGCGGCGAATCATCCCTCTCTATTACGAAAATCAAACGTAAAAGTACATAACACCGTCTATTCGGAGGGGAATCAGAGCCATGCCTTGGTTTCGAGCTTCAGAACTGGTCCCATCAGGCTTCCTCGTGGAGAGTATGACGGGTGAGGCCGACGGGCTTGTGATCGTGATAAGAGCTTTAGCGGCGGCGTGTCGATGCCCTCAGTGCGGCACGATTTGCCGCCGCGTTCACAGCCGCAACGAACGCCGCTTGGCCGATCTTCCCGCCGCGGGTCGGCGTACGCGATTGGTTTTGCAGGCGCGGCGCTTCTTTTGCGACGCGCAGGGCTGCGAGCGACGAGTTTTCGTTGAGCGGTTTGCAGGAGCAGTCGAGCCGCGGGCGCGCCGCACGAGCCGCCTGTCAATGAGCGCCGAAACGGGGGTCTGACGCATTTTCGATGCATTCATTACGTCGCTCCCAGCAATCGGAGCTTCGAGCAAATCGACCTTGGCGCGGCCGTACATTTGCCGTTTGACGAGCTTGAGCTTGGTGATCTGCCCTTCTGTCTGACCGTTTGACCATGGGCTAGAGATGGCGGCTCGTACCGCCGCAAGGTCATTGACGACGCCGCGCGCGAAAGAGGCGACGAGGCTTTGACGGGCATCTGCAATCCACGGATCGAGCTCGCCGTCGACGTTCTTTCGGATCATCTCCTGGAAACGATCAATCAGGAGGCGCGCCTCGACAAGTGTCGGAGCACGCGGCTCGACTGCGGCGACGATAAGAGACTCAGCTTTGGTCAAGTGATCGCGTGCCGTCGTCATCAAGCGGGCAACCGTCCTGGCCGAAGGGGTCTTCTGTAAGCCGGCGCTGCTAGCCTTCTCCGCCCTGCGCCGGCGCGCCGCCCATTCTCCGACCACTCGTGAGGATCCCCGAAAGCCTTGCGTCCTGGAGCGACGCCACAACTCCGCACCATTGCGACAGCCTTCGGCCCATTGTGCTTCGAGAAAGGGAAGATAGGCCTCGAGCGAGCTTTGGCGAACCCGGAACATGTCGGTGCGCTCGCCTCGCAACACCCTGCGGACCAGCTTTCGGCTATGCCCGGTCTGACGCGCAATCCGCTTGATTGGTGCGCCCGTCTTAGCCAAAGCCGAGATCGCGGCGTTCGTCTCTTCGCGCCGCAGATAGCCTTGATATTGCAGCCGTTCGCCGCAGGTGAGCAATTCTGGATCGACGACAGTCGCGCCGATCGCCGCGCGGATTGTTCGCATCGTTTTACAGACCGCGTCGAGAAAGGCGGCGCTCGCATTTTCCATCAAGTGCCAACGATCGGCCACCTGGACGGCGCTGGGAAGAGCCTTCATCGCAGCTTCGCCATAACCGCCGCCGCGATCCCGCGACAGGATTTCGATACTCGGATGAGCAGTGAGCCAAGCTTCGACAGTAGGGATTTCTCGGTCCGGAAGAAGCGCCACGACCTCGCGGCGCTCCAAATCGCAGACGAGCGTTCCATAGCGATGGTTTCGGCGAAGCGCCCAGTCGTCGACGCCGACCACCTCGGCGCCTCTGCGCGCCGCCGCGCTCTTCGCCTTACAACCCTGAGCAGGGTATCATTGCTGACCGGCAGTAAAAGGCGTTTTGCGAAACTCACCGCCGGCCTGCCTCCAAGCGCCAGTCCGAGATGATGCACAATATGATCGAGCCGCGCTGTTCGGCGGGATCGCTCGCCGAGCGCGCTCTCGTCGAAGCGTTCGGCAAAAATCCGTCGCCGACAATGCGCCGCTTCGCAATGAAAGCGGCGCACCGAGAGGCTCAGGCGGACCTTCCGCCCTCCGCACGGCAGGTCCGACGGTAGACGGCTATAGCGGCTGTGGACCCGACGCGAAGTCGTCTTACAGAGAGGGCATATGGCAATGTCCCCCTGCGCTCGCGCCTTAACGATGATCGCTTCTTCAACGCACGTCACGCTCTCGAAAGTCAGCCCGCTCGGAACGAGCGAGGAAAATCGGAAGCTCCGCTGCATGGCGCTGATTCCCCTCAGGAAAGCAGCGTACGACGCCATCAGATTTCATCGAAACTGAGTCAGACCCCTTATTCCACGCAACTTCACAGATCGGGTCGATCCAACGGGAATGCCTTGATCATGTCGTCGTCTTCGGCGAGCGACACCTGCGCCATATACTCCTTTCGTATATGCAGTATTACAACGGCGCCCGCACGCATCTATCCCTAGACAAGGATGCGCCGATACCGCGAGCCGTTCAGGCTGTCGGACGCATTCTGCCGACGCCAATTCTCGGCGGACTTCACCATCAGTATGTTCGGATTTGATTTCCGACAGGGACAGGTTATCAGGTCGCTTCCCACCGCTGTCCAGCCAGGATGGCGAGCGCACGCTCGGAGGTCTTGTCAAACAGGACTAGTCGCTCGGGTCGTAGCCGAATCCACGCCTTCTCACCGCGCTGAAGCAACTCACTCGACGTCACCACAGCGATCAGAGGCTCGCCGTCCGCGGTGGTTTCGACATCCTTGCCGAACCGCAAAACGATGTGGTTGACCGAGCCCATCGGCTCGACAAGTTCGACCTCCGCGGGCACGGCATCAGCATGCGCCTCGGTCAGGACAGCAATCGCTTCGGGGCGCACTCCAAGGATAAGCTGGGTCTCCGCAGGTCCGAGGCGACGAAACACGTCGTCCGACGCAGGAACGAGAATTGAGCTCAGGGGCTTCTCACTCCCCGTGAGCCGTATGGCGAGCAGTCCTTCGAGATTCTGAATGGAGACGTTGAGCAGATTGACCGAGGGAGTTCCTATGAATTTTGCAACGAAAACGTTATGTGGGCGATCGTAGATCTCCTGCGGCGTGCCCACCTGAATAATGTCCCCTCCATTCATGATCCCGATCCGATTTGAAAGGACCAGGGCCTCGGCCTGGTCGTGGGTCACGTAAATGGTTGTGACGCGCAAAGTCTCGTGAAGCTTTTTGAGCTCCGTGCGCGTGCGTTCGCGCAGCTTGAGATCCAGATTACTGAGCGGTTCGTCCATCAAGAAAATATTGGGCCGGCGTATCAATGCGCGCCCGAGTGCCACGCGCTGACGCTGCCCTCCGGAAAGCTCGCCAGGCTTCCTGTCAAGTAGGGAAGCTATATCCAACATGCGCGCGACGCTCCGAACGCGCTCTTCGATGTCCGCACGCGGAACCCTTTTTATCTCAAGATTAAGTCTGAGATTTTCACGCACCGTCATATGCGGATAGAGCGCATAGCTCTGAAAAACCATGGCGACGTCGCGATTCCGCGGATGCGTGTCAGTGAAGTCGCGGCCGCCGATGAAGATTCTGCCGGCCGAGGGTGTCTCGAGCCCGGCAATCATGCGCAGAGTGGTGGTCTTGCCGCACCCAGACGGCCCAAGAAGCGTGAAGAATTCACCGTCTTCGACATCAAGATTAATTCCCTTGACCGCGACGAAGCCAGATGGATAGGCCTTCTGCAACTTCTGCAATTGCAACGTCATCGCTGTCGCTCCATCCCGCTCATTATTTGACTGCGCCGAGAGTCATGCCGCGAACGATGTGGCGTTGCAGCAGAAACACGACGACGAGCATCGGCGCCACCTGGATCACCACTGCGGCGCTCAGCGAGCCCCATAGGACCGTATAAGGCTCCACAAATTTTGCGATCGTGACTGGCACGGTGACGGACCTGTAAGCCGTGAGCATCAGCGCCATCAGGTATTCGTTCCATGTGAACACGAAAGTGAAGATTGCAGTGGCGGCGATGCCAGGCATCACAACGGGAACGACGATGCGTAAGATGATCTGCAGCCGCGTGAGGCCGTCCAAGAGTGCGGCCTCCTCCAGCGCCACCGGTACGTCGGCTAGGAAGCCGCGCATCATCCAGATCGCGAAAGGCAGATTGAAGGCCACATAGATGAGAATCAGGCCGACATACGTATCAAGAAGGTTCAGGTCTTGCCACTGAATGTAGAAGGGAATGGCTACCGCGATCGGTGGCAAAAACCGCTGCGACAGAATCCAAAGGGCAATGTGTTTCTCGCCCGGCACCCTCATTCGGGCAAGCGCGTAGGCGGCGAGGACCCCGAGCCCGATCACGACGAAGCAGCTGACGAATGTGATCAGTAAGCTGTTCATTAGCACCCGAGCGAAATCGAACTTCGTGAAGAGTTCCTGGTAGTTTTCGACGGTCGGGGAGAAGATGAAGATCGGGACGGCGTTGTTGATCTCCTTGATTGGCTTTAGCGAGGTGAGGACAATCCAATAGAAGGGGAAGAGCCAAAGGCCGACTACAAATACGGCGGCGAGCTTGGACCAGGACAGACGACTTCCCACGGCGCGCGGATCGTCGCGCGCACCAGTCGAAATGGATGAGACCGCATTCTGAGCGGTCATGGCGTTAGGCCGTCCTCGACAGGAACCGGAGGAATATGGCGACAAGGACGTTAACGATCACCAGGGTCACCCAGGCGATCGCCGATGCTGACCCCATGTCGCCCGAGGAAAAGCCGGTGACATAGCTGAAGATGCTTAGAACCTCCGTGGTTGAGCCCGGGCCCCCGCGGGTCATTACGAATACCAGATCGAACATGCGGATTGAGTCAATCAGTCTGATCAGGACGACGACAAGGAGCACGGGCTTGATGAGGGGCAGCACAATGCGCCACAGCTTTTGCCACTCGGTCAGCCCGTCGAGTTCGGCGGCCTCGATCACCTCTGTCGAAAGCGACTGCATGGCTGAAAGCAGAATAAGCGCGACGAACGGAGTCCATTGCCAAACGTCTGCGAAGATCACCACTGGAAGCGCCCAGGTCACACTCACCGTCCAGTCTGCGGTGGGTAGATGCGCGCTTTGCATCAGATAGGTCAGCAACCCGTAGGTCGGCGCGAAAATATAGCGGAACGTCAGCCCCATCGCGACCGGCGAGATCAGCACGGGGATAATCAGGAGCGTGCGCAGGACGTTCGCTCCTCGCATCTTGCGATCGAGCAGAACCGCAATCGCAAATCCCAGAATCAGTTCGATTGTAACAGCCGCTGCAGCAAAGATCAGCGTGCCTCTGAGGCTCTGCTTGAAGACGTCCGAGTCAAGGAGATCGGTGAAATTGTCGATTCCGGCGAAGGAAACGAGGTCGCGCCGATACAGCGAATAATTATGGAGCGCAATCCACAGCGAATAGATCGTCGGATAGATCGATAGCGCCAGCAGATAGAGGACCGCTGGCCCGAGGAGCAGCATCGCCACGAGCTTCTCGCGGCGCTGCCACCGCGGAAGCCTCGCGGCGATGGACGTCGAGCTCATTCTGCTCAGTTCTTGTAGTAGCCTGCCTTGGTCATTACGCCAGTGGCCTGCTTCTGCATGTTCTTCAGCGCCTGATCGGGTGCGGTCTGGCCCGTGACGACGGCGCCAATCTCGGTTCCTACGATCTCATAGAGCGCGTTTGACTCTGGGATCGGCGGGAAACGCATGCCGAACGGGAGGGACTGCATCAGACCCGAGAAATAAGGGCGGATGTTCGTATATTCCTTCAGGAGGGAAATGCGCGCTGGCTGGCCTGCGTTCTCGACCCACGCCTTGCCGATGGCCGGATCCTGTTTGTTTCCGCTGGAGCAGAACTTGATCCACTCCCAGGCCGCGTCCTTATCGTGCGAATAGCTCGGCATGATCAAGCCAAGACCCAGAAGGTTGGGGGCATGCCGGCCGTTCTTATTCGCGCCTTTCGGGACGACTGCGACCTTCCACTCGTCGGCGAATTTCGTGTATTTGGGATCGTTCATGGTCGAGCCGCCTGTTTCGAGCGGCGCGTAGGTCCAGGTACCGTTTAGCATCGCAGTGTTGGCTTCGTCGTCCGACGCGTTGAGCGCCGTCGGCTCCATATAGGCGATGAGACGCGTCAGAACGTCCATTGCCAGATGGCCCTCGTCCGTGTCGAGCTGCACCTTCCAACCGCCAGGCTCCATCTTGTCGAACCAATCCCCGCCATGGCAGCGCAGCAGACAAATGAACGCCTGCCCAGCCCAAGAGCCGCGTCGCAGCGTCGTGCCAGTGACCTTGACACCACTCTTGGACAATTCTTTGGCGTTCTCGATGGCCTCCTCCCAGGTCTCCGCCGGCTTCAGCCCGGCCTTCTCGAAGACGTCAGCGCGGTAGTATTGCATTTGGCAATTGCTGTCCGGCGGCAGTCCATAAAGCTTGCCGCCCTGAGCGGCAGGTTTGTCGCGATAGGTATCGAGGACGTTTTCTGGGATATCGCCGAGAATGTCTTTCTTGAATTCAGGATCCTTATCGAGATAGGGCTCAAGATTTTCCAGCGCTCCTTCGGCAATGAATTGCGGTACGAAATTGTAATCGTCGATGATAACGTCGTAGCGGTCGGACTTCGCGCCCATGGCGACGGCGGTCTTTGGGAAAAAATCGCCAACCGGTTCCGCAAAGATCTGAACGTCGATGTTAGGAAATTTTTGTTTAAATAGAGGCAGCACACCCTTTTCGGGGAATTCCCACCGCTGGCCCGCCGGGGCCCAGGATACGATCGTCGTCTTCGCCTGTGCAGATGCAGGCCCCCCCAGGCCGGCTGAAGCCCCTAGAGCGCCAAGACCGCTAGCGCCCAATCCCTTCAGCGCTGATCGTCGCGATAGTTGAGTCCCGAGCAATCCTCGGTAGCTAGTAAAGCCGTTACGTTTGTCCATAACCTACCTCCGTCTTCCGTCGTACCAAACAAGCAGGACTGCGCATCGCAAACTAGCCGGAAAAGATGATCTGGTCCCTCGCGCCCCTCAAGGTGTAGATGTTCCGCCTGACTCGCGAGACAAGCCCGAGAGCCCGGCTCCGCAGCGGCCCCTAGGCGCCCACTTTCCAATCTCGCGCTGTCGCCGGCCGTCTCGACCAGTGTGCCTTCTAGGGGCTTTTCGATCCCCATCAATTCCGACACGAAGCAACTCGCGCGTACTCTTAAGGAGCAACAGCGGCAGGTTTTTCTGACCGAACCCTCCGTGCTGCATCATTCGTCTGCCCGTATACCAGCGCTCGTCTACGCGTTTTGCCGCAGAGGCGCTCTCGCACGGCGCTTCTCCTCCCATTTTTAGCATTCACCACTGTTTTAACGATAAAGTCAAGCTGAAACGAGACCCCTGCGCGTGTCTATCGGCCGCGCTGGCGCTGCGCAGCCTTCTCGGGAACGCAGCCGCGCTAAGCACGGCACCTTCTGTCTTGGCCGGCTTCGGTCCGCTGGTCGCCCCAGCGGTTCGCCGCTGTTCCTCAACTCGCTGCAGTCCTCGTCATCATTAGTGCGTCTCGCGCTCTTCTCCGCTTTCCCCCATTACGCGACCAAGTCTGGATTGGCAGAAGTTACCGGCGGAGGTAGCTAGAGGTTTTGTCGTCGACGAACTATCTACCGTTCACCCGAGCTAGCGACCCGTAGAGCGGAGTCGTCACGCTTCTTGAGTGCCGTAGAACGTCGCTGGGTTTTAACTCCAGCGAACCGTTATGCCGATTTGGTCGATACCGATTTTCGCTTCGCACGCGACACGCGACCGATGTTACTGTTCTCGCCCGGGATAAAAGCCGTTCGACCGGCGAGAGGGTTTCTATCGAATCATGATCTTGGTTCAGACGCCTGGAGCCATAACCAATTTGCATACTCCCGAATCCCGGCATGAAGGTCGTAGCGAGGCAAATAGCCGAAATCGCGTTTCGCCGCAGATATGTCGAATTCTTGCTGGATGTCGTCGTCGGGATCGACGCCTGCTCCGAACTCGATGACGGCCTGAGGCAGGATCTGCCGGACAATGTCGGCGATTTCACCGAGCGTTTTGTAGGAGCCTCCCGTCGCTGTGTAGACGCGCTGCGGCAGAGTGGCTTTATCAAAGGCAGCAACAAGCGCGCGGGCGGCATCTTCAACGTAGATATACTGTCTCGGTATATCTCGCCCGTATGGGATGCGCGTGGGTTGCCTCGCTTGGGCGTCTGTAATCATCGCTCGGATCATGCAGTCTGTGTTGCGACGCGGGCCATAGACCCACGACAGACGCAGGCTGACTCCGTTCAATCCGTATTGCAAAGCATAGGTCGTAACCAACTGCTCGCCCGCGACCTTACTGGCGCCGTAGACCGTCGACGGATGCATCGGCGCCTCCTCCGACACGGGACCGGGTCCAGTCGGGCCGTAGGCACTCGTCGACGAGCAGTAGACGAATCGTTTGGCGCGATACACACGGGCAACCTCAAGAACATTTGCTGTTCCAACAATGTTGGTTTGAACCATCGAGACGGGATTGTCGCGAACGATCATCGGACCGGAGTGGGCGCCGCAATGAATCACGCCTTGGAGGCCGTCCCGCGCCAATTCATGCAAACGATGGACGTCGGCGAGGTCGCATTCCTTAACGGGCCCGAAGATCTCGGCTCTGACGATCCGGTCGATTGCCAACACGACGTCACCGCGCTCTTCGAGCAACTGGCGTACCTTGTTGCCAACAAGGCCCGCGGCGCCCGTGACCAAAATGGGCGGCTTCGACGTCACTTGAGAACTTTCTTTATGCGTGTTGGAGCTGTCCGTCATATTGAAACCCTCGAGCTCTGAGCCGCGCGACTTACCCATGGGCGCGCGCATCGGGCGTCTCGGAGAAGGCGAGCTCCGCCTGGCCGTCAACCTCTACCGACAAAGGGCATGTTTGTCGCCATTACCGTCATGAAGAGGATGTTGGCTTCCAGCGGCAGGCTCGCCATGTGGCAGACAGCATCGGCCACATGGCGCGGATCCATGGTTGCCTCGACGGCCGTTGTTCCATTCGGCTGCGGCACGCCCTTGGTCATGGACGCAGCCATTTCGGTGCGCGCATTGCCTATGTCGATCTGGCCACAGGCTATGTCGAAAGCCCGACCGTCGAGCGCAATAGTTCGAGTGAGTCCAGTGATTGCATGCTTGGTCGCGGTATAAGGTGTAGAGCCCGGACGAGGCACCTGGGCCGAGACCGACCCGTTGTTGATGATGCGGCCGCCCTGCGGCGCCTGGCGGCGCATTTGCCGAAAGGCCGCGCGGGCGCAGAGGAACGAGCCAGTGAGGTTGATCGCGACGACGCGATTCCAGTCGGCCAGGTCGATCTCATCAATCGTGGCTCCCTTCGCCGACGTGCCGGCATTATTAAAAAGGAGGTCGAGTCGGCCGAATAGCTCGACGACCCTAGCGAAAAGCTCATCGACGGCGGCCGGATCGCTGACGTCGCAGGGCGCCGCAAGACCTCGCCCGCCGGCCTGCGCGACAGCATCGTCGAGGAGTTTCTTCCGCCTGCCGACAAAAGCGACGTTCCAGCCCTGTTGAGCGAGCGCGAGCGCGGTCGCCCTGCCGATGCCAGTTCCCGCACCGGTCACAACCGCTGTGCCGTACTCGTTCATAGGTGCTCCACTTCATCTACTTGGCGAGAGTCAATATAACGGCCGCGTGCAACTCCAACGAGCTGCGAAACAACGTCGCAGCCGTTGACATATGCCGGATCTCATTTCCAATTGACTTTATCGTTAAAACTAGGTCAAATGTCAAAATGATAAGGGAAGCGCTCGCGTGAGAACGGGCCTGTGGCTTTTGGAGGCCGTTGGCGACTGTCAGGAGGTACAGCAAATCAGTAACGGGATGATATCGTTCTTCCGAGCGCGCTTGTCGCGAGCGCCTCGACAGCACTCCGTTACCATGCTGCCGCTTTATTGGCCGTTGGAAGCAACGCCTTGAGTCCGTCAATGGGCCCAGGCAGTGTCTCAGCAAACATAGACCGCCGTTACTTATTCACCCGCGACAATCATCTTCGCAATGGCCACCTCAGCGATCGAGCTCTTCTTTTGGTTCCTTTTCTTGAAGTGAGCCGGATTGGTTGAGCCACCTATCAAATCGGAAAGTCGTACCCAGTCAGGCATTCCCAAACTGCAAAGAAAGCGCCAAACGTCATGGATGACGCGTCTACCGCCTTCGGTTCCGATTCCTTGATCGGCCAATCCGTGTCGATGCTCGATACGCCGGCCTTACTCGCTGAGCTTGATATCATCGAAGCAAACATCGCGCGGATCGCCGGCGAATGCCGAACGAACGGAATCTCTTGGCGGCCGCATGTCAAAGGAAACAAGACCGTTGAATTTGTGAGGATGGAGCTTGCAGCTGGCGCGATCGGCATCACCTGCGCCAAGGTTGGCGAGGCAGAGGTAATGGCGGATGCCGGCGTTCGAAGCATCCTGATCGCGAACGAAATCGTCGGCGCCCCGAAGATCGCGCGGATCGTCGCCCTGCAGGCCCGAGCCGAAGTGATGGTTGGCGTCGATTCGGTTGCAAACTGCGCGCCTATTGCTGCCGCCGCCCACAGTTCAGGCGCCGTTGTTCCAGTTGTGATCGAGGTCAACGTCGGCATGAACCGCGCCGGTGTCGCGCCCGGACACGAGGTCGTCGCCCTGGCGGATGCGATAGCCAAGCTGTCGGGTGTACGATTGGTGGGCGTCATGGCGT
>Ga0070733_10003604_pt1 | contig 10537 bp, 8 predicted proteins | sample Coa_R1_9_FD_66450 | JGI IMG/M metagenome (GOLD analysis project Ga0070733, IMG submission 66450) | Surface soil microbial communities from Centralia Pennsylvania, which are recovering from an underground coalmine fire - Coalmine... | ecosystem: Environmental > Terrestrial > Soil > Unclassified ... | reverse complement strand
GCTCCAACCCTTGACTCTGAGATCCTTCGGACATCCTGGTCGGATGTCCTCAGGATGACAACGCACTTCTTCGGGGCAACCAAGTAGCAAATGCCACGAACCAAAGAAAGGGATGACTATCGAGAAGATCGGCCATTTTATCGCTTAGTGTCAATCGAGGGACCAGCACAGAAGACCGGCTGCTCGTGGTTTTGCTTGGGCTCTAACTCCTGACGCTGAGATCCTTCGGACATCCTCGTCGGATGTCCTCAGGATGACAACGCACTAAGGCTGGACGGCGATATTAAGCGCGGTCGCCACAACCTCAGGGTCGTCACCGAAGCCGGAGATCCAGGCGACGCCAGGTTCTTTTCGGAACCAGGTGAGCTGGCGCTTGGCGAAACGGCGCGTAGCCTGCTGGATTTGCACGATGGCATCGGCAAGCGAGAGGCGGCCTTCGAGGTGCGCGCGCAGCTCGGAATAGCCGATGAACTGAAACGGTTTTGCGCCGGCGGGCACGCCGCGGGCGATGAGGCGGCGAACTTCTTCAAGCCATCCGGCTGCGAGCATGGCGTCCACGCGCTCGTGGATTTTCCTGTTGAGGGCTTCGCGCGGAGGCGCGAGGCCGATTTTCCTGATCGCGAAACCCTGGAGGGGGTCACGGCCGCTGCGGTGAATTTCGCCGACGGATTTCCCAGCCAGCATGCGCATTTCGATTGCGCGGATAATTTTCTGCGTGTCGCGCGGAGCGATGCGAGTGGCGGCTTCGCGGTCGAGCCGCATGAGCGCGCGATGGAGATGAGCGGGACCGTGAAGTTTCGATTTCTCGCGCAGCCGCTCGCGCAATTCCTCGGAGCGCGCGGGAGCGTCCGCCAGTCCCTCGAGCAGCGCGCGGAGATACAGTCCCGTTCCGGCCGTGAGGATAGGAAGCCTTTGGCGGTGGCGCAGACCGTCGAGGACTTCGATGGCGCGGCGGCGATAGTCGCCCGCGGTGAAGACTTCACACGGCTCCACGAGATCCACCAGGTGATGCGGGATGCCACGCTGTTCGCCGATGGGAACCTTCGCGGTGCCAATGTCGAAGTGGCGATAGACCTGTGTGGAATCGCAGGCAAGGATTTCGCGGTTGAGGCGCTCGGCGAGCGCGATGCCTAGCGCGGATTTTCCGGAGGCGGTCGGCCCGAGAACGACGATCAGGGGGTGCGGAGGAGTAGAGCGACTTGGCGGGAGCACGGACATCTTCGTCTGCCCATTGTATGGGAATGGATTGCCAACCAGCTACGCTGAGATCCTTCATGCCCGCCGCGGCGGGCATTCAGGATGACAGCGATTTGCCTCGTAAAGCGATGCCAAGGTGGTTAAGGCTTAGCCGAGGATTCGCCAGTAGCGCAGAAGGAGTATGAGGAGAGCGAGGGCGGCGAGAAGAAGCGCGCCCAGAACCTGCGTACGATTGAGGCTCACGGGGCCTTGGCGTAGTCGAGCGGCAAGTTATACAAGAAGATGATGCGCAGGCGTATGAACGGCCCCTTAAATTGCGAGGGGAGCGGATCGAACGGGTTCGAACTTTTGATGGCGGACATCGCGGCATTATCGAGCGGTTCTTTGCCGGAGGTGCGCTCAAGAGTGGGATCGGGCACCTCAACGCTGCCGTCCTGATTGATCTGAAATGTGATGTAAACCATTCCCTTGTCGCCCATGTAGGCGGACTCCGGCATGACGGCGTACCAGTTCCGTTTAATGACAGCGAGCAGACGATTGATGTAGCTGTCGAAGTTCACGCCTTCGGTAGGCGTGAGAATCGAAACTGCGTTGCCTGCCCCCAAGCCTCCGCCTCCGCCACCACCGCCGCGCCCTGCGCCACGAGGGAGAGTTCCGCCTTGCGAGTACGTTCCGCCCGAACTGTGCTTCACCGCGTCCTGAAGCTGGTCTTGAATCGCGCGGCCGGGGGATGAACTGGGTATCTGGAGATTAAGCTTGCCCGGCGTGGGATTCGTGGGTGGCAGCACAGGTTCAAGATGCGAAGGCTGAGGAGCCGACGGGGGCGCGGGCTGCGGACTGGAATTTACGGGCACGTGTGGAGTGGGCGCCGCAGGCAGGTCACGTTCAGGAGTGGGGGCGGGGGCCGGAGCCTCGATGGCATGCGATTCGGCCCGAGGCGGCGCAACTTTGTTCAGCGTTTTGTTGTCGATGCGAACTTTCGGCCCAACCGGACCCGGCGGTTTCGCCGGCTGGTAGGGACGCAGGTACGTGAGGCCCAATTGGTTGCGCGCCAGCTCGATTTCGGTAGCCGTGGGCACGTGCGCAGGAAAAATCTGCGGCAAGAAAACAAGGAAAACAATCAGGCCGATATGCACGATGACGGAAGCCGTGCGGGTAAAAGCGTCGGCCTTCGCGTCGCGCCTTTCTTCGGGCTCGATCAGAAGGTTGGCGTCGCCGGTGGTGAAAATGTCCGGCTCGACCACTTCGCGCAGTTGCGCGGTCATCTGATGAGGAGCTCGCTCGAACTCCTTTACGTCCTCTGAGGTGGCGGGCTCAACGTAGGCAGGCACAACGGTGCGCGAATCAAGAATCGCAAGGGGTACATACTGCGACATCGGCTGGACATTTTCGAATGCCTTGGCTTGCATGCCGCGGGGCACGAGCGTGCGGTCAACAAGAACGCCCAAGGGAAGATGCGAAGGGATGGTGGTCTTGCCGTCGAGCGGAGGCGCGTCGGAAAGCTCCGGCGGGACGACGGTGCGGTCGTCCATGTACGTCGTGAGGCGACGCCCATTATTCTTCGCCGAATCGGCGGAGAGGGGGCGCACGTCTGTCGGAACCAGGGTACGAGGGATCATCCGGCTTCCTGTGGGGCAAGAACATTTGCTTGGACGCGCCGCGCATGGTCGAGGATGCCCGCCATGACGCGATCCGCCAGTTCAAGGGCGCTGCGGCCGGCGAGGCCATCAACGGCGGGAACCTTTCGGGTGCGGACGGAATCGAGGAATGCGCGAAGCTCGGCCTGCAAAGGCTCAACCGGCGTGACGGGCAATTTTTCGAAATTGATCTGCGGCTGCGGGCTGGCGGCGCTTTCGGCAACGCGCACACGCAGCACGTCCTGACGGCCGAAATCGAGCGAGATGTATTCGTGCTGCTGAAAGAAACGCATCTTGCGGACGCGCTCGGTGGACACGCGGCTGGCTGTAAAATTCGCGACGGTGCCGCTGGAGAACTCGACGCGCGCATGCGCGATATCCACCTTGTCCGTGATAACGGGAATACCGACGGCCTTGAGATCGGAAACCGGCGATGGCACGAGAGAGAGCACGATGTCGAGATCGTGGATCATCAGATCATAGACTACGTCAATATCGAGGCTGCGCGGGGTAAAGACGCCGAGCCGATGCACTTCGAAAAACATGGGGCGCGAAACGATTTTCTCGACGGCTGCAACCGCCGGATTGAAACGCTCCACGTGCCCGACCTGGAGAATGCGCGCGCCGCGCTTTGCCGAGGCAATTAGGCCATCCGCTTCGCCCAGAGTTGCCGCCATCGGCTTCTCGACAAGAACGTCGATGCCGGAATCGAGCAGCATGCAACCGACGCGAGCGTGGTCCTTGGTGGGCACGGCGAGACTGACGGCGTCAATATGCTCGGCGACAAGGGCATACACGTCGCGAATCACGCGCGTGCCGAATTCCGCGGCGACACTCCTGGCGCGCTCGGCATTTTCGTCCACAATGCCGACAAGTTCGGCGCCTTCCAGTTCGCGCCACACGCGCACATGATTGCGGCCAAATTCGCCGACGCCGACCACGGCCACGCGGATGGGGTTTGCGGTCACGATTTCAGTTTCTCCTCGAACAGCAGTACATGGTTCACGGCATTGCAAGAATTCAGCGCTGAGATCCTTCGGGCCCTCCGCGGCGGGCCCTCAGGATGACAACGAAAAACAATGGCGGCAGACTGGAACGCCCCGACACGACGGGCACCTTCATTTGCCGCTGTGCCGGGCAGCTTCCCACGCAAACGCTTCGATGGCGATGCCGGCATCGTCCGCGGCGCGAATCAGTGTGTCGCGATCAAAGAGCAAAGTGCGTCCGGCGTCAATTGCGAGAGCCGTCGCATTCGCGCGGCGCATCACTTCGATGGTCTTGGCGCCAACGACAGGCACGTCAAAGCGCATGTCCTGCTCCGGCTTGCTGACTTTGACGACAACGAGGCGCTGGCCGCCGGCAATTCGCGCGGCACGCTCGATTGTTTCGTCCGTTCCCTCCATGGCTTCGACGGCAACGCAAGCCCGGTCGCGGATCACGACAGTTTGGCCGAGGTCCAGGCCGGCAATTTTCCGGGCGACGTGGCGGCCGTAGGCGATGTCCGCAGCTTCCGATTCGTCCGGAACGCGGCGCGTCAGCACACCGGGCGCCGGAAGGAGCGGGCCAAGAAACGCGGTCGAGTTCACGAGCTCGATGCCTTCGTCCTTAAGAACCTTCGCGACAGCGCCGATCAGCGAGTCCGTATTCTTTGACTTCAGCGAAAGCAAAACTTTCGCGAGTTTCCAGTCCGGGCGAATCGAACTGAAGATTTTGTTGTGCTTCACCTGCCCCGCCATCACGGCGTGCTTCACGCCCTCCTGATGCAGCAATTCGATGGTACGGCTGAGTTCGCCAAGACTGACCCAGTGGAAGCGCTTTGCCGTGCGTTCGAGCGCCGGCGATGCTTCTTCGCGAATGGCGATCACGGCCATCTCGATGCCGCGGCTGCGCGCGCCCTCGAGAACGAGAAACGGAAAATCACCGTTTCCCGCAATGAGGCCCCAGTGCGCTGCCGCGTTGTTATTGGCCGCGGACACGCGCACCTACTTTGTGAGGCCGCGCTCGGCCGTGGATTCGATGAACTTGATCAATATTAAGACGTCCTCGGAGGCAGAAAGGGTTTCGCGCATTTTTTCGACCGCTTGCGTGGTGTTGAGCTTCGAGCGAAGAAGGAGCCGGTAAGCTTGCTCGATGGGCTTGATGCGCTCGGGAGAAAATCCCTGGCGCTCGAGTCCCACGGAATTGACGCCATAACAACGCGTGTCGCGCGGGGCCACGATTTTGGAAAACGGCGGCACGTCCTGCGTGATGACGGTGTGGGCGGCGATGTAGGAGTGGCGGCCGATGCGGCAAAATTGGTGGACCGGGCAGAACGCGCCAATGTTGGCATGGTCTTCCACCGTGACGTGGCCGGCAAGCGTGGCGTTGTTCACGAAGATGGTATGGTCGCCGATTTGGCAATCGTGGCCGATGTGCGCGTAGGACATGATCAAATTGTGGCTGCCGATGCGCGTGACGCCACCGCCTTTCGCCGTGCCACGGTTGACGGTGCAGAATTCGCGAAATTCGTTTTCGTCGCCAATCTCAAGCGAGACGCGTTCGCCCTTGTAAGTGATGTCTTGCGGATCGCCGCCGACCGCGCAGAAGGAATACAGATGATTCTTGCGCCCGAGCCGAGCGGGGCCCTGTACCAAGGCGTGGGTTTCGAGGACGCAACCATCGCCGAGCTCCACTTCATCGCCAACGACGGCATAGGCCCCGATTCGCACACCTGAGCCTACTCGGGAGGAAGGCGAAATGACGGCCCGCGCGTCGATTTCATTTTCTTGATTCATGCTCGCAGCAGACTTGCTCATCGCGCCTTTTCGACCGGGTAGGCAGCCGAGTTCGGAGCCTCCTCGTTGCGGTCGACCATCATGCACATCAGCGTGGCTTCGGCCGCGAGCGCGCCGTCAACGGATGCGCGCCCTTCGAGCTTGCAGAATGTTCCGCGCCAGGCAATGACGGACACTTCCAGACGCAACTGGTCTCCCGGCACCACGGGCCGCCGGAAGCGTGCATTGTCGATGGCGACGAAGTAGAGCAGCTTGTTCTCGCGGTCTTCTATCTCCTGCAGCAGCAGCAGGCCTCCCGTTTGCGCCATGGACTCGAGGATCAAAACAGCCGGCATGATCGGTTTGCCGGGGAAATGGCCTTGAAAGTAGGGTTCGTTAACCGTGACATTCTTTATTCCTACAATGTGCTTCTTGGGTTCCATTTCCAGGATCGCGTCCACCAGGAGAAACGGATAGCGGTGCGGGAGAATGCCCTGGATCCCGGTGATGTCGAGGATCATCTTTGACCTCAGTGTGCTAACGGTGTTTCGTTTTCCGGCTGCGCAATCGAACAATTCTATACGAAACCCCGGCAAGGTGGAATCGGCGCGGCAATGGCGTTGCTGTGGACCAGCGCGGCTGCTAGCATACCTGCGTCATGAACGAAAATATCGTGCCCATGCGCAAGATTCTTCTCGATTTGCGGAGCCGCGAGAAAGCCATGGTGCGGCTGCTTGGAAAGTTCGTGCGGTGCGAATCGCCGAGCCATCACAAAGTTGCCGTGGACCGCTGCGGACGCTTCGTGGCGCGGGAATGGCGCCGCCGTGGCGCCAAAATCAAGTTTCTCAAACAAGCAAAGCGAGGCGACCATGTCCGCGCCGAGGTGTGGCTGGGCGGAGGCCGCCCCACCGGCCAGATCTTGGTTCTCGGGCACATGGACACCGTCTATCCGCTTGGAACGATTGCGAAGACCCCATTCCGCATTTCAGGCGGACGCGCATGGGGCCCGGGGACGTTTGACATGAAGGGCGGGCTGGTGCTGGCACTTTTTTCCGTGGACGCCTTGCGCGCGGCGGGCGTGAAGCCGAGGAAACGCTTCGTTTTCCTATGGACCTCGGACGAAGAAATCGGGAGTGCGACTTCGCGGCGGGCCATTGAGCAAGAAGCACGGCGAAGCGATGCGGTGCTGGTGCTCGAGCCGTCGTATGGGCGCGAAGGCCGGTTGAAGACGGCGCGCAAAGGAACCGGCGGGGTAGAAATTGTGGTGACCGGGCGAGCCGCGCATGCCGGCATCGATCCGCAAAAAGGCGTGAACGCGGTGCACGAAATTGCGTTGCAAATCGAGCGCCTGATGCGTCTGAACAATCCGCGGCGCGGCGTGACAGTGCAGACCACGGTGATCGGCGGCGGAACCGTTTCGAATGTCGTGCCGGAGCAGGCGCGCGCGGAAGTGGACATTCGCTTCGTTCGAATGGTGGACGGCCGGGCGCTCGAGCTCAAGCTGCGCAGCCTCCGGCCCATTCTCAATGGCGCGCGAGTGAAGCTGCTCGGCGGCGTGAATCGCCCTCCCTTGGAGCGCACAGCGCAGGTCCAAAGGCTTTTCCGGCGCGCAGAGTCGTTGATGCGCGAGATGGGCAAGCCTCTCGGCGAGGCTTCGACCGGCGGCGGATCTGACGGAAATTTTACCGCGGCGCTAGGAGTGCCCACACTCGATGGTCTGGGCACCGTTGGCGATGGCGCACACAGCACGCGCGAGCATGTCGTCATCGGCAGGCTTCCGGAGCGCGCCGCGCTTCTTGCTGGCTTGCTGGCGTCGCTTTGAAGTTGGATCCTTCGCGTGGGAATTTGGGCGCGAGCTAGCGGACGTCCTCGTGTCGAAGAAGCGTGAGCGTTTGCTGCTCGAGGTCGGCGTAGTTAATGTGGAGGGCCTCGCGCAGAGCGTCCTCGGTGGAAGATGCCGTTGCGATGTGATCCAGCAGGCGGCTGATATCGCTCACACCGCCCGATTCGATGATGGATTCGACGGCAGCGAGCGACCAAGCATATGCAAACGCCGCCGAACCTCCGGATAGACTCATCCATGGACCATCTAATGCCTGGAGATGCGGGCCGGGCTCCTGGCCGAGAACATTGAGCAGCGCTCCCGCGGACCCACCGCTACGTTTTCCTTCCATCCATTGTGCGATGCCTTCCTGAAGCCACGTAGGGGCCCGGCCGTGCGACTTCTGCCCCACGAAGGTGTGCGTCAATTCATGCTTCAGCACCCGCGCCAAGTCCGAAGTCACACTGCTGAGGCCCTGGACGGGAATCCGGAGGCGTCCGTCATTAATCGCGCCTGCCCAGCTCGGTGCGCGCGTGATGTCCGCGAAGGCTTCGTTTGTGTAAAGAATCACGGCGATGGGTTCACGCGGAGTGAAATCGAGCTGCGCTTCGAGGTCGTTAAAGTCGTCCTCAAGAACGTGCAGGATACCGCGAGCGAGATCAGGCGTGGCGCTGCCGTTGTATTTCAAGGAAAAGTGAGCGGTTTCACCTTCTTGGTAGCTCTCTTCTTCCGACTTGTCGCGCTGGGCTTTTTCGAGCGCACGTTCCACTTCCGGATCGGGACGCAAGTGCTCCGCGCGCTTCCATTCCTCAACCGCCTGACTGGTCTTGTTCGCTCCGTAGTACGCCCACCCCATCAGCTTTGCCACATCGGCCGAATCGGGCGCAACGCGGCGGGCGTGTTCCAGTTGATCGAGGGCCAGCGTGTACTGGCTCTCACGCAGATAAAGGACCGCGAGATTCAGCAGTAGCCCGAGGTTGTCCGGTGCAAAGATGAGCGCCCGGCGATAGTGATCAATGGCCGCGTCGGTGTCGCCTTTTCCCAATAGGAACTGGGCGGCCGCGAAGTGTGCAGCAGAAACCTTTTCGATGCTAGCAGGTGAGCTGGACCTTGCGTCTATCTCGAGGCGTGTGACATAGGCAAGATCGATGGAGCCGTCACGCACCGTCAAGCGTGCCACGTCTTCGTAGCCGCGGACCGGCTCGATCTGCGGAGGGGAAACCACCGGCGGGCCGGAAGCAGCGGGGGAAGAGGAGTAGGCGAAATCATCGCGCTCGATTCGCGCGACGATCGATTTCGGGATGGACAGTTGACCGGCGGGAGTGTCGTAGCTGACGCGGCCGTCTTTTTCGATGACGTTCGAAGCCTGAATCCGGCAGCCGTTCTTCAGGACGATGGTGTCGGCCCACGCCGAACACACGGCGAACAGAAGCACGACCGCGACTGGCACTGCGCGACGCACACTTCAATTTTAGCAACCGAACGAATGGCACAGCCGCGGTTCTCGCCCGTGATGCCCTATGTGCTACAGTCGAATCCATGCGGTTCGGGAGGCGAGTCTCGCATGGCGTTGCTGTGATAGCGCTTTGCCTTGGCTGGATTGCAGTTCCACCCTGTTGTGCCGCGTTTCAAGCCGTTACCACCCCTCCTGCCACGCAACCGGCGCCGGCCAATCCGCGAGCTCTGTATCAGTCGCTCAATGGCTTGAGGCCAGACGCTTCTCGTGTTTATTCGATCCACGAGTTGAACCTCCGCCGCGATGTGATCAGCCTTAAATTGACGGAAGGCAGGCTTGCATTCTTCGAACCCCTTGATGGCAAAGTGACCGGCGTAGTCTTTACAGGCCGCGGCCACATCCTGGCAACGCCCCACGACCGCGGTGAACGGCGATCCCTGGCGGAGTTCCTTGGCGTTCCCATCCTGGACCAATCTTTCACGCGTGCGTATTTTCGATTCACGGACGACACGGCTTCAGAAATTGAACAGCAACTGCGAGCCGAGGGGGATGAACCATCCAGTGACCCGGCGTTCGCAGAAAACTGGGGTACGGCGGCCGCAGTTCTGAATCCGTCTCACTCGCTGCGTATTATGTTCGACTTCCTTTCCAAGAACCCGTTGCCATATTTCTATGCGGGGATCGTCAGCGAATCCGCGGGAGCGTTCGACGTGCTGATTGACGGCCGGCGCGACGAACAAGTGTTGATTGGCCAGCCGCGAATCGAGAATGGGTCCGTGCTTTACAACGTGTGGGCGTCGTTTCAAGCCGGGAACGCCCCGGCATCTCCGATCCAAATGTTTGCGCCGCTCGACTATCGCGTGGACACAACCATCGCCGCCGATCTTTCCCTGGAGGGGAAAACAGCCTTGCACCTGAAAGCCCTCCGCTCCGGGGAAAGAATCATTCCGCTCGAGCTCTCTCACAACCTTGCCGTTGAACAGGTACAATCGGCGGGCGGAGAGCCGCTCCTTTACTTCCAAAATGAGGATCTGAGCCGGCGCGACATCCTCCGCCGTGGGAATGACTCTGTCTTTGTCGTTCTCCCTGAGCAATCACAGGTGGACGAGGAGTTCCACCTGGAGGTGACTTATCGCGGCAGCGTGATCAGCGATGCCGGGAATGGCGTGGAATTCGTGGGCGACCGCGGAACGTGGTACGCCCACGTGGGAGGCACGGATCATTTCGTGCCCTTCGACCTGAACTTCCGGTGGCCGAAGCGTTTCACGCTTGTCGCCACCGGAAACAAGGTGGAATCGCACGACGAGGGAGACACAAAGACGGGCCGCTGGCGCTCGAGCGTTCCATTTGCCGTTGCGGGATTTAATCTCAGCGAATACAAAATGGAAACTGCAAGTAGTGGCCAGATGAAAGTTCAGCTCTACGCGAACCGGCAACTCGAAGACGCGATTCTCGAGCGTCTGCGCGACAACGTCCTGGTGTTAGCGCCTCCCACAGTTTTGCCGGCCCTCGACGGAACTACCGGCGGAATCCTTCCGCCTCCACCGCCAATGCCAAATCCCTCCGACCTGCTGAAACATCTTGGCAGCCAGGTGATCGATTCCATTCATTTCTTCGAGAAACTGAATGGCCCATTCCCGTTCGATCATCTCGACGTGTCGCAGATACCGGG
>Ga0070733_10003603_pt1 | contig 10538 bp, 12 predicted proteins | sample Coa_R1_9_FD_66450 | JGI IMG/M metagenome (GOLD analysis project Ga0070733, IMG submission 66450) | Surface soil microbial communities from Centralia Pennsylvania, which are recovering from an underground coalmine fire - Coalmine... | ecosystem: Environmental > Terrestrial > Soil > Unclassified ... | reverse complement strand
TTCCTCGCCGCAGATATAGGCGCCGGCACCGAGCCGGACGTCGAGATCGAAGGCCTTGCCGCTCCCCGCGACATTGGCGCCGAGATAGCCCCCGGCATAGGCCGCGCCGATGGCGCGCTCCATCGCCCGGAAGGCGTGCGGATATTCCGAGCGCAGGTAGATGAAGCCCTTGGTCGCGCCGACGGCGAAGCCGGCGATGGTCATGCCCTCGATCAAGAGGAACGGGTCGCCCTCGATCAGCATGCGGTCGGCATAGGTGCCGCTGTCGCCCTCATCGGCGTTGCAGACGATGTATTTCCGCGGCGCCACCGTATCGGCCGTGGTCTTCCACTTGATTCCGGTCGGAAAGCCGGCGCCGCCACGCCCGCGCAGCCCGGATTTGGTGACTTCCTCGACGATCCCCGCCGGCCCCAGCGACAGTGCCCGCGCGAGGCCTAAATATCCGCCGTGCGCACGGTAATCGGCGACCGACAGCCGGTCGATAATGCCGCAGCGGGCAAAGGTGAACCGGGTCTGGCGTTTGAGAAACGGAATCTCGTCCGGCCGTCCGAGCCGCAACGCGTGCGGCTTGCCATCGAACCAGCCAACGTCGAATAGCGGTTCGACATCCCCCGGCTTGACCGGGCCGTAGGCGATCCGGCCCCCCGCAGTCTCGACTTCGATCATCGGTTCGAGCCAGAACAGGCCGCGCGAACCGGTGCGGACGATCTCGACCTTTATACCGCGCCGCCACATGGCAGCGACGATCGCGCGCTCAACCTCATCGGAACCCAGCGCCAACGCTCCGGCGTCGCGTGGCACAAAGATGCGCGGTCCGGTCATGGCCGCCGCGCCTCGTCGAGCAAGGCCATGAGGCGGTCTTGGTCGAGCGCGCCGAATACCCTTCCGTCGAGCATTGCCGCGGGCGCGCAGGCGCAAAGCCCGAGGCAAAACACCTGCTCCAGCGTCACCCGCCCATCCGGCGTCGTCTCGTGCCAGTCGATCCGTAGCTGATCCCGCGTTGTGTCGGCCAGCGCGTCGGCGCCCATCGACTGGCAGGCCTCGGCGCGGCACAGCTTCAACAGATGCCGGCCGGGCGGAGCCTCGCGAAAGTCGTGATAGAAGCTGACGACGCCGTGCACTTCGGCGCGCGACAGGTTCAGCGCCCGGGCGATAAGCGGCAGCGCCTCACGGTCGACATAGCCGAACTCGTGCTGCAGCGCGTGCAGGATGGGAAGCGCCGCTCCCTCGAGGTGTTGATGCGCGGCGATAATCTGTTCCGCGCGCTCCTGATTCCAGGCCGTATGGCTCTGCATCGGTCCACGAAGCGATTTGATCGACGATCGTGAAAAGTCGAGGCGCCGAGATCAATGCAGCAGTCCCGTCTGTCGATAGGCGTTTTCTATCGATCGTCCCGGTCGGTCATCATCGGGGCGACGCGGCGGGCCTCGGCGACGAGGGCCGCGGTGAGCGGCGTCATCGGCTCACGATGCGGCACGATCAGCCCAATCGTCGGATATGGCTCGTCGCCGGTGATCGGTATCGCCCGGATGATTTCGGTCAGCCCCAGCGTTTCCGCCAGCTGTGCCGGCATCACGCTGGCCCAGCGCCCGGTGCGGACATGCGAGAACAACAGGATCATCGAGTTGGATTCGAGGGTCGGCGCCGGTTCCGCCCCGGCCGCGCGGATGTAGCGGTCGATGATCCGGCGGTTTTGCATGTCAGGGGTCAGCAGGCACAACGGGACCTGCGCGGCTTCCGCCCAGGTCACCTGCTGGCGGTTGCCGAGCGGATGATCGGGTGAGGTTAAGAGGCGGTAGTGCTCGCGATAGAGCGGCACCGCACGCACCCGGCCGACCGGCTCGTTGTCGAGGTAGGTGAGGCCGGCATCGATCTCCAAATTCTCCAACATGCCGAGAATGGCGATCGACGTGCACGACAGCACGGTGAACGACACGTCGGGATGCACCGCACGGTAGGGGGTCGTCAGGCTCGCCACCATCGCCAGCGCCGTCGGCACCGCCGCAATCTTCAAATGGCCGGATAGACCCTGCTTGATGGCGCGCATTTCCTGACGCAGCGCGCGTTCGTCACCGACGATACGCCGCGCCCATTCGAGGGTGCGCTGTCCTTCCGGCGTGAACGAATGAAAACGCGAGCCGCGCTGCACCAGCAGCACGCCCAGAATGTCCTCGAGCTGCTTGATTCCGGCCGACAGGGTTGGCTGGGTTACACCGCATGTCTCGGCGGCTCGCCCGAAATGCTGCTCCTGCGCGAGTGCGATCAGGTATTGGAGCTTGTCGAGCATGCTTAAGGATGTCGTGTCTGCTGCTGGAGGTCACCGAGGTCAAGCTAATCAGACAATAGAAAATTTCTATCGAGCTGGCGTAACAGACTTCGGATCCTTCGACCCACCGCTCGCGGACGGCCGACAGCAATGTCCACCAACATCCCCTCGGCCGATCGCCAGTTTGGTTGAGAGATCGGAATAGATGTGCGCTGTGCCGGATGTGGTAAATCTCGGGCGTCCAGTGAGCGCTGTGCCCGAAGCAAGTTTGTGTAGAAGCCCGAGCTTGAACTGCATCAGAATGTTGCTTCTCCGAGGAAGCCAGCGATGCTGAGGGCCTTCTTCCAAGCCTTCGGAATGCTTGGTGTGCCGGCACTTCGCGGAATCGTAGCGATGAGCCTGGCGATCGCGGTTGTCAGCTTCATCGTCCTGTGGATCGGCATCGCGTTCGCTTTCCAGCATCTGCCGACAGTGGGCTGGCGTCCCCTCGATTGGCTCATCGACTTTCTCGGGGTTGGCGGTGTCCTGGTACTGAGCTGGCTGTTGTTTCCAGCCGTGCTGACAATGGTCATGGGCTTCTTTTTCGACCGGGTCGCGGCCTTGGTTGAGGCGGTTTATTATCCCGGCCGCGGCGCATCCCGCCGGCAATCGATCCGGGAAGCCGTGGCGATTGGCCTTCGGCTAATGCTGGCGAGCATCGTCCTCAACCTGCTGGCGGTGCCGATTTACTTGATGATCCCGGGGCTGAATGTCTTCGTCTATCTGGGACTCAACGGCTATTTGTGGGGGCGAGAATACTTCGAGGTCGTCGCGCTCAGGCGATTGGACATCGATGGCGTGAGGGCCGTGCGGCATCGGTTTAGTGGCCGCGTCTTTTTCGCCGGCACCATGATCGCCGGCATCTTTGCCCTGCCATTGATCAACCTCATCGCGCCGGTGATCGCCGTCGCCTTTATGGTCCAGGTGTTCGAGAACTTGCGGGGCTTGGCGCGGGCTGAGACCGTCGCCTGACCGGGAGCGCGGAGTCGATGAATGAGTGGCGAGAAACCTCTGCCCGCGCCGGCGAATTGCGCGGGTGACTAAAAAACCAAGCTGTCGCGCTATGTCTCGTCCTTGATCACGTCCGTCGGCGGAGAGCTCGTCTTCTGCGCGCTGAGCGCCGCGGCCTTTGCCTCAAACTCGACAGATAATGCAATCAGTCCGGTCGCGATTGGGTCGTGCTGGTTCAGAATCAGCCGCGTGAGACGCCTGCATTGCTCGGCTCTTTGCCGATAATACTCGGCCCTATCGTTTGGCACGGCCCAACTCCCCCACAAGAAAGGCTCCGCAACCCGCAAACATCGATCGCCCAGTCCGGTTCCGTACAAAATCGCGCGCCTGTTATGCGGAATGTGGAATCACCGAGGCAGCCGCCCGTGCGCTGGGCACCTACCCGCCGAATACCTTATTCCGGCGGGCAACAATCGCTCTCGAAGCTTTATGCGGGTGCGCCTTCATATATCGGCGTCCGAAACAATCTTGGTTATTCGAGATGCCGAATTTCAACCCGCTCCATGTCTGCCGGTCGCAACATTTCGACATCCGCCACAACCGCCGCGGCTATTGGACTGCATGCGACCGCGAGGGGCTGACCGGCGGCACGTTTCTGACCCGCCGGGACGCGATCCGCTTTGCCCTGTTCGAGGCCGGCGGAGACGCCGCTTACGTTCACGCGGCGAGTGACGTGCGGCACGGGGGGAGGCGGTGATGCTACTCGCTCCTCTGGCTCGCCCGCTGCGTCCGCAATCCGGCGCGAACCGCGTCCTCCTGAGTTGCGACGAGACCGGCTGCAAGCTGTCCGGGGGTAGCGGCCAGCGGCGATTTCCCGACGCTCAGAAGGCGCTCGATTGCGCTCGCCGCTGGCGCGAGACTGAAGCGGCGACGATCGAGGTCTGGCGGAACGGCCAGTACATCTGCTGTTTGGCCCCGCCGTCGCCGCGCGGGGGAGACGAATTCCCCGGCCTCGGTGGACCATCGATTGTCCCGGATACCTGGCTTATGGCCGCGGAACGCTATGCCAATCGCGCGGCGCGCGTGTTGATGGCCACGGCCGGCCCGTTGTTTTGGATGGCGCTGATGCTGGGTGCCGTCGCCGCGGGCCTCGGCTGGCATCTCCTGCTGCTGTGACGGGCGCCCTCGCTCACGCGTAGATAATATCGGCGTTGGTGAGCCGATCGAGGCGCAGGAAGCTCGCGCCGCGTGCCTGAAGCTGCCGAATGCCGGCGATGACGCCGAGACCGCTTGATCGGTATGGCTGGTTGATGTGTGCGACGATAACGTCGCCGCTGACCGCATTTGCGATACGGCGGGCGACGCTGTCAGCCGGCAGCGAGGCGCCGATATCGCCGTTGAGCGAGTAGCCGCCGATGCCAAAGCCGAGCTGTTGTATTTCCGGTATCACGGACGGCGTGTAGAAACCGGCTGCGGCGCGATACCAGCGCGGGGCGGCGCCGGTCGCGGCCAAGATGTCGCTCGCGCCTTCGGTCACCTCACGCTGCACGGCGGCGAGATTACCGGCGACCGGGATACCGAAAAAGTTCCCGCCGCCGAGGATCGGCGGGATATGCCGCGCGCCATGGTTCTCGAGGCCGAACAGATCGGGATGCGCCAGCAGAAAAGCCAGCGCCGCCGGGTTGCGGGTCATCCAAGCGTCGCTGACAAAGATCGTCGCCGGAATGCTGCTTTCGACCAACGCGGTGGCGATCCGCTGGTCGAAACTGCCCGGGCAGGCATCGAGTGTCAGCGCCACCGCGAGCTGGCCGGGCGGCGGAGCTGCCAGCCGCATGCGTGCCTCGACCGGCGCATCGCTCGCGGCCGCCGGCGACACCCGCGCTAGAGGCAGAAGCGCCGGGGCCGCAAGCAACATTCGCCGGCACAGGCACGTCTGTACGCTCTCCGAAGCTCGGTTTCCTAGGCGAGGCACCCGCCGGCGGTTTACTTCTGGCATTTGTCGGCAAGCACGGCGCGGATGTCGCCGATCGAGGCGTCGATCTGCCCGAGGTTCTCCTCGTGGTCGTGACCGGTGACGCAGCGGTCCATCGGGTCGCGCGCCTTTATCATGTCGTCGAGGTTTTGCCGAAGCAGCCGGCAGTTCAGCGCCAGATTGCCGGCGACGAACTGTTTCTCCCGGTTGGCGATGCGCTGGATCAGCGCGTTCGCGGCGGCGAGGTCGATCCGGCACGCAGGCGTATCGACCAGATCGGCCAGGGCAGAGCCGGCGGTGCATGTCGCCAGGGCGGCCGCCCTGGCGATGGCGAGCCTCACTCGGCGGCTTGGCGGTGGCGTGCGGTCTGGCGTGGTGCGTTGTTCAACGCCGCGACGAATTTGTCCGGGCGGGTGAAGTCGAGGTATTCGCGCGCGTATTCGGGCGGCAGGATCTCGACCATCAGGTTGTTCTCGACCCATACCTCGATCACGTGGAACGGGCCACGATTGCAGTCGAAGCAGTTCCAGCCCTCGCGCTTGGCGATGGTCTTCACGGTCGCCGCGTCGGTGGCGACGCTCAGCGCGAAATGGGTCGAGCCGTAGCCGGTCACCCCGTCGCGCTTGGCGAAACTGCCGCCGACATCGCCATTGGGCTGGAGCACGGTATCGGCCGGATAGACTTCGACCCCCGAGCCGTGATCGTCGAGCTGGAGCGCGAAAAAGCTGCCGGGATTGGGCGGAAACGGCACTGCGGTGCCGCCCATCATTTCAGCCAGCACGTCGGCGGCGTGCTTCGGGTCGTGCGCGGCGATCGACAGATGATGGATCATGGCGTCCTCACCAAATTTGGATGGGGCACTCTACCGTTTCGGACGCTTTGACGGTAGCGGCCTTGGAATCACCAAGCTTGGCGGTGTCGAGCGAGGCGGCGGCGCCAAAAAACGCCGCCGCCTGGGCGACTACTCCGCCGGCTCGAGCGCCGTCTCGGTGAAGCTTTCGAGCTGCCCGATGGTCTCACGCCCGAACAGGACGGGGACCAGGGCGCCTGTCGTCACAATCACCGCCAGCGTGCCAAAGAAGATCGTCTCCGATCCGGTATATGGCTCCAGCAGGAAGGGCAGGCAGACGCCGGCAAGCAGCCGGGCCGAGGACTCGTCGAAGAAATGGCCGCGGCCACGCAGCGACGTCGGGAACTGCTCCGAGATGTAGACCCGTACCGCCGGGAAGCAGGAGAGCACCGTGAACCCGGTGATGACAACGCCGGCGATGAACACGGTTTCAGCCGAGCTGCCGAAATTGTGCGCCAGCATCATCAACAGCAGGCCCGGGATCGCGCAGAGGAACGAGAGCGTGATCGTCCAGCGCCGGCCGAGGATCTCCATGATGAAACCGTTGAACAGCTTGCCCGGGATGCTCGCGCCGAAGATCAGCGTGCTGAGGCCAAAGCTCAGCGTCACGCCGGCGCCCTGATCGACCAGCGCCTTCGGCAACAAGATCGCCGAGCAGTAATAGCAGCTGGCGCCGCATAGCCCGCACAGGATGCCAACCACGGTCCAACGCAGCTGGCCCGCGGCGAACAACGCGCTGAACGGCGGCAGTTGCTCGCTGGTGACGCTGACGTTTGGCCCGAGATCGGCCACCGTCATCGGCTGGATGCGGTTGCCGCAGCGCCGGATCAACAGATTGACCGTGTTGACCGCATCCTGAACGCGGCCGCGCCGCAATAGCCACCGGGGGCTTTCGGGAATAAAAAAGTAGACCAGCACCGGCGCGATAAACAGCGTCACGCCGCCGGGCAAGCCGACAAAGCGATAGCCATTGGGATTGTGCGCCAGCATCCCGCCCGCGAATGGCAACAGCGTGAAAGCGCTTGCCAGCATGACCTCGTAAATTGCGCCGTAGGTGCGGCGATGCTGTGCTGGCATCAATTCGGCGGCGATCGGGAACGGCGCGGAGATCGTAAAGCCGAGGCCGAACCCGGTGATGAGGCGGAGGATGATCAGTTGCTCGGCATCGTTCGCGACGAGAATCAGCAACGTGCACAGCGTACTGATGATAACGCCGGCCTGCATGACCCCGACACGGCTGACGCGGTCCGACATCGCCGCGGCGCTAAAGCCGCCGATCACCACCATGAATTGCGGCGCTACCGCGAGCCAGCGAATTTCGCTCGGGGTCATGTGCAACGGCTCTTTGGCGAGCACCAGCAGCGAACCCGAGAGGGCCAGATCATAGCCCTCGACAAAGCCGACAAAGCCCAGAACGACAATGAGAACGATGTGGTAGGCGCTAAACGGTATGCTGTCGAGCTTGCGTCCGAGAACGTGGCTTGCCGGCATATCGGCCATTTGCGTAACCTCCCTGTTGAACACCGACAAATTTTCTTCTCCAACAGCCACCGGTTCCGGTGGTTGCCTGGCCTTGACGGCTGCGTTGTAAGGCGAACTTTGGAGTGAAAGCCGCGCCGTTGGCAATGGGGATAGCGACCTGCGGCAAAGACGCCGCAGGGGCGCGGTGGCAGTTTAGGGTCGCTTCAGCAGCCGCGCGTCGGGCGGCGCCCGAAGACGCCGACCGGGATTTACTCAGCGGGTTCGGGAACCATCTCGGTAAAGCTCTCGATGTTGCCGACCGTTTCTCTGCCGAACGCTAGCGGGATGAAGGCGCCGATCGCGACGACCACCACGATCGTGCCGAAGAAGATCGGCGCCGAGCCGGTATGCGGTTCCATCAGAAACGGCGCCAGACCGCCCGCGAACAGCCGGCCGAATGACTCGCCGAAGATGTGGCCGCGCCCGCGCAGAGCCGTCGGGAACTGCTCGGAGAGATAGACTCGTGTGGCGGTAAACGCCGACAGCACGGTGAAGCCGATGATCAGTCCGCCCGCCACCATCACCACGCTCGCATACTCTCCCGCAAGATGCGCCGTTAACATCAGCACTAGGCCGGGCACCGACCCGGTGAGCGCGTAGGCGATCGTCCAACGTCGGCCGATAATCTCCATCAGGAAGCCGGTGAAGCCCTTCCCAAAGAAGCTCGCCGCATAGACGATGGAGGTCAGCCCTAGGCTCGCGCTCACGGCAAAGCCCTGATCGTTCAGGGCCTTTGGCAGCAACACCGAAATCAGGAAATATGCCGTCCCGGCGCAGATCCCGGAGAGGATGCCAACCGTGGTCCAGCGCAGCTGGCCTTTGGCGAACAAAGCCCAATAGGGCGGGAGCTGTTCGCGCACCGCTTCCCGCTGGCTGCCGAGCTCTTCCAGCGTCAGCGGCGATACCCGATTGCCGGATCGCGTGATGATCCGGTTGACGATGTTGACCGCGGTCTGGAGGTCGCCACGGCGCAAATGCCAACGCGGGCTTTCCGGCAGGACGAAATAGATAAGCACCGGTACGACGGTTATCGCCAGCCCGCCCGGCAATGCCAGAAAGCGAAAGGCGTATTGGTTGCCGGCGAGCAAACCCCCGATAAACGGCACCACCGTGAAAGAGGCGGCCAACGACATCTCGTATATCGCGCTGTAGGTTCGCCGATGCTGCGCCGGCATTAATTCGGCGGCGATCGGGAATGCCGCCGAGACGGCGCCGCCGGCGCCGATGCCGGTCAACAGACGCACGATGATCAGTTGATCGGAGGTTTGCACGAGGGGGATGAGCAACGTGAAAAACGTCGTGGCGATCACGCCAATCAACATGATCGTCTTGCGGCTCCAATGGTCGGACACCGCGGACGATAAAAAGCCGCCGACGCACAACATAAAGGTCGGGCCGACCGCGAGCCAGCGGATGTCGGTGTCCACCAGGTGTAGCGGCCCCTTCGCCAAGACCAGTAGCGAGCCGGTCATCACCAGATCGTAGCCCTCGATAAAGCCGACGAGCCCGAGTACGGCGATTATCAGGATGTGGTAGGAGCTGAATGGGATGCTATCGAGCTTGCGCCCGAGTACATGACTGGCGTACATGCGAAATCCCTCCCTGTTCGGCGCTTGACAAGCCTTGAAGGCTTTTTTGTCGAGGAAACTTTGGGCTGAAACCTCGATACTGGCAATGGCGAGTTTGTGTATCCGGGTCAGGGCCGTTTTAAGAGCCGCGCGTCGGCCGGCACTGGGTCGGCGGGCAGCTGGATCGCGCGGTGGCGCGCCTGTGCTTCGTCGATCAGCGCCGACAAAAGCGCGGTAAAGCCGAGCGGCTGCTCTGCCGCTTCCCACAGAAAGAAACCGAACGAGCCCGGGCACGGATTGACCTCGTTGAGCCAGATCTCACCGGTCGCCTCGTTGCACAAAAAGTCGATGCGCGGCGCGCCGGTGCCGCCGACCGCGGCGAATGCCGCCAGCGCCCAGCGCCTGATGTCGGGCGCCTGCTGACCCGGCAGCACCGGGTTGATGTCGCGGGTCAGCGACAGCATGCCTTCGCTGGGTTGTCCCCGGTTCTTGCCGCCGGTTTTATTGTCGCCGCCGCCCGAGAGGTACTTTTGGCGGAAATCGAGCAGGGCCTCGACCCGCTTCGGTTGCTCGATCGCGGAGCAGCGCGGCTCGCCGCCAAACCGGCCGACCGCGACATTGTATTCGACAAGGTTGGGGACAAACGGCTCGATCAGCGCTTGGGTGTCGAGGCGGAAGATCGCCGCCAATAGCGCTCGCACCTCCTCGATATTGTCGGCCTTGCCGACGCCGATCGAGCTGCCGAGATGCACCGGCTTGACGCAGCACGGAAAGCCGATCCCGGCGAGCGGCGCTTCGAGCGCGGCGGCCGGCGGGAGCCCGGTTTCCGGCCGGTCGATCACCACGTGTTTAAGGAGCGGGATGCCCTCGCCGGCGAGGATGCGTTTGGTCGCGACCTTGTCCATCAACACCGCCGAAGCCAGCGTGCGCATGCCGGTGTAGGCGACATTAGCGCTCTCGAAGAGGCCCTGGAACTGGCCGTCCTCGCCGCCGAGCCCATGAAACGCCAATAGCGCGACATCGAACTCGGCCGGCGGCCGGCGCGAGAATAGCCCGGTCCTGCGCGGCACGAGGCGCCCGGTACCGCCCGCCGCGATGTCGAGCGTGACCTCGCTCAATTTGCCGCGCAGCGCCGCGTCGGGCAGGTAGTTGCGGCGATCTTCGAGACCGGGTCCGGTGAGCCACTCGCCTTGCGGTGTCACATAGACGACAAACGCATCGAAACGCGACTGATCGAGCGCCTGCATCGCCTGCAGACCGGTGACGACGCTGACATCGTGCTCGGGCGAGCGGCCGCCGAGAAACACGGCAATTCGGGTTTTCATCGCGGCGTCTTATCCTATAGGCGCATGAGTTCTACCAGTCTGAAGC
>Ga0070733_10003602_pt1 | contig 10540 bp, 8 predicted proteins | sample Coa_R1_9_FD_66450 | JGI IMG/M metagenome (GOLD analysis project Ga0070733, IMG submission 66450) | Surface soil microbial communities from Centralia Pennsylvania, which are recovering from an underground coalmine fire - Coalmine... | ecosystem: Environmental > Terrestrial > Soil > Unclassified ... | reverse complement strand
ACAGAATTTGTACAAGCTGGAGCCCACTTCTCAAGGATCTATAGAAAGCCGCCGGATACGCGGTTTTCGACAACATGGGGGTGAACGTATTGCATTTGAGCACGGCACGCGGTTCAGGAGTGGTCGGCTCGTCCTGGCTGCCGGAATACTTTGTGTTATTTCTGCCCAGGGAGCCGGCGCTCAGGTGCAGACAACAACGAGCATACAATCCGGCCACACCACGGAAGTAGTTCGGGTAGACCGCGGCGAGGTTATGGCCGTGAGAGGAAACGATTTGATTCTTAAAATGGAAAATGGCTCGGTGAGGCATTTTGAGAACATTCCGGAGAGCGCCAAGATTACAGTTGATGGGAAGCAGCTAGGGATTCACGACTTGAAGCCAGGCATGAAGTTGCAGCGCACGATTACCACGACAACTACACCGCAACTCGTTACCACCATCGAAACGGTGAAAGGAAAGGTTTGGTATATCAATGCACCGAGCAAAGTGATATTGACGCTGAAAAACGGAACGAATCAGTCGTTCAAGATCCCCAAGGATCAGAAGTTCAACGTGGATGGGCAAATGGTTGACGCGTTTAGTCTGAAAAAAGGAATGGTGGTCACCGCTACAAAAATCGTGGAGGTTCCGGTCACATTGGTGTCCCAGGAGAGGAGTGTGACGGGTACATTGCCGGCCCCGGCCATGCCGACGCCCCCAGCCGTTTCGGAGACACCAGTGGTGACCTCGTCCCAAGAGAAGAGTGTGGTTTCTTCGGAGGAAAAAAGTGTAAGTGCCCCGAAGCCCGCACCTGTGCAAGCTCCAGCAGCAGACCCTCCTTTGCTGATCGCCGAAGGAGCACCCACGGCTGCGCCGGCAGAGGCAACCGAAACGCCAGCGCCGCCGGCAAGAAGCAGTCCGTTCATGGGGCGCGATCTTCCACTGGTCGGTCTGGTATTGCTCATAATTATCGCTTTGGTGGTAGCAAGATCTGTTCGCAGCAAGTCCAGAAAAACTTAAGTATGCATCGGATAGGAGACCAGTCAACAAGAGGCTCTGGCATTTTGTCCATTGGAAGCACCTTTGGCACAACGCGCGTAAATGTGCTTCGGTAGCTTTGCCGAGCCAACGAATTAGATTTGATTCTACGAACGATATGCAGCGGCGAAGAAGCCCTCAGAATTGCATCGAAGCGCAAAGACCGCGGAACCGGGCATCAAGTTGGAGATTGTTCCCCATCGCAACTCTCTGCAGCACACGGTCGAGTGCCGACCTTAGCCGTGTCGCCTGGGACGTTGGACTCTGCTCTTTCGCAGAAAAGGCACCTAAACACTCGTAGGACCGCTGCGACACGAACTTGGAAGCTCGGGCGCCCGGGGCTACTGGGGAAATCCCTAGCTGACAGCGGGAGACCTTCAGAATATCTTCCCCTGCGGGAAGGTCTTTCAAAAAACTGGTCATTCTCTTGAAGTGTTGGCTCGGCCAGCCCTGGAGGCGTGATTCGAAAGTCCGCGAGTCGCCCTCTCGAGGTTGCGGTCTCTTTTGAGAGAAAGCAGATGCAATCAGATTCGGGTGCGCGCAGGAATTTGTCCTCCGATAGCCAGAGGAGTTCTATGAAGTATTGGCGGCAACTCACGATCTTCTATCTTCTGGGAGTACTGATTCCGGCGTTGGTGGTTCCTCTTGCCCATTCGGGCGACAACAAGGCCAAGCCTTCCGACCAGACCAAAGCATATGTTGCGCCGACGGATCCCGGCCTCTACGTGGGCTCCGATACTTGCAAGACCTGCCACGAAGACATGCCTTCGAAGGACTTTTACAAGAATTACGAAGCGTCGCCGCATTTTGCCACCACGATGGAGGGAAAGCTGGATGCCCGCAAAGGTCCGGGATGGCAGGGCTGCGAGGCCTGCCACGGGCCTGGCAAAGAGCATGTGGAGAGTGGAGGGGACAAAACAAAGATTTTCACCTTCAAGGACGCCACACCGCAGCAGACTAGCGGCCGCTGCCTGCGGTGTCACCAGTACACCGAGGAGCATGGGAACTACGACCGCTCCGTGCACTTAGCCAACGGCATCTCCTGCATCGATTGCCATTCTCCGCATCACCCCAAGGAGAGCCAGTTTCTGATGAAGGCCAAGTCGCCGGAGCTTTGCTACACCTGCCACATGGACGTGCGCGCGCAATTTGCCCGTCCATTCCATCACCGGGTGAATGAGGGCCTGATCCAGTGCAACGATTGTCACAGTCCGCACGGAACGTTTCAGCCCAAGCAATTACGAACGAATGCCTCGGGCGATGAAGTCTGCTACAAGTGCCACTCGGAAAAGCAGGGGCCGTTTGTATACCAACATGAGGCGAAAATCGAAGGCTGCGTGATCTGCCACACACCTCACGGCTCGACCAATCAGCGGTTGCTCCAGCAAAACCAGGTCAACCTGCTGTGCCTCAGTTGCCATGCGCTGCCCGCCGATATTGGCCCTCCTGGAACTCCTACCTTCCACAATCAGGCGCAGAAATATCAGTCGTGCACTTTGTGTCACACAGCCATCCACGGCTCCAACACGAGTAGTGTGTTTTTCACGCCATGAGGAGCTGCCGATGAAGACCGCATGCTCCCACTTGTTCCCGAACGCATTCGATGGGTTGATGACCGTTTTCTTTTCGTTTCTGCTGTTCGCGTTGCTGCTGGCGCCCGCGCTGAGCGCGCAGCAAACCGGCGAACAAACAGGCATCGACCAGGGGAATTACAACATCAAGCAGTCCATCGAATTCGGCGGACGTTTCACCAGCATCTCGGGAGATACCCAGACCTACGACACCATGGTGAATCTGCAGGAAGGCCCGCGGTTGCTGAATTTCACGACCGAAATGCGTTCGCTCGATCACCACGGCACCATCATGGATAATCTCTACTTCAGCAATTTTGGCTACGGCGGCGATCCGAACGTAGTGAGCGTGCTGCGCCTGAGCAAAAATAAATGGTACATGTTCGACGCGATGTTCCGGCACGACGAGAATTTCTGGGATTATTCACTGCTCGCCAATCCTTTTAATCCGGCCGCTCCTCCGGCAAATGCCCCCGTGGGCTTCAACCCCGTCGTGAACGCGCCAGCGAATGTGCTTAACACCCAGATTGTGGGCACATCTCCGCACTACCTAAATACACGCCGGAACATGCAGAACTATAACGTCACGATTCTCCAGGATTCGAAGATCCGGCTCCGCCTGGGCTACAACCACAACACGAATGTTGGCCCGTCGTTCTCGACGATTCACGAGGGCACCGAGCAATACCTGCTGGACAATCTTTCGTCGACCCTCACGCAGTATCGCCTCGGCGTGGATTTTCGGTTCCTGCCCCGCACCAACATCAGCTACGACCAGATTTGGAGCTATTACAAAACAGATCCCGGAACTACTGATCAAAACCAGCAATTCAGCGTCGGAACCGGGTTTCCCCCGGTGGATCTCGGCGTCTCCTGGAATGGTCCACCCTGCACCCCCGCATTTCAACCGGGGGGCCTCGTCACTCCCACCTGTAATGGTTTTTATGACTATCAATCGCACTGGCGCTCGCGTACCAATGCGCCCACCGAGCAGATCAGTTTGCAATCCAATTTCTTTCCGTCGCTCCAGCTTTCCGGGAAATTCACTTATACGGGCAGCGACTTCAACCAGTATGACTATCAGCAGTCGTTCGCCGGGCGCGTCTCACGGAGTGGTCTCTCGAATTACGCAGAGTCCGGGCCGATGCAAGGCCGCCATGTGGCGGCTTACGGCGACTTCGGTGCAACCTGGCAGATCACGCACGATTTCAGTCTGGTGGATTCCTTCCATTACGGAAGCTGGAATGAACCGGCGCAGTATGCATCCACGCAGTGCTCGTGGTTCTCCCCTAGTTTGGTCGTTCCGGCTAACGTCTTCGCGTCAACGGCAACGCTGCCGAGCTCGTCTTGTGTCACCCCACCTGGTCTGCCGAGCGGCATACCGGCGCACAGCACCAGCGCCGCGCCGGATATTCTGCTGAATTTCGATAGCAACTTCCTGAAGCAGCAGACCATCACGAATCTGATCGAAGGTCAGGTGCAAATTTCGCCCAGAGCCGGGGCCTATTTCGGGTATCGCTACACGCATCGTGTGATCGCCGATAATTTCTACAACACACAAAGCGCGATCTATTTCCCAAGCAACGCCGCGCGCGGCAATTGCGCTCTGGCTGGCGGCATCCTGCCCGATGGCTGCACGCAGAATGCGGACGGCTCCATTTCTTATCAGACGCCGGGAGCGGCTTTCGGACCGGCCGGTACGACGGACATTAATTCCAGCTCCGCGGTGTTGGGTTTGTGGGTGAAGCCCACCCAGCATTGGAGCATCACTCTCGATGCCGATCTCGGAAGCGCGGACAACACCTTCACGCGGCTAAGCCCCCGGAATTACCAGCAATTCCGGGCCAAAGTGCAATACCGTGCGTCGGCGTGGCTCAATTTCAGCGCCTATGTCCGCGATACCGAAGACCAGAACCCGGATGTCGAAGTGAACGGGTCGCAGCACGACCGTAACGTCGGATTCTCGCTATCGCTGACTCCGTCGGAAAAGTTCGCCACACAGCTCGGATACAACTACAACGACATTTATTCGCAATTGCTGATCTGCTTCACCAGCAGTTTCGCGCAGCCTGGGCTTCCAGCTTGCCCGAATCTGCCTGGTCTGCTGCAGCAGCTTTCCCCGTACAGCAGCAAAATCAATACCGGTTTTATCGATTTCGTGTGGACTCCGGTCAACCGCTTATCGTTGGAGGTCGGAGCAAACTTGTCAGGCGTAACGGGAAGCGAAGTGAATTTGAGCCCGCTAAGCCCAATCGCCGTAGGGCCGGCCGGCGCGTTGAACTCGGCGTGGTATCAGCCTTATGGTGTCGTGTCGTACCGTTTCGCAAAACACTGGACGGGACGTGCGCGCTGGGATTACTACGGATATCACGAAGATTCGAATGGATCGGTCCAGGATCTGTACGCCCCGCGAAATTTTCGCGGCAATGTGATTACGCTGTCGGTGCGCTACGCCTTTTGAAATACGGATTGAGACGAGAAGATGCGCCTCAAGCCGAAAATCGATAAGGAGGAGAGTATGGAAAGCAACGTGAAACAGTGGTGCGGGATGACTCTGACGGCGATGCTGGCGTGCACGTGCCTGTTCAACAGCCCCGCGAGAGCTGACGCCGCAGCTGGAGAAACAACGTACAAGGCCAAGTGTGCTGCTTGTCACGGCCCCGACGGGAAGGGCAAGGACGCGCTAAAAACCCAGGACTTTGCTTCCGCAGCCGTTCAGGGCATGAGCGACGCGGAGCTTACTGCCATCATCACCGACGGTAAAGGCAAGATGCCGGCGTATGGAAAAAGCCTGAAACCAGACCAGGTTAAGGACCTGGTTGCCTTCATACGATCCAAAAAATAATTCCTAAGAGCAGGCGGGAGGTTGCTGACTGTTATGCCAACAATCCCTATCGTGGTGTTGGTCCTCTTCAATGCGGTTTTGGCCGGGGTGCTGGTCCTACGTCCGGCGATTACAGGTCGTCTGGAGGGGAAGATTCTTGCGTTTAGCGTGCTGTTTTTCCTGCCGCTATTCTGTCTGCTGGTGGGCATGGACAACGAGATGGAACGGTCGAAGAGCACGGCGTTCTGTCTTTCGTGCCACATCATGGAGCCGTACGGCAAAAGTCTACATGTGGACGATCCCACGTACCTTGCGGCGGCACACTACCAAAACCATCGCGTGCCCGCGGACGAAGCCTGCTACACGTGCCATACGAACTACGCGATGTTCGGGACATTCAAGGCGAAGCTGGGCGGCTTGCGGCATCTATACGTCTACTACCTGGGGACGCAACCGCGGCCCGAGGATATCAAGTTGCATGAGCCGTTCAACAACCGCGAATGCCTGCACTGTCACCTTGGAGCGCGCTCGTTTGAGGAAGGCGCCACGCACAACGCCGATCCGGCGACACTGCCGGCGATAAAGGCGAATACGCTGTCTTGCGTGTCCAGCGGGTGCCACGATGTGGTTCATAACGTCGGACATTTAGATAAGGTAAAGCTTTGGAAGGAGGCGGCGCAGTGACAGTGAGCGGCAAAATGGAGCGTCGGCTGGAAATCTCCGGGACCTTCATAATACTGGGTCTGCTGGTCGAGGCGATTTGTCTGCTGTGGTCTCGGCCGATTGCCTTTGTGGTGTTTGCCTGCCTGGGTGGGCTGTTGATTGGGGTTGGCGTGCTGCTGTTTCTGTATTCGTTGGTGACGCTGGATCAGTCTCCGAACGAGCCGCTATAGCGAGCCCCTTGAGGAATTGCCTCTGCCTCTGCATTTTCTTTAGGAGGCTGGAGCTTCAGCCCCAGCGTAAGTTGTGACTTCCCAATTCGGCTTCAGCCCCTAAAGAAAGTTCTACACGAGTGAGACAAACCCGCCGCAGAGAGGGAAATGGGCCTGAGTATTTCTCTCGCTAGTACTTTTCTGCTAACGGGTTTGTGCTATGGTACGTCGGGTAAGGTCCTCCTACCATTTGTGACCAGTCTGGCTGAGCAAGACCACAAATGCGGAGCGCAAACGGGATGTCCAGAAGATTCTTTAGGGTACGCGAATTAGCGCTATTGCTGGGCTTGGCTGGCAGCTACTGTCCTTTGGGGTTTTCGCAGGATGCGGTGTCGGGGCCGCACCGAGTCGCTGAAGAGGCTGGTTTCGAAGTAATCGTGGTGCGTTCGCCGGAAGAAGCGCAACGAGCCCTTGACCGGCTACAAAAAGGCGAGGACTTCTCGAAGGTCGCGCGAGAAATGTCCATTGATCCTACTGCCGAGGCAGGAGGATACCTGGGTAAATTCGATCCGGATGCTCTGCGTGGGGAACTGAGAGATGCACTGAAGGGAGTGCAGCCGGGACAAATCACACCGGTGGTTCATTTGCCGAGCGGCTACGCGATCCTGAAAGTGATGGGAGCGGAAGGCCGCACGGAAGCGAAAAAAGACGTCGATCCGGCACGGAACCTTGCCCTGTCCGCGACCGGAACCGTGAAATACCTCCCCAATCTCGGAGGCTTTGCAGAAGCGGAGGTGGCGCTCACAGGCTTTCCGAAGACTCCCGATTGGAATGCAGATCCTCACACTGTGTGCGATCTGCGGAAGCAGTCATTAGAGGCATTCGTGGAGGCGGCAAAACAAGTGCTGGCCCCAGGGCAAACGGGACCGCTTTCAGGGATGGCGCCGATTGACGCGATGCATGCGCATTACGCCCTCGGACAAATTTATGCGTACGAGGGAAAGATGGAACCCGCCATCAAGGAATATCAAGCTTCCTACCAACTTGCCTTGTCTGGGTTGCCAACCGCAGCTCCTGGGATGGAAGAGGCTCTCGGGACCATGTACCTGCACAAATCCGAAATGGAAAATGATTCCTTTCGGGCGCCAGGCGAGAAGTGTCTGTTTCCTATCCGTCCCGAGAACGCCTATCGAGTAACGGAAGACTCCCAGAAAGCGATCGAATACTTTCTGAAATATCTCGAAAAGAAACCAGACGAACTGGAAGTGAAATGGCTGCTCAATATCGCCTACATGACGTTGGGCAAGTATCCAGCCGGCGTTCCCGCGAAATACCTGATTCCGCCGTCTACATTCGAATCCAAGGAAGACGTGGGGCGATTTGTGGACGTAGCGTTCGAAACTGGATTGAAGTCGTTCACCACGGCGGGCGGACTGATCGTCGAGGACTTCGAGAACAACGGCTTGCTCGACGTGATGACATCGAGTTGGGACAGTTGCGGGGCAATGCACTATTTCCACAACAACGGTGATGGAACATTTTCGGATCAAACCCAGAAGGCCGGGCTGGGCGGACAAGTCGGCGGCCTGAATATGATTCAAGCCGATTACAACAACGATGGCTGCACGGACGTGCTGGTGTTGCGGGGCGGTTGGGAATTCCCGCAGCGCAAGTCGTTGTTACGGAACAATTGCGACGGCACGTTTACGGACGTCACCATCGCCAGCGGATTGGCGGAGCCGACGAGTACGCAGACGGCGGTGTGGGCCGATATCAACAACGATGGGTTGTTGGACTTATTTGTGGGGAATGAAAATGGCGTCGCGCAGCTTTTTCTGAACAAGGGCGACGGAACGTTTGAAGACATCGCCGTTTCCGCCCATGTCACAGGCGGCGGAACGGCGTACACAAAAGGGGTAGCCGCCGCGGACTACGACGGCGACGGGTGGATGGACCTCTACGTATCCAACCTGAACGGGCGCAACTTCCTTTACCACAACAACCATGACAACACGTTTACGGAAGTGGCGGTTGAAGCGGGGGTGCCCGGAAGCGGCAGGGGTTTCGCGACGTGGTTTTTCGATTACGATAACGATGGTCTTCCGGATCTGTTCGCGACCAGCTACTTTACTTCCATTGAAGAAACCGCCAGGACGTATCTCGGACTTCCCGCCAACGCAACGACGCTGAAACTTTACAAGAACTTGGGGGACGGGAAGTTCAAGGACGTGACTGAACAAGCGGACCTGGCGAAAGTGTTTATGACGATGGGAGCAAATTTTGGCGACATCGACAACGACGGTTACCTGGATATTTATCTGGGAACTGGGAACCCGTCCTATGGATCGCTGTTGCCCAACGTGCTACTTCGCAATCATGACGGCAAGTATTTTGTGGACGTGACCACGTCTTCGGGGACCGGAGAATTGCACAAGGGACACGGAGTGGCTTTCGCGGACCTTTCGAACAGTGGGCACGAGGACATTATTGAGGAAGTAGGGGGAGCGACGCTGGGAGACAGCCACACACCGCGGCTCTTTAAGAACCCGGGCAACGGGAACGACTGGATCACCGTAAAGCTGGTGGGAGTGAAAACCAATCGAGCGGCGATCGGGGCGCGGATTAAGGTCACGGTCCAGAACGAAGGCCAAGGCACACGGTCGATCTATCGCACGGTAGGCAGCGGCGGTTCGTTCGGGGCATCGCCACTGCAGCAGCACATCGGGCTGGGGAAATCGGCAAAGATCGTCAGCCTTACGGTTACCTGGCCCACCAGCAAAACGGAGCAGACTTTCCAAAACGTGGACAAGAACCAGTTTTTGGAGATCAAGGAATTTGCGGAGCAATACACTAAACTGGAGCGCAAGGCGTTCCAGTTGCGGGGTCCGCAGCGCCGGACATCGGATGATTCCGCGAGAGCCACGAATGTGCCGGCAGGGAAGAATTGACGATGAACGTCCAGCGAGAGGTAAGGTTGCGCGGATGAAACGAGCAATTTTGCTGGCCGCCGCTGTGGCGCTTTTCAGCGCCCCTGGATGGGCAGCGCAGAATTATGCGGCAAAAGGGTTGGTGTTGAAGGTGGACAAGCAACACGGCTCGGTGCTGCTCTCCTTGGAAAGAATCCCCGGGTATATGGAGGCGATGACGATGTCATTTCCGGCGCGGAATCCGGAAGAGCTGTCTGATTTAAGCGTAGGGGAAACGATCGAATTCAACCTGGTGGTCGACGGGTCGAATGCGTTCATCGAGAAGATTCATGTGCACCACTACGAAGGGGTGGAAGAGGACCCGATGTCCGCGAAACGGCTGAAGTTGATGGCCGGGCTGGTCAACCCGGCGGCGCCAAAGGAATTGAAGGTCGGCGAACAGGTGCCGGATTTTTCGTTGATCGACCAGAATCGTCAGAGCGTTTCGCTGTCGCAATTTTCGGGGAAGGTTGTCGCGGTCTCGTTTACGTATACACGTTGCGCGCTGCCAAATTTCTGCTTCCGCATTTCGAACAATTTTCGCACGTTGCAGAAACGCTTTGCTGGTTCGATGGGGCGCGACCTGATCCTGCTGACCATCACGTTTGATCCCGCCCATGACACGCCGGAAGTTATGGCGAAATACGGCGAAACCTGGAGCGCCGATCCGAAAAGCTGGCGCCTGCTTACCGGGGAACCCTCCAAAGTCGAGGAAATATGCAACAGGTTTGGCATCAGTTTCTGGCCGGACGAAGGGCTGATGATCCACTCGCTGCACACTTTCGTGATCGACCGGAACGGCAAATTGGTTGCGAACTTGGAAGGAAACGAGTACAGCGCGGACCAATTGGGCGACCTGGTGCGGATGGTGTTGGAAAAACCGCAAGGCCAGACGGTCCACAGCGCGACGCGGTAGCGGGGAAGAAGTCCGCACGGCGTGCGAGAAGGCCGGTGGGGTGTTGCACATGTTGGGAATATCGGAAAGCGGTTTGACTGGGTATTTGGAGAACCCAAAATCCACCCGCAAAACCAACGAGTGCTGGCACCCAGGGAGAAGACAACCCGCGGGAAGTTAGAAGCGGTAGTTCAGTTCGGAGTAGCCCAGGGCGCCGTTGGAATTGATCGGATAGATTTTCTTGATGACGTTGCCGCCTTCGGCATAGCCGAAGTACAGCCCGAAGGAGAGGCCGTACTTCCATTTGTAGTCGCCGCTGATGTCATAGAGAGTGGCAAGGGAATTGGAGCCGCCAGAGGGACGGCCGTTGAACCCGAAGGTCCACGGCTGAAAC
>Ga0070733_10003601_pt1 | contig 10545 bp, 7 predicted proteins | sample Coa_R1_9_FD_66450 | JGI IMG/M metagenome (GOLD analysis project Ga0070733, IMG submission 66450) | Surface soil microbial communities from Centralia Pennsylvania, which are recovering from an underground coalmine fire - Coalmine... | ecosystem: Environmental > Terrestrial > Soil > Unclassified ... | reverse complement strand
CGCGCCGTAGTCTTCAACGACGCCATCGGCTGGACCCCGGCCCTGGTCCGCGCCTGCAACCTGACCCTCACCAAAAAAGACGGTGGCATCGTTTTCGATTTCGCCGGAACGTCACCCGAAAATCCGTCGTCCTACAACGTCCATCCGCAAGCTGTGGTCGGCCACATCGCCAATTTCATGTACGAATATATTTTCCACGATCTGCCTATCGCCAGTTCCACGTTCGCCGCCATCGACTTCGAATTTCCCGAAGGCATTATGCTCAATCCCGACAAAATGGCAGCCACCAGCTGCTGCGTCTTCATCGGCATGCAATGCCGCAACGCCACGCACAACGCCTTCGCGAAAATGATGTTCTGCAGCGCTAGCCTTTGGAAACAAGTCACCGCCGCGCCAGGGAGCCAACACACTTCGCAAATTTGCGCCGGCCACTCGCAGTGGAATCTCGCCGTCTCCGATGTGCTTTCGTTTTCGCTCAACACCCAAGGCCAAGGCGGCCGCTCGGGCCAGGACGGTATGGACGCCTACGGTTTCGCCTGGTGCGCGTTTGGCCGCGCCCCCGATTCCGAGCAAGTCGAAAGCGAACTCCCCGTCACCGTCACGCTCTCGCAACACTGGAAAGATTCCAGCGGCCCCGGCCTGCATCGCGGCGGTTCCGGCGGCGTGCAGCACTGGATGATTCACAAAGTTCCCGAACTCGTTTCCATGTGCATGGGCAACGGAAGCAAAGTTCCGCTGGGCCAGCCGCTTTTCGGCGGCTACGCCTCGTCGCCCATCCCCGGCATCAGCATTCGCAAAGCCGATTTGCTGAAACAAATGGCCGATGCCAACCCTGCGCTCACCATGGATTTCCGCACCATCCTCGAAGATCACACCATTCAAGGAAATTGGAATATGGAATTGATCGCGCGCACTCCCAAAGTTTATGACGAAGGCGATCTGCTCTTCGGCTTCAGCGGGGGCGGCCCCGGCTACGGCGACCCGCTCGAACGCGATCCCGCGGAAATTCTCGAAGACGTGAAGAAGAAAATCATCTCGGACGCCACCGCGCAAAATATCTATCGCATCGCCTACGATCCCGTTCGCCGCAAGCTCGATCCCGAAAAAACCAAGCAGCTTCGCGACGAAGAACGCCGCGCTCGCCTAGCCCGCGGCAAGACCTACGACGAGTTCCAGCAGAACTGGAGCAAGCTCAGTCCGCCGAAGGAAATTCTGCAATGGTACGGCACTTGGCCCGACGCGAAGTCCACCGGACCATGCTTCCGTCCGTGAAGCCCGTGCGATGATTGCGAATCTCACCGCGCGCCAGATGCTCAAGGGGCTGCTGCAGGGAACTCCGCCGCCCCGCCCGCTGTTCCTGCCCATCGTATTTTCGCTAGGCGCCAAGGTCGAAAATCTTCCGCCGCGCGCTTTTCTCTGCAACGCCACGAAAATCACGAATTCCCTCCGCCAGATCCGTACGCACCTGCGCTCGGATGGCGTCGCGTGCTACTTCGATCCCTATCTCGAAGCGGAAGCGCTAGGCGCCACATTGCACTGGCAAGCAGACGACCAGCCGCCAACAGTGCATTGGGAGCATCCCGCCGAAGCGGGCGACCTTCCCGGAGATCTGCGCTCCCCCGAAGACGCCGCGAAAAGCGGTCGCGTAACTGTTGCAGTCGAAGTCATCCAGCGCCTCAAATCACTAGTGCGAGATGAACCTGTACTATGCGCCGGCGTCAGCGGCCCCTTCACATTGGCGGCGCATCTTCTCGATTTGCGCCCCGCGGATGCACCCCCACGAGAAGATTTCTCCGACGCCGCACTGGAATTAGCCGCCGCCACAATCACGCAGATCGCCACTAAATGTGTGGAAGCTGGCGCCAACGTAATCTTCATCCAGGAAAATATTTTTCCGGTGCTTTCAACCGAACACTGCGACGCCTGGGCCGAATCGTTAGCCCCGGCATTCAACATAATCCGCTTCTACGAAGCCGTTCCCGTCCTCCTGTGCAGCGATCCCGATTCCTTCGCTACAAATAAGGACGTCGTGTACGCGCGCAATTGGGATTGCATCCTCTGCCCGGCTCTCAACACGTCCACCTCCACCGCAGCCGAAATTGCGCCTCCACCAGGCCGCTCGAATATCGGCATCGCCCTGCCCACCGCGCCCTTTCAACCCGGCGCATCGGCCGGCGCAGAAAACTTCGCGGAATCGCTTCGTACTATAATGATGGAGGTGCGGCCCGTGCTCGTCGCAACCGCAGGCGATGTCCCCGCATCCACGGACATCAAGCTGTTAGCAGGAGTAGGAGAAGCAATTCGTCGTTCAGCACCAGATGCGAACTCATAGATGGGATGGACCGGAAGGGCGGGGCTTCAGCCCCGCCGTAGAGCCCGCAAAAGAAGGGGCTTTTGCCCCTGAGGCCACGCTTTCGTACTGCGGCTGAATATTCATGAAATGGGTTTTACAGATCCGTACTCCGGTTTTGATGAATTGGTACGAAGTGAAATGACCACCAAGCCCCAACTAAACGATCGCGTCCGCCCCGTGCGCTTGCGCACTTCCGGCGCCACTCTCCATCGTCTCGAAGATGGTGCGATCCTGGTCCGCGCGGACGAACCTTTGGGACCGTACCCAAAAGTCCTCACGGATCGCCTGACACATTGGGCAAGAATCTCGCCAAACAAAATCTGCGTAGCCAAACGAGAAGCCGACGGCGAATGGCGCGAGCTCACCTACGCGCAAGTGTTGCAAGCGGTCGAAAGTATCGGCCAAGCACTCCTCGATCGTGGCCTCTCCGAAGACCGCCCCGTCGCTATCCTCTCCGAAAACGATCTCGAACATTTCGTCCTGATGCTGGCCGGCCAGCACGTAGGAATCCCCACCGCGCACATTTCCCCGGTCTATTCCCTCGTCTCGCGCGATTTCGGCAAACTGCGCCACACACTCGGCCTCCTCACGCCGGGGCTGGTCTTCGTGTCACACGGCGAACGCTACGCGCTCGCCCTCGAAAAAGTAATTCCGCCTACGACGGAAGTCGCAGTCACCACAGCGCCCTCGCCGAACCGTTCAACAACTTTATTCGCCGAACTCGCGGCCACCACGCCAACCCCCGCAGTCGAAGCGGCTCACCAAAAAATCCAGCCAGACGCCGTAGCAAAAGTCCTCTTCACCTCCGGCTCCACCGGCATGCCCAAAGGCGTCATCAACACGCACCGCATGATTTGTTGCAACCAACAAATGATCGCCCAGGTTTTCTGTTTCCTCCAGGACGAGCCTCCCGTGCTCCTCGACTGGCTCCCCTGGAATCACACTTTCGGGGGAAATCACAATACCGGCATCGCTCTCTACAACGGCGGCAGCTTCTATATAGATGATGGCAAGCCAGGCCCCGCGCTCATCGAAGAGACTATCCGCAACCTGCGCGAAATCTCTCCCACCGTTTATTTCAACGTCCCCAAAGGTTATGAAGATTTGCTGCCGGCCCTGCGCTCTGACGAACAACTGCGCGAGAATTTCTTCCGTCACCTGCGCCTCCTGTTCTACGCCGGCGCCGGCTTGTCGCAACCGGTCTGGGATGCCTATCGCGATTTGGCGCTGCAAACGTGCGGCGAACGCATCGTCATGGTCACAGGCCTGGGCTCCACCGAAACTGCGCCCATGGCCATTCAAACCACGTGGGAAACCGATCAAGCAGGAGTCATCGGCATCCCAATTCCCGGCGTCGAAGCCAAACTCGTTCCGCGTGGCGCTAAACTGGAAGCGCGCGTGCGCGGCCCGAACATAACCCCGGGCTATTGGCGTCAGCCAGAGTTAACCGCAGAGGCTTTCGATGCGGACGGTTTCTACAGTTTCGGCGATGCGCTAAAGTTTGTCGATCCCGCGGACGTCAACAAAGGTTTCCTCTTCGACGGCCGCTTTTCCGAGGATTTCAAATTAGCCAGCGGCACATGGGCCAGTGTAGGCCCGCTGCGTTCCCGCATCCTCAGCCACTTCGCCCCATTCGTGCGCGACGTAGTGATCGCCGGGCACGATCGCGACGACATCGGCATGCTGATTTTCGCCGATGCCGACGCCTGCCGCTCGCTTTGCCCGCAACTGAAGCGCGAGGCCTCAGCCGCAGACATTTTTTCGCATCACCAAGTCCGCGCGCACTTTCAAGATCTGCTCGAATCCGCCGCCTCAAGCGCCACCGGCAGCTCGAATCGCGTAGCCCGCGCGATGATCGTGGAAGAGCCGCCATCGCTCGATGCAGGAGAAGTGACCGACAAAGGCTCGCTGAATCAACGCGCCGTCCTGGAGCGCCGCGCCGCAATTGTAGACGAACTCTACGCGCCGCAACCATCACCGCGGATTCTGCGCGTCAAGTAAAGGTTTTGACTTTGTAGCGGCCAGCTTTAGCTGGGCGCCGTTGCCTTTGGTAGCGCCGGCGTCCCGCCGGCTCCGTTGCCTTTGAATTTGTAACGGCCGCCTGCTTATTAGGCGGGCGCTATTGACTTTGCTTTTGACTCTGTAGCGGCCGGTTCAGGTTTATCGAACCGGGCAGTCGTTGGTTCGGTGTTGCTTTCGTAACGGCGCACTAGCGTGCGCGATTTCTACCCAGTCGTAAAAGGAGAATCAACTCGTGCCCAATCTCACCTCCACAAACGGCGGTTTTTTCATCGCCTACGACGACATCTATCTCCTCGACGGCGTCCGCACCCCATTCGTCGACTACAACTCCGCGCTAGGCCTGGTCTCACCCACCGATCTCGGCATCAAAACCGCTCGCGCCCTTTTCGAACGCACAAAAATTCCCGCGCAAGATGTCGGCGCCGTGATCGCCGGCAGCGTGGCCCAAGCCAGCTTCGATGCCTACATGCTCCCCCGCCACATCGGCCTGTACTCCGGCGTTCCGCTCGATCGCCCCGCGTTGCTCGTCCAACGCGTCTGCGGCACCGGCATGGAAGCCATCAGCCAGGCCGCCGATGCCATCTCCCTGAAAAAAATCCAGCTCGGTCTTTGCGTCGGCGCGGAATCCATGAGCCGCAATCCCATCGCCGCCTACACGCACCGCAGCGGCTTCCGTCTCGGCCAAGTCGAGTTCAAGGATTTCCTGTGGGAAGCGCTGTTAGATCCCGCGCCGGGAATCACGATGGGCCAAACTGCGGAAAACACCGCCTGCAAATACAAAATCACGCGCGAAGAAGTGGACCGCTTCGCCGAATTAAGTTTCACCCGCGCCCTGGCCGCGCAGAAAAGCTGCTTCCTCTCCGGCGAAATCGCCCCACTCGTCAGCGAAACATTCGAACTCGAAGGTTACAATCCGCGCGGCATCCGCCTCCCCAGCAAAATCGAAAGCCTCACCGCCGACACGCACATTCGCCCCTCATCCTACGAAGTCCTCGCCAAGATTCGCCCCGCGTTCGACGGCGTGCAAACAGGCGGCAACAGTTCCGCCATCGTGGACGGCGCCGCCGCAGCCCTGGTCGCTTCCGCCGCCTACGCAAAATCGCGCAATATCCAACCGCTCGCGCGCATCGCCGCCGTCGCCACGGTCGGCGTGCCTCCGGAAATTATGAGCATCGCCCCTGCCCCCGCGATTCGCAAACTCCTCGACGGCGCCGGCCTGCAACTCGACGCCATCGACCGCTTCGAAATCAACGAAGCCTTCGGCGCGCAAATCATCGGCGTGGAACGCGAGCTCGGCCTCGACCGCAACAAACTGAACGTCAACGGCGGCGCAATCGCCATCGGCCACCCGCTAGCAGCCACGGGCATACGCTTAGCCGTCACAGTCTCCCGCGAACTCCGCCGCTCGAATCTGCGCTACGGCATCGCGTCAGCATGCATCGGCGGAGGCCAAGGCATCGCGGTGCTCCTCGAAATCCCGCGCTGATGACTACGAGCCATCTCGTAAATAGTAGCCTCGGAAGGGCGGGGCTTCAGCGGCTATGTGAGAACTCGAAAATCTTCGCGACTGTTTCTCGCCACTAGCCACTAATCACTAGCCACTGCCTTCTTCTTCAACCGTATTGCGCCACGTTGCAAATTCATCTTTCTGATGTGTTCCATTCACGCGCACCCAACAGCAGTCGCCGCATCATTCTGATGTAAACTAGAGTAATAGCAGCCAGCAAAGTCAGCCGGAGGTAAATTACTTTTATGGGTGATGCCGCACTCAAATCTTATTTATTTGTAAGCGATTTCGATCAGACTCTCACGTTCAACGATTCCGGTTACGTCCTAAGCGAAATCGTAGGAATCCCCACAGCCGAATTCGAGCGCAAAGCCGAGGGCATGGCCAAACTAAATCTCGTTCAGCAGGGCGCCGAACTGGCCTATCTCCTGCTCCACGATCCGGAATTCCGTTCGCGCGTCCGCAAGGAACATTTGATCCAGGTCGGCAAAGAAATCCGCCTCAAAGCCAATATCGGCCTGCTCAACGAGATTCTCGACCACGGAATCCAGGGCTACCACTTCGATTTCTACGTTCTCTCCGCCGCTCCCGTCGAAGTGATCCAATCCGCCCTCGAAGGAATCCTTCCGCCCGATCGCATTCACGGCACGGAATTCAAATACAAGAGTAGCGGAGAAATTGACACCATCGTCCGCGCCACCGCCGGCTACGGAAAAGTCGCGTTTCTCGACGAACTCCAGGCCAAAATGAAAATCGGCCCGGACCACGTCATCTATGCCGGCGACGGCAGCTCCGATATTCACGTAATGTTGCACATCAACGCGCGCGACGGTTTCACGATCGCCGTCTCCGAAACCAAACACGTCTCCCACATCGCCCAGCGCACGATCCTCAGCACCAGCGCGCTCGGCGTCCTCGTCCCCATCCTGGAAAAAATTGTGGGCAAAGGCCGCGCGCAAATCCGCACGTTCCTGGAATCCTACGGTTTTCTCATTCAGGAATGGGACAAAGTTCGCACCGACTGGCTCACGCTGCGGCCCGCGACGGAAGAAGCCGTCGAATCTCACTCCGTGGAAGGTTCATCGCTATGATCAGCTCAATCGGCTGGCTCGCCACCGCCCTCGTCACTGCATCCTATTTTTTCCGCAACCACAAGACGCTCCGCATCATGCAGGCCCTCGGCGCCGTCGTCTGGCTAACCTACGGCATCCTCATCAACTCCAAACCAGTAATGGTCGCCAACATAATCGTCGCCGTAGTAGCTCTGTACTCGACGTTCCTGCCAACCCGTGTTTCCCCGCCGGCTGCTTGAAGACGAATTTGTAGCGGCCGGTTCAGGTTTATCGAACCGGGCAGCCGTTGCTGTTCGTTTTGAACTCGTAGTAGCCGCCTGTTCACCCTGAGTTCGCGCAGCGAGCTCAGCGTAGGCGGGCGGTTTAGACGAAGCTTTAATCCAGACTTCATCGACCGTCAACCACGTCACCTTACAACGCAATCCACCCCGCATGTATCAACCACAACGAACTAACCGCCACCAAAATCCACAAAATCAAGCCCTGCAGCATCGGACGCACGCCCACCTGCCGCACCGTAGCCCGCGAAATCCCCGTCCCAATCAAGTACAGCGTCGCCGTCAATCCCAATTTCCCCATCACGTAAAGCACATGCCATGCGCCCGCCCCCTGCGGCAAGTAACTATTCACCACCGCAGCCAAACAGAACAACGCGATAAACCACGGCCACTGAATCCGGCTATCCGAACGCTTCATCACCGCCGCCCCCACCGAAACCGGCACGATCCACAAAGCCCGCGTCAGTTTCACCGTCGTGCCGACCACCAACGCCACCGCGCCATAACGCGCCGTAGCTCCCACCACCGAACTCGTGTCATGAATCGCCAGCGCCGCCCACAACCCAAATTGTTGCTGCGACAAATGCAGCAACCACCCCAGAGGCGGAAAAATCAGCAGCCCAATAGCATTCAAAATAAAGACCGTCCCCAGCGAAACCGCCGTCTCCTCCTGATCCGCATGAATAATCGGCGCCACGGCCGCTATCGCGCTCCCGCCGCAAATCGCAGTCCCCACGGTAATCAATATCGAAGCCGTCTTGTTCACCCCCAGCATTCGCCCCGCCAGCAATCCGGCCGTCAGCGCGAACGCAATACTCAGCGCCGTGTAAACGAATCCGCTGCGCCCCGCGCGCAATACTTCGTGCAGGTTCATACCGAATCCCAGTCCCACCACCGACGCCTGCAGCAAATATTTCGTCGCCGTGCGCGACTCCGCCTGCCAGGGATGCGTCAACCCCAGCCCAAAAATCAGCCCGAGCGCCAGCGCCACCGCCGGAGACACCAATCCGCTCGCGCACAACGCAAACCCCAGCACGAATAAAATTTTTACGGCCACACGAATCTCCAAGCTGCGTCACGCGACGCCACAAAGCAAAACTCCCCCGCGGTCCAGTCTTATATCACTAATACCATCGCCCTGCTCGGCCAGTACGCCGTCCGATCTATTCCGCCAATCCCTCGCGTCAGGCCCGGCTGGCCGTCTGTACGCGGCCCGAAAGGTTCTGGATCCGCGCCTCTGTCCGTCCCGCTAATCACATGAACGTTGGAGAAACAACCTGTCCTACCCCTTACATCTTCGCTCCATTTCCGAATTTAAGGTGGACATCCATACCCCTTCTCGGTCAAATTATGGGGGTAACTCTGACGCGCTTATGTCATCTGGGGGAACTACGAGATGCGATACCTTGTTTTTCTAGTAGGATTGGTCTTTCTGCTCTCCATAAACACCGGCGCGCAGTCCACCGCCTCCAGTTCGCTACTCCTGCCATCTTCTTATTTCGCTGCGCCCGCCACTTCTAACGCACCCATAATTGAACCGGCCATCACCTTCACGCCGTTTTCGAACGCCCCGGCAAATACTGCTCCCAGCGCCTTCGCCTCCTCGACGCCGCTGTCGTTGTCGTTGCTACCTGCGCCGCCCGCTGCCCCGCAAGACGTAACCAGCGTTTTCGAAACCTACGCCTGGCAACTCTACGGCGGTTACACCTTTCAGCGTTTCTTCGAATTGCCCGGTATCACCGAGACTATGAACGGGTTCAATTTCAGCGCGGTCTATTACTGGAAAGATTGGTTCGGCGTCGATGGTGAGTTCGCAGCGGTCCACGGAAACCAAGACAATGTTAGCTCCTGGTTCCTGTTCGGCGGCGGTGGTCCACGCTTCCGTTGGTCCGCGAAAAAAGGAATCGAGCTTTGGGCGCACGGCCTGGTCGGCTATTCGCACTTCACTCCCCAGACGCCCGCCGGCGTCCAACATGCCTTCGCATACGAACTCGGCGGCGGCGTTGACTTGCCCTTTAAAGAGCGTTGGGCGCTTCGCTTGGAGGGAGACGCCATGTGCTCCCGCTATTTCAACACCTATCAATACAGCCCCAAGGCCTCTGCCGGCCTGGTCTTCCGTTTTTAAAGTCGTTGAACTCAGCTTTTGACGTTGTAGCGGCCGCCTACATCTTAGGCGGGCACTCCTGACTTCGCGCTGTCCGCACCCCGCTCTCTCCCATTCGCAAAAAAGCATCCGCGCCACAATCCATCTTGGAGTGCGGAAGCTTGCTTCCGCCTTTACAAGGCGAGGCTTGCCTCGCCGCTCGCAGCACAACTAAACGCGTGTAGCGTTCGTCGACTCTTAACAGGTTTGTGGGGCGCGGCGTCAGCTGCGCCATGAAGCCGGCGCGAAGCTCAGGGCTTCAACACGTAAAGCTCCCTCCCACGTCGCTCCTATCGACAGCCGCAGCGTCCCACCCGTAAACCGCTGCTACTTTTTGACTGCACCCATCATCCAATCGCCCATGAACCTATTCGATGAATTGCAAATTCGCGACGTCCTCTTGCGCAACCGCATCGTCGTCTCCCCCATGTGCCAATATTCCAGCACCGACGGCTTCGCGAACGACTGGCATCTAGTCCACCTAGGCAGCCGCGCCGTAGGCGGCGCCTCCCTGATCTTCACCGAAGCCTGCGCCGTCTCCCCCGAAGGCCGCATCAGCCCCCAAGATCTCGGCATCTGGAAAGACGATCACATCTCCATCCTCTCGCGCATCACACAATTTCTGCTAGGGCAGGGAACCGTCCCCGGCATCCAACTCGCCCACGCCGGACGCAAAGCCAGCACCCCCCGCCCCTGGGAGCAAGGCGGCTTCGTCCCCGAATCGAAAGGCGGTTGGAAACCCGTAGCGCCCAGCGCCATCCCTTTTTCCGATACCTACGCCAAGCCCGCAGCTCTCGACGCCGCAGGAATTCAGAAAGTCATAAACGATTTCACAGCTGCCGCCACGCGCGCGCTGCAAGCTGGTTTCAAGGTAATCGAAATCCATTCCGCGCACGGCTACCTGCTCCACGAATTTCTTTCGCCACTAGCGAATCAACGGACAGATTCCTACGGCGGCTCGCTCGAAAATCGCGCACGCCTCCTACGCGAAGTCGTCACTGCGGTGCGTAGTGTCTGGCCCGCTGGCTACCCGTTATTCGTCCGCATCTCGGCTACCGATTGGGTCCCCGGCGGCTGGGACCTCGAGCAATCCGTGGCGCTCGCGGAATCACTCGCCCCGCTAGGCGTGGACCTGATTGACTGCTCTTCCGGCGGCATGGTTCCCAACG
>Ga0070733_10003599_pt1 | contig 10549 bp, 9 predicted proteins | sample Coa_R1_9_FD_66450 | JGI IMG/M metagenome (GOLD analysis project Ga0070733, IMG submission 66450) | Surface soil microbial communities from Centralia Pennsylvania, which are recovering from an underground coalmine fire - Coalmine... | ecosystem: Environmental > Terrestrial > Soil > Unclassified ... | reverse complement strand
ACCAGCCCATTTCAGCGGATGGGGCGGGTCCGGGGGACCCGCGCGGACCGTGGGGTCCGCCCCACGACTAATGTAAATTCACCCGGCCTCCGAAAAAAGAGTGGCATTGGATTGGCAATCGGCCCGAGGCCACTGGCCTCTTTCCTCGCTCTCGTGGTCGCCCTCCTCTGTTCGGCGGCAAAACCAACATCCAAGTCAAAGAATAAACGCCCAGCCGCCGCGCCGGTATCCGCTGCCGTTCGTCTCGCGGCCCAAAAAGAAATCGAAACCAAAATTGCCACCGTCCAGACCGGCATCGAGAACCCAGCCGCGCTGGCGAGCTACTTCGCGTCCCTCCAGGCGGGCGACCCGATCCACATCCTCCAATACGGCGACTCCCATACCGCATCGGACGATTGGGCCAACGCGATCCGTACAGCCGCGCAGGCCAATTACGGCGACGGCGGTCCGGGATTCGTGCAGGCTGGGCATCCCTATCGCGGATACCGCCGCTTCGATGCCTCCGGAACCAATTCGGCGGGTTGGAAAACCGAAGGCACCATGGCTATTCACGGCGACCCAAACCAGGGGCTGAGCGGCATCAGCATCTCAACTCAAGCCGCGGGCCAAACGGTCAATCTGACAGCATCCGGCGATGCGCTCACCGTCTTCTATCTGCAGCAGCCCGGCGGGGGCCAATTGGAAATGACGATCGACGGTCAAAGCGCCGGCCCTTTTTCCACCGATGGCGACCTCGGCCCCGGCCAGTCGGAATACTCGCTGTCCCCCGGCCAGCACCAGTTGTCGCTGCGGACTCTCAACTTCGCGCCTGTCCGCCTTTTTGGCTTAGCTCTTGACAACAAGCCGCTTGAAAATAAACAGGGCGTCACCGTCGAAACACTCGGCATCAACGGTGCCCAGGCAAACGTGATCCTCAACTGGAATGAAACCGTGTGGTCCGCCGAAATCGCCCAGCGCAATCCGTCCCTGGTGATCCTCGCTTACGGAACAAACGAAGCCAATAGCCGCCTCTGGACCGCTGAGCAATACCGCGCCGACCTCACCGCTATCATTGAGCGCATCCGGCATGCCGTCCCCGCTGCATCCATTCTGATGATCAGCCCGCCCGACTGCGGACGCCTCCGGCCTTTGCTGCATCTCTCCGAAGTCATCGACATCCAGCGGGAAATAGCGAGTCAGCAGAACGTGGCGTTTTGGGACTGGCGTCTGCACATGGGTGGTCCCGGCATCATCAAGCGCTGGGTGCTGGCGGGTTGGGCGCAGCAGGATTACATTCACATGACCGCCGAAGGCTATCGGATGATTGGCAGGATGGTATTCGATTCCCTTTCATATGAGCAAACAGGACAAAATCACGGAGATCGTTAAGCGAATTTCAAAGAAGACGGCAGCGCCCGATCCTGAGGAGTCGCTATTCGATTCCGGCTATCTGGATTCATTCGCGCTGACCGATATGGTGACTGAACTGGAACACGAATTCGGGCTCACGATCCCGGACACCGATCTAAGCCCGCGCCGTTTCGAGTCGATTGCCCGCATCGAGCACTATCTCGACAGCCGCGCGAACACGTAGCGCCGGCGATCTCGTCGCCGGTGGGTTTCCAGAATAAAATGGCATCGATCCATTCCTTCGGACGCTATCTCCCCGAGCAAGTTCTCGACAATCGGGAACTAGGCCGCACCTTGGGCTGCGACCCCGAATGGATCCTCCAATCGAGCGGTATAGAGGAGCGCAGAATAGCCGCTCCGGACGAAACCGTGGTCAACCTCGCCGTCCGGGCCGCGCAGAGCTGCCTGCAACAAGCCCCCGCCCCGGGCCTGATCATAGTAGCCTCAGGCACGCCCGAACGCCGCTTCCCCGGTCCGGCGGCTGAAGTCGCCCATCGGCTGGGTTTCGCTGGCGTCCCCGCGATCGACCTGCCGATCGCCAGCACCGGGGCGCTATTCGGGATGTCTCTCGCATCGCAACTCGCGCCGCTTTACGGCCCGGTCCTGGTGGCTGCCGCCGAAAAGATGTCCGGGCCTGCCTCAGCCGCGCCCGTCGACAAAAACGTTGCGATCATCTTCGGTGATGGCGCCGGAGCCTGCGTGATCCAACCGGAGCCCGGCGGCCTCGAGATTCTGGATTCCCTTCTGCACTCCGACGGCGCTTACTCCGAAGAGCTCCGACTCGGCTTCGCCGGGCCAGTCAGGATGAATGGGATGGCAGTCATCAGACACGCTACCCGGAAGCTCCCGGAAGTGATCAACGAGGTCTTGCGGCGAAATCAGGTCAGCTCCGACACGGTCAGCGCCTTCCTGCTGCATCAGGCAAATCGGAACCTGATCGACCGCGTTGCCCGTGCGATCGAAGTGGCGCCCGCCCGCTTCTATTCAAACATCAGTCGATATGGAAACACGTCCTCCGCATCCATGCTGATCGCCGCCTCGGAGTGGCATGAGAGCGCCCAACTCGAATCGGGAGACACTGTCTGTTTCGCCGCCTTTGGAGCCGGCTTCCATTGGGGTGCCCTGCTCGCCCGCCAATCCTGATTGTCTATAACCGACGCGAAGTCTATCTGATTTCGCAAGCGCCACGACGGCGCGAGAAGTGTAGAGTTGGGCCGATCTGCGAAACTCGTCGAAACTTTAAATCTAAATCATCCACTGGTCGCCTCATAGGGTAAAGTCAAAGGAGATGGCTGGCGTGGGGCAGTCTGTCAAGTCCTGGGTTTTCATTAAGATTCTGAAGTTTGGCCCGAAATGTGCCGATCTGTTCAGCGGTGGAGAAGATGATAATGCCTGCTAACCCTAAACCCGCCAAGGTTCCCGAAATTGGGAAGGAGCAAGTCCTCAACTACGCCCGGGAGGTATTTGGCGATCCACGCAAGACTTTTTCCTGGCTCAACACGCCTAACCAGGTTTTTCACGGTATGCGGCCGAAGGATCTTCTCGATCTTGGAGAATCACATGATATCGATAACGTTTTCAATGAGCTGCAGCGAATCGACCACGGCTTATTCTGAATGGACGTCTATCGAATCTCACGATCAAAGTGGGCAGAGCATCGCGGAGGTTCCGGCGTCGCCGCGAGATGGAATTGCAAGGGAGCGAAGGTGCTCTACACGGCTTCGTCCATAGCTTTGGCCCTGCTTGAAATTTTGGTGCACATTAAACAAGATCAAATCCCGGACGACTACGTTTGGATCCAAGCTGAAATACCGGAAACATTGACGGTTGAGACCGTCTATGAACTCCCCGAAAGCCCAGCCGACTATGGAACCATGTGGCTCAATTCAGCCAGAAGCCCAGTCCTCTCGGTTCCGTCCGTCATCGTTCCGGAGAGGAACTACCTGCTCAATCCCAACCATGCCGATTTTGCAGGGATTCAGTGGCGGGCGCCGCAAAGACTCCAGATCGATTCCCGCTTGAGCGGCCCGGGCATTGCGTCTGGTGCGGGTTCGTCTTCCGAATAGTTTGATCTGCTATTCACCATTCCGGTTGTTTTCTTCACGCTTGACAGAATTAAACATACATTTTAAACTTCTGTTTAGATGTCTGGCCCGCTCGCCAAAAGCAAGCCTCCCGTGCTGCCGCCAGTGTTACAGGACGACACGCGCACCAAGCTCCTCGATGCCGCGGGGCAGGTCTTCGCCGATTCCGGTTTCCAGGCCGCAACGGTGCGCGAAATCTGCGCGCGCGCCGGCGTAAACATCGCTCTCGTCAACTACCACTTCGGCGACAAGCTGGAGTTGTACACCGAAGTCCTCCGGCACTCGGTCGGCGCGTCCGGAAACGGAATCATCAACCAGGCGCTGAACAGCACGGCGCCTCCGGAAGAGGCTTTTTGCGAACTGATCCACGCCATGCTCCTGAGAGTCTGCCGGGCGGATCGCCCCGGCTGGCACTTCCGGCTGATGATGCACGAGTTCGCGCAGCCTACCCCAGCGATGGCGAGCGTGCTCGACGAGACTATGCGGCCGGTCTACGACCGCTTCCGCCAATTGATCGGCTCGATGCTCGACTTGCCGGCCGATAACGATCAGGTGCGGCTCGCGACACACAGCGTCATCGCGCAGGTGGTGCACTACGGACATGGCCGGCACGTGATTTCGCGCGTCTGGCCGGAATTGGAAATGAATCCCGAACGAATCGCGCAGATCTCCGCGCATATCGCGGATTTTTCGCTTGCCGGCATTCAGCGGTTCGCCCCAGCCGGGCTATACACAAGGAAGTGATTTGAAGATATGACGGAAACAACGATGCCAGAGAAAACGGACGCCAGGGCGGAAGCGAAAACGAGTAAGCCGGCCGCGCCGAAAGCATCCCCGAAACCGCGCCGCAAGGTGCTTCCCCTGATCGTGCTTGTGCTGGGGGTGGCCGCCTTCTTTATATGGAGAGGCTATTTCGCCAACCCGCGGGTGCCCGACAGCATCGTCACGGTGAGCGGGCGCATCGAAGGCGACGATTCCGCGGTCTCGCCGAAAACGGCCGGTCGCATCATCGAAATCCGCGTGCGCGAGGGCGATATCGTGAAGGCCGGCGACACCATCGCAACGCTGGATGACGCTCAAGTCCGCTCGCGCGAAGACCAGGCCCGCGCGGCCCTCACCGGCGCCGAGGCCAGAGCGAAGTCCGCCAACGACCAGATTGCGGTTTACGAGCAGCAGCTCCAGCAAAACCAATTGATGACGGAACAGTCCAAGGTGGACTCGGCGGGCCGCGTGCGGCAAGCTGAAGCCGATGTTGCCGCCGCCGAAGCCGATGTCGCCGCCGCCGAAGCCGATCTCGCCCAGCAGGAAGCGTCCCTGCGTCTGGCGGAATTCGATAACGATGCGTACCAGAAGCTTGTAAAAACCGGCGCGGTCTCGGAGCGCCAGGGCAAGCAGGCCTCGACAACCGCCGATCAGCAGTCCGCGGCCGTGGCCGCTTCCCGGCGGCGTCTCGATTCCAACAAGCGCCGTCTGGAAGCCGCGCGCGGATCGCTGACCACGGCCCAGGCCAATCTCTCCAATCCCGGCATTCGTACTTTCCAGGCCGATGCCGTGCGCAAGCAGATCGATCAGCAGCGCGCCGAGATCGCATCGGCGAATGCAGCCGCTCAACAGGCGCAGTTCCAGCTGGGCGAAGCGGAGGACAATCGCCATGATCTGACTGTAACCGCGCCTTTTGACGGCACCGTGATGACGCGCGCGGCGGAGCCGGGAGAAGTGGTGCAGGCGGGCACCGCCATCGTCACCCTGCTCGACTTGAGCAAGGTCTATCTCCGCGGGTTCGTGCCCGAAGGGCAGATCGGTAAATTGAAAATCGGCCAGCCCGCCCGCGTGTATCTCGATTCGGCGCCCGACAAACCAATCGATGCCGCGGTGCAGCGGATCGATCCCCAGGCTACGTTCACGCCCGAGAACACTTACTTCCGCGACGACCGCGTGAAACAGGTGGTCGGCGTCAAGCTGCTGCTCAAAGGGGCCACCGGATTCGCCAAGCCCGGGATGCCATCCGACGGCGACATTCTCGTTCAGGGCGACGTCTGGCCCTCGGGGCGGTTTAACAAATGAGCTCGTTTCAATAAATAAATGACCGTAACGGATCCAATCTCGGGAGCCGCCACCGCCGGCGGCCTTGCGGCCAGGCCGACAGCCATTCGGGTTCGCAAACTTGCAAAGCAGTATGGCTTGGTGGACGCCGTATTCGGCATCGATCTTGAGATCGGGGATGGCGAAATCTTCGGTTTGATCGGGCCCGACGGCGCCGGCAAGACGACCACGTTCCAGATCCTCGCCGGGGTGATGGAGGCTACCTCCGGGACGGCGGAAGTCTTCGGCGTCCCCGCCCGCGAAGCGCGCGCGCACACCGGTTATCTGACGCAGGCGTTCAGCCTGTATCCGGATCTCACCGTTTTCGAGAATATTCGTTACATCGGCGATCTGCGCCATGTACCGCCCGATGAAATCGAAAAGCGTGGACGCCGCTATTTGCGCATGTTCGATATGGACCGGTTCGAACACCGGCTCGCCGCGCGGCTGAGCGGCGGCATGAAACAGAAGCTGGCGCTGGCCTGCGCGCTGGTCCCGGAGCCGCGCGTGCTTTTGCTCGATGAGCCGACCACGGGCGTGGATCCGGTCTCACGCCGGGAATTCTGGGACACGCTCGCGCATCTGGCCGCCGATGGTCTCACTATCGTTCTGGCCACTCCCTATCTCGATGAAGCCGAGCGCTGTAATCGGGTGGCGCTGATGCATCAGGGCGAGATCCGGCAGACCGGGACTCCGGCGGAACTGCGCGCCAGCCTGCAGGCCCGACGCATGGAACTTCACACTTCGAATCTGGGCCTGGCCGAGAGCGTGCTTTCCGCTATCGCGGGCCCGGACAAGGTCATCATCGATGTCCAGCGATTCGGCGACCGGCTGGACGTGCTCGCCCACAATCCGGAGGAAGCGAGGATCGTCGCCGACCATGCGTTGGCCACCGAGGGGCTCGCGATCAGTGATGTTCGCCTTGATGACCCGACCCTCGAAAACACATTTGTGGCCGTTCTGCGTGGTCTCGGAGAAGTGGTTCACGCCGAGCCGTTTCCGGGACGCCGCGACCGCGCCGCTCTGCGCGGCCAGGTTGCCATCGGGGCTACCAATCTCACCAAACAATTCGGCCCGTTTACGGCTGTGAAGGACGTTACCACGCAGGTGCGGTACGGCGAGATCTACGGTTTGCTGGGTGCGAACGGCGCAGGCAAAACCACCACCATCAAGATGCTCTGCGGCCTGCTCCCGCCCACCAGCGGCGGCATGCAGCTGGCCGGCGAGCACGGCAGCTTTCGTTCCCCGGGGATACGGCAGCAGATCGGCTACATGTCGCAGAAATTTTCTCTGTACGACGATCTGTCGATCGCGGAAAACCTCGAATTTTTCGCCGGCGTGTACGGCGTTCCGGAGGACGAGCGTGAGGAGAAAATGCGTTGGGTGGTTTCTTTCTCGGGGCTCGATGGCAGAGAAGTACAACTGGTCGGCAGTCTGCCGCAGGGTTGGAAACAGCGCGTGGCATTCGGCGCGGCGATCCTGCATGAGCCCAGCATTCTGTTTCTCGACGAGCCCACCTCCGGCGTGGATCCGCTGGCGCGCCGCTCCTTCTGGACCATGATCAACCGGCTGGCCGACGCCGGCACCGCCATTCTTGTGACTACGCACTATCTGGAAGAAGCCGAACAGTGCAACCGGCTGGGCTTCATGGTCGCGGGCGAGCTGGTTACCGAAGGTAGTCCTACGGCGATCAAGAGCGCGCAGAGCGGGCATCTTCTCGAGTTCATCGTCGATCGGCCGCAGCGGGCAATGGATTTGTTGAAGAGCGACGACGAACGCTGGCGCGTTTCCTTGTTCGGTGAGCGCCTGCACATCATTACCGAAGACGATGCCGCGACCGGCGAGCGGAACTATCGTCAACAACTGGAATCGAACGATGTCCACGTTATCAGTGTGAGAGAGGGGCGCTTCTCGCTGGAAGACGTGTTCATCGGTGTCGTGGAAAAAGCCCGCCAGGAAGGCAAAATGGCGGTGGAAGAATGACGGGACGGATCATGTGGGGCGGGGCTTCGGCTCTGCCGCCGAGCTTCCGCTCGGCGCTATCTGCCACAAATCTTCTAAACGCTGGCCGGAAGGCCAGCGGCAGGGCCGAAGCCCCGCCCCACAGTCTCGTTCGAGGAGTAATCATATGAGAAGAATCCTTGCCCAGGTCCGCAAAGAACTGACCCAGCTCATCCGGGACAAAATGGCCCTCGGCCTCGCGCTGGTGCTGCCATGCACGCAACTCATCCTCATGGGTTCGGCAATCTCGCTCACGGTCAACAGTCTGCCCATCGCCGTGCAGGATCTCGACGATTCGCCCGCGTCACACACGCTGATCGACGCTTTCCGTGCGTCGAACACTTTCCAAATCGTGCCGTTCCCCGTCGACCGGCAACCGGAAACCGCCTTCACGTCGAACCAAGCTCGCGCGGCTCTCATCATCCCCGCCCGCTTCGGTCGCGACATCGCGCGCGGCGTGACTTCACCCGTGCAGATGCTGATCGACGCCTCCGACTCCAACACCGCCCGGCTGCTCTCCGGTTACGCGGCGGAGGTGACCGCGGCCTGGAACGCGGACCACGGCGGCGGTGGCGCGGTCGTCGCGCCCGTGCAGGCTGCGATCCGGTTTTGGTACAATCCCGGGCGATCGTCGAAAAAATTTTACGGACCCGGCATTTTCGTGCTGGGGCTCTCGCTGTTCCCGCCGCTCCTCGCCTCGCTCGCCTCGGCCAAGGAAGGCGAGCAGAAGACCATCCTGCAGGTTTACGTATCCAGCATTTCCGCCCACGAGTTTCTGCTCGGCAAGATTTTGACTTTCGTGGCGGTCGCTTTCTGCGAATGCCTTCTGCTGCTCACGCTGCTGTTCACGTATTTCGGCCTCAATTTCGCGGGAGACCCGAGCTGTTTCATCGTGGCCACAGTTCTCTACGCGTTCTGTGTCTGCACATTCGGAACCCTGATCGGCTCGGCGATTCCCAACCAGCAGGTCGCCATGCAGATGGTGATGATGGGTGGTTTCCTGCTGGTCTTCATGCTCTCCGGGCTGATCTATCCGCTGCAGAACGTTCCCATTCAGATCCGCTGGCTCTCGAACTTTATCTGGGGCCGGTATTACATCGATATAGTGCGCGACGCGCTGCTCGAAGGCGGCGGCTGGCCCGCGCAGTGGTGGAAGGTTCTTATCATCGGGTTTACCGGATCGGCCTTCTACGGCCTGGCATGGCGCAACATGCGCCGCATGCAGTTGAAAGCGTAGGAAGATATGAAAAAACTGATTCAATTCTTTTTCGGCTATCGGATCCGCGCGTTGCTGAAGAAGGAATTCGCGCAAATGCGCCGCGACCGAAGGCTCGCCATGTCGCTGGTTGTTTTTCCCACCATGCAGCTGCTGCTTTTCACCCTGGTTCTCAATGCCACGGTGTCGAACCTGAAGCTGGGAATCATCGACGACAGCCGCACGCCGGAGAGCCGGGGACTCACCTCGACGCTTACCGAGAGTAAGAGCTTCAAGCTGGCCGGATATTACTACTCCGTCGAAAAGCTCGGCGACGCCATCAGCCGCGGCGATGTCGACGCCGGTGTGATCATCCCATTCACATACGCCAAAGATCTGCAGCGCGGGCGCCCCGTCACCGTGCAGCTTCTGCTCAACGCGATGAACGCCAACACCGCCGCCATCGCGCAGGGTTACGCGGAAGGCGTGATTCAGACCTATAATGCCGGCCTCCCCACCAGCGGGCTGCACTCGAAATTCACCCAGATCACGGTTTCCGATGTCAGCCACCGGGGCGTGGCCCGGCTGACGGGAGCCTATCTCTACAATCCCGGGCTCGTCGCTTCATGGTTCGTGGTGACCGGAATATTCGGTCTGCTGCTCGTCATGAACGGTTCCATGGTGGCATCCACTTCGATGGTGAAGGAGCGCGAAGCCGGCACCATCGAACAATTGCTCATGTCGCCGGCCGGCACCTATGAAATCATAGTCGCCAAAATCGCACCGTTGTTTCTGGTGCTTTTTCTGATGGTCGCATTCGCGACGGTTCTGATAAAGGTCGCCTTCGATGTGCCGTTTCAGGGCAGTATCTTCGTCCTGCTGAGCGGCTCGGCATTGTGCGTACTCGGAGGCATCGGCATCGGGACCGTGATCGCGACCTTCACGCATTCGGCTTTCCAGGCCCAATTGACAAGCTTTTTCGTCAATCCGTTGTTTACCACGGCTTCGGGCGCCATCACCCCGGCGGAAGCCATTCCGGGCTGGCTGCAGCCGTTGGTAAAGATCAATCCGATCCGCCATTTCAGCGTGATTGCGCGCTCCAGCATGATCAAAGGCAGCGGATTCGAAGCGCTCTGGCCCAACTTTCTCGTGCTTTCGATTTTCGCGTTCGTCATGATATCGGCCAGCGTCTGGCGCTTCCGTAAACAACTCAGTTAGGACCAATGACAAAAAGAATCCAATTTTCCGATACCTGTAGGGCCGGCGCTTCGGCGCCGCTTGCCACAAATCGCCCCCAAATCGTGTCGAGACGCCAGTTAGTTTTCGCCACGCGACGCTGGCCGGAAGGCCAGCGGCAGGGCCGAAGCCCCGCCCCACTTTTGATCGGGCTCATGTTGACAACCAGCGCTTTAGGACAATTCGGCGCGCCTGCCGGCGCGTCGGGGGGCGCGCAGGCAAACCAGGTCCCGCTCTCGGGCAGAACGGGTGAAACGGGTTCTGTGACTGCGACTCAGTCGCCCATCGCCGGCACAACGAACAGCGTCAACACCATCAACCCCGCCATCCAGACAGCCGGGCCTTATGCAGGCAGCGCGTCGAGCGCGTCAAAGCCGTTTTCCGGCAAGCTCTCCCTGCGCGACGCCGTTGCGCGCGGCCTCGAATACAACCTCGGCTCGGTCGGTCTGAGTCTGGCCATGCGGCAGGCGCACGGGCAACTCGCGGTCGTCAGGAGCGCCCTGCTGCCGAACCTGAACGGCAGCCTGTCGGAAACTGTGCAGCAGACCGACCTCAAAGCGTC
>Ga0070733_10003598_pt1 | contig 10550 bp, 10 predicted proteins | sample Coa_R1_9_FD_66450 | JGI IMG/M metagenome (GOLD analysis project Ga0070733, IMG submission 66450) | Surface soil microbial communities from Centralia Pennsylvania, which are recovering from an underground coalmine fire - Coalmine... | ecosystem: Environmental > Terrestrial > Soil > Unclassified ... | reverse complement strand
CGAATCGACTGTACAACTTCTCCGACGGTCGCAGCATTGTTATGCGTGGGCACGCCAACAAGCAGATCCACTTCGCCAACGCTGATCAGTTCGCGAATGAAATCATCGGTAAGAACGCTTGTCTCTTCCAGACGAAACCCCTGTCACACCGGCTAAGAAATACCACCAGCGCTTCATATCTTCATATCCGTCGTAAACGGAACCAGAAGAACTGGTAAGGCCCCATGGTTAACAGATACGGCAAATCGCCGATTCGTGGAAAGATATTTCTGCCAGACATTTCTACCAGAATGTTGCCTTTGTAGCGCCGCAGGTCGAGTTCTACTGCCTGCGCGGAACTGGAAAGGTTATTTACTACCAAGACCGTTTCATTCTTGAGTTGCCGCACATACGCGAGCACGCGATGGTTCGCGGGATGCAGGAACTCGATCGAACCCCGGCCAAAAACCTGCGTAGATTTCCGCGTTTCCAGGATGCGTTTCATCCAGGCGAGAAGCGAGTGCCCGGATCGCTTTTGTGCATAAACGTTGACTGCCGGATACCCGTAAACAGGATCGAGAATCAACGGCGAGTAAAGGCTCTCGGGATCGGCCGACGAAAAGCCCGCGTTCCACCCGCCGTCCCATTGCATCGGCGTGCGTACTCCATTCCGATCGCCGAGATGAACGTTATCGCCCATTCCGATCTCGTCGCCGTAGTAGATAATCGGAGTCCCGGGCAGCGACATCAACATGCCCGTCATCAGTTCGACCCGACGCCGGTCGTTATCGAGAAGGGGCGCAAGGCGCCGACGAATGCCGAGGTTCAGCCGCATCGCCTTGTCCCCGGCGTAAGTATCGTACATGTAATCGCGTTCGATGTCGGTCACCATCTCCAGCGTAAGTTCGTCGTGGTTGCGCAAGAACAGACACCATTGGCAGGCATCAGGGATCGCTGGAGTCTGCTGCAGGATATCCATGATCGGCTTTCGATCTTCAAGTTTGACCCCCATGAACATTCGCGGCATGAGAGGAAAATGAAAGGCCATGTGGAACTCATCGCCATCAGCGAAGTATTGCCGAAGATCAGCCGGCCATTGGTTGGCTTCGGCAAGCAGCATCTTTCCCGGGAACTGTTGATCGACCTTGCTGCGCAATTCTTTGAGGACCGCGTGAGTTTCAGGCAAGTTCTCGCAAGAAGTTCCTTCCCGTTCGACAAGATACGGAACCGCGTCAAGCCGAAAACCGTCCACGCCCATCTCCAACCAGAACTGCATGATCGACCACATCTCTTCCCGCACTGCTGGATTGTCGTAATTCAAGTCCGGCTGGTGACTGAAAAAACGATGCCAATAATATGTCTTCGAAACCGGATCGCGGGCCCAGTTCGATGTTTCGGTGTCCAGGAAAATAATTCGCACACCCCGATAGCGAGTATCCGTATCGCTCCAGACATACCAGTCGCGTCGCGGATTGTTCGTAGAGCTCCGTGATTCCTGAAACCAGGGGTGTTGATCGGAGGTGTGGTTCAACACCATCTCAACAATCACTCGTATCCCACACTCATGAGCAGCCCCGAGAAAGTTCTTGAAGTCGTCGAGAGTGCCGTAGCTAGGATGCACCGATCGGTAATCGGCGATGTCGTATCCATCATCGCGCAGCGGCGACGGAAAAAACGGCATGAGCCACAGCGCGTTGATCCCCAACTCCTGCAGGTAATCGAGCTTCTCCGCGAGGCCGCGGAAGTCGCCGATCCCGTCAGCGTTGCTGTCTCGAAAGGTTCGGACGTGGACCTGGTAAATGATCGCGTCTTTGTACCAAAGCGGGTCCTGCGTCAATATCACGGCCGTGTCCTCGTCCCCCTAATTATGCACTGTCGGCCAGAAATGGTTCGGGTCTGACTTTCTTGGCATGGCAATACGAGCCTCGGCTACAATAAGCCGACTCTGAGGATACCGAATGCGCGTCAATCGCCTGCTGATCTTGTCAGCGTTCTTGCTTCTGTCTTTTCACATTAGTGCTCAACAGCCCGTCACGCTGTCCCCGACAGTGCAGAAATACGTGCGAGTGAACACACCGAGAGTGATTCTCGAACACGTGCGCGTAATTGACGGCTCGGGTCAACCGCCGCTCGAAGACCAAAATATCATCATCGAACACGGCAAGATGACTTCGATCGCCGCCGGTGAGGACGCGGCCGCCGTCGCGGGAACAACAATTCTCAACCTGCGCGGCTATTCAGTGATGCCTGGAATCGTCGGCATGCACAATCATCTCTTCTATGTCGCGCGGCCCAATGAAAACAGCCAGTGGAATTCCGAACCACCGGTACTGGTTCCGCAAATGACGTTCTCCGCGCCGCGCCTCTATCTGGCTGGCGGCGTGACCACTATGCGCACCACGGGGAGCGTCGAAACCTACGCCGATCTGAACCTGAAGCACGCGATTGACGTAGGAAAACTCCCCGGTCCGCATATCGACGTGACTGGCCCATACCTCGAAGGCCCCGACAGCTATTTCATTCAAATGCATCAACTGAGCGGAGCCGACGAGGCCCGCCAGATGGTTGATTATTGGGCCGACCGCGGCGTGACCTCGTTCAAAGCGTACATGAATATTACCCGCGCCGAATTAAAGTCCGCGATTGAAGCGGCGCACAAGCGCGGGATTAAGGTCACCGGGCACTTATGCTCGGTGACTTACAAAGAGGCCGCGGAACTGGGCATTGATGATCTCGAGCATGGCTTCTTCGTGAACACGCAGCTGGATCCAGACAAGAAACCTGATCTCTGCAGCGAAAGCATGGGTGCCTACACGCTGGAACACATGCCCGCAAATGGTCCGGAAGCCAAGGATTTGATCGATACGCTGGTGAAGCATCACGTGGCGGTCACTTCGACGCTGCCGGTGTTTGAGAGTGGCAGCATTCCAGGACGTCCTCCGCTGCGGCAGCAAGCCCTCGACGTCATGACCCCAGAAGCGCGCGAAGCTTATCTATACAATCGCGAACGCCCTGCGACTATGAAGCCGCCAAAAGATGACTGGGCCATGCTTTTCAAGCGCGACATGGAGTTGGAACATGCGTTTGCTCAGGCTGGAGGCTTGCTGCTTGCGGGTCCGGATCCAACCGGCAACGGTGGCGTCGTTCCGGGATTCGGCGACCAGCGCGAGATCGAACTGCTAGTCGAAGCTGGATTCTCGCCCGTCGAAGCCATCAAGATTGCGACTTTAAACGGGGCGATGTACCTGGGCAAGCAAGACCAGATCGGCAGCATTGCCGCGGGGAAGAACGCCGACCTTGTTGTGATCAAAGGAGACCCGTCAAGCCATATTTCAGATATCGAGAATGTCGAAATCGTCTTCAAAGACGGCGTCGGCTTCGACTCGCAGAAGCTCATCGATTCTGTAAAGGGGCGCTACGGGCAATATTAGGTTTACTGCTTTAGTTCCGGGTCTAGCTTGTGACCACTGAGAGCCAGTGGCGAGAGGCATGCGATGGCAATCATATTCCCATCGCAATAAAGACGGGGCCGGACTTAATTATCCGACCCCACAAATCTACCCGCCGAGTTTGCGGCGTGCAGTTTTAATGCTGCGGAGCCACGGTGGCATTACTTGCGGGCGGCGGCGGTGGAGGCGTGGCCTGACCTGTCTCCGTGGTGACCAGCGGCCCTGCCGGAGGCTCGTCACTCTTAGCCAATTCGGTCTTAATTTCGACCTTTTGATTAGCAGTAGGGTTGATGTCCGTCTCGAACGTTTGATATCCAGGGAGCGCAATTCTTATCCGGTGCGGCCCCGGTGCCACCAGCATGCCTCGACCTGCGCCTTCAAACTCACCGACGTGTCCAACGAAAAGGCCATCCAAAAATACGGCGGCTCTCGAAGGATTCACCGCTATTTTGACTTCGGCCGTCACCTGAGGAAGCGGGCCTGTAGGCGCTTTCTGCATTGCCACGCTCACGATCTGTTTCTGTCCCGGCTCCACCATTACTCGTTGAGTAAACTCCTGGTAACCATCCTGGCGCACGGTAATTGTGTGCTCACCCGGTAGCAGCATAACCTTCTTCGATCCCTTGAGTTCTTTCAGATAGCCAACGTACTGCCCGTCCACCCAGACTCCCGAAGTCTTGTCCACATGGGATTTGCCTTCGAATTGAATCTCTCCCATGACCGTATTTTCAGCGTACGTCCAGGGGCACAAAGCTGAAGCTAGAAGTAACCCAAACAGTAATCGATATAGTCCTCGGCGCGCATTCATGATGCCTCCTTGTCTCCTATCTTCGATGCAAGTAGAGCAGTGCGCGTGCCAAACTTCGTAAATCATTGAATATAGAAGGTCGGCAGCGAGACGACGCTTACGAAAGCAAGCAGAATGGGAAAAATATTCAAGGTGGCGAACCAAATTACCTGTATCGGTAGTTTGCTGCTCTGCCAAAGTGGGAGCAATGTGAGGTGTTATTCAGGAACTAACGTATGCAGTTTCTTCCCACAGCCGACCTCGGCGAGATGGCGTTCGAATAATTTGTTCAGCTTGTTTCGTAAGAGGTCTGGGGCTGCATTCTCCCAGTGCTCCAGGCGGGCGATCAGAATCACACCGCAGGCAGAGCAACGGCCGGAAATATCTCGTTCGCTATTCGGCCCAATTTGACGAACGTCGATCAATCGCGGGGAACGATCCACAGTCATTCTCCAAGCGACCGTGGCGCTGCACAAATTATCATGCTCATATGAAAACGATGCAATACAGATAATCATGTACCACGCGTCTCCCTGCGAGAATGCTATCCTGATGGCCCTGACTCGAACCGCCTGAAAAATTGGAGGCAACGATTGTGCGAGTGGCACAATTTTTCAACATCGCCGATACACAAAAACTCCGCGAGCAATCGGGAAAGCGTTACCTCGAGTTCCTGCGCATCCCCGCCATGAGTGCTGGGGTTTACATTTTGCCCGCGGGCGGCAGTGATCTGCAATCCCCGCATAAAGAAGACGAACTGTACTACGTGGTTCGCGGACGCGCGCGCATGCGCGCGGGTTCCGAAGACCACGCGGTAAGCCAGGGCAGCGTCATCTTTGTGGCGGCAGAAACGGAGCATCGCTTTTACGAGATCACTGAAGAGTTGATGCTGTTGGTGTTTTTTGCGCCCGCAGAAAGCGAATAGCGTAATCGTTTATCAGTATTGCCGTGATGTTCGCCAGCTTCGAGAAATACGATGAGCGTGTTGGACTTCGACATCAAGGCCATGCGAAGTGAAGACTGGCCGGCCGTTCAAAGGATTTATTCCCAAGGCATCGCGACCGGGAACGCCACGTTCGAAACCGAAACGCCAGCTTGGGAGAAGTGGGATCAGGGACATCTTCAGGACTGTCGCTTGATTGCAGTGAACAGCGAAGGGATTCTCGGATGGGCGGCGCTCAGCCCAGTCTCCACGCGGCGCGTTTATTCTGGCGTGGCGGAAGTTTCCGTTTATGTGGCCACGACGGCACGAGGTCAAGGAGTTGGCACGCTGCTGCTTCAATCGCTGGTCGAGCGGTCAGAGGGTTGTGGAGTATGGACAGTGCAGGCCGGAATCTTTCCGGAGAATGTTCCGAGTGTTGCGTTGCATAAATCCTGCGGATTCCGCGAAGTCGGACTGCGACAAAAACTTGCCCAACGGAACGGTGTTTGGAGGGACGTTCTTCTACTGGAACGCCGAAGTTCGCGGGTGGGCGTTTGATACTTCCAGGGTTCTCAGGATGCAGGCTTCGCTTTTGAAGGAATCCAATAAATCTCTTCTTTCAATTCTTCTTTGGCGAAGCCGATCCGTTTTAGAATCCCCTTGCTGCCTTCGACCATTCCTGGATGGCCGCACAGGTACGCGATCGCGTTCGCACCAAAACCCCACATATCAGTATATTTGCGCAAAATATCTTCCACGCGTCCGGTCTCGCCCTTCCATTTTTCGTCTTCCCAGGGACGGCTAACGGTCGGTACATACTTAAACCAAGGCGCTTCCTTCGCGAATTTCTGCAACTCTTCGAGATATCCGAACTCCCACGAGCGGCTTGCCCCGTTCAGCAGAAACAGCTTGTGTTCGCCGCCAAACCTTCCCTCTTTCCAATCTTTATAAAGAGTGCGGACATAACTCACAAAGGGAGCGACGCCGGTCACGGTGCACACCAGGAGGTGATTGGTGCGGCCGCTTTTGGTATCCAGCATGAACCGTCCCTTGGGAACCTTTCGCATGAGCACTTCATCGCCTGGCTGAAGTCTGTACAGTAGCGGCGTAAGATCGCCGGGAGGCACGAGTTCGAAAAAGAATTCCAGCTCGCTCTCGTGAGGCGCGGACACGATGGAATATGGGCGCTCGCGGTGCTTGTCCGGGCCTTCCAGCCCCAGGGTTGCGTACTGACCGGGAGCGAACTTGAAGTCGCCGTGCGGCTCGACGCGGATCATCCACAACTCAGGGGCGATGTCCACCCGCTTCGTAATCCTGGCGCGATGAAATTTTTCAGTGTCGTGGCCGCTCATGGAAGGGTCACCCGGAGGAAATGTCCACCGGAGTTCGCATAGTTTACAGTAAGTGCGTAGCTGCTCAACTTCTGGTCAGTGGAATTAACCGTCTAATTTATCGATTTGAACCATCTCTTTTATCGATCCGTGCCATTACTTGCCGAGGACCAATACGACGAACGTGTCCGGCAGAATCGAATGCCGGGGATGCGGCTGGTCTGCTGTCGGCGCGGGGGGTGGGCCGAATTTCGCGGTCACCACAAAAACCTGATGGGTCTTTTCGTCGAGGGCCAAAGTGCGCGCACCTTCCTGAGTTTTAACATTTTCCGCTACGCTGAATTTGCTGGGCGACTCTTCGCGCACGACGGTCAGAACGCCTTCGCCGCAAGAGGCGAACGCGAGGCCTGTGCCGGGATCAAACGCAGTCGCGTCGACGCCATCGCCGATGGCAGGAGTGGCGATGACCTTCCCGCTATCAGCGTCGACCACGGCCATCATCTTGTTATCGCAACCAGCGAACAAGCGCCGGTGTTCACGGTCGATGGATAGGCCACTTGGCTCCTCGCAGGGTGCGAGCGGCCAGCGCGATTTCACTTCCAGCTTTGCGGGGTCGATCGCGTCCAGTTGGCTCTTGTCTTCGATGTTGACGAAAATCTCTCCCTTGCCGTCACTGGCGGCAAATTCCGGTTTGCCCTCCAACTTGATCGTACCAAGCACGGTGCCCTTGGCGGCGTCGAGAGCCGTAGAGTCCTGACTTTTTCCGTTGAAGGTGAAGACGCGTTTGGTAGCAGGATCGTAGAGAATCGCGTCGGGATTGCCGCCGACTTTGACTTTAGTGATGAGCTTCAGAGTCTGGATGTCAAAGATCGTGACCGTCCCTTCTCTTCCGTTGCTGACAAAGCCGCGGCCGAGTTCCGGAGCCAGCGCGATGCCGTGTACGCCAGGAGTATCCGGTATATCGCCAACCGGCTTGCCGGAATCGGCGTCGATCACGACGACGTGCGTCGCGCGAGAGATGTAGAGGCGCCGCGAGGAGCTGTCGAGGTTTAGATAATCCCAGCCGCCCTCACCGCCCAAGTTGTAGGTCTTAATGACGTGATAGCCAGGATCGGCGGCGGTTGAGAAGATTGCGAACAGAGAAACGAACAACGCGGCGAGCAGCCACATCGAGCATGATTGCCTCATATCAGGTTCCTCTCTGGATTTCTGGCTCTTGAAGATCAATTTCTACGGGACCGGCGATGCTAACGTCCTTTAGCTGAAAGCAAGCTTAACGACACGGAGCTGCCGGAGCTTTCCCATTCTGGGAATGGTTAACTGTTTAGTACTGGTACCCCCCTCCCCTTTTTGACTGCAAAATCCTGAAAACAAACGATCTGTTCTGCGACTATGTGCTAGATCTTTGAGTTTACAGGAGTTACGCGCAAAATCTAGAGAACATGGAGGTTACGGCAGCGGTTGCGTTTTCTCGCTCCCACTTTGGAACGAAACCGGTCCCGATTCCGAGCCAAATCTAAGCTAACACGCGGCGTCCGATTGTCAAAGATCGATCGTTATCTTGTAGATAACATCTACGTTTACATCTTATCACGGCTAATCCTATCATTGTTGATCGGCCGAGGTCACGAACAAAGAGGAAGTTGTGCGGCGGATTCCAAATTGAAATGAAGGCGGGATGTAAGACACTTCTCGCCCATCTCTCGTGGGAGTGCATGGGAGGACGCAGTTAGCGTCCGAAGAAGGGATGTCATGAGACTGAGCGACCAAAAACGGACGCGAATCTGGTGCACCAGGCAATGGACAGTTAATGTAACCGAGTGCGCTCGAAACCCTGGTCAATGAACGCTATCGCGATTTTGCAACAACTATCCCAGAGTGCGATGTATTTTCTTGACAAGCTAAGGCGGATAGCTAGCCATTCACACGCGTCGAGCATGGCACGAAGCAGGCCGGAGGCGATCAGCCTTGGAAGAAGCGAAAGCCATTACATTACACTCTAGCCTATGAAGCTATTTTCGGCGCGTGAGACGGAGTTGTTGCGAGAGCTTGACGGACTGGAACTCGCTGGGTTTGGGCCGCGGGCCGTTGCATTCCTGATCGACTGTTTTCTCATGGCTGTTCTTCTTAGTGTGCTAACGACGCTTGGATTGAATGGATTGCAAAATCTTCGTCAGATGCGGGGGAATTCGGGCCCGGCTGAGTACCACTTGCCAGTCGTGAAGGAGCTTCGGGTTCCCATGACCCACGATGGGATGAAGGTTCAAGTAATCAACATCGAAGGCAACGAAGCGATTCATGTAGCCGCCACGGTGGTTGTGCCGGTACTGTACTGTGGAATTTTTCTGTGGGCGGGCAAAGGTCGGACTCCGGGCAAGCGGTTGCTGAAGATCAGGGTCGTCTCGCTGGCCCATCGACACATAACCTTGTGGCATGCGATTGAGCGGGCGTTGGGTTACGGAGCGGCAGCGCTGGAGCTAGGGTTCGGGTTTGTGCAGTTCTTTATTCATCCCTACCGGCGCTGTGCGCAGGACCGCCTTGCCGAGACGATCGTGGTGACCGAGCGCAGCTATCAAGCGCTGCAGCAAAAGCTGTCGAAGCAGGTTGCCGATGATTTAGTAGAGTCACCGCACACATAGCGTAGCAAAGCACCTGCACTTTTCTCGAAGTGTTCTCGCGGTTGCCGCATCGCTGGTTAGCGTTAGACTTCAAAGCGGCGTCAGGAAGCGGTTGTCGGTTCTCAGTTTGTCTTCTGAAGGAGAATGACCTGTGCGGTGCCGAATAGTTTTGCGGAATGTTTTTGCGGTGGCGGCTTTCGCTCTGTTCGCGGTTGCCTCGGGGCTGGCGCAGCAGTACCAGATTCTTCGCGCCGACTATGGCTACGGAAATCAACGGGTGGACGTCACCCAACGTCTGCGCGACCTGGCTCGCACAAACCGCACTTTTAAAATGGGCAACAGCACATTCGGAATCGATCCTTCGCCGGGCAAGGTGAAGTCGCTGCGCATTATTGCACGCGGGTCCAACGGACGGGATCGGACATTCGAATATCCTGAAGGCAGCCTGGTCGATGGCTCGATGTTTTCCGGTTGGAGCGGCGGGAACTGGGGCAGCAAGGGCGGCGAATATGCGATCCTGGGCGCCCAGTACGGGGTTGCTTCACGAAACGTGGATGTCACCTCTCGGCTTCGGCAACTGGCTGCGCAGAACAGTTTTTTCCGCATGGGGAACAGTACGTTCGGAGTCGATCCAGCTCCGGGGCAAAAGAAGGTTCTGCGCATTTACGCGCGCGGGCCTGACGGACGCAATCACATGTTCGAGTACGCCGAGGGCAGCATCGTCGATGGCTCGAGGTTCTCTGGTTGGGGCGGCGGCAACTGGGGGAATGGCAATTGGAATGGCGGATGGAACCCATCGCCGGTGACGCCTCCGGCTGCGGTGCGTCCTCGACCTCCGATGGGCGGAAATCCGGGCCAGCTGAATATTGTCTCGGCCACGTATGGCTCGGGGAATCGCAATCGGGACGTCGCTGGACGTCTGCAGTCGATGATCCAGAATGGGCGTCTGAGCACGATGGTTAACAACACGACGATGGGGACCGATCCGGCTCCGGGCGCGCCCAAGACTTTGCGGGTTAGTTACTCGGTGGGCCGGGCGGCTACGCAGCAGGTCGTTGTGCAAGAGGGACATCAGCTTAATATTCCGTAGCTTTCCCAGTTTGCTTCAATAAGGCTCAAAGCCCCGCCCAACGCGAGTTTGGACGGGCCACCTCTACGCTTCAAGTTTTACAATTCCCGGCAAAGTTTTTACATCCGACAGACGCAGGCGTGACACTTCCCTTCCACTGGATCGATAGCCTCTGGACTGTTAGCGAATGGCATGACAGACGGGTCTGGCCGCAATCAAGGCGGCTGGCACGAGGGCTCTCAGAGCTTATCCATCTGTTCGCAAGATCAGGCTGTTCGCAAGATCAGGCTATTCGCAAGATCAGGCTATTCGCAAATCAGAAGAGGAAATTATGAAGAAACAATTGTTGTGCTGCTTGCTCGCGCTGCTCACCGTGGTCGGAGGCAGGTCCGCTC
>Ga0070733_10003596_pt1 | contig 10551 bp, 9 predicted proteins | sample Coa_R1_9_FD_66450 | JGI IMG/M metagenome (GOLD analysis project Ga0070733, IMG submission 66450) | Surface soil microbial communities from Centralia Pennsylvania, which are recovering from an underground coalmine fire - Coalmine... | ecosystem: Environmental > Terrestrial > Soil > Unclassified ... | reverse complement strand
TCTGGTGCTGCCGCTCATCGTGCTGCTGGTGTTCTGCGCGCTGTTACGCGTGCATCACCCGGGCTGGCTGCCGCGCGTTGCAGCGCACGGCGTGCCGCCGGCTCCGCAGCAACCCTGAGCCGCGCTGGCACTGCAGCGCGCGCGCGGCTAGCATACGCGCCCCTTTTTGCCCGAGCGCCCGATGCCCCGCCGCGCCGCTACCGTCCGCCGCACCGCGCACCGCCCTGAAGCCGCACCCGCCGCGCGCGCCCCGCGCGTGGGCTTCGTCAGCCTCGGCTGTCCGAAGGCGCTGGTCGACTCCGAACGCATCCTCACGCAGCTGCGCGCCGAGGGCTACGAGGTCGCTGCGAGCTATCAGGCCGCGGACCTCGTGGTGGTCAACACCTGCGGCTTCATCGATGCGGCGATCGATGAGTCGCTGGAGGCGATCGGCGAGGCGCTCGAGCACAACGGCCGCGTGATCGTCACCGGCTGCCTCGGGGCGCGCCCCGAGCGCATCCTCGCGCGCCACCCGCGGGTGCTCAAGGTGACCGGCCCGCATGCCTACGAGGAGGTGGTCGGCGCGGTGCACGCGCACCTGCCGCCGCGGCACGATCCGTACTTCGACCTGCTGCCGCCGCAGGGCGTGCGGCTGACGCCGCGCCACTACGCGTACTTCAAGATCGCGGAAGGCTGCAACAACAGCTGCAGCTTCTGCATCATCCCGGGAATGCGTGGCCGACTCGCGAGCCGACGCATCGATGAGGTGCTGCGCGAGGCCGAGCGGCTGGTGAGCGCCGGCGTCAAGGAGCTGCTGGTCATCTCACAGGACACCAGCGCCTACGGAGCGGACCTGCGCTACAGCGCCGCCCGCTGGCGCGGGACGGACTACGCCACGAGCTTCATCGATCTGGCGCGCGGGCTCGGTGAGCTCGGCAGCTGGGTGCGCCTGCACTACGTCTATCCGTACCCGCACGTCGATGCGGTGCTGCCGCTCATGGCCGAGAATCGCGTGCTGCCCTACCTCGACATCCCCTTCCAGCACGGCAGTCCGGGCGTGCTCAAGCGCATGCGCCGTCCGGCGCACGCGGAGAACACACTGGCGCGCATCGCCGCGTGGCGCCGCAGCTGCCCGCAGCTCACGCTGCGCAGCACCTTCATCGTCGGCTTCCCGGGCGAGACCGAGGCGGAGTTCGCCGAGCTGCTCGCCTGGCTCGATGCTGCGCAGCTCGATCGCGTCGGCTGTTTCAAGTACTCCCCGGTCGAGGGCGCGGCCGCCAACCGACTGCCGGGACACGTGCCGCCCGAGGTGCAGGAAGAGCGCTATGCGCGCTTCATGCAACGCGCGGCCGCCATCAGCGCGCAGCGCCTGCGCCAGCGCATCGGCACGCGCGTGCGGGTGCTGGTGGATGAGGTGCAGACGGGCACCGCCAGCGCCCGCAGCGCCGCGGAGGCGCCGCAGATCGATGGCGTGGTGCGCATCGCGGATGCCGCCGCGCGGCTTCAGCCCGGGGACTGGGCGCAGGTCGAGATCGTGGACGCGGACGCCTACGACCTCGCCGGCCGCCTCACGCAGGCGTGAGGCGCCCGGCCGGTCACAGCCTAAGGCTCGCCCGTCAGCTGCTGCTCATGTTGAGCGACTGCATGATCTGCGTCGCCTGATCCTTGACGGCCTGACCCTTGGTGGTGGCGGTGGCGAAGTCTCCCGAGGAGGCGGCGGTGGTCGCATCGTTCCAGGTGGACTTCATGCTCGCCAGCCCCGACTGCGCCGAGGCGAGCGCATCCTTGGTCACGCCCTTGGGCAGATGGTGTGACTTCGACAGCACATCGACGCGGCTCTGGATGGCGTCCACCATCTTCGGCACGTCGGTGCTCATCGAGCCCCAGGCATCCTTGGCCTTGGACATCGCGGCCTGGGCCTCGGCCTGCTTGGCGGCGGCGGCATCCTTCAGGCTGCCGATGGCCGTCATCAAGGCCGGCGCGGCCGCCAGCACGCTCTTGTAGTCGCCCTTGGCGGCGCTGTCCTTCAGTCCGTTCAGCTGCGCATCCACCTGCTGCAGCTGATCCGGCACGTACTTCTGTGCCATGTCGCGCACCTGGGCCAGGGCCGACTCGGCGTTGGCGATCGCCTGCTCCGCCGGAGCCTTCTGGTTGGCGCAGCCGGCGATGAGCACGGCCGCCATCACAGTGAGCAGCCAGACAGATAATTTCTTCATTTTCGCTTTCCTCGCTTTCAGTGTGACCAAGGTCAGGGAATGCGCAGTTTCTGGCCGGGCTGAATCTTGTTCGGATCCTTCAGTACGTCGCGGTTGGCCTCGAAGATCTTGTTATACAGCGAGGCATCGCCGTAGTAGCGCTGCGCGATCTTCGACAGCGTGTCGCCGGACTGCACGACGTAGGTCTGGGTGTAGGGATTGTTGCCCGCCGGCGGGCTGCCGCCCGTGCCCGCGGAGGTCTTGTCATCCGCCATTGATGTGTCCTCCGGATCGTCTTCGCGTTGCGTGCCACAGCCGATCCGGCCGCCTCGGCTGCGGTCATGCACCGTGATTGTTGTCCTTGGCACGGCGAGCCGCGGGGACCGGACCGCGTCAACTGCAGTGAAATCAAAGGTTAGCACGAAGCGTGCGCCACATGACATGACGGTGGTGTCATGAGTTGTGTGCACCGTGTCAGCCTAACTTCCAACCGGCTAAGTGTTTGATTAGCCTGCGGCAGTCATTGCAGTGAGGCAACGGCAGCGTTCAAGCCGCGCCGGGAGTGACACACTGCCCGCGCACCGCATCATCGACGCTCGAATAGTCGAGCTCGCCCGGCGGCAGCTGCGGCACGGCGGCGCGCGAGAGCGCCTCGCGCGCGCGGTCCTTGAGCCGCGCCACGCGCAGCCTGACGCCGCGCGCCTGGCACCAGATGCAGAACTCACCGAGCGTCTCGATGGCGGTGCTGTCGAGATCCGGCGATTCCTCGAGGCTCAGCACCACCAGTTTCACCGCCGGCTGCCCCCGCAGCTGCGTGCGCAGCTGCGCCAGCAGCGGCTCGGCGTTGGCGAAGAACAGCGGCTCATCGGGGCGCACGATGAGCATCGCGGGCGTGGTGAGCGCCTGCGGAAAGCGCTCGAGGCTCACGTAGTCGTGCTCGCCGACCCGCCCGAGCAGCGACAGCCGCGGGCTGGCGAGGGACTTCAGCAGCATCCCCAGGCTGAAGGCGATCGCGGCCAGCAGGCCGTTCAGCACGCCGAACAGCATCACCGCCAGCACCGCGGCGAGCGCCACCAGGCGGTCGCGCTGCCAGCGGAAGTAATTGCTGAACACGCCGACCCGCAGTGACGTGCTGACGGCGTGGATGACGATCGCCGCCAGCACCGGCTGCGGGATACGCTCGATCCACGGCAGGAACAGCAGCAGCAGTACGAGTACCACCGCCGCGGCGCTGAGTCCTGCGAGGCGCGAGCGCGCGCCGGCAGCCTCGTTCGCCGAGCTGCCCGAGTAGCCCGCGCCGACCGGCGTTCCCTGGGCAAGACCGGCCATCAGGTTCGCCACTCCCAGGGCCAGCAGGTCGCGGTTCGGCCGCACCTCATCGTCGTGCTTGAGCGCGAAGCTGCGGATCGAGCCGTAGGACTCGGCATAGAGGATGAACATCAGGGCGAAGGAGAACTCCGCCAGCTGCAGCCAGCGCGCCCCGGGCGGCAGGCTGAAGTGCGGCACGCTGAGCGCGAGCCGGATGGGTCCGGTGAGCGCCACGCCGTGCGCGGCGAGCAGCGGCGCGGCGAGGATACTCGCCACGATCACCAGCAGCGCCCCGGGGATGCGCGGCAGGCGCTCCAGCAGGAACAACCCGCCGAGCGCTGCCAGACCGCACGCAAGGCTCGGCAGCTGCCAGGCACTGGCGTTGCGCAGCAGCTCGGCGAGCAGCGCGAAGAAGCTGGTGCTTTGCGGATGCAGGTGCACCAGCGTCGGCCACTGCTTCACCGCGATCACCAGCGCCAGCCCGAAGGCGTAGCCGCGCAGCACCGGGCGGGCGATCAGGTTCGACATGCTGCCGAGGCGCAAGGCCCCGCACAGCAGGAAGGCGACGCCGGTGCCGACCACCAGGAGCAAGCCGAGCGCTACGCGGGCGGCGAGGGTCGTGAGGCCGAGCGTCAGCATCGCCGAGGCCAGCACCGCGGCCGAGGAGGAGGTGGCAGTGACGATGGCGTAGCGGCTGGCGCCGAGGAATCCATAGCACAGCAGCCCGGCGAACAGCGCGATGACTCCCGCCTGCGGCGGCAGGTTGGCCACCCCCGAGTAGGCCACCGCCTCGGGCAGCAGCAGACCGGCGATCGAGAGTCCGGCCAGCACATCCGGCACGGCTGTCGTTCTTGTCATCGCGCCGTCATGTTAGCGCAACGCCCTCGCCCGGGGAGGCGTGCGCTGCGGCGCGGTCTTACTCGACGGTGACGCTCTTGGCGAGATTGCGCGGCTGGTCGACGTCGGTGCCCTTGAGGATGGCGGCGTGATAGGCGAGCAGCTGCAGCGGCACGCTGTAAACCACCGGCGCCTGCACGTAGCTCACGTGGCGCGGCATCTCGATGACGGTTACCCCATCGCTCGACTGGATGCCGGACTCCGGATCGGCAAACACGATCAGTTCGCCGCCGCGCGCCCGCACCTCCATGAGATTGGACTTGAGTTTCTCCAGCAGGTCGTTGTTCGGCGCCACGGTCACCACCGGCATGTCGCCATCCACCAGCGCCAGCGGCCCGTGCTTGAGCTCGCCGGCCGGGTAGCCTTCGGCGTGCAGGTAGGAGATCTCCTTGAGCTTGAGTGCCCCCTCGAGCGCGATCGGGTAGAGCGCGCCGCGGCCGAGGAACAGCGCGTGGTGCTTGTCGGCGAAGCGCCTGGCGAGATCCCGTACCACCGGATCGAGCGCCAGGGTCTTCTCCACCAAGGAGGGCAGCTCGATGAGGCGGCCCACGAGGTTGCGCTCGCGCTCCGCATCGGCGCCGTGATGCTTGGCGAGCGCCACCACCAGCATGCCGAGCGCGGTCAGCTGCGTGGTGAAGGCCTTGGTGGAGGCCACGCCGATCTCCGGACCGGCGCGCGTCAGCATCACCAGCTGCGACTCGCGCACCAGCGAGCTCTCCGGCACGTTGCAGATGGCGAGCGAGGACAGGTAGCCGCAATCGCGCGCCAGGCGCAGCGCGGCCAGCGTGTCGGCGGTCTCCCCGGACTGCGAGATGGTGACGAACAGCGAGTTCGGCGGCACCAGCGGACTTCGGTAGCGGTACTCGCTGGCGATGTCCACCGCGCAGGGGAGCTTGCAGATCTGCTCGATGAAGTAGCGCGCCACGCAGGCGGCGTGGTAGCTGGTGCCGCAGGCGACGATGTGCACGTTCTGCGTGCGGCGGAATACCTCGGTGGCCGCAGGGCCGAAGGCCGCTTCCAGCAGCCGCCCGTTGGCGACGCGTTCCTGCAGCGTATCGGCGATGGCCCGCGGCTGCTCGTGGATCTCCTTGAGCATGAAGTGCTGATAGGGTCCGCGCTCGGCGGCAGCGGCGTTGAGCTCGCTCTCGCGCACCGCCCGTTCGACGCTGTTGCCGTCCTTGTCGATGACCCGCACCGTGCGGCGGCGCACCTCGGCGACGTCACCCTCTTCGAGGAAGATGAAGCGCCGCGTCACCGGCAGCAGTGCTGCGACGTCCGAGGCGACGAAGTTCTCGTCGACCCCGAGGCCGATCACCACCGGGCAGCCCTGCCGCGCCAGCACCAGCCGCTCCGGGTCGTGTTCGCTCACCACCAGCAGCGCATACGCGCCCTCGAGCTCGGCCACCGTGGCCCGCACCGCCTTGAACAGATCGTGGACCGTCTGCAGGTGATAGTGCACGCGGTGCGCGATGACCTCGGTGTCGGTCTCGGAGCTGAAGTGATAGCCGCGCCGCTCCAGATCCTCGCGCAGCTCCTGGTGATTCTCGATGATGCCGTTGTGCACGATCGCGAGGCCGTCTCGCGAGATGTGCGGGTGGGCGTTGCGCTCGCTCGGTACGCCGTGCGTCGCCCAGCGGGTGTGGGCGATGCCGATCTTGCCGCTGGTCGGGGTCTGCTCGAGTGCCTCATCGAGCATGCGCACCTTGCCGACGGTGCGCAGCCGCGTCAGGTGCTTGGTGCCGTTGAGCACCGCGATGCCGGCCGAGTCGTAGCCGCGGTATTCGAGCCGCCGCAGCCCCTCCATCAGAATGGGCACGACATTGCGCTCAGCGACGGCTCCGACGATTCCACACATGGCTTCTTGCCTCGATTTAACTTGGCCCTTCTTGGGCTTGGTATTCGCTCGACTAGTTTGCCTCAAACCGCCCGCCAACGTGATTTTGCTCACGAATCTGCCATGTAACTTAACGCATCGCAGCGGCTGTGCCGCCCACGGCGGGCTTCAGTTGGCGGCGTGGGGCGCAGCGGGCGCCGCGACATCCTCGTCTTCGAGCCCGGCGATCACCTCGCAGTAGCTCTGCCACGCGGCGCGCAGCTCCTCGGCCTCGGCCGGCAGCAAACGGCTCAGCTCCCAGGGGGCCCCGTCCGCGGGCTCGTTGCGGGTGTCCGGCTCTTCGGCCGGTGAGTGTTCCAGGCTGCTCATGGCGTTTTTCGCCAGACCATTATATTTCCCGCGCGCCCCAGCGCCAGTGAGAATTTCCGCGCCGTGGGGGGCCGCGGGCTCACTTCGGCCTCTTCAGCGGCCGCCGCCAGTCCTCGACCGTCACCTGCCGGGCGCGTGCCACCGTGAGCTTGCCCGCGGGCACCGAGTGCGTGACGGTGGAACCGGCGGCGATGGTCGCACCGCGACCGACCGTGATCGGCGCCACCAGCACGCTGTTGGAGCCGGTGTGCGCGTCATCGCCCACGGTGGTGCTGTGCTTAACGGCGCCGTCGTAGTTGGCGATGATCGTGCCGGCGCCGATGTTGACGCGCTGCCCGAGCTGCGCATCACCGACGTAGGACAAATGGTTGGCCTTGGAAGCCTCCCCGAGCTGCGAGTTCTTCACCTCGACGAAGTTGCCGATGTGCACGCCGGCGCCCATCTCGGTGGCGGGCCGCACGCGCGCGAACGGCCCGATGCGGCACTCGGCGCCGATGTGCGCACCCTCGATGACGCAGTAGGCCATGACCTCGGTGTCGGCGCCGATGCGACAGTCGCGCAGCACGCACCCCGGGCCGATGCGCACCCGGTCGCCGAGCCTCACCGTGCCCTCGAGCACGGTGTTGACGTCGAGGTATACATCGCTGCCGTGGCTCACCGTGCCGCGCACCTCGAGGCGCGCGGGGTCGGCGAGCGTCACGCCCGCGAGCAACAGCGCGCGAGCCGCGCGCGCACGCCATACGGCTTCCAGCTCGGCGAGTTGCGCGCGATCGTTCACCCCGAGCACCTCGCTCGCCTCGGTGGCGCCGAGCGCGCGCACCGCATGGCGCTCCTTGACCGCCATGCCGATGACGTCGGTCAGGTAGTACTCGCCCTGCGAGTTGTCGCGCTTGAGGCGCGCCAGGTAGCGGCGCAGCAGCTGCGCCGGGGCGGCCAGCACCCCGGTATTGCACTCGCGCAGCGCCCGCTGGCGCGCCGTGGCGTCCTTCTCCTCGATGATCTGCCGCACCAGGCCCTGCGCGCTGCGCACGATGCGCCCGTAGCCGGTGGGATCGGCGAGCGTCACGGTGAGCAGCGCGAGCCTGCCCGGAGCGGACTGCGCAAGCAGCGCCTTGAGCGTCGTGACACTGATGAGCGGCACGTCGCCATACAGCACCAGCACCTGATGGCCATCGGCAATGTGCTGCATCGCCTGCTGCACCGCATGTCCGGTGCCCAGCCGCTCGGCCTGCAGGATCCACTGCAGCGGCTCGCCCGCGAGCGCACCGCGCACCGCATCGCCGCCGTGGCCGTAGACCACGTAGATGGACTGCGGCGCGAGCGCGCGCGCGGTGGCCACAACGTGCGCCAGCAGCGGCCGCCCGGCGAGCGGCTGCAGCACCTTGGGCAGCGCGGAGCGCATGCGCTTGCCCTCGCCGGCCGCGAGGATCACCACCGACAGGGGCGGTGCGGCGCGGGCGCGGGGGGCGGTGTGGGCCTTAGGTCGTGGCATGGGATTCGGATTGTACTCAGCGCTGCACGGTGAGGGCGTGCTGCGCGTCCTGCGGCTTGCCGGGCGGCAGCTCCGCGAGCTTGCGGCGCATCTGCGCGCCGACGAACAGCTGCGGATTGGAGTGGCTCTGGTGCTCGGCGTCCTCGCGCCGCGCGATGAGCTCGGCGGCCTTGTGGAAGGCGGCCTCGAGGGAGGCACTGCCGGGGAGCGCGTCCTTGAGGAAGGCCTCGCCGAACCAGGTGAGCTCGCGCTCGTCGTCGCAGCCGAAGGAGCTGTGCGCGGCATCCGCGGCGGTCACCACGGCGCTGGTGTCGCTCTTCAGCTCATCGAGGAACACCCCGGCGTAGCACGCCGACACGATGACCACCCGATAGCGGATGCCGGAGGCATCGAGCGCGGCGCGCAGCTCCCCGGGCGCCAGCTGCGCGAGCGGCAGCGAGCCGTTCTCGACCTCGAGCCCGTCCGCGGAGCCGTGCGAGGTGAGGAACAGGATGAGTACGTCCTCCTCGGGATTCATGCGCGCGGCGAGCACCTTGAGCGTCTGCCCGAGTCCGGCGACGCTGGCAAGCGGATAGCTGTCGCGGTCGTCCTCATCGTTGATGAGCAGCACCGAGCGGTCGAGCGAGCCGAAGCGGGCGCCGAAAGCCTCGCTGGCGAACTGCGCCTCGCGGCGGAACACCGCCTGCGCGCCATCGCCGGCGAAGCCGACGAAGTAGGCGGCCGGATGATTGGGCTCGGAGGGGCGCACGCGCGCCACGGCCGCGGCGATGCGCGCGGGCTGATCGTAGAACAGCGCCTCGCTGGCGTCGTCGTCCGCGCTGTCCTGCGGCTCCTCGCTCTGCTCCGCCGCCACCCACAGCCGCGTGTCGAGATTGAGCAGACCGAATACCCAGGGCGCAGCCAGCACCAGCACCACCGCGGTGAGCGCGGGTGCGCGGCGCAGCGGACCATAGGCGGCGCCCAGCACCCGCAGCGCCAGACCCAGCAGATAGAGCACCAGGAGAGCCGTGAACGGCAGCGGGCGCGCGCTGATGAAGTTCACATCGCTGAGCAGCCAGCAGAGGGTCAGCAGCAACGGCGCCGCCGACAGCGCCGGCACCAGCAGCGCGCGGGTGTTGGCGCTGCGGCCCTGGGCGCGCGCGGTGAGTGCGCAGGCCGCAAGCCCGAGCAGCAGCAGGCAGCCCCAGCCGAACAGACCGTCGAGGGCAAGCGGTGCGCCTGACTCGGCGTGCAGGTAATCGAGCAGCCCCCACACCGCGAGGTTCACAGCGAGCAGCAGGAGCACCTGGTCGAAGCTGACGGCGAACTGCGGCGGCCAGCGGCGGCGCAGCAGCAGCAGCGCCAGGCCGCCCCGCAGGTTGCGCAGCACACTGGCGAACACGCCGCGGGTCGGCGGCGTGGCAGCCGCCAGCGGCGAGGCCGAGCGATCCGCTGCCGGGTCCAGTGTTTCAGCCCCGCAGCTTGCGCAGGCGCTCGATCATCTTCAACTGCGCGATGACGCGGACCACCTCCGCCTGCGCCTCGGCCATGGAAAGGCGGTCGCTCTTCTCGCGCAGCGCGGCCTCGGCGCGCTCGCGGGCGGCGACCGCCGCGGCCTCGTCCAGATCCTTGGCGCGGATCGCGGTGTCGGCCAGCACGGTGACCTTGTAGGGCTGCACCTCGAGCGCGCCGCTGCCGACGAAGAAGGAGTGCTGCTCGCCGTCGGGGGTCTGCACGCGCACCTCGCCGGGCTTGAGCAGGGTCAGAAGCGGTGCGTGACGCGGATAGATGCCCACATCGCCATCGACGGCGGCGGCGTACACCACCGCCGCCGCGCCGGAGAACATCTCGCCCTCGGCGCTGACGATGTCGACCTGGATGGTGTGCTCTTGCGCCATGACTTACTGCAGCGTCTTCGCCTTGGCCACCGCTTCCTCGATGGCGCCCACCATATAGAAGGCCTGCTCGGGGAGCGAGTCGAATTCGCCGCTGATGATGCCCTTGAAGCCGCGGATGGTGTCCTTGAGGGGCACGATCTTGCCGTCCTGCCCGGTGAATACCTTGGCGACGTTGAAGGGCTGCGAGAGGAAGCGCTGCACCTTGCGGGCGCGGTACACGGTGAGTTTGTCCTCCTCCGACAGCTCGTCCATGCCGAGGATGGCGATGATGTCCTGCAGCTCCTTGTAGCGCTGCAGCACCGCCTGCACGCCGCGCGCGGTGTTGTAGTGCTCCTCGCCCACCACCAGCGGATCGAGCTGGCGGCTGGTCGAGTCGAGCGGGTCCACCGCCGGGTAAATGCCGAGCGAGGCGATCTGGCGCGACAGCACCACGGTGGCATCCAGATGCGCAAAGGTGGTGGCGGGGGAGGGATCGGTCAGATCATCGGCCGGCACGTAGACCGCCTGGATGGAGGTGATCGAGCCCTTCTTGGTGGAGGTGATGCGCTCCTGCAGCACGCCCATCTCCTCGGCGAGCGTCGGCTGGTAGCCGACCGCGGA
>Ga0070733_10003595_pt1 | contig 10552 bp, 5 predicted proteins | sample Coa_R1_9_FD_66450 | JGI IMG/M metagenome (GOLD analysis project Ga0070733, IMG submission 66450) | Surface soil microbial communities from Centralia Pennsylvania, which are recovering from an underground coalmine fire - Coalmine... | ecosystem: Environmental > Terrestrial > Soil > Unclassified ... | reverse complement strand
CACCATGTCGCCGCCAATGAATTCGCTCCAGTGCATGTGATTGCGAAAAGCCGCTGACAGCAGCCGGATGCGATAGCCTCGCTCGCGAAATATCCGGTACGCCTTCTTCAGCACCACGACACCAGCCCACTCCAGGTATCCTGGATCGATCGCGATATTTTCTTTTTCCATCACAATCTTCAGCCAGTCGTCCAGACGTCCCACCATCAGCGTGCACACCGGCCCCATGCTCGCGATTTCCTTGCCTTCTTTCGCGCGCCGTTGCAGCCCGCGCTCCACCGCTTCGGCCACGGCGATGCACTGCGGCAAAGTGAACGACACTGTCGCGTTGATGCTGACCCCGCGGTAGGTCGCCTCCTCAATCGCCGGAATTCCCGCGCGCGTCACGGGAATCTTCACGATCATGTTCGGCGCGAGCTGGCTGAATTCCATCGCCTGCTTCACGATCGCTTGGCTATCGCGGAAAAGCCGCGGGTCGGTCTGAATCGAAAGCCGGCCGTTTCTGCCGTGCTGCGCGTCAAATATCGGTTTCAGCAGGCTCGCGCCGCGAATGGAAATTTCGCGCACCAATTGCCAGGCGATCTGCTCTTCGGTCGCCGTAGGCATTTCCTTGGTCAATTCCTGAATGCGGCTCTTCCAGAAGCTCATCTCTTTTTTCAGCACGCCCACCACAATCACCGGATTGCATGTAGCGCCCACCGCGCCGTGCTCGATCGAATACGTCAGCTCCTCGATGGAAGCGGAGTCGTTCCACAAACAAGTGGGAGTGGTCTGCGTCATCTTGTGCAGGGGACTTTTGTAAGCAGTTTCAGTGCTGCGCGTCATATTTTCCGTCCATCAATTTCCGTCGGCATCCGACGATGTCGCCCGGGTGTCCGTAGCGCCGGCGTCTCGCCGGCGCTTTTACCGTTTGCAGCGTCACAAAATCTTGTCCCAGCAGAGGATCTCTACCTCACGATGCCGCGCGCACATCCGCGAGCGCTACCTCGATCGGTTTTGCCTGCAAATGCGATTTTTCGGCCGCCACAGCGACCGCCAACGCTTTCAGACCGTCGTCGCCCGTAACCCGCGGAGCGAGATCGTGCAACATGTTGTGCACAAAATCCCGCACCTCGGCCAGATAAGCGTCCGCAAATCGCGCCAAAAAATGATCGGCCAGGCTCCGCTCGCCACCGCGAGCCGACAGAAAAACGGCCGGCGCGTGCTGCAGGCTGCCGACAAAAATCGAGCCCTTCGATCCGATGATCTCGGTGCGCACGTCGTATCCATAGACCGCCTGCGCATACGACTCCACATTTCCAATCGCACCGTGCTGGTACGTCAAGTTCACCACGCTTGCCACCAGGTCTCCATGCTTCGCCAGTTCCGGCCGGATCGTCGTCGTCGTGTACGCGTGCACTGCGCTGACTTCGTCCTGCATAAGCCAGCGCGCCAAATCGAAATCGTGGATGGTATTCGTATAAAAAAGCATTCCGTTGATGCGCGACTCATAAGCCGCAATAGGAGCCCATTCCTTATCGCGCCCCACCGATTTAAAAATTACCGGAACCCCAATCTCCCCGCTTTCAATTCGTTTCATGGCCGCTGCATAAGCAGGATCGTAGCGCCGCATGAATCCCACCTGCAATCGCCGGCCTGCTTTCGCCACGGCATCCAGCGCCGCGCGCGCATCGGCCAAATTCAGCGCCAGCGGTTTCTCGCACAGCACATCTTTCCCCGCGCGCGCCGCCGTCTCCACAGCCTTCGCGTGAAACTTGTCCGGAGTGGCAATCAGTACTGCGTCCAGATCCTTGCGCTCCAGCATCGCTTCCAGGCTGCTGTACCAATTTTCGATCTCGAGTTCCTCCGCCACCACGCGCGCTCGCTCCGCCGACGCGTCTGCGATCGCCACCAGCCGCGCTTCCGGCACCAGCCTCCGCAGATTCTCTGCGTGCCGCTTGCCCATCTCCCCAACGCCCAGCACACCAACTCCCAGCTTCCTCATTCAAACTTCTCCCCAGGATCCTGAAAACTGTTTCGTCAATGGCGTACCCGGAAGGGCGGGGCTTCAGCCCCGCCGTCTTGTGTTGCGTAAGACGGGGGCTTTAGCCCCTGAAGCCGCAGCCTGCCGCAAGAGCGCCTAGCGTGCTCCCGCCGCTACTCCCAGATCACTCACAACTCCCCGCAAATACTTCAAACTTGCCGCTACACTCTGCGCCGGCGGAATCGGCGTCGCGCCGAATTTCACGTCCTGCTCCACCACGGACCAACCCGAATATCCATTCTTCACCAACGTGCGGAAAAACGGCGGAAAATCAATGTTGCCTTGGCCGATCACCGTGAAAACTTTGTGTTCAATGGCCTCTTCAAAAGTCCACTTATTCCGCCGCGCCTCTTCCAGCACCGCGGTGTTGCAATCCTTGATATGCACAAAGCGCAGCTTGCTCTTATATTTCTCCGCCTCTTTCACGGAATCGCCATAACCGTAGACGCAGTGCCCCGTATCCAGGCACAAGCCCACATTTGTGTGAGATGTCGCATCGTAAAAACGCTCGCACTCTTCCGGTGTCTCCACATAAGTCGCGACGTGCGGATGAAACACCAGGTCCAATCCAAACTCGTTCGCCACTTTTTCCGCGTCAGCCACAATTTTCCCGATATGCTTCCACTGCTCCGCGCTCAGCGTAGGGCATCCCTTGTCGTAAGCGCGCCCGGAAAACGCATTGCGCTCGGGCGATTGATCATCTGCAATCACCAGGAACGGCGCCTGCAAAGTCGCCAGCAAATCTCCGACCTTGCGAATTCTCTCCATCACCGCCTGGCTCGCCGCCGGATCGGTCATTTTCACGGGGACGAACGAAGCCAGCAGCTTCAGCTTGCGCTTTTCCAGCTGCGGCTGAAGAACCTTCGGATCAGTAGGAAAAAATCCGTAGGGCCCCAGTTCCGATCCCGTGTAACCGGCTTCCACCATTTCATCCAGCATCTTTTCGTACGACTGCTCCCACGACGGCCCCGGATAATCCAGCACCCCCCAGCTATCCGGCGCCGACGCAAATAGAAATCTCTCGCTGATTGCGCTCATGCTTTCCTCTTTCCACACAATTTGAAATCTCTCGCCAAACCTTGCATAGCCATTCACCTGCTGTCAAATCTTGCGAATCTTTGTGGGTCGTGGCTTTAGCCACGACATAAGACCACCGAAATCGTTGCGGCTTTAGCCGCTGAAGCTAGGGTTTGAGCGCCGCGGCAAGCCGCTATCGCCACGGCTCCAGCACGACTTTCATTGACTCGACTTCCATCGATTTCTTCATCGCCGCATCCACATCCCTCAACCCATACCGGTGCGTTACAAATTCCCGCAACGGATAATTCTTCATGTAACGCGTCATCTGGCGCATGCTCGGTCCGTAAGCCGCCGGTTCTTCGCCGCCCACGCCAAGAATCCGCGCATTCTTCGCGCAAATATGCCGATGCGGGCTGATCGGAACCTCGCCCAAATCCGAAAAATTCCCAGCCTCCACCAGTAATCCGCCGACGCGCAACATTTCCAGCGCCTCCGGCACGGCTTCCGGCACTCCGGCGCACTCAATCACCAAGTCCGCGCCGCGCCCGTACGTCAAATCTTTCACCATCTGCAAGCGTTCCGGCTGCGACATGCTCCCCACATTCACCGCGTAGTCCGCGCCCAGCCGCTTCGCAAAATTCAAGCGATACTCGGATTTATCTACCGCGATAATCGTCCCCGCGCCCAGCATGCGCGCCTTCATCAAAAAGCACATCCCCAAGGGACCCACGCCCAGCACCACGACGGTATCGTCAAACCGAAATGACTCATTCGGAAACGCGGACATCTGTTTCGCGCGGTCCAGTCCCACCGATACCGCGAAAAGCTCCGTCAGCACTGCCACTTCCGAAGGCAATTCGTCCGGCACCTTCACCAGAAAACTTCCCGGCACCACATACATGTACTGTGCCCATCCGCCAAAAAGGTGCGGCGGATTTTTCGTGTTCAGGTTGTTGCCATAATCCGTCGTCTTCTCGCAGCAGTAGTAAGGGAAATCGTGCCGGCAGTAGTAACACTCACCGCACGCCACGTTCGCGCCCACCACCACGCGATCTCCCTCGCGCATCTCGACGCCCTCGAAGTCAGTGTACTTTCCATCCCCGCCGATCGCTGCAATCGTTCCGACGTTCTCGTGTCCCTGAATGATCGGAAATTCCAGCGCGCGGCCGCCGTACTGCGTGGTGTACCCCTGAAACGTATGCTTGTCCGTTCCGCAAATCCCGGACATTTCCATGCGAATCAGCACACAACCAGCGGCAGGTTCCGGCAATGGGTATTCGCGTATCTCATACTTCCCGGGTTTCACCAACGTCGCTGCCAGAACGCCTGGGGCCGGCATAAATTTGTACTCTTCGTTGCGCTAAACCCTAAGTCCCGTCCACAACTCGCCGCGCTTCGGGCGAAAAAATCGCGCGGAACCGTTGTGATTCCAGTCCCCCGCGGAATGTGATGCGTCCACTCGCTGCGCTCTGCCTCTGCATCCTCGAGCAACTTCTAGAAGTTCAGTTTCAGAGACAGTTGCCCGATACGCGGCGGATTGGCCGCGGTGATGATTCCAAACGACGCTGATGTCGCAGAGAACGTCGGGCCCGGGCCAAAGCCGGTAATCCCGCTCGGCGTTTGGAACTGCGCGTGATTGAAAATGTTAAAGAACTCGGCGCGAAATTGCAGATTAAAGCGCTCCGTAATCCGAGTGTTTTTGAGAAGAGCAAAGTCCCAGTTGTTCAGCCCCGGCCCGTGGAAATACCGGCGTCTCGCGTTCCCCTCTGTGCCCACAGCCGAAGGACCAAATGCCGCAGGGTTGAAGTATTGGTTCAGGCCGTTTGTCAGCTTCCGCGGGTTCGTGATGTCGAGCGGCCCCACGATTTGCGGAGTATCCACCGGCAAAATAATCGGACCTCCAGAAGCTGTGCCCAGCAAAGATTGATCGTCCGTTTCAACCAGTGTAACGGGCAAGCCGGTAGAGAACTTTGTGATCCCGCTGATGGCCCATCCGTTTGTCAGTCGCGACGGACCGCCCAATTTATCGATGGGTAGCGTGTAGGTGTAGCTCGCCACGAAATTGTGTGTGCTATCAAAAGCGGAAAGGCCGCGGCTTAACCGGTGGTTATTAGGATTGATCTGCTCACCGTATCCGGATGAATCGTCGAACGCCCTGCTGAAGGTGTAACCAATCAGCGTCTGCAAGCGGCCGCTGGTATGCCGGTAGTTGATCTGTGCGGAATTGTAAGAAGAAGCGCCAGCGGTGATGAAATACGAATCGTTGCCGAACGGAACGATTGGCGTACCGCCTGGGAGCGTTGTTCCGGGGAAGTTTAGTCGCGTGCCAGCCTGAAATCCACCGCCCGGCAGAGCGTAAATTAGATTTTCGTTCCCGGGGCCGCATGTCGTACTATTCGTTCCCACCCCGATCGCGTCCTCGGCCGCAAGTTGGAGGCACAGCGATGGACTTCCCGGATTCGCAGACTCCGACGAGAGTAACCGGTGCCCTTGCGTGCCCACATAGCTCAAGGTCAACAAATCGGCACTTGTAATCTGGTGTTCGACGGAGAGCTCATATTCTTCTGCGTAGGGGAGCCGGTTCTTATTGTAGAAGGCAGGCGAACTGCTGATCGTCCCGAAGGCGTTAAAGAATTCGGTTAAGTTGTCGTATGGGGGGCCGCTCGCCGGATGCTTGGCGGAGAAAAACAGCGGCGGCTGAGTTACAGGGAAAAAGTTTGTAATTGACGATCCAGTCGCCCGAGTCGTGAATGGTGCAGCAAAGGTTGACTCATTCTGCGTCGTATAGTTTCCGAAGGGAGCGTCTCCGATTTCGTTGAAATCCGTGGCGCCCTCAAACGTGCTGTAGAAGATGCCCCATCCGGCGCGGATACTTGTGGTTCCGGATTTGCCCAGGATCTTGCCAAGCAGGCCGTCATAGTCTCCGAACGAATACGCCAAGCCTAACCTCGGAGCAAAGTTGTTCCAACGGGTGGGCGCCAGCGTGCTCGGAACACCTGGATCACCGGGGAACACCCACCCTGTCGGTGAGCCGGGGAAAACAACGGATTGCTCCCCGGGAATCAGAGTTTGAATTTGGTTGTACTTTTCTTTCCACGGCGCGCTCACGTCGTAGCGCAGCCCATAGTTGAACGTCAAATTTGATTTTACGCGCCAGCTGTCCTGGCCGTAAAACCCCAAATAAAAGTTTCGGCCATAGGAGGGATAGGACTGCCCCTGAACATAAGCACTGGGCGCCCCGAGGAGAAAATCGACGAAGTCAATTCCGGTCTCGCTCAACTGACCACCACTGAAATTCGTCCCGAAGAAGAAGTTTCCGTTCGAAACGTTATCAATCAGGTCCTCTTCCAGCTGGTCGTAGTGATACTGTCCACCGAATTTCAGCGTGTGCGTTCCCACAATCCTGCTGTAATTGTCCACGATTTGATAAATGTTATCGATCAGTCCGTTCGGGCGGCTGGGCACTCCGATTACGAAGTTGTTGAAGTCAATTTCTGGAACGCCTTCCAGGGCTGGCACCAGGGGCACGATGCCCGGAGCGCCGCCTGCGCCGGAAGCGAATCCCAGGCTGGCGAGCGTTACTCCCTTTCCGCCTTGCGGCTGGTTGAACAAGGTATCCAGCCGAAAATAACCCAAACGAAATTCGTTTACGGACGCGGAACTGAAAGTCTTGGTGTCCCCGAGATCGACGTTATATGTTTGGCCCTTTCCGTCCACGTTGAACCCTGGATACAGCGGTGCATTGCCCGGCCAGTACGGGCTGAGCTGGTTGAATTTGTCCCAGTAGAAATATGCCGTCAGAAGCCCGAAGTCAGTGTTAGCGTCTCCCCGGCCGCTGAATTTGTTGTCGGTCAGATTGATCGCCTCGGAGCTATTCGTGTACTGGCCTGTGCCGCTCGCGCCGATCGGCCCATTCGCAGGCAGAATGTACTGCAGCAGGTTCGCTGCGATCGGACTAAAGGCCAGTTTCGGCAGTTGCGCGTTCGCCAACACGCAACCTGATACGGGATTCGTCGAAGTACAGCCAGGAAAATAGTACTTTTCACCATTTACGACGGTTTGCCCGGTGCTGGAAGCAAACTGCGAAGTCAACTGGTTCGCCCAAGCTGTGCCGTCCACAGTCGTCCCGATCAGGCCGCTGCCCGGTGCGTTGGCAATCGCGGTGAGATTTCCCGATTCCGTGGCCGCGCTCGGCGCCCCGCTGATTACTTCAGTCTGCCCCTGGATCACGCGATTTCCCTGATAATCCGCGAAGAAGAAGATTTTATCGCGCTTGATCGGCCCGCCGAATGTGCCGCCAAACTGGTTCTGGTGGTACGCACTGCGCTGTCCATACGCAAAGTAGTTCGCGGCGTCGAAATCGGTATTACGCACGAACTCGAAAAGATTTCCGTGGTAGCCGTTCGTGCCGGACTTCGTGACCACGTTGATCAGCCCGCCGCTGTAGTTGCCGTACTCGGCGTCGGGATTGTTCGTCAGGATGCGAAACTCATAAATCGAATCGAGATTGGGAATGGCCCCCGCGCCGGAAAATCCCAACTCTTGCACCAAGACTCCGTTCAATATGAATCCGTTTTCCGATTCACGCATGCCGTTCACGGACACAGCGCCGGAATTCAAGTCGCCAGACACCAAAGGTGCCGCAAATCCCGCGGAGATAAACGGTCCAGCATAGGCTCCGCTCATCTGTGACGCCGTCTGCGCCACGCCAGGCTGTAAGCTCAGCAAATCGGTGTAACTGCGAGTCACCAGCGGCACATCCGTCATCTCCTTACCGGTGATCACTTCGCCCATCTGCGTGCTTTCGGTATCTACGTGTAGCGCCGTGCTGGATACTTCCACCTTCTCCGTCGTCGCGCCCACTTGCAATTGCACGTCAATCACCAGCGCTGAGTTCACGTCCAGCACCAGTCCCGTCTGCGCGTAACCCTTGAACCCGCTCTGCTGCACGCTGATCGTGTAATTGCCTAAGGGAAGCGATTGGAAGGAATAAAATCCCTGCGCGTTGGTCGTCAGCGAGGTAGCCACGCCCGTGTCCACGTTAGTTGCGACTACCGTCGCGCCTGCGACGACGGCGCCGGTCGGATCGGTCACCGTCCCGGAAATGCTGGCGGTCACGCCGGCCAGCAACCGTCCGCAAGTGAACAGCGCCAATGCGAAAACCAAGACAGCCAAATATTTCCCAAATCGTGTGCTTCGCATTCCCCACCCCCCCAAGTTTGTTAACGCTCGATCGAATCGGACCCTGCGAGCCGGCGGATTTTTCGGCTTATCCCCCCGCGATTCCTCATTCGTCTTGCGAACGAAAGCGTTAAAACAGTCTAACCGGTTATTCCTTGCAGAGGCTTATAGTGTAGCCTCCACCCTTTGTCAAGTTGTTTCGCGGCGGCAGCGAGGCCTGCCGCGCTCGCGCGAAACAAGAAGACAAGTCCATAGCTGTTCATCGTGCGAATCGCTCGGAAAATCGCTCAGTTCCTGCGCTTCCTTCCTTGTTCTTCTCTCCATCCTTCACCGGCTCACACCTCATCTCTCAGCGTGCGTGCGTCGCACCTGTCAATTGCCGCACGCGGGCGTGTGCACGATCACGAGCCTCGCATCCGCACAAAATGCCCTCGCCGCCATCCACAGTCAGGCCTATATAACCGATTAGAAATACGAATCACACGCGATAGGGGTGGGGCGTTCTAAAGCGTCTGCTCAGTTTTAGCGGGTATCATTAGCCACGCGACCACTGCGCTCGCCACGCACAAACCTGCGCAAATCAACATTACGATTCGGAATCCAAACACAAACGCATGTGAAATCGAGGCGCGGAGCAGCGCCGTCGTCTGGGCATCTAGGCCGGGGGGCAGACCGAGGCCGGCGAGCTTGATCTGGTTCGACTGAACGTACTGGAGAATTCCGGGCGGCAGCAGCGCACCTCCGAGAATTCGATTCAAGCTGAAACTGAACAATTTCACCATCACAATTCCGAGAATTGCCACGGCCAGCACGCTCGCTACCCGCGCCACCGCATTGTTGATGCCGGAGGCGGCGCCCGCGCGTTCTTGTTCCACGGAACTCATCACCACGGTCGTGAGTGGAGCGACGCTAACCGCCATTCCGAAACCAAGAACAACGAACGCCGGGAAGAAACCCGTCCAATACCCGGCGCCCACGCCGGGCACGGCGCACAAAACGAAACCGAACGCCGCAATCAACGGCCCGATAATCAGCGGAGCTTGGGATCCGTAGCGCGCGACCAGCCCGCCGGACCAGCGCGAAAGAAAAAACACCAGCAGAATCAGCGGGAGCGCAGCCGCACCGGTCGCGGTTGTCGAATATCCCTGCACCTGAATCAGATCCATCGGAAACAAGAAAAAGAAAATTCCAAGCGCTGCGTAAAGAAACAAAGTGAGCAGGTTCGCGCCACTAAAGCCGCGGGATGCAAAAAGCGTTCGCGGAACCATGGGCGAACTTACCCTGCCCTCAACGAACGCAAAACCAATCAGGCAGCCGAATCCCAAGATCAAGCTTCCGTAAACCAGCGGCTGGTTCCAACCGAGAACGCTGGACTCAACGAACCCGTAGACGACCCCGCCCAACCCCACAGTCGCGACCAACGCTCCCGGCCAATCCACATGCCCAGCCGTCGCGTCGCGGCTTTCCGGAATGTGCCACAGCGAAATCACAATCACCGCGGCCGCGAGCGGAACGTTAATGAAAAATGCCCAGCGCCAGGAAGCATGCTCAATCAGCCAGCCGCCCAGAACCGGCCCGATCGCCGCGGTTATCGCAGTGAATCCAGACCAGGTGCCGATCGCTTGGCCGCGGCTTTTCCCCTCGAACGAGGCGCTGATGATCGACAGGCTGCCCGGCACGAGCAAAGCAGCTCCGATACCTTGCACACTGCGCGCGACCACGAGTTGCTGAACATTCGAAGCAAGCCCGCACGCGACGGAAGCGCCGGCGAAAACCCCCACGCCAATCAGGAAAACCATTCGGCGGCCAAATAAGTCGCCAAGCGAGCCGCCGACAAGAATCAAAGCCGCCAGGAACAGCCCATACGACTCAACCACCCATTGCACGTCAACGACGCTTGCGTGCAGGCTTGCCTGTAGCGCAGGCAGTGCAACGTTGACGACAGTGCCGTCAATAAAAGCCATGCTCGAACCGAAAATCGTCGCAGCCAGGATCCAACGTTGTGTTCGCGCCGCGCACGGAATAGCAACGTGCGGCGATTGGACAACGCCTTCGTCGCAGGGTGGCTTCATGACGTTATGGATGCCTTCGCGCGGCGTGCAGCGTCGCCGTGATCAACTCGTTCGCATGAGCGCGAGTCATAGGTGCGCTGATCGAACGCAAGTGTCGCACAACACCAGGTAAGACAACTCGTGGAAATGGCTGCACACAGCTACCAGCAAGCTAAGAGAGTTGGCCGGGGATGTGATCTTCTGCTGTTGTCACTTGGCCGACAGAGGCCACAAGTTCCCGAAGGCAAGTCCGCAGCTCCTTCGGTGCCTGTCAGTT
>Ga0070733_10003594_pt1 | contig 10553 bp, 12 predicted proteins | sample Coa_R1_9_FD_66450 | JGI IMG/M metagenome (GOLD analysis project Ga0070733, IMG submission 66450) | Surface soil microbial communities from Centralia Pennsylvania, which are recovering from an underground coalmine fire - Coalmine... | ecosystem: Environmental > Terrestrial > Soil > Unclassified ... | reverse complement strand
TCCAAGGTCCGCTTTCTTCGCGACGGCGTCGTCATCTGGAAGGGTGCGATCAGTTCGCTTCGTCGCTTCAAAGACGACGTGCGCGAGGTGCAGGCCGGCTACGAGTGCGGCATCGGCCTCACCGACTTCCAGGACCTGCACCAAGGCGACATCATCGAAACGTACGAAGAACGCGAGATCCCGCGGACTTGATCGAACACGCACCGGCCGCTGACGCTCGCCGGAGGTGGCGATGACGAGACGGACGACCCGGACGCACCGGCACAACCCGCTTCGACGGTACCCGCGCGCCGCGCGGGTCAACGCCCTCGTGCATGAAGTGGTGGCCGAGGAGATCGAAAAGGCGTCCGACGCAGACGAACGGCTGTCTCTTGTCACCGTCACCGGAGTCGAGTGTGAGCCGGACTTGCGCCGCGCCGTTGTCTATCTCGCCTCGCTTGCGGTCGGAGTCGAAGAAGCGCTCGAAGAGCATCGCCGCGCCTTCCAATCGGCGCTCGGCGCGCAGAGTCATCTGAAAAGGACCCCACAACTGCGTTTCGTCGCAGATCCAGCCGTCGAGGCCGGCAACCGGATCGAAGACGCCCTTAGACGAGCGCGGGTTTCCGCGAAACCGACCGAGCCGGAGACTGCGAACGAGGAGGACCGCTGAGTTCTGCGCAACTCGGCGGCGCCGAGGGCTCTTCCCTCGACGGCGTCGTCGTCGTCGACAAGCCGGCCGGGATGACCTCGCACGACGTCGTCGCCCACGCAAGACGTGTTCTCGGCGAGAGACGCATCGGTCACGCCGGAACGCTCGATCCTGACGCGACGGGCGTGCTCGTCTTAGGGGTCGGTCGGGCGACGCGCCTTTTGCGCTTCGCCACTGCCTTGCCGAAGTCGTACGAAGGAGAGGTCGTCTTCGGCGTCGCCACCTCAACGCTCGACGCCTCAGGCGAGGTGACGGCCACGTTCGAGATGACAGGACTCGATCTCGATGTCGTGAGCAGGGCAGCGCAGTCCTTCATCGGTTCGATCGAACAGATGCCACCGATGGTCTCGGCGGTGAAAATCGGAGGACGCCGACTCCACGAGATCGCCCGCGAGGGAATCGAGGTGGAGCGCGCTCTTCGGCCGGTCGAGGTCTTCCGTTTCGAGGTCGCCACTACGAAAGACCCGATGGTTTATTCGCTAGCTGTTGACTGTTCGTCCGGCACCTACGTGCGCGTTCTCGCCGCCGAACTCGGCGCGGCGCTCGGCGGTGGTGCGCACTTGCGTCATCTTCGTCGAACTGCCGTCGGCCAGTTCAAGCTCGGCGAGTCGGTCGCGCTCGACGCTCTCGACAAGAGCGCCCTTCGTCCGGCTAAAGAGCTCGTCTCACACCTCGCCCAGACGACGGTCGACGACGACATCGCCGCCGCGGTCAGCCACGGTCGCGCGCTCGAGCGACGACAGCTCGGGGTGAGTGGCGACGGACCGTGGGCGGTGGCAGGAGAATCAGACGATCTGCTCGCCGTCTACGCGCAGACAACGGTCGAGCGTCTTAAGCCACTCGTCGTTGTGGCTGACGCCTCCCGTCGATCCGGCGCACCGCGCCGGTAGCGTCAGAACCATGGGCGCCGACAAGGCCGCGACGAACGTCGGGTACGCGGCGGTGACCATCGGAACCTTCGATGGCGTCCATCTCGGACACCGCCACCTCATCGGCGCGACCCGCCACGAGGCGGAGGGCGCCGGGCTGCGCGCCGTCGTCGTCACCTTCGACCGCCACCCGTTAGCGACGATCCGCCCAGAGGCAGCGCCCCGGCTTTTGACCACGCTTGACCACAAGGTGGAACTTCTCTACGCGGCCGGAGCAGATGACGTCGTCGTTCTCGTGTTCGACGCTGCTCGTGCCGGCCAGAGCGCCGAGGACTTTGTCTCGACGTTCCTCGTCGAAGAACTCGGGGCGCGCATCGTCGTCGTCGGCGAAGGATTCCACTTCGGACATCGTCAGCACGGAAACGTCGAGCTCCTCGAGTCGATGGCGAGATCGCTCGGGTACCGCGTTGCGACGGTCCCGCTCGTCACCATCGGCGCGGCGAACGGGATTATCTCGTCGTCGCTGATACGCGAGCTGATAGCGCAGGGCGACCTCGAATCGGCGGCGAAGATGCTCGGCCGCGAGCACGAGGTGCGTGGAACCCTGACCGAAGCCGAGACTCCGACGGTCGCCGTACCGTTCGAGCTCATCGTCCCTCCCCCGGGCGCCTACGCGGTCGAGGTAGACGTTGCCGGGGGGTTCGCAAAAGGAGTGGGACGCTTGCTCGAGACGCCCGCCGGCCAGCCGTCAATGATCGAGGTCGCCATCGATTCGGCCGAATCTGCTCGCGCGCCATCGCTCGTTGCAGGTGAGCACGCAGCCGTTCGATTCGCGGCGCGTCTGTCATTGGCGGCGGGCGAGCGCGACCAGCAGGCTCCGTCTGTCGAACAACTCGGCTGAAAACAGCCTGTCGCCCCCCGTTAGCATCCGAGCGTGGCTCTCATCCCGATCCGCGTCTTTGGTGATCCCGTCCTTCGTCAGCCGACCCAAGAAGTGACCGAGTTCGACGACGCTTTGCGACAGTTGGCGAGCGACATGCTCGAAACTATGTACGCCGCTCCCGGTGTCGGACTTGCTGCGACCCAAGTCGGGGTGCAGCGTCGCTTTTTCGTCTACGACGTCGGAGACGGCCCCGGCACGATCGTGAATCCGAAGATCATCGAGCGGGCGGGTGAATGGACCTATCTCGAAGGGTGCCTTTCGGTCCCGGACCTTCATTTCGAGATCGTGCGGCCCGGGTCGGTGCGTCTCGTCGGCTTCGACCTCGACGGAAACGAGCTCGAGATCGAAGCAGACGAGCTGCTTGGGCGGTGCTTCCAACACGAAGTTGATCACCTCGACGGGGTGCTGCTGTTGGAACACCTCGACGAGTCGCAGCGCAAGGAGGCGATGCGCGCCCTGCGTACGCGCGCGCTCACTACTGAGGCTGTCAGCTCCGAGCGCTAGGCGAAGTCCGCTGCGTCGGCTCGTTTTCCTCGGATCGCCCGAGGTCTCTGCCCGCACGCTCACGGCGCTCGTTGATGCGGGTCATGACGTGATCCTTGTCGTGACGGCGAAGGACCGTCGACGTGGGCGCGGCGCTTCGTTGACCCCAACACCGGTGAAGCAGGCAGCGACGTCACTCGGGATCCGTGTGACGGATCGGCTCGCCGACGTCGTCTCGTCTGGCGCCGATCTCGGCATCGTTGTCGCCTTTGGTCGCATCATTCCGGCCTCGGTACTTGCGGCGGTGCCGATGGTCAACCTTCACTTCTCCTTGTTGCCACGCTGGCGCGGGGCTGCCCCGGTCGAGCGTGCCATCCTCGCCGGCGACCCGACGACCGGAGTCTGTTTGATGGCCCTCGACGCGGGGCTCGATACCGGCCCCGTCTACGCCTGTGAGGAATTGACGATCGGCGAACACGAGACGGCCGATGAGCTTCGCTCGCGCCTCGGCGAGCTCGGCACGGCAATGCTCCTTCGTCTGCTCGACCAACCAGGGGGCCTCGGAACTCCGCGACCCCAACACGGCACTCCGACCTATGCCGAAAAGCTCGCCAAAGACGAGCTGCGCCTCGACTTCGAAAAGGACGCCGTCGAGCTCGATCGCATCGTTCGAGCTGGTCGCGCCTGGACGACGATCCACGGCCGTCGGCTGATCGTGCGAAGTGCGCGGGCGCTTCCAGATGTTGAGCCGACGAACAAAGTCCATGGCGCCCTCGACGGGTCACTCGTGACGACCGGCTCAGGCGTGCTCGAACTCGTCGAGGTGCAGTCAGAGGGCCGAGCGGCGATGGACTTTTCGTCGTGGGCGGCCGGCCAGCGAGTTATGGCCGGAGTAGTGCTCGGCAAGTGAAGGGTCGTCCGAGCGAGGAGAGCACCGAGAAGTCCCTGCCGGAGCAGATCAAGGCGCTCTTGTCGCAAATGCTGGCGAACGGCGAGCCCAGGTAGTGTCCCGAGGCGTGCTCGAAAAAGGAGAGATCCGGGTCAACCCGTCGATCCTCGCCGCCGACTTCGGCGAGCTTGCAGAGGCCGCCAACGACGTCGCGCCGGTAACGAACTGGCTCCATGTCGACGTGATGGACGGCCATTTCGTTCCCAACCTCACGATCGGGCCGCCCGTCGTCGCTTCGTTGCGCAAGCACTCGGCGGCGTTCTTTGACTGCCATTTAATGGTGACGAATCCAGGCGAGCTCGTCGAAGCGTTCGCTAAGGCGGGAGCCAACCTGACGACGATCCACGCAGAAGTCGGCGACACCGAGGCGCTGATCGCTCAGATGCGACGCTTGGGTTTGTCGGTTGGGCTCGCCCTCAACCCCGACACGCCGTTCTCGGTGGCTGAGCCGTACCTAGAAGGGATCGACCTTTTGTTGCTGATGACCGTTTTTCCGGGCTTTGGAGGGCAGTCGTTCATCGAAGATGTCGTCCCGAAGATAAAAGAGGCAGGGGCCGAGATCGAGCGACGCTCGCTCAGAGTCGTCATCGAAGTCGACGGCGGAATCGACGCCGAAACTGCCCCGGTGACGGCGCGTGCCGGTGCTCGGGTCTTCGTCGCCGGCACGGCGGTCTTTGGCGACGAGGATCCGCCTCGGGCCGTCGTCCGCATCCAGGACGCGGTGCTCGCCGCGCTCGGCGGTCGATGACGATGCTCCGCCTCGTCGTCCCAAAAGGAAGCCTCGAACAACAGACCTTCGAGTTGTTCGCTGCGGCGGACCTCGCCATCGAGCGCAGCTCGGACGTCGAGTATCGGGGGTCGGTCGACGACGTTCGCATCGACGACGTACGCGTGCTCCGCCCCCAAGAGATCCCTCTCTACGTCGCCGATGGTCTCTTCGATCTCGGCATTACCGGACGAGACTGGATCGAAGAGACAGGGGCCGACGTCGTTTCGCTCGGCGAGCTCGCGTATTCGAAGACGACCGATCGTCCGATCAGAGTCGTCCTCGCCGTCCACGAGAGCTCGCCTGCTCGCGCCGCCGCCGATTTGAAGTCCGGCTCGCGAGTGGCGACCGAATACCCGAACCTCACCAAGCGCTTCCTCTCCGAGCACGGCATCACGGCCGAGGTCCTTCCTTCGTACGGGGCCACGGAGGCGAAGGTTCCCGAGATAGCCGACGCGGTGGTCGAGATCACCGAGACCGGACGCGCCCTGCAGGCGGCAGGGTTGCGAGTGCTCGACGTGGTGCTCGAGTCGTATCCCGAGCTGATAGCCAACCCGATTTCGGCCGCCGATCCCGACAAGGCCCACGCCATGGGCCAGATCCTCACCTTGTTATTGGGCGCGCTCGACGCGAGGGGAAAGGTGCTCGTCAAGCTCAACGTCGCTACGGAGCATCTCGACTCGGTGATCGCGGTTTTGCCGGCCATGAAGACGCCGACCGTTTCGATGCTGTTCGGAGAGGGAGGCTTCGCTGTCGAAACGGTCGTGAGAAAGGCCGAGATCAACGTCCTCATCCCCGAGCTCAAAGAACGCGGCGCCACCGACATCTTGGAGCTCCCGTTGTCAAAGATCGTCCATTGAGCGAACGCTCGGAGGCATCCGGCGAACAAAGCCCGACGTCGTTGGGAAGGATCGAGTCCTCCCGAGCCGGTGTCGTTGAGTCCTTCGTCGACGAATCCGGGCTCGGCACGGTGAAGGATGAGACCGGGCGCACGTTCGCATTCCATTGCACGAGCATCAGCGATGGGTCGCGGACGATCGCGGTCGGTACGCCCGTCGAATTTGTCGTCGCGGCGGGACTGAAAGGACAGTTCGAGGCGCGCCGGATCGTTCGGCGCTGATCTCAGGCGGTTGGCGTATCCGCCGAGCTCGTCGCCGCATCCTCCGGCGCTGATTGCCCGGCCACTCTCGTCAGTTCGACGTAGGCGAGGCGGATCTGAGCGAGTGCGTCGGTGAGGGTCCCGGTGGCGTCGCCGAGGCGGCCGTCGAGCCCTTCGACGAGGGCGCCGAGAGCGTCGATGGCGAGGCGCGCCGCGTCGAGGTTCGGCGGGCGCTGGGCGAGATGTAGCGCAGCGAGCTGGAAAAGGCCGAAACAGTGATTGGCGACGATCGCGTCGACCGGGGCAGAGACGAGTTCTTTTTCGAGCTCTTTCAGCTCTGCCTCGCTCGGCTCGGGCGCGCCGGGCGGCCGGGAAGGAGTCGGTGGGGGCGCCGGGGCGGCCTCTTCGGAGATCGCCGGGGTCACGCGGTGCTCGCCGTCCGGTGTCCATAGGGTCGACACGCTGCTACCCTACGTGGAAACTCAAACGGATAAGCGGGGCCGCCGAGCGCGAAACCCCCACCTGGTCACCGTGGTCAGGGCTTCGAAGCCCAAACGAGTGCACCTGGTCGTCGGCGATGGTGCCGAACGGCGTCGCTTTCCCGAGCGGCTCGCTTGTGAGCCGCGCAAGCGAGAGGAGTGATGCCCGATCTCGACAGTCCCCACCATCAACGAACCGCGTATGAATGAACGCATTCGGGCCCGCGAGGTTCGGCTCGTTGATCCCGATGGCAACCAACTCGGAATCAAGCCCTTGGCGGAAGCCCTCGAGATCGCTCGGCAGATGGATCTCGATCTCGTTGAGGTGGCGCCACTGGCTGATCCTCCCGTTTGCCGGATCATGGACTACGGCAAGTTCAAGTTCGACGAGGCTCAGCGGGCGAAGGAATCGCGGCGACGGACGACCAACGTCGGGATCAAGGAAATGAAATATCGCCCCAAGATCGGCCAAGGCGATTTCGACACAAAGACGCGGCAGGTCGCGAAGTTCTTGGGCGAGGGGCACAAGGTGAAGATCACGATCATGTTCCGAGGTCGCGAGGTGTTCCACCCCGAACTCGGGAAACGGATCCTCGATCGGATCGCAGAAGCGACCGAAGGAGTCGGAAAGGTCGAGTCCGAGGCTCGGCTCGACGGCCGGAACATGGTGATGGTGCTCGCCCCCGATAAGCGGGCGCGGCAGTCACAAGCGGCGCGGGCCGCGGCGGCGCCGACGGGGACGAACGGCGCATAGCAGTAGGACTCCGGCGGGGAGATGGCCGGGGCAATGAGGAAGTCGAGGAGAGCAATGCCGAAGATGAAGACCGACCGAGGCGCCGCGGCGCGCTTCAAGGTGACTGGGACAGGAAAGTTGATGCGGCGCAAGGCGAACCGATCGCACCTGCTCGAAAAGAAGTCCTCGGTGCGGACGAGGAGGCTCGGTCGTGACGTCGAGGTCTCGGCGGGCGATCGACGCAACGTGCGCAGAATCCTCGGGATCTGAATCACTTCGTTCGATCCGCCTTGCCGGGGCGGGATCGGGCTCGACTGAAAGGAGATGACGGTGGCGAGGGTCAAACGCGCCGTTCACGCGAAAAAGAGCCACAAGGCGGTCCTCGAACAGGCGCGGGGCTACTACGGCAACAAGTCGCGCTCGTATCGCGCGGCGAACGAGCAGGTCATGCACTCGCTGCAGTATGCATACCGCGACCGCCGCGCCCGAAAGGGTGACTTTCGCCGACTTTGGATCCAGCGCATCAACGCCGCCTCTCGGGCCGAGGGGCTGAGCTACAACCGCTTGATTGCCGGGCTCCACCGCGCCGAGGTCGCCGTCGATCGAAAGGTGCTCGCCGATCTCGCTGTTCGTGACTCAGGCGCGTTCGCCGCTTTGGTCGACATCGCGCGGCGCTCGCTCGACGAAGGCAATGGGGTAAAGAAAGCGAAGGTCGTCGACGAGGCCGACAAGGCGGCTTCCTGACCGACGCCTCCTTGGGGCCGCGGCACGAGCGGGTGCGGCGGCTCCGCCGGCTAGCTCGGCAGCGCTCGGCGCGTCGGGGAGAGGGAGCCTTCGTTGCCGAAGGCGCCAAAATCGTCGCTGCCGCGCTCGATGCCGGCGCTGACATCGAAGGTGTATACGTCGCACCTGAGGCGTCGAGGGGGCACTTCGCGACCGAGGTCGTCGATCGCGCACGCCTGGCGGGAATCCGGGTGTTCGCGCTCGAAGCAGGCGTGATCGAGCGGGTCGCTGATGCAACGACCCCGCAGCCCCTGATAGCAGTTGTGCGCGCCACCGACGCCCCGCTCGAAAGCGTCGAAGAGATGGCGCTCGTCTTCGTCTTGATTGACGTTCGAGACCCGGGGAACATTGGCGCCATCTTGCGGGTGGCCGACGCGGCAGGTGCGGGTGTCATCTGCGGCGATGGCAGCGCCGACGTTTACAACCCGAAGACGGTGCGCGCCTCGGCTGGTGCCATCTTTTCAGTCCCGATGGTCGTCGGCGGGTTGGCAGATGTGCTTCTTCGGTCACTTCGGGCGACCGGGTTTCGAATCGTCGGCACGGCGGCAAGAGACGGCGTCGATTACGCGGCGGCGTCGTTCGGCCAAAAGACGGCGCTCGTGTTCGGCAACGAGGCATCGGGGATCGATGACAGCGTCACCGCCTTCTTGGACGCGACAGTGACCGTTCCCATGGCCGGTAGGACCGAGTCGCTCAATGTCGCCACGGCAGCGGCCGTGCTCGCCTTCGAACTCGTCCGTCGTCGTCGGCCCGCTTCGAGCGACGCCGTACGATGAGCTGACTCATGGCGAACCAGAGTTCGACGGCGCGCGGTGAACGAGCTGCGCCGACGCGTGACGCCCTTTCGAGCTATCTCGCGGCCGCCATCGAAGCGGTCGACGGCGCCGCGAGCCTGACCGAGCTAGCTGACGCCGAGGCCTCGTTGCTCGGCAAGCGCTCGGCAATCGTACGCTGGAAAAGCGCCCTCGGCCCGCTCTCGGTCGAGGAGCGGAGGAGTCTCGGCGAAGCGCTCAACGACACCCGCAGGCGAGTCGAGGCGATGATCGCCGATCGGAGGGCGGTCCTTTCTGAGGCCGAACGCGTCCGCACTCTTGGAGCCGACCGCCTCGACCTCACAGAGGTCCTGCCAGAGCCCGGCCCGGGTCACCTGCACCTCGTCTCCCAAGTGAGAGAGCAGCTCGAGGACGTCTTTTTAGGAATGGGGTACGAGATCGCCGAAGGGCCTGAAGTCGAGACCGACTGGTACAACTTCACGGCGCTCAACATCGATCGGGACCACCCGGCGCGCTCAGCCCACGACACCTTTTTCGTCGACCTTGGCGAGCCCGAATCCATCCTCCTTCGCACCCACACCTCGCCGGTGCAGATCCATCTCCTCGAGCGCGGCCAGCTCCCGATCTATGCGGTTGCTCCGGGCCGCGTCTATCGACCGGACACTCCTGACGCGACTCACCTCCCGTTTTTCAATCAAATTGAGGGCCTCGTCGTCGACCGTGGAGTCACTTTCGCCGACATGTCAGGCGCGATCGATACCTTTGTCGAGGCGATCTTCGGCGACACAGTGCGGGCAAGGCTCAGGCCGGGCTACTTCCCGTTCACAGAGCCGTCGGGGGAGTTCGATATCTCGTGTGCCATTTGCAACGGTGGCGGTTGCCGGTCATGTACCGGGGTCGGCTGGCTCGAGCTCGGTGGTTGTGGAATGGTCCACCCCGCCGTATTCGAGGCGACGGGACTCGACCCTGAGATCTGGACCGGCTTCGCCTTCGGATTCGGCATCGATCGCATCGCCATGAACCGGCACGACATCGAGGATCTCCGAAGCCTCGTCGAGAACGACATTCGGTTTCTGACGCAGTTTTGACACGCGATGACGCGCTCTATCTATCGAGCGCGGTGCGCCGGCCCAGAAAGGAGGGATGGTGCGAGTTCCGCTCTCGTGGCTAAAAGAGCTCACCCCGGTCGATGTCGACCCGGGCGACGAGGCGGCGGTTCGCGACCTTGGGGGTGAGCTGAGCCTCCTCGGTCTCCCACTCGAAGGCACCGAACGTTTTGCTGCCGAACTAGAAGGCGTGGTCCTGTCCCGTGTCATCGAGATCCGCCCGATCGAGGGTGCTGATCGCATACGACTAGTCGTCGTCGACGCCGGTGGTGCTCAGCCGGTCGAAGTCGTGTGTGGCGCGTGGAACTTCGCGCTCGGCGACGTTGTTCCGCTCGCCACGGTGGGTGCGCGTCTAGCCGGCGGAGTCGAGATCACGCGACGCCAAATGCGCGGCGTGACGTCGGAAGGAATGATCTGCTCGGGACGCGAGCTCGGTCTCGCGGCCGATGCAACCGGGATCTACATCCTCGCCTCGCCGGGGATCGATCGGCCGCTGCCTTATGGCGTCGAACTTGGCCAGTCGATCAGCGATTATCTCGGACTCGAAGCCGATGTCGTTTTCGATCTCGAAATTGAATCGAACCGACCCGACTGTCTTTCGATGCTCGGCATCGCACGCGATCTCGCCGCCCACAAGAAGTTGCCGCTTGAGATTCCACAAGCAGAGATCATCGAATCGGGTCCGCCGGTCAGAGAGCTCGCCTCGGTAAGGATCGAGTCACCGCAAGGCTGCAAAAGGATGGTGACGCGAGTCGTAACCGGCGTCGAGGACATGGTTTCGCCCGAGTTCGTGCGGCGCCGCCTGATCCTTTGCGGGATGCGTCCGATCAACGCAGTCGTCGACGCCTCGAACTACACGATGCTCGAGTTTGGCCAACCGAC
>Ga0070733_10003593_pt1 | contig 10554 bp, 8 predicted proteins | sample Coa_R1_9_FD_66450 | JGI IMG/M metagenome (GOLD analysis project Ga0070733, IMG submission 66450) | Surface soil microbial communities from Centralia Pennsylvania, which are recovering from an underground coalmine fire - Coalmine... | ecosystem: Environmental > Terrestrial > Soil > Unclassified ... | reverse complement strand
TCTTGACGCCGGGCAGAGTAAATTCTGCCAGGTTGAGCAGCGGCAAACCGTCCATAACCGCCGACTCAAGGCGGAACTGTGCGTCATGCCTGCGCGCCAGCGCCTGTAGCTCGGCCTGAGCGTAGGCAACGGGGCCTTTATTGGCGGTGACGACATCCATGCCTGCTTCCAACGCCCTGCGAATATGCTTGAGCGCGGGCTGTCCATCTTGCGGGTTGAGCGTGGTCAGTTCGATGAAGAGGGAGGCTCCGGCAGATTTTCCGGCTTCGATGAATTGCTCAGCATTTTCAACGCTGGTTCCTTCACTTTTGAACAAGCGCAGTGGGTCCTGCTCGTGGGTAAACTGGTTGGCATTCACTCCATCTGGATGTATATAGAGTCCCTGTCTACGTGAACCTAGACCGGTAATCATTGGCCGCAGACCCAACTCGCGGCCCAGCCACTCGCTCCGCGAAGCCAGCAGGGGCAGGAATGCTCGTGTGACATTGCCGTATCCCAGCACCAATATGCGCAGTGGTGGAAGTAGGGCAGAAAGAGATGTTTCGCTCATAGTTAAACACCTGTGCCTCGATTGAATAATAGCGTGCCTGGTATAGTGGAGTCACGTTGGAAGGATCTGGGTTAGCTTTAAGCCGCGAAAAGAGCACAACGACGAGTACCACTATCGCTACAACAATGGCAATAACGAAGAACAGGAGAAATTTCGCAGATCCTGTGCGTCTTTTTGGTGCAGCCTGCGGGTTGTTTGCCTGGATAGGTGAAACCGCTACTGGTACAGGTGCAGATGGCTGCATCCTCTTTGCGCCCGGAATGATTAATGGCGCGGGCGCGACCGATTGCAGAAATGGCAGGGGAGGTGGTTTGCGTTCTGCTACACGTGACTGCGGGGTTTGTGGAGTGTAGAGCATGGTGGGTTCTGACGCGAGGTCTTGCCCCATATCGGCAGGCATAGAATGATTGGCAGTGTTACTTTGAGGGGGTGCGCTGTTAAGTGGCGCGCCGCAGCGCGGACAGAAAACCGCTGTCCGCGTCACTTCCGCCTGGCAGCGAGGACAATGCGGCGCCGTCTCAGGCGCAAGTGGTGTATTCCCCCGCGTATTTTGTATGCTCTCAAACAGGAATGGCAGGTCGGGCTGAGTACTATGTGGGTCGATTGGGCGATCAACCGCTGCCTTCGCCGGTAGAGTTGAAGACGGCAGCGCTGCCAGTACCCTCTGCAGGTCTGTCCTGAGTTCCATGACGGATTGGTAGCGATCCCATGGATCCATAGCCATGGCGCGCATAATAATCAGATTCAGACGATTGAGCAAATCGGGTGATAAAGTGCCGAGCTGGGCCAGGTGACGCGAATGGCGAGGCACAGGCTTAGCGGGTTTGCTGACACCCAGTCTGAACTGCTTGACGCCATTGGGGTCCTGGCCTGTTTCGGGCGGGTTCTGTTCGAGTATTTCTTGCAGCGATGGCATATCTGGCTTGCCCTGCTCGCCCGACTGTTTGCGGCTTGAAACGCTCGGCGGTTCTTGCGCGGTCAGCGCGAAGAAAAGTGTTCCTCCCAGGGCATAGACATCGGAGCGGGTGTCGGTGCCGGCGCCCCCCGGATACTGCTCCAAAGGCGCATAGCCTGGCGTACCCTGGTGGCGGATAAAAAAGAGTGTGCGCGCACCCTCTGCTGCTTCCTTAGCGTTGCCCAGATCAACCAGGATAGCGGTACCATTCGGGGTGATACGGATGTTATCCGGTTTGATGTCGCGGTGAATAACGGGCGGGCGCTGGTTATGTAGAAATGTAACTACTTCGCAAATCGAGATCAGCCAGTTCAATATGCGTTCAAGAGGTATAATTTCGTTGCGCTGGCGCGCGGCGCGAATGCAATCGGTCAGATCCCGTCCCTCAATGTATCCTAGCACGACATAGTAGCGTCCGCGCTCGTCAAAAGCATCCTGGAAAGCAGGCATACTTGGATGGTGCAATTGGCTGAGGACCTGTGCCTCATGCTGCAACTGGGCTTTACCGCTAGACCCGGTGACCAGGTACTCTTTTATGGCGTATTGTTGATTGGTTTGCTGATCTACCGCCAGGTACACATGACCAAAGCCGCCACTGCCCAGAGCACGCTCGACACGATAGCGCCCCTTCAGTCTGGTGCCTGGCGGAAGCGTCTCCATCACCATGCAGTGTCTCCTTCATCGTTTTCTGAACATAGTATCGGCTATGGGGCGATGTAAGGCAGTGATCCATTTCACAATATTGTATATGCCCGCGATGGAATTATACTATAGCCGAAAGGAAAGAACCAGTCTGCTAGGATTCAGGCCGTATGTGTGTTGGTGAGACGCTGGCCTGGGAGAGGAATGCCCAGTTATTCTGCTTGGTGACGCGCAGGTATATATACGTCTCTGTTTGTTGCACACCCGCTACTTTGTAAAGCTTATCCGTGAGGAAGCTCAACAGGTGGTCGTTATCCCGGCACACCACTTCTGCCAGTAAATCGAAGCTGCCCGCGCAGATGATGAGATAGATTACTTCATCGAAAGCCGATATTTCCTGTGCAACCTCCAGCAGCCGATCTCCGGATACGCGAAGCCCGATCATGCAGGCCAGGGAAAAGCCCATTTTCAATGGGTTGGTGATGGCCACGATCTGCATTACCTGGTTATTTATCAGGTTGGCTACCCTTTGTCGCACGCTGGCCTCGGAAATGCCCAGCTCCGCCGCCAATTTAGTAAAAGGGCGGCGTCCGTCAATTTGCAGAGCATCAATGATGCGCAGGTCCAGCGCATCTATCGAACTTTTAGCAGTATTATTGTTCTGTTCCATGATGAGCGTATACTAACACCTTGCAGCCCTGTATGCAATGATTCGCAGGCCATTTTAGCGATATCGTAAGATACAATCACAAGTATTCGCCGTCTGCGATTGGAAAGGATAATTGCAATGCTCACGCATCGTACCGGCCTTATATTCGATGAACGTTATCTGAAACATGATACGGGCACACAAAACAGGGTATATATGCGCAATGGTTCGTTTGAAACATCACCTGAAGGCCATCCTTCTTCGACGATCATCACGCGGCGCATTAAGGAATTTCTTGATGGCTCCGGCTTAACTGCTATGATGCAGCCTATACCCGCGCGCGCTGCCACTGAGGATGAACTGGCCGCGTACCACACCCGCGAGTATGTCAATGGAGTGCGCATGCACGCGGCAGGCGGGCCAATGAAGGGAGCCTGGGGAGGGATTGAGAGCGATACGCCTCTCAGTCCTGGTTCATTCGACGCGGCGGTCTATGCCGCGGGCGGCGCAATCAATGGCGCGCAGGCCGTGATGCAGGGCGAAGTGCGCAATGCTTATGCGCTCCTGCGACCGCCCGGCCATCATGCTATGAGCAATCGCGGGATGGGCTTCTGCATTTTTAATAATGCCGTTGTTGCCGCGCATTACGCGCGTAAGACTTTTGATCTGGAACGTGTGATGATCGTGGACTGGGATGTGCATCACGGCAATGGCACGCAGGATGCCTTTTATGCCGATCCAGGTGTGCTATTCGTCTCGCTACACCAGCACAACTGGTATCCTGAACTATCAGGTGAGCTTGAGCAGGTGGGGCGCGGTGCTGGCGCGGGCTATACGGTCAACATCCCGCTTCCGGCGGGCACGGGCGACAGAGGCTATTGCGCTGCCTTCGAGCAGCTTGTGCTGCCCATCGGGCTGCACTATCGCCCGCAACTTGTGATTATCTCCGCCGGCCAGGATGCGAGCTGGCTGGACCCACTTGCCCAGGCTATGATGACTATGGCAGGTTTCCGCAGAATATCCGAAATGATGCTTGGACTGGCTGAGGAAGTTTGCGATGGCCGCCTCCTCATGTTGCAAGAAGGCGGCTACAGCGCGTCATATGTGCCATATTGCACAGTTGCGGCCATCGAACCTCTCGTCGGTGTTGACCTGGGTATCGTCGATGTCAACGCGGGCACATCCGAGGTAGACCGCTCTAGCACCATCTTTACGCGGGAGACGCAGGATGCCCTGGCAGCCGCTAAAAAGTGGCACAGCAACTGGTGGAAGCTTTAGGTCGCATATTTCCTATAGCCATTGAATATAGCAAATGCGACGTGTAAAATAATTGTAAAGGTGCAATGAGAATATTCCCATCTATCTCTTATACTCTCCACATATTTTCCGCTTATCATTGTACTAACGCAAGCAGCAAATCCTTGCGCATCACATAGGAACAAGCATAGTGTAATGGATATTCGTGAAACGAATTAACAAAATGTCTGAAAAAACAGGAGATCACGAAGATGCAACAAGATGATTTTGCAGTCTATACATCGTACCCATACCCACAGCAATACACATCGTCCGCGTCAGTAGGCGTTTTAGACACTATCCCGGTCACGTCAACTACTGGCGAACATATCGCGTTCCAGCCACCTCCGTATCCACCGGAGCCAGTTGCTGGGCCACCAATACCGCCGCGCCGCAGGCCGAGCCGCGCGGGAGCGATACTGCTCCTCACTCTCGTGCTTGTCCTCATCTTTGGCGTGGGTCTGTTTGCTGGCTGGGAATTTACCAGTACCGGCGGCAGTAATACAACCGCTGCCTCACATACAACTGCCACAGCCACTGCTACGTCTTCCAGTAGCACGACGTTAGAGGCCGCGCAGGAGGCAGCCATTGCAAAGATAGAGCCATCTGTCGTCGAAGTTCTTGTGACGACAGCGCAGGGAACACAGCTAGGCTCAGGGGTCATCATTGATTCCAAAGGAGACATTGTGACCAATAACCACGTCGTCAGTGGCGCGCAGAACATCGCAATTGTGCTGTCCAACGGCAGCACTGAACAGGGACAGTTGGTGGGTACGGTTGCAGCCGATGACCTGGCCGTCGTGCGCATTGCACCTTTCGCGCACATGACGGTCGCCCAGATCGCCAATTCATCCAGCCTGGCCGTAGGGCAAGAGGTGCTGGCGATTGGCAACCCCCTCGGCATCACTGAAACAGCCACGAAAGGCATCGTCAGCGCGTTGAACCGCAGCGTCACCGAGTCAACTGGCGCCACCATCTTCAACGCCATCCAGACCGATGCCGCCATCAATCCCGGCAACAGCGGCGGAGCTTTAATCAACTTGCAGGGGCAGCTCGTTGGTATCCCAACCTTGACCGCCATCAATACTGAATCCAACACCGCCGCCAATGGCCTCAGTTTCGCCATCCCATCCAATCTTGTCGAAACGGTCTTACAGCAGATACTTCAGTAGTAAAGCTAGTCTTTACGTATGAAAGAGCGTGCGAAATTCCGCTCCTATTTGCCCCGATAGTAACCAGATGGAATTGTTGGGCAGGGATATGCATGATGACCTGGGATTGGGCCGCCATGCATGTCCCTGCCCATTGAGTAACCAGCAGAGTTAGACGCCGATACTCCAATCGCTTACTGGTTAATCGCGCTGCTGAAAGGTTGCGGGTCCCCGATGCGGCCATCACTCCACGCTGCGAAGACCGTCGTGCCGGTGAAGGGTGCGCCCGGCGTGGCTATGACATAGGTATCTGTATAGTCGCCGAAGTTCGGGTTAATATCTGACGAGACGCTGCTCCAGTCCGAAGGCGTATCAGTGACCAGCACATTGGCAGGCGTACTCGTCGCCTTAGGATCGACGGCCAGGGCTACAACCAGATCGGTTACCGCTGTGTTCGCTGAACTACGACTGTAGAACGAGATGTTCAGGTTGCCGTTCGCATCGGCGTTACGCAATCCAGGCAGGAAGTGCCAGCCGCCGCCGCTGCTATTGATCACCACCGGCCCTGCTGTCTGGACAGCCGTGAGGCTTGCAAGGTTAAAGCTCTGCATGAGGATGTCACCGGCCGGGTGGAAGCGGGCATCGTTCCAGACTATGCTCACCGTTCCTGCGGAGTCGCTCACTGCAATGCGCGGGAAGTCGTTCATCGGGAAGCGACTGTAACCAGGGATGAATGCAGCCTCCATCGAAGTGACGCTGACACCATTCGTGGTTTTTGGAAGCGCGCAGGCTGATCTTGGCGCGAGCGTCAGGCACGAGAAGGGGATGTAGTTCACCACTTCCTGAACCGGTAAAGATGTGCACAGGTTGCCAGGAAAGCTCATAAAGCTGGTTGCCCAGTTATGTTCGTATGCCACGTAGACATCGCCCGTTGCCACATCTACAGCCGGGTAGGCGCCCTCATTCTCGCAACCGTGAATGTCATTGGGGGCGACAACCATGTAAGGAGAAGCTGGAGCTAGCGTTGAGCCTCTGCCGCCATTGAAACACACTGGCGCGCCCGCCGAGCCACCGGCTGTTCCTGCTCCACCGGTCGAAGTGCCAATGTCGCAAACCGCCAGCTCAACTGTGCTTGTTTGAACGCCGGTCTGAAAGTTGAAAAAGAACTCGGTGAACGACATGTAGAGTCGGCCCCGCACAGGATCAATCGACATGAAATCCTTGTCCAGAAAACTGCAAGCGAAGCCACCGCCACTGAAACTGATGCACTGTGAACTCGCTGCCACCAGGACGGGCTGGCCGCAGCTCAGCAGAGCCGATGAACCCGTGCCGGTAGCTTTGCAGGCATCAAGAGCCACGAAAGAGCGGCTTTCGGCGGGCGAACCAGACGGTGTACCAGGAGATGAGAAAGTTGGGTTGTACAGGCTGCTGACATAGAAGTAAGACGTCCCACCGGGGCTCCAGGCCTCGACGCTCGGGTCTCCACCATAGAGGGCCGAATTGCAGTTAGCATTGGGTAATCCCCCCTCGTCGGTGAAGGTTGCTCCACCATCTGCTGAGAAGCCTAATCCCGTCCCCTCCTCCTTGTTCATGGCTGCGCCGCAGGAGGAGACGAATGTAGTAGCGTCGTTCCAGCCCTCAACGACGTAGGGACCGGTAGCAGCAATGGAAGTTTCCGATTGCCCGAAAGCTTGCACACCGGATGCCGAAACATCCTCAGCGGGGTTGGCAGCATCAACGTTTGGGCTAGCCCCACCGCCGCTTTTGCCCGACAACGCCCTTGTCTTTAGAGCCTGTCCCGATCCGTTGGGCTGTTCTCCGAAGCACCACATCTGCATCCCTGAAGAGCCCTCGAAGGTTTTGCCAAGTTTTTGACAGAGGGGGTTGCTGCTATGGTTCGTAGCAGATGCGGGTACTGCGGAAAGTGCAGAGGCAGCAGAGGCCGAGCCTCCTGTAAAGGCGACGGCAAGGATAAAGGCGATCAGAAAGGGAATAGTGCTCTTGCAATGAAGGAAATGAAGGATTCGACTCATCTTGGAAACGCCTCCTGACTTATGCTCTTCTGCATCTATTACTGCTATCGAGCAGCAACTACACCTCTTGTTGTACACAAGCAGGGTTTGCGAAGCAGAAGACCGTCCAATAGAAGAGATTGCGAGATTCACCGACGCAGACCTTGCCGGTGACGGGCTGCGAGTCTCGCTCTACAACGACTGGCATAGTCACTCGCCGTGGAGTCGAATTCGCATCCGAGGGATCGATAGAAACTGTGCGCCAGGGAAGAAAATGAGCAGTATATCCATAAAGAAGAGTAATATAAAAGGATGGGTTTGTCAAGCTTTTAAGCAGGCAAATGAGCAAATAATGCAGGTAACGTTTTAAGTCTTCCTATAGCCATAGGATATATTGCCCATTTTTCAGAAAGAGATCACCATCTACTCGTACTTCACCTTGCCGTCTTAAATCACAAACCATATCCCAGTGCAGCGCGGAAACGTTCCGTCCACCAGATTCGGGATAACTGCGTCCCAGAGCCATGTGCAGTGTGCCGCCGATCTTCTCATCGAACAGGGTGTTGCGAGTGGCCTCGCGGATGCCGTAATTCGTACCGAAGGCGAACTCGCCAATACGCCTGGCTCCGTCGTCTATGTCGAGCATGCTGAGCAAAAAATCTTCACCGGAGACGGCGTGTGCCTCGACAACGCGTCCGTGCTCGAAACGCAAACGGATATCATCGACCGGGTGACCATCGTAGCTGCTGGGAAGAGTGAAACGTATAGTTCCCTGCGCGCTATTCTCCACAGGGCCGGTATAGATTTCACCATCGGGGAAGTTGGTATGCCCATCACATGTCAGAAAAGAGCGCCCCGCGATGGAAAGAGTGAGATCGGTATCGGGTCCCACGACATGAACCTGCTCGCGCCCCTGCAGCCATCTGACAAGTTGTTGGTGACGTTCGGATAAGGAGCGCCAGCTTAGCAACGGATCTGGCTCATTCAGCATGCAGGCGCTGTTTATGAACTCCCAGTAGTCATCCAGCGACATATTGGCATTCTGCGCATAGGCGTTGGTAGGGTACTGCGTATAGCACCAGCGCATCGCTCCCTGCGCCGCGCGCGCTGCCCAGAGCGTATCAGTTGCATCTAACGCCTTGCGCCTGGCCGCCGCGCGTATTGGGTCTATACGCGAGAGACGGCGTGTATTCGTATCTGCATCGATATAGAGTAAGCGGTCAAAACGCTCGTTAATCAATTGCTTGACCGGCGAGACAAAACGAAGTTGATCATCACTGGCTTCTTTCAAGTAGATTTCGCGCGCATTGTCCATCTCCAATTGTAGCTCTGGATAAGCGCCAGCGCGCAAGATTTCACGGTATACCTCGCGCACAAGCGGAATGGCCTCAACTCCCGCCATGACTGCTACAAGCTGACCTGGCTGCACAGCGAGCGAATAGCGAATCAACACCTGTGCCATGCGGCTAAGCCTGTTCTCTGTAAAATCCATATTCACTTGCTCCTTGGCTATCTATGCGTACTGAAAGTGGCCACGACTAAGTGTATCAAAACTGCGCGACAAATTGCAAAACAAACTTCACTTGCAGGCGAGCAAAATATGCTATACTAGAGTCATGCCAGTCTTACTCTAGACAAACGAGGAGGCGCTACATGGAGCAGACCCCACGCGCTAGATACGATGAATTCGCGGAACAGTTTACGTCGGTGCTGCACGAAAACTGGTCGGACATTCTTCAAGTCGTCAATAATCAGTCCCCTCGAATTGCGGCCTTGCTGAGGGTTGCTACACCATCAGGATTAAAGCGTGTGAATGGAGGCTGGCACATTCAGGTGATGACCAGGCGGGTCGTGGAGCGCGATAAGTTGCGCCAGCCCCGCGATAATGAAGTAGTCGCTCAGGCGATTCGCGCGTGGGCGCACCGGACGGCGCAGTTGAAATTGCCTCGTGTGACCATCAATTTTGAGAACTGAGCGCCGCGCTTTCAGAAGGGCCAGGTAACACGAAACCCGCTATTTCTCAACGCCCCACCACCGGCTACCTGATGGTCGCAGGCGGAGCTATCCTTTTCGGTGTGAATGGAAATATTTCGACTCTGCTCTTCAATGACGGCGTTACGCCCCTCACATTGATCTCGTTCCGTATGCTTATCGGTGGCATTTGCTTGCTGGCAGCGATGATAGTCTGGCAGCGCAAAGCTCTGAATGCGCCGCGCCGCCACTGGGGTTGGATAGTGGTATTTGGATTAGTACTGGCGATAAACACCTTCACTTACTTTTTGGCGATCAGTCGCCTGCCGCTTGCCGTGGCACTGGTTATCATATTCACTTCCGCCACATGGATCGCGCTTGGAGAAGCGCTGTGGTACAGGCATATGCCATCATCGCAGGTACTCGTCTCGCTTGGTCTTTCGTTGATTGGCGTCGTGCTGCTCACAGGCGTCTGGCACGCAAGCCTGAACAACCTGGATACGCTGGGATTGTTCTACGCGCTGCTTGCGCTCATCTCCTACACCGCCTATCTATTATGTGGGCGCAGAGTAGGTCGATACCTCCCATCGATGACTTCAACCGGCTATGGGGCGCTGGTTGCCAGTATCTTCTGGTTCAGCATTCAGCCACCCTGGGCAATTCCCGCTAAAACCTGGTCTCCCTTCCACCTTGTACTGATAGGGCTGGTAGGCATCATCGGCATGGCTGCGCCATTCGCGCTGGTGGTAGGCGGTCTGCGCCGCGTCGATGCGGCTCGCGTGGGGATCGTCGGCATGTTGGAACTTCCAGCATCAGGCATCATCGCCTATTTCTGGCTCGGCCAACACCTCGACATCAGCCAGATTCTGGGCTGCATCTTCGTGCTGGCGGGTGTGACCATCGTGCAATATGACAAACCGGCACTGCCTCCTCCGGGAGAATAATGCTGCTCGTGCAGCAACTTCCGCTTGTTGTCAATACCTGCAAACAATTTATGGAAAGACATCTTTTTCTCCCGCTTTACTTGCGCATCATCATCTCCTGCCCATGCTCTTCAGGAGTCACGCAGCAGCAGATCATGTAGCACAACGGCATTTGCGTGTTCGGTATCACGTGCAGCAAACACCAGGGTAACCGGTCCCTGCTTCGCCAGTTCGCGTAGTTTTGCCAGGGCTGCCTGCCCAGTCTCAGATGCCAATTCGGCTTCGTAGCGCCGGCGAAACTCCGCGAACTTCTCAGGGTCATGACCATACCATCGGCGCAGTTCGCTGCTTGGCGTTATCTCCTTGAGCCAGAGATCAATGTGCGCGCGCTTCTTGGAGAACCCA
>Ga0070733_10003592_pt1 | contig 10555 bp, 6 predicted proteins | sample Coa_R1_9_FD_66450 | JGI IMG/M metagenome (GOLD analysis project Ga0070733, IMG submission 66450) | Surface soil microbial communities from Centralia Pennsylvania, which are recovering from an underground coalmine fire - Coalmine... | ecosystem: Environmental > Terrestrial > Soil > Unclassified ... | reverse complement strand
TCAGGATTCATTCCCAGGCACATCGAGCATCCCGATTCCCGCCACTCAAATCCCGCCTCCAGAAAAATCCGGTGCAGTCCTTCCTGCTCGGCCACGCGTTTCACCGTCTGCGACCCCGGCACCACCATGGCGCGCACCTTAGGGCTCACATGATGCCCGCGAGCCACCCGCGCCGCCGCCCGCAAGTCTTCAATCCGCGAATTCGTACACGACCCAATGAACACCCGGTCCACATCGATATCTTCGATGCGCTTGCCCGCCTCAAGCCCCATGTACTGCAACGCGAGTTCCGTAGCCCGCCGGTCACCGTCTTTCAATCCGCTGGTATCGGGCACGCGCCCAGTCACCGGAGCCACCATCCCCGGATTCGTCCCCCAGGTCACAAACGGGCAAAGCTGCGCGGCATCGATCTCTACAATCTTATCGAATACCGCTCCTTCATCCGTTGCCAGCGTGTGCCAGTACTCGACCGATTTCTGCCAATCGTCCTTGCCCGGCGCAAAGCGCTTTCCTTTGACGTAAGCGATCGTCACTTCATCTGGTGACACCATCCCGGCGCGCGCTCCCGCCTCGATGCTCATATTGCACAGCGTCATGCGCCCTTCCATCGAGAGCCCGCGCACCGCGTCTCCGGCGTACTCGATCACGTACCCGCTCGCGCCGTCGGTACCGATCTGGCCGATGATCCCCAGCGCCAGGTCTTTGGCTGCTACGCCCTCTGCCAGGCGCCCGCGCACATCAATCTTCATGGTCTTCGGCTTCTGCTGCGCCAGGCACTGCGTCGCCAGTACATGCTCTACTTCTGATGTTCCGATGCCGAAGGCCAGTGCTCCAAACGCTCCGTGAGTGCTGGTGTGGCTGTCGCCGCAAACAATCGTCATCCCTGGCTGCGTCAGTCCCAGCTCCGGCCCAATCACGTGGACGATCCCCTGTTCCGGCGAATCCATGTCAAACAGGCGGACGCCAAACTCCTTGCAGTTCATCTGCAGCGCCGCAATCTGCCGCGCCGCGATCACGTCGGTAATCGGAGTCCCGCGCGGTTCAGTAGGAATGTTGTGATCGACGGTTGCCACGGTCCGTGCGGGTTGACGCACCTTCCGCCCCGCAGCCCGTAGCCCGTCGAACGCCTGCGGCGAAGTGACCTCGTGCACTAAATGCAGATCGATGTAAATAATCGGAGACCGGTCGCCCGGTTGGGCCACCAGGTGCGCGTCCCAGATTTTCTCGAATAATGTTCGTTTTGCTGTCATCGGAATGAATGGAACCGCCCCAACCGGCGCTGAGTGTCAAGGCGTAACTTATAGTTTTTCACAGGCAAGCAGACGGGAGCAAGCCTCGGCTCCCGTATATACTCTTGAGTTCTCAGCGCAGCACCAAAGCATTCGAAAAACAGTTCGATCCAGGAGATATCCGCCATGCAAAGCCGCATCACCGGGACCACCATGCCCGTACTCGAATTCATCCTCGACCCGAACGATTCCATCATTTCCGAAGCGGGAGAGCTTTCCTGGATGTCGAGTTCGATTCAGATGACCACGCACACGCAATTTGGCGGAGGCGGCGGAATTTTTGGCGTTCTGAAACGCGTGGCCGGCGGCGGGACCTTGTTCATGACCGAGTACCGCGCGGCGGGCTCCGCGGGAGAACTCGCTTTCGCGGCCAAACTTCCTGGGCACATCGTGCCGGTTGAGGTCAGTCCGGCGCAGGAATACCTCATCCACCGTCACGGGTTTCTCTGCGCAACATCGCAGATTCAGATCGGCGTCGGCTTCCAGCAATCGCTGGGCGCGGGAATTTTCGGCGGCGACGGGTTCCTGCTACAGAAGCTCAGCGGACAGGGCATGGCCTGGCTGGAACTATCCGGAGAACTGGTAATCAGAGATCTTCGGCCCGGAGAAACTCTGCGCGTTCATCCCGGCCACGTGGGCGCGTTTCAGTCCAGCGTTTCGTTTCAGATCACCACCGTCCCGGGAATCAAGAACATGATTTTCGGCGGCGACGGCATCTTCCTCGCCGCCCTCACCGGCCCCGGCAGAATCTGGCTGCAGACGCTGCCGATCTCGCGGCTGGCCCACGAACTCCAGGAATACATGCCGCATCAGGAAGCAAGACAGTCAGTGCAGGGCGGCGTGGTCGGGGGAATCGTCGGCTCGATTCTCGACGGCATGAAGTGATGGCACGAAGCGACGGGATGAAGTGGCGGAATGAAGTGACAGAATGAAGCGACAGGATGAGGGGACAGGATGAAATAAGCGGACTGTCATCCCGAGCGCAGCCGTTTTTCAGGCGGAGCGAGGGATCTCGCGCGAATCGCCACTGCCCCGATCGCGCCACGAACGCAGCGCATTTGACTTGCACGGGCGGACACCAATCTCAGGTATCATAAAAGCAGCACTTCACTCAAACGGCTCTTGTGCCTGGAACCTTTTGGTTACGCTTTTTGCGCAACCCTTCGGTTACGTATTTTGCCTAGCGTCGCGGTTACGCCCTCGGTGTAACGACCTGGTGTAACGAGCCGGTGTAACGACCCGGTGCAACGGTCTTATGATCAACGGCAAACGAATCGCGGTCGTCATGCCCGCCTACAACGCGGAGATGACTCTTGAAGCCACGGTGGCCGATCTGCCCGACCTGGTCGACATCCGCATCCTGGTCGACGACCACAGTTCCGACCGCACCGTCGATCTGGCACACCGTCTCGGCTTGCAAGTCTTTCAGCATGACCGCAACTACGGCTATGGCCGCAACCAGCAGACGTGCTATCGCGAGGCGCTGGCGGCCGGCGCGGACGTAATCATCATGCTGCACCCCGATTATCAATACACGCCGCTGCTGATCACGGCGATGGGCAGCATGGTGGCCTATGACGTTTACGATGTTGTACTCGGTTCGCGCATCATCGGCGGACGGGCGCTGCTCGGGGGCATGCCGTTTTACAAATACGTTGCCAACCGGCTGTTGACCGCCTTCGAGAATCTGTTTCTGCGGGTGAAGCTCTCCGAATATCACACTGGCTATCGCGCTTTCGGCCGCAAGGTTCTGATGGAGTTGCCCCTGCTCGAGAATTCCGACGATTTTGTCTTCGACAATCAGATGCTCGCACAGTGCGTGCATTTCGGCTTTCGCATCGGGGAAGTGTCCTGTCCGACGAAGTATTTCAAAGAGGCTTCGTCGATCAATTTTCGCCGCAGCGTCTCCTACGGATTCGGCGTGCTCGGCACCACGCTGCAGTTCGCGCTGCAACGAATCGGACTGATCCATCTGCCCCGCTTCAGCGACAAAGGCCGCAAGCTCGATCCCGGCTATCCCTCGTATTACACGCCGAAAACTGAGACCGTTCGCTCGGCGTGACCGCTACGCCGGGCGGACCACTAACGCACTCTCAGTTTCAGAGGATTTCCCAGAACCCCGGTTGAACTGGTATATAGTTGCGTAAACCTCAGCAAGAGCCGGAGCCGAGCAGAAGCGATGTCACGATCCTGCAACATTTTCTTCTTCTTCCTCTGCACACTCCCGTTGTGGCCCGCCTACCCCGCTTGCGCCCAGAATCCGAGGGCAGTGGACCGGATCGACATTACGTCGACCTTATCGGAAATTGGGGCGGTCCGAAAAATCCACAAGGGTTCGAATCCAGCAGCAACCGGTGAGCCTGGCACCACCCATCTTGTGATCCATAAAAATGGGGATAAATATTATCTGGCCGACAAAGTTATCGATGCCGGCTTGGTTGCGGCCTTGGTGAAGGCCTTGAGCGCTCCTCCGAATCCGGAGTTAAAGGTCGACGACCTGGGAGTTACGGCGGCGTGGCTGAAGGTGCATGGCGCTGCTGTGGTTCAGCATTTCGCGACAACCCGCATCAATGGCGCGCCCATCCACACGGCGATGCTGGAAGCCACGTTCGCTGATCCCGTAACCGTGAATAAAGTTGTCCCCAGCCTCTTCGACAAGCGGCACTATGTTTGCGCGGATTGCAGTCGTCCTGTTCTCTCCGTGAAGGTTACAGTGAGTTTCGACGACTTCACGAACCTTGAAGCCAAGTCCACCTCGCGATTCCCTTACATGCTGCCTTGGCAACTATCCGGCACGGCCACCGAGGCGACCGCCTACAACGCCGATGTTTCGCGGTCGATAGCCGCTCTCATGCCGGAGAATTCAACAAATCGCTCCCGCCTTTCCGGCGAAGATTTCGCCACGGAACTGGGGGGCGCCGTGATGACTTTGGTGGAGCATCAGGCTCAACTGCTGGACGTCGAGGGCAAAACCGGCGGCACGTTCCACGAGCTTCGATCGAGATACAGTATCGAGTCGGCAAGCATCGACAACCACGTAGATCCCGTGCTGCGGGCGCCGGAGGCCACGGCCGTGGATGCGCCTGAGGGCCAAAATCTTCATTTGCTTCTCCAGGTATCCGATCCACCCCACAACTTTTTCCAGGACGCTGTCGCCCTGCCATTCACGAACGGTAACGTGGTCGGCACGGATAAGTTTCTGCAGGACGGACCGGAATTCGAAAAGCTGGTCTTGTCCGTTCCGTGGCTGAATCAATTCGCGAAGGCACACCCTGACGTGCCGTTCAAGCTGTCGTTCGTTCACACCACGTCTTTCAGCGATGTGGCCATGAGGGTCTTTGCCGCCGACATGCAAGAGATTGCCCGGGACAAAGTGATGCCCGAAGTCGAGGCAGCCAAAGGTGGCGTTGCGCTGCTGGTTGTGGGGTTCGGCGCCGAGGAATCAGACTGGCTGGTTTTTCCCGATCAGCACATGCTTCTGTGGAGATTTTTCCAGACCCCGGTGTATGGCAAGCCCAGCCTGCTCAAATGGGGGCCAGCGAGTTTCGCCGCGAAGCCGTGTGCCAAACTTAAGAATAATTTTCTGCACTGCGTGGGAGCAGAAGTTTCCCCCGACGGAAAGTTGCAGAAGTCGGAGTAGCTGCTTCGCTGAGAACTGCCAGTTCAGGATTTTTTCCGCGACAAGAACCCCAGTACTTTGCTCGCGAACTCGTCCGAGAATCCAAACCTCACTTTAGCCCGCGAATAAAGATCCACCGCCTTCTTGTCGAGCCAGATCATGGCTGCTTTTCCCCAGCCGTCCTGCGGGCGGGCGAAATAATCGGTGGAGTGCGGCACCATTTTCTCCTGCTCGACGGTGTAGTAATACAGCGCCAGGCTCTTGCGCGACTGTCCCGCGGGGCAGGTCAGCGGATCGGGAAACCCGTGCAGCGACCGCTCGTCAGTGGTGAAAATCAACGCGTGATTCACCAGGGGCGAATACTTGGCCGCGCACCGCTTCATCCCGCGCTCCCACAATTCGAGGGCTCCGCCCCACTCTTCGTGCCAGCCCGGGTTCAGATACAAGATCAGGTTCACGCGCCGGTGCCAGGTCGTGTGAAAGTGGTGCATGGAAAAATCGGTATGGACGTTCAGATAACCGCCCGGCCCGGACTGGTGCAGCCCGCCGCCCTCGAGCATAGGATCCGCAATCAGATTCGGAATCCCGGTCAACTCGGACACCCACGCGGTGAACTCCGGCGAATTCAGTTCCTCGGTGACCGCTGCAATCGCGGGCGGGAACAGCTCGCGTCGCGGCATCCCCAGCTTGTTTTCGTTGGGATGCTTGTACTGCGTCCAGGCCGCGCTATCAGGCCGGGGAAACTCCTCCGCCATAGTCAACGCAACTTCGGGCTCGAGGAATTCCTTCAGCAGAATGTGCGGGCACGGTTGGTTGTCTCGGTATTGCTTCGCCAGTCCGGGCAGCGCAGACCCCCACCTTTCATAGGGAAACAGCCGAACGGGGGCTTGAACGGCCTGCGCAGTGGACATAGCCTGAGATCTCCTAGGTTTTGTCGTAATTGTATCTGATCGCGCAGCCCGAAATGCGGATTTCACCTCCCAGGGAGGCGGCCGTTGTCGCCGTCGCGAGTCGCCGACGGTCTAATCGACTTGCTCTGCGCTGCAGCTGCGGAATATTTGCGCGATGAAACAGTCTGCTTCCCGTTGTGGCTCGCCCTTCCGCAGCAAGAATTCACCCTGCCCGCTTCTAGTCAACATGTTCGCCCTCTTCTATGAAGCGAGCCTCCGCTGGGGGCAGCCGGTCTCCCGGACGCGCAACGCAGCAATACAACGTTGGCAGCAGGAATACGCTGACCAGCAACTCGAACGTGAGGCCTCCCACAATAACGATGGCGAAAGGGCGTTGCGAATCGGAACCTATATCGTGAGACATGGCCGCCGGCAAGAGCCCGAGCGTGGCGACCAGCATCGTCATCATGATGGGGCGAAGGCGCAGCGAAGCCCCTTCCTCGGCCGCTTCCCGCACCGTCCTGCCGCGCACTCGCAGCTGGTTGATGTACTCCACCATGATCACGCCGGTCTGCACCGAGACACCGATGAGCGCGAGAAATCCCAAGCCGGACGACACGCTGAAATGCGTTCCCGTCAGCAGGAGGCTGAGGAATCCACCCAGCGGCGAGAGCGCGACCACCGCCAGAATCAGAGATACCCACTTCCACGAGCCAAACGCCGAGTACAGGATGAATGCCATCAGCAGCAGCGTGATCGGCACGATGAACGCCAGCCGCCGGTTGGCGCGCTGCTGGCTCTCATATTCGCCAGTCCAGTCGAGGTGATAGCCCTGGGGAAACTGCACCTTGCGCCCGACTTCCTCGATGGCCTGGCGCACCGTGCTGCCCAGGTCACGCCCGCGGACGCTGTATTTTATGGCGATGTAGCGTGAATTGCCTTCGCGGTAAATCGTGGACGCGCCATCCTCGAGCACGATATGGCTGACTTGGCTGAGCGCTACGCGCTCTCCTGACGGCGCCAGAATTCGAATCTTGCCGATGTCGTCCACCGTTCCGCGAAACTCGGGTTGGTAGCGCACCGTCAAATCGAAACGTTGCTCGCCGAGCAGAATCTGGCTGACGGCTCTTCCGCCCACAGCACCTTCCACGGCATCCTGAATGTCGCTCACGTTGATGCCGAAGCGGTCCGCAACTGCGCGATCCACTACCAGATTCACGTTCGGCTGCCCCCGCACCTGGAACGTTCCCAGGTCGGCCACGCCCGGAATCTGGCCCATTACGGCTTGCATTTCTTCGGCTTTTTGCTCCAGAGTTTTTAAATCGCGGCCGAATAGTTTCACTGCCAATTCGCCTTTCACTCCGCTGACGGCTTCCTCCACGTTGTCGGAGATAGGTTGCGAAAAATTCCAGATCACGCCGGGCAGTTTACTCAAAGCCTCGTCCATCGCTGCAATCAGTTCGTCTTTCGTGCGATATTCCTTCCGCCACTTTTCCCGCGGCAGCAGATCGACGAAGAACTCCGTGTTGTAGAAACCGCTGGCATCACTGCCGTCATCGGGGCGCCCCACCTGGCTCACCACCTGCGTGGTTTCAGGAAAGCTCGCCATGATCAGCCGCGCCCGGTTTGCCAGGTCGATGCCGGCTGCAGGACCCGTGCTGGGGGCGAGCGTTCCGCGCACCCAAATCGCCCCTTCATCAAGATGCGGAAGGAATTCCGAGCCAATCACTCCGCCCAGTCCCAGAAAGAACATGACCAGCACGAGCGCGGCGGCTCCAGCCAGCACGGCGTTGGTGTGGTCGAGGCACCATTCCAGACCATGCCGGTAATTTCTGAGCACCGAATCGAGGACACGGTTGCGGGATTCCTTGAGCTTGCCCTGAAACAGAAAACTGCACAGTACCGGGGCGATCAGAAGAGAGAAGATCAACGCCCCCAGCAGGGCAAACGCAACGGTCCAGGCCATGGGATGGAACAATCGGCCTTCCACCCGCTGCAAAGTGAAGATAGGCAGATACGCCGTAATAATGACCAGGATGGCGAAGAACACCGGCCGCTGTACCTCGTGAGCGGCATCGCCAATAATTTGCACCGCGGTTCGATGTTCATCCACGTGCGATTCGATGTGGCGAAGAATGTTCTCCACCATCACCACCGCTCCGTCCACGATCATTCCGAAATCGAGAGCTCCAAGAGAAAGAAGATTTGCGGGAATGTGATTCAAATCCAATAAAATGGAGGCGAACAGCAGGGAGAAGGGAATCGTGATGGCAACCACCAGCGCGCCCCGAACGTTTCCCAGGAACAGAAAGAGGATCAACGTAACCAGCAGCACGCCGTGGGTTAAGTTCCGCAGGACGGTGTGGCTGGTGTACTTGACCAGGTCGCTGCGATCCAGGTGCGGTACAAACTTCACTCCCGGCGGCAACAGGCCGTTGTTGAGTTGATCGATTTTTTCATGCAATGCGGCGAGCGTCGCCTGGGCCTCGGCGCCCTTACGGAGCAGCACAATGCCCTCTACCACGTCGTCGTCATTGATCACGCGGCCGTCTTCGTGCCGGATCGTCTTGCCCAACTGCCCGAGCCGTACTTTAGGGGCTTGCACTACCGTTCCCAGGTCGCGAACCCGAACCGGCGTGCCGTTGGAGACTTTCACCACCGTTGCTGCAATGTCATCCGTGGTCTGCATGAGACCCACAGCCCGGACATTCAATGCTTGCTCACCTCGCTGGATGAACCCCCCGCCTGCGTTGGTATTGTTGTTAGCCAGCGCCTGTTCCACCTGAGTTAACGCCAGACCGTAGGACACAAGTTTTCCTGGATCCACTTGCACCTGGTACTCGCGCGTGGGCCCTCCGAATATGTTCACGTCCACCACGTTGGGCACGGACTTGAGCTGGTTCAGCACATACCAGTCCTGCAGCGCTTTCAGTTCCATGGTGTCGTACTGGGGGTTGGAACTTCGGAGCGTGTAAAACATGATCTGGCCGGTAGGGCTGTAGTCCGGACCCAGGCCCGGGTTTACTCCCGTGGGCGTGGTGGCTTGTGCTAGCCGGTCCAGTACTTCCTGGCGGGCCGCGAACGTCGTGACTTCATCGTCGTAGATGAGCGTGATCATCGACAGCCCCGACAACGAGACCGATCGCAGGTGAGTTAAGTGGGGGACACCGTTCAGTTGCACCTCGAGCGGGACGGTGATCTGCTGCTCCACTTCTTCGGCGGCATGGCCGGGCCACTGTGAAATGATCTGCACGTAGGTGTCGGCGACGTCCGGGTACGCTTCAATGGGCAGATTGTGGAAAGAGACGATGCCCCAGATAAAGAGCAAAACAGCCAGACTCAGTATCAGAATGCGATTGTTCAGCGCCAGATCAACCAGGTAACGGATCATCTTGTCGGCGTCGCCTTTGACACGACCAGCTCAGGCGCATCCCGCCGTGGCTTCGTGGCAAGTAACGTGGGGTATGAGTTCTTCTATCCCGAAGAGCTGCCCGGGGGAGTCACTCAAACGCCTGATTATAGCCGAATCTTCCGGGCTAATCCTTTGATTAGGTTCCTGGAGCGATCAGGAAATGGGATAATGCCGCCACCATTTGAACGCTATCCATTTGAACGACCTCCATGCTTGAACGGATCTGGGAGCCGCGCAGCCGGACAATCATTCTGCTGGCCAGCGCGTTTGCGGTCCTGGCCATTGCCGCCGTGGACTGGTGGACAAAGCCCTATTTTTCTCTGGGCTTCTTGTATTTATTCCCCATTATGCTGGCTGCCGGGTTTCTCCCGCGCTGGGCGATCGTGGTCTTGGGGATTGGGTGCGCCCTGCTGAGTGAACGTTTCAGCAATCTGGATCCATCGGATTCCAAGATTCGATTATCGTTTGAGGCCCTGGCGCTGTGCGGCTGCGGGCTCTTCACTTCGGAACTCTTGCGCAACCGGCGCTTGAGCATCTCGTCTCAGGAGCGGCTGCGCGTTCTGGTGGAAACCAGTCCAGCGGCAATCGTCACCATCGACGAGCGGGGCTTTATCGAATTGGCCAACCGGGCTGCCACCGAACTGATGGCACCGCGCGACGGGCATCTAATCGGCTACCCGATCGCCGCGTTCCTGCCGGAGCTGCACCACGCCTTGCGGTGGGAGGACCGGCCGCAGTTCCGGACGTCGATGCAGTGCCGCGGCCACCGGGGCAATGGCGAAACCTTTCTGGCGGACGTCTGGTTCTCCAGTTACAAAGATGGCGCGATGCCCAAACTCGCGGCGATTATCGCGGATGTTAGTGAAGAGCAGGCGGCTCCGTCCGGGTCCAATTCGGCGGCGTCCAGTTCGGCTGCATCAGGCCATGGCCAATCCGACCAGCAAGAGCGAGCCCAGCTGAACACCCGCGAACTGGACGCGCTCCGCCTGGTGGTTCAGGGTCTGGCAAACAAAGAGATAGCGTCGCAAATGGGAATCTCCGAAAGCGCGGTCAAGAATACCCTGCAGCAACTCTTCGCCAAGACCGAGGTGCGCACGCGCGGCCAACTCGTCCGGGTCGCATTGGAGCGCTACCGGGATCTCCTGTGAAGTGAGTACCTACCTTCCATAGGAGCGGTGTGGACAGCTCACCCCCAGCAGCGATTCCATCACGGCAGTCGGCAAACCTGCACCGCCGAGTTTTGATAGACGCAATCGAGGCCGGCAACTCCTGGCTGCTGCACCACCACCCAACTGACGCCATACTTTTGTTTCAATCGCGCCAGGTCTTCGGACCGAAAGTTTTT
>Ga0070733_10003590_pt1 | contig 10568 bp, 12 predicted proteins | sample Coa_R1_9_FD_66450 | JGI IMG/M metagenome (GOLD analysis project Ga0070733, IMG submission 66450) | Surface soil microbial communities from Centralia Pennsylvania, which are recovering from an underground coalmine fire - Coalmine... | ecosystem: Environmental > Terrestrial > Soil > Unclassified ... | reverse complement strand
TCGCCGAGGCGCAGGCCGCCGGCTATGCCGAAACCGACCCGTCGGCCGATGTCGATGGCTACGACGCGCGCTCCAAGCTCGCCATTCTTTCCGCGCTCGCATTCGGCGAACGCATCGTTCCTTCCGACATTTACACCGAGGGCATCCGCGCCATCAGCCCCATCGATTTTGGCTACGCCCACATGCTCAGCCACACCATCCGTTTGGTGTGCGCCGCGCGGCAAACGCCCGACGGCTTGATTCTCTCGGTGCGCCCCTCTCTTCTTCCGCAATCGACCATCCTTGCCGGGGTGCGTGGCGCTTACAACGCGGTTTGGGTCCGCGGCCGCTATGGCGCCGACACGTTCTACTATGGCCGCGGCGCGGGTCCGCATCCCACCGGCGTTGCCGTGGTCAGTGACCTGATGCGTGTGGCCCGCGAAATCCGAAGCGGCAGCCCGGAGCGCGTCTCGCCCTTCGCGCACGCCCGCCTCGGCGAATACCGCCCCATTCCCATCACGCTGCACCGCTCCGCGTATTATCTGCGCTTTCGCGTGCGCGATCAGCCCGGCATCATCGCCGCTCTGGCCTCGGCTCTGGCGGCCGAAAAGATTTCGATTGAAGCCGTGCTTCAGTTGCCGGAGGCGAACGCGAACGATCTTCCCTTCGTGATTACGGTCGAGCCCGCCTCGGAGCAGTCCATTCGCGCTGCCCTTGCCCGCATGGAAAAGCTCAGCTTCCTGATCGAGCCGCCCCTGGCCATGCCCATCGAAGGCTCACTTTAATATGCGAAAAAATCGAGCGGCTCCAGGGCCACGATCTTCCACTGATTGCCTTGCCGCTCGATCCGGCATTTCAGAACCTTCCGCCGCGTCTCATTCGTCCCATTCGCGGAGTTCTTTTCGCTGAGCACCAGCAGCCAGTCGAGATCGAGCGACCGCTTCTGCTCGTCGCCCTCATCATTGACCACCTCGATGGTCGAGCCTACATCGTAGGACGCCAGGAGTCCCACCATCTCGTCGCGAAAGGCCGCGTAGCCCGCCATGTTGCCGTCAAATTTCGCGAGAAACGAATTCGCATCGTCGTTGGCCAGCGCGTCCGCCGCCTCACGAAACAGATCCAGCACCTCCGCCGGCGGTTCAGCGAACAGCAGCACGGCAGCCATCAGGAACAGCCCCCCCCGCATCGTCACGTCCGGTAGCTGGCGTTGATCTCGATGTAGTCCTGGGTGAAATCGCAGGTCCAGAAACGCGCTCGCCCGCGCCCATTGCCGCGAATCGAAAAACGAATGTAGCACTCCAGTTCGTCCAGCTTGGTCTTCAACTCCTCCTCGGAGAAATTCGCCGCCACGCCTCCGCGGCATACCCGCACGCCCTGCATCTCGATATCAACCTGTTTCGGCTCGAAAGCGACGCCCGAATTTCCAACCGCGGAGAGGACGCGTCCCCAATTGGGGTCTGATCCCGCAATCGCCGTCTTCACCAGTGGCGAGTTAGCGATGGCGCGCGCCATCCGCTCCGCCCCGCGCTCGTTCGACGCGCCTTCCACGTCAATCGTAACCAGCTTCCGTGCCCCTTCCCCGTCTCGCGCAATCTGTATCGCCAGCGACTCCAGCACGCCCGACAGTGCTTCTTCGAAGGTCTTGCCCGGCGGCTTCACGCCCGAAGCCCCGTTGGCCAGCACGATCACCGTGTCGTTGGTGGACGTGTCTCCGTCCACCGAAATACGGTTGTAGCTGCGGCCCACGCCACGTTTGAGCGCCGCGCGCAAAGCGGCCGGCGGCACTACCGCGTCCGTCATCACAAATCCCAGCGTGGTCGCCATGTTGGGCTGGATCATGCCCGCGCCCTTGGTCATGCCCGCGATTTTCGCGCCCTCGATCTCGGCATAAGTGGTCTTGTGAACCGTGTCGGTGGTCATGATCGCGCCGGCCGCTGCCTCAAATTGCGCGGCATCCAGACACGAAACCAGCTTCGGTAGCGCCTTCACGATGAGCTTGGCGTCCATTTCCACGCCGATCACGCCGGTGGACGCTGGCAGGACCTGCTCGGGCTTCGAGCCCAGCGCCTTGGCCGCCGCCCGCACGCATTCGAGCGCCACCCGCTCCCCCGTCCGCGTGGCGCAATTCGCATTGCCGGCATTCACCAGAATTGCCCGGATCTTCCCGCCCGAGACTCGCAGGTTCTTGCGCGCCAGTTCCACCGGCGCCGCCACCACTCGGTTCTGCGTGAACACGGCTGCGGCCACTGCCACTGGGTCCGACACGATTAGCGCGATATCGTCTTTAACGATTTCACGGATCCCGGCGAACGTCGAGGCGTAGCGAAATCCCAGCGGTAAATTCGCTTCAGAGCCGTTCATTGCAGAACCTCGTCAACCACCATAGGGAAACCGTTCAGAAACGCCGCTGCCTGCATTCTCTTTTTTCCCTCCAATTGAACCTCCCTCATTTCTATTGACGATCCCTCTCCGCATCCAGCGTACAGCTTGCGATTCACCACTCGCAGTGCGCCGGGAGGCAGTGCCACTTCACCCGCCTCCGCTTTCCACACGTGAAGCCTCTGCCCACCTAGAAACCCATAGGCCCCAGGCCACGGCACAAATCCCCGGACGCGGTTCAGGATTTCGCGCGCCGGCATCGTCCACTTGATCTTCCCGTCTTCCTTTTTCAGAATCGGAGCGTAGCTCGCTTGCGAATCGTCCTGCGGCTCGGGCTGGATTATAGGCAGCTCCGCCAGCGTCCGCACCAGCAACTCCGCGCCGGCCGCTGCCAGGCGCTCGCCCAGCTCCGCCGCCGTCTCCTCCGCGCCAATCTCCGTCTCCCATTTGAGCAGCATATCGCCGGTGTCGAGCCCCTCGCTGATACGCATGGTTGTGACTCCGGTGCGCGTTTCACCGCGCGCGATGGCCCACTGAATCGGCGCAGCGCCCCGATATTTCGGCAACAGCGAAGCATGCACGTTGACGATCCCCATCGGCGGAATGTCCAGAATAGTTTTAGGGATGATCTGCCCGTAGCCCACCACCACCATGGCCTCCGGCGCCATCCCTCGAAGTTGCTCCACCGCCTCCGCCCGCCGCACCCGCTCCGGCTGATAGACGGCCAGTCCCAGCCGCAGCGCCGCCTCCTTCACCGCAGGCATTGACTCGCGCTGGCCCCTTCCTTTCGGACGGTCGGGTTGAGTGAACACCGCGGCCACATCATGTCCGGCCGACACCACCCGCTCGAGTGACGGAACCGCAAACGCCGGCGTACCCATGAAAATCAGCCTCATCGACTGGCCCCGGCCCCTGGCCTCGCTCCTATCCCCACTCGCCCGCTTTTTGCAGTTTGCGAACCTTGCGCCGGATCAGGTCGCGCTTCAGCGCGCTGATGTGGCTGATATACAGCTTCCCCTCCAGGTGATCGGTCTCGTGCAGAAACGCCCGCGCTAGAAGATCCTCGCCGGTCATTTCGAATTCGGCGCCCTTGGCGTCGCGTGCCAGCACCGTGACCTTCTTCGGCCGCGACACCTGTTCGCGGAACGTCGGCAGGCTGAGGCAGCCCTCTTCGCCTTTCTGCGACCCCTCGCGGTGCACGATCCGCGGGTTGATCAGCACGATCTTCTGCCCTGGTTCTTCGCCGGTCGTGGTGTCGATCACCGCCAGCCGTTTCCCAATACCGATCTGCGGCGCCGCCAGCCCCACTCCGCGGGCGGCATACATGGACTCGAACATATCCTCCACCAACTGTTGCAGCTCCGGCGTATCGAACTCCGTGATCTCTTCCGCTTTTTCCTCCAGCACCGGCTGCCCGTACCTCACGATCGGATAGATCATCAGAAGTTCTTCACCTGTTCAAGATATCCTTCAAAATTGCGCTTGGTTTCGCCCAGCGAGTCGCCGCCGAACTTCTCGATCATGGCCCTGGCCAGAACCAGCGAGACCATCGCCTCGCCGATCACCCCCGCCGCGGGCACCACCGCCACGTCGCTCCGCTCATAAGCGGCCAGCGCGGGTTCGCGTGTCTCCAGGTCAACGCTCTCGAGCGGCTTACGCAGCGTCGAGATGGGCTTCAGCATGCCGCGTACCAGGATATCCTGCCCGTTGGTCATGCCGCCTTCGAGTCCTCCCGCCCGGTTAGCCCCGCGCGTGAACCGCCGGCCTTCGCGGTCGTAATGAATGGTGTCCTGGACCTTGGAACCGTACGCCGCCGCTCCCTCCGCCGCGAATCCGATCTCCACGCCCTTCACGGCCTGCATCGAGACGATGGCTTGGGCCAGTTTGCCGTCCAGCCGAGTGTCCCAGGCGATGTGCGACCCCAGGCCCGGCGGCGCTCCATGCGCCACCACTTCAAACACGCCTCCCACCGTGTCGCCGGTCTTATATGCGACATCCACCACCGCCTTCATGCGCTGCTCGGCCTCGGCATCCACGCAACCCAGCAGAACTTCGTCCCGCCGGCTCAACGCCACCAGTTCTTCCCAGCTCGCCGTGCGCTCCAGTCGAGCCTCGCCGACAGCGATCACGTGACTCAGCACGCTGATGCCGAACTCCCCCAGGTACGCCTTGGCGAACGCCCCCACTGCGACGCGCGCCGTCGTCTCCCGGGCACTGGCGCGCTCCAGAATATACCGCGCATCCATAAAGTTGTACTTGATTACTCCTGCCAGGTCGGCGTGCCCCGGCCGCGGGCGCGTCATCGGTTTCTTACGGTCCTCGCCGCCTTCGCTGTCCTCCACCGGTAGAGCTTCGGTCCAGTTCTTCCAATCCTTGTTTTCGAGCAGAATGGCTATGGGCGAGCCGATCGTTTTCGAGTGCCGCACTCCGCTTAAGATATGCGCCTGGTCGGTCTCGATCTTCATCCGGCCCCCACGCCCGTAGCCCTGCTGGCGCCGCCAAAGTTCGCGGTTGATGGCCGCCACCGACACCGGAACCCCAGCGGGCAACCCCGTCAAAGTCGCGACAAGGCATTCCCCGTGCGACTCGCCGGCAGTCTCGAATCGAAGCATGGAAAGAAATATGGTAGCAACAGTACCTAGGGTGGGGAAGGATCTGGCCGGAAGTGTGCGCGAGCGCGCTGGCGCGCACTGCTGACACACGCGTGTGCCGTTTTGTTACAGCTTGGGTCCCGGACGGCTCTCGTCATCGTGCTTGGGCGACGACGAGATCGCCTCCAGCAGCAGGGAAACGATCAGCAATCCAGCGATAGCGGCTCCGATTAACATTTACAGCCCCATTCCTTCTCTTATGTCCTGCACGTCCGATTCCATCCGGTTTCCTGCTCTGAACTACGTTCTTTACTGATGTATCGGATCTCACTTGGATTCGCGTGAATGAAAAGAAAATCGGGTCATGCGCGAATTCGCGCTACACTGCGCGCACACCGCCGGGCGCGTTTAGTGCCCGTAAAGATAGCTCGCGCCCGGCTGCGTTGTGCGCGAGTTATCCTATTAATACGCATGTCCAAAAAATACTCCACCCCGCCCGCGATGGCGGTCGACACCAACAAGAAGTACGCCGCCACCTTGACGACTTCGCGCGGCGAAATCGTCTGTGAGCTTTTCGCGAAAGACGCCCCCAAGACCGTCAATAATTTCGTCTTTCTGGCCCGCGAAAAGTTCTACGATGGCACGGTTTTCCACCGTGTAATCAACGACTTCATGATCCAGGGTGGCGACCCTACGGGCACCGGCACCGGCGGCCCCGGCTACCGTTTTGAAGACGAGTGCAAGGGCAACCCCAACAAGCACAAAGTGGGGACGCTCTCCATGGCCAACGCCGGGCCGGGCACCAACGGCAGCCAGTTCTTCATCACCCACATCGCAACCAACTGGCTGGACGGCAAGCACACCGTCTTCGGACAGGTCACCAAGGGCCAGGATGTCGTCAACGCCACCAAGCAGGGCGACCAACTGAAAAGCGTGACCATCACCGAATCGTAGGAGGCCGGCCTGCCCGCCCCTGGCCCGCTTTACCGCTTCAACTCGCCCCGTTTCCGCAAACGCCCCTGCATACTATAGACAAGAAGTCCGGGTGTTCTCTCACGGAGTACCGGCTCACGGGGTGCGGCATTCCATGGTTCCGTCGCGCGCAACGTAACGCTTCCTGGCAAGGGAGATTGGACGATTTGAGTCGACTGCAGCTGGCGAAACAGCGGCCGGACACCAGGCTCCGATAGGCCCTGGAGGGAAGGGCCCTCCCGATTGAAAGAATGGCGGGAAGAAATCAAAAATGGCGAGAAGAAAGAGAGAGATCCGATAGCGAATCCACCCGCACCGGATCGTTGACATAAAATCCAGCCGCGTACTCGACGCCGATCGATAACCCCAAACTCCGCGCCCAGGACAGTCGCAGTTCGGCATAACCTCGCGTCTTCATCTGGCTGGCATGGCACTGCATCGCTGCGTCCCACTCCGCCACGACATCACCAATGTCGATGACGATATCCGGCGTTCCGAAATCCTGCGTGATCGCGTAGTAGTACAGCGCCGCAACCACGTGGGCCGGCGTGCCCTTCAGCTTTTCCAGTCCGCCATAACGCGCCAGCCGGCACGCATCGCGCGTCAGCCTCCCCACAACCGGGTGATCGGGGTGCTGGTTCTCCGAAGTGTGCGGCGCCAGCACCATCGCGGGCTGGAATTTGCGAATCTCAGCCGCGATCCGTAGGGCGTTCGACGGAGTCTGCTCGATATGGCAGTCGCCTCCAATATCCAAAAATTCAACCTCCGCGCCGACCTTTTTGGCCGCCTGGCGCGCCTCCGCTTCGCGGCTTTCGGGAGTGCCGTTCGAGCCGGCTTCCCCCCGCGAAAGCACCAGCATCCGGATGCGGTTTCCTTTGCGCGCCTCTTTAATCAGCGCGTGCGCGCAGCCGAACTCGATGTCGTCGGGATGCGCCCCCACCGCGAGGATGTTCATGGGTTATATTTGCGCGGCGCCTACCATCCCAGCGCGAGCTTAGCGAACGTCCGAACGCACACCCCCGTCGGCCCCTTCGCCATGAAGGGCTTGGCGTCGTCGAGCCACGCCGTCCCCGCAATGTCCAAGTGCACCCACGGTGTATCGTCCGCCCATTCCTTCAGGAACCAGGCCGCGCTGATGGCTCCGCCCCATCGCCCGCCGATATTGGCCACGTCGGCGAACGCGCTCTTGAGCAGTTCCTTATATTCGTCATCCAGAGGCATGTGCCACATCTTCTCGCCTTCGTCCTTGGCGGCCGCCATCACCCGCCCCAGCAGCGCTTCGTCGTTGGTGAACGCTCCGGTGTTGACGTTGCCCAGCGCCACCACGATCGCGCCGGTAAGCGTGGCGGCATCCACCAGGTGCGTGCATCCCAGGCGCTGCGCATACGCGATCGCGTCAATCAAAATCAGCCGCCCTTCAGCGTCCGTATTCAGCACCTCAATGGTCTTGCCGGAGAGCGATGTCACGATGTCCCCCGGTCTCTGCGCCCGGCTGCTCACCATGTTCTCAACCGCCGGAACCAGCGCCGTCACCGGAATCGACGGCTTCAGTTGTGCGAGGGCCCGCATCGCTCCCAGCACCGCCGCTCCTCCGCACATGTCGTACTTCATTTTCTCCATGCCCTCGGCGGGTTTGATCGAGATGCCTCCACTGTCGAAGGTGACGCCTTTGCCAACCAGCCCCAAATGATCGCTCGATTTAGGCGCATTGGCCGGCTTGTAACGAACGATGATCAGCGCCGGCGGCTCCGCGCTGCCCTGCGCCACGCCCAGCAGCGAGCCCATGCCGAGCTGCCGCATGCGGTCTTGGTCGAGCACCTCGCACTCCAGGCCCGCTTCCGCCGCCATTGAGCGCGCCCGGTCGGCCAGCAGCATGGGCGTCATCAGGTTGGCAGGCTCATTCGCCAGGTCACGGCTGAAATTCTGGCACTCCGCGAAAATCCTGCCGCGCTCGAACGACCGCTCGACTTCAGCGCCGTTGGGAGCCGCCACCGCGTAGAACGCTTCGAGCGATTTCGCGTCGCTCGAGGTCTTGTGCATGTCCGGCTCGTAGTTGCCGAGCAGCGCGCCTTCCACCGCGGCTTCCGCGGCCAGTGTTTTATTAACCAGGCCGTCCAGTTTCCACGCCAGTTTTTTTACCCCCTTCTGCTTGAGCGCGCGCACCGCCGTGCCCACGGCCTTGCGCAACGCGGCCGCGTCGAATTTGTCGCGCTTTCCGCCGCCCACTACCGCCAGCCGCCTGGCCTTCAACGTTTGCGGATGATGCAGCACCGCCAGTTCGCCCGGCTTGCCGGCGAACTCGCCCGAGGACCGCAGTTCCTCGAGCCACGACGCCGCAAAATTCAGTTCGGCCGGCGCGGGACCTTCCTCAAACAGCACCACCGCGACGGCATCCGCCTCCACGCGGTCCAGGGGTTCATACAAAAGTTTGGTTTCCATTGTCCTTTTCTATTCCTTGTTTTTGCGGCGCATCCCGGCGCGCGCCTCGGCATCCATCTCGCGCTCGCGCTCGCTTTCGCGCTTGTCGTGCAGCTTCTTGCCTTTTCCGATCGCCAGCTCGACCTTGATCAGGCCGTTCTTTAAATATAGTTTGGTGGGGACCACGGTCAGCCCCTTTTCACGCGTCTTATGCAGCAATTTATTGATCTCTTCGCGATGCAGCAGCAGCTTCCGTTTTCGGATGGGCTCGTGGTTCATGATATTGCCATGCGAATACTGACCGATATGGGCGTTCACCAGCCACGCCTCATTGCCGGTGACCTCGCCAAACGCTTCCTTGAGCTGGATCTTGCCGTCGCGGGCCGCCTTGACCTCGGTTCCGGTCAGCACCAGGCCGGCCTCCATCCGGTCACCCAAATGATAGTTGTGCCCCGCCGTCCGATTGTCACTCAGAATTTTGATTTTCTCTTCCAACGGAACCCGCTCGCCATCGCTAAAGCTTCAGTGTATTCCCTTCCAGCGGGTTGCTCCAGTTCAAACGCGGAAATCTTCCGAAATCGTAGTCGGAGGAGCAAAGCTCGGCTCCATGCTCGATAGCCAGCGCCGCCAGGTGCGCATCGGAGGTCAGATTCCCGCCCGTGCCCACCGCCACCAGCAGATCGCGCAGAAGAGCAAAGTGTTTTGGCCCCGGATGCACCAGCGTCACGGAGGGGTGCGACAACCAGGTTCCAACCGTATTCAACGCCACTTCAACAGACAATGGTGCGCGGTACATACTCCGGCTGGTGGTCAGCCGCACGAACGCCAGCACCGTGCTCCAGGAAATCGCCACGGTCTGCGGCCCGGAGAGAACCTGCTCAAGCCATTGCTTCGCCTTGCGATGCATCGGCGCCTCTGAATCGATGGCATAAATAAGCAGGTTGACGTCGGGAAGGATCATTTGCGGAGCATCATCTTGCGAACGATCTCCTCGTCCTCCAAGGCGTCTGCGAGCGCCAACGCCTTGTCCCAGTTCACATCTTCTCTGGCCCCCAACGCGTAGGTCTTCTGGACGAACCGTTTCGTGCGGGGCTGGCGGGCGCGCGCCAAACCATCCCGAATCGCCTGATTCAAAGCTTGCTTGAAGGAGATGCCCCGCTCCCGCATGGCATCCCGCAGCAGCCGCTCTGCATCCGGATCGAGCGTGACAGTAGTCCGCATGTTGCTATCATAGCATCACCCGAGTTGCTGTCATGATGCGCGCCGGCCCGTAGAACCGAAGATCTTGATTTTTTTTGTTTTCCACGAACGCCCCTCCGACTGCGTCAAACTTTTATAGCGTTGCATTTGGAGTGTACTATGACGAGTCGACAGCTTGTGTAAAATAATGAATAAAATACACTTACGGGCATTCGCAGGGGTCGTTCTGGGATTGGGTTTGCTGGCCGGCGCCGCCGCGCTCGACGCCAAAACGCGCAAAGGCGAAAAACTTCTGCGCGATGGCAAGGCCGCCGAGGCCAGGGGCGACTGGGACACCGCGCTCGGCCTCTATGAACAGGCCGTGGACCAAGACCCTCAGGACACAGGGTATTTGATCGCGATGCGGCGCGCGCGGTTCGAGGCCGGCCAACGGCACGTGGATCTGGGCAAGAAGCTGCGCGTCGAAGGCAAGTTGCAGGAGGCGCTGCAGGAATTTCAAAGGGCTCTGGTCGCTGATCCGTCCTCGGCCATCGCGATCCAGGAGGTCCGGCGGGTTCAGGGCATGATCAACGGCGGTCCCCGAACCGGTCTGAAGCCCGAAGACCGCGGCCTGACTCCGGCCGAGCTGGCGCGGCGCGAGTCCGACGACCGAGTGAACTCCATGCTGGAGCCGCCCGAACTGAAGCCCATGAACGCCGTGATTCCCACGCTCAAGATGAACAACCAGCCGCCGCGCATTCTGTATGAGACTGTAGGGAAGCTTGCCGGGGCCAACGTGGTGTTCGATTCGCAGTACACTCCGCCGGCCCGCAATTTCAACGTCGATCTGAACAATGCATCGGCGAGCCAGGCTTTTGATTACCTGGCGATGCTGACCCACACCTTTTGGAAGCCGATTTCCGCCAACACGATTTTCGTGACCGAGGACAGCGTCACCAAGCGGCGCGACTACGAAGACGATATCGTGAAGGTTTTTTACGTCACCAATGCGACCTCGGTTCAGGAGTTCCAGGAAATCGCCACCGCCGT
>Ga0070733_10003588_pt1 | contig 10573 bp, 8 predicted proteins | sample Coa_R1_9_FD_66450 | JGI IMG/M metagenome (GOLD analysis project Ga0070733, IMG submission 66450) | Surface soil microbial communities from Centralia Pennsylvania, which are recovering from an underground coalmine fire - Coalmine... | ecosystem: Environmental > Terrestrial > Soil > Unclassified ... | reverse complement strand
CGTCCACTCCCGAACACTCCGTCTCGATTTCGGACAACTTCCTCCCCGCCAATTCCCCTATATTTGCGCGGAACAATCACTTAGCCCCAGCCGTATTTGGGTAAGCGGGTGCTCTTGAATCACCCAACTCATCTTGTAGGAGCCGACGATGCACGACCTCCGAATCGCCATCCGCCATTTGCTGAAGTCGCCCGGTTTTACAGCGACGGCCGTGCTCATGCTGGCGCTCGGCATCGGCGCCACCACTGCCATCTTCTCCATCGTCGAAGGGGTGTTGCTGCGCCCGTTGCCCTTCCCGAATCCCGAGAAGCTGGTGGCCCTGTCCGATGTTCTCCAAGGCGCCGACCTCGGAGGCAATGGCGAAGCCGGCGTCACCGTTCCGGACATTAAGGCCTACGTTCGTGACACCCACAGCTTCGAAAGTCTGGGCGGCTATAGGCAAACCGGTTTCGAACTCTCCGGCATCGGTGATCCGGTGCAGGTGAATGCGACTCGGTTTTCCGGCGGCGTGTTTCCGGCACTCCAGGTCCCGCCGCTCATGGGACGCTTCTTCACCCAGCAGGAAGATGACCAGAAGGAGCAAGTGGCAGTCGTCAGCTATTCACTCTGGCAAAGCCGCCTGCACGGCAATCCGAATGTCCTAGGATCCAAGATCCTTCTCGACCGCAAGCCCTACCTGATCATCGGCGTCATGCCGCGCAACTTTGAGTTCCCACTGGTGCCCGGTCAGCTCAACCTCAGCGAACTATGGGTTCCCATGAGCTTCACTCCACAGGAGTCCTCCGCCCCCGCAGCGGCCAACTGGAGCTACAGCATGGTGGGACGACTTAAGCCGGGAATTACTGCGATCCAGGCTGAGAGCGACGCCGAGCGCGTCGCTCAGGAAACCATGCGCAGCTATCCCGCCTTCATGTCCAGTCTGCACATCCGTGCGGTTGTGCGCTCGTTGCACGAAGAAACCGTCGAGCAGGCTCGACAATTGGTGCGCGCTTTGTTTCTCGCCATCGTGGTCGTCCTGCTGATCGCCTGCGCCAATCTCGCCGGATTGATGCTGGTTCGCGCCATACGCCGCCGCCGCGAAATCGCCGTGCGCCTCGCGCTGGGCGCGCCCGCTGGCGTTCTGCTGCGCCAGGCAGTCTTGGAAAGTCTGGTACTGAGCGTCACTGGAGGCGTGTTTGGTTTGATTCTCGCCGCAATCGCGTTGCGCGTGGGCATCAGCTGGCTGCCCGAAAGCCTGCCTCGCATTCACGAGATCGGCATCGATTGGCAGGTAATGTTGTTCGCCGTCGTGCTCGCAGTCGTTACCGGTATGGTCTGCGGGCTGGCCCCGGCTTTCGCCGCCCTGCGCACCAGCGTGAATGACGCTCTCAAGGAAGGTGGACGCACCGGCACCGCCGGTGGCCAGCACGCTCGTCTGCGCTCGGCCTTGGTCATTGGCGAAATCGCCATTGCACTGGTACTGTTGGTCGCTTCCGGCCTGTTGCTGCGCAGTTTTGAAAAGATGCGCGCCGTCGATCTCGGCTTCCGCCCCGACCACATCCTCACCGGTTCCTACTCCCTTCCGCAGCAACAGTACGCAACTCAGGCTTCTGTCGACGAATTCAATCACGAACTGCTTCGCCGCTTGCAGCAGCTTCCCGGCGTGAAGTCAGTGGGACTCACCTCGTTCCTCCCCGCGGCTGGCAACAACAGCAACAGCGCCTTCGTCGTCGAAGGTTACGTCCCGCCCCAAGGCGCCAACATGAGCCTCGCGACCGTTCCCGCAGTGCAGGGTGACTATCTCTCCGCGATGGGAATCCCATTGCTGAGCGGACGCTTCTTTACCTCCGCTGACAACGCCGACAACCAACTGGTCGCCATCGTCAACCACAAGATCGCCCAGCACTACTGGCCCGGTGCGGATCCCGTTGGCAAACGCGTGCGCGTAGGCACACCGGAGATGCAGACTCCCTGGGTCACCATTGTGGGAGAAGTCGCCGACGTAAAAGAGGACTCGCCCGATGCCCCCGACAAAGAACAATACTATGTGCCCAGCGAACAGATTCGAAAGTCCCTGGGCTCCCTGGCCTCGCTTGCAAATTTATTTGGCAACGATGGCTACATCGCCGTGCGTACCGAGATGCCGCCCGAGCAAATGGTCAACCTTCTCCGCGCCACCGTCCGTTCCATCGATCCGCAACTGCCGCTTGACCAGGTTCAAAGCATGGAGCATGCGGTTTCCGATACCGAGGCTCCACGCCGCTTCAACACCGCCCTCATTTCCGCATTCGCGCTCGCGGCCGTGCTGTTAGCCGCGCTCGGAATCTACAGCGTCATTGCGTTCTCCGCCGCTCTCCGCTCACAAGAGATGGCAATTCGTCTCGCCCTGGGCTCACAACGCTCAGGAATCCTCCGCCTGGTATTTTCGTCCGCGGCAAAACTCGCACTCGCCGGCTGTGTCGTGGGATTACTGGGCGCAGCCGCCGCCTCGCATCTGATGAACTCGTTCCTGTTCGGCGTCAGCCCCTTTGACCCGCTGGTGCTGACTCTAGCTGCGCTCTCCGTGCTGATTTTGGCCTTGGTCGCGTCATTACTGCCAGCCCAACGCGCAGCTTCCATCGATCCCATGAAAGCCCTGCGTGCCGACTAGCGGCGATCCGTGCGAATCCGCGAAAATCCTTGGCCACATTTTCCTCTGTGAACCTCTGTGACCTCTGTGGTCATGCTCTCCAACCGGCGCTGCCCGGTTGACTGCCCCTGACTCTCCCGCCTACCATCGCCTCAAGCCTATGCTCGGCAAAACCATTGCCCACTACCGCATCCTCAGCAAGCTCGGAAGCGGTGGCATGGGTGTGGTATACGAAGCGCAAGATCTCACTCTCGGCCGCCGCGTAGCTCTCAAGTTTCTGCCCGCCGAACTCGCCAGTGACCCGGCTTCACTCGAACGATTTCTCCTCGAAGCCCGCGCCGCTTCAGCTCTGAATCATCCCAATATCTGCACCATTCACGCCGTCGAGAATGCCGACGGCCAATCCTTCATCGCCATGGAATTGCTGGAAGGCCAGAGCCTCGCCCTCAAATTGCTCGGCCCACCGCTGCCCTTGGATCGCCTGCTCGACATCAGCATTCAACTCGCCGATGCCCTCGAAGCCGCTCACGCCAAGGGCATCATTCATCGCGACATCAAGCCCGCGAACATTTTCCTCACCCAGCGCGGCCAGGTGAAGGTCCTGGATTTCGGCCTCGCCAAGCTCGCCCACAACGCGCAGGACACCATTGGCGTCACCCAGGACGATGCTCCCGCTCACCTCACCAGCCCCGGTTCCACCGTCGGTACCATCGCCTATATGTCGCCGGAGCAGGCTCGTGGCGAAGAACTCGACGTCCGCACCGATCTGTTTTCCCTGGGTGCCGTAATTTACCAGATGGCCACCGGCCGCCTGCCCTTTCCCGGCAACACTTCCGCTGTGATTTTCAACGGCATCCTCGAGCGCAATCCGGCTCCGCCTACCCAGATCAATCCCGCCCTGCCGCCTAAGCTACAAGAGGTCATCGACAAACTTCTGGAGAAAGATCGCGATCTGCGTTGCCAGACCGCCGCCGAATTGCGAGGGGATCTCAAACGCCTCAAGCGTGATCTCGATTCCGCCCGTATCGGCGCCGCGCCGGAAAAAAGCGGAGAAACCGCCATCGCCCGTCCCTCTGGATCGAAACCCAGGTCCCCAGCCTCTGCCTCGATCGCGCCCGCCGCAACCACCAGTTCCCAGATCACGGCCGCCGCTCGCCAACACAAAGTCAGCATCGCGGTGGCCACTTTAGTCGTCCTCATTCTGCTCGCCGCCGCCGGCTATGGCATGTACGCATTCCTTTCCCGCAACCGCGACCTTCCCTTCGCCAACGTCTCCATCGCCAAAGTCACGGAGAACGGTAACACCCTGCAAGTCGCCATGTCTCTCGACGGCAAATACATCGCCACCGTCGTCGATGACAACGGCCAGCAGAGTCTGTGGCTGCGCAATCTTCCCACCAAGAGCAACACCCAGGTGATTCCGCCCACCGCGTTGTCGCGCTACGCCTATTTGCGTTTCTCGCCCGACGGAAACTACATTTACTTCGCGCGTGCCGAGTCCGGCAACTTTTCCTACCGTTTTCTCTACCGTACCCCCGTGCTCGGCGGTACCGCCGAGAAGATCCTCGCCGACATCGATTCCAATATCACTTTTTCTCCCGACGGCAGCAAATTCGCTTACGTCGTCTGGCACGATCCCGTAGTTGGCCAGTACCGCCTGGTCGTCCACTCGGTGAAAGACGGCAAGGAAAAAACTCTGGCCAGTGGGCCTATCGCGGTAAATTTTCGCGATCCCATCTGGTCGCCCGACGGTAAGCTCATTGTCTGCGTCGTAAATCACCCCGGCAACGCCATCTCAGGATTGACCGCCGTGGACGCCAATACCGGCAAACAGAACCTCTTCTTTACTTCCGATCGTTTTGCGTTTGTTCGCCCGGAGTGGCTGCCCGACGGCCGCGGCGTGCTCATCCTGATTCAAGAACAGCTCTCCAGCTTTGAGCGTCTTCAAATCTCCGCTGTGTCCTATCCCGCGGGCAAGCTTCGCCCCATCACGCATGACACCAATAGCTATGACGATCTCACTGTCTCCGCCGACGGCCGCACCATCGCCGCTCTGTTGAATGAGCCTCACGACAATCTCTTCGTCGCGCCCACAGCCCCGGAGCGCGCCGCCGCACGCCAGGTTACCTCGTCGGCCTCGGTGCTCAGTTTTGCCTGGATGAAAGACGCCCGCCTCTTGTTGGACTTACGCTCCGGGTTCACTCTGATGGATCCAGTCTCAACCACCAGCTCTTTGTTGGGAACCGGCGAAGCGTCTTCTCCCGAAGGTCCTTCGGCTTGCCCCGACGGCCACTATCTTGTCTTCTCCGCGCTCGCCGCCAGCGGATCAGGGACCCGCAATATCTGGAGAATGAACACCGACGGTAGCGAAGTGACCAAACTGACCTCCGGCCGGAACGACGCTTTTCCAGTGTGCTCAACCGACGGGCGCTCCGTGTTCTACGGGGAAGATGTCCGGCAGGGCGGCAAGCTGATGAAAGTTCCGTTGCAGGGCGGAGCTTCGGAGGCGGTCTCGCAAGTCCCCATCGTCAGCACTCTTGACGTTTCCCCCGACGGCACTCAGGCTGCGTTCATCACCTTCGGAGAACGCACTTCCGGCAACGACCGTATCGCCATCGTGGATGTTGCCTCTGGGGAAGCCAGAAAGCTGCTGGCGTTCGAAAAGCCCCACGCCGCTCTCATTCACCGCATTCAGTTCGCACCTGATGGCCGCGCCGTCGTGTACACCACTCCGGGCAAGAACGCCGACAATCTCTGGCTCCAGCCGCTCGATGGCTCCCCCGGCCGTCAGATCACCGATTTCGATTCCCTGCAAATCCTCGATTTCCACTGGTCGTTCGATGGCAAACAGCTCGGCGTGGTTCGTGGCCACACCGACAGCGACGTCGTCCTCCTCCGTGATGCTCAGCAGTAGTCCTCTGTGTACCCCTGTGTCCTCTGTGGTGAAGCTTTTCGCCTGCACCATTGTGTTTTATGAACCAAGGTTTTTATGCTAACTTACTTCTCCTGGCCGTCGTATTCGGAGGATCTATGCGGCGTACCTTGGCGGTTCTCCTCTCCCTGCTGTTCCTGTCATTCGCAGCCTTCGCCCAAACCACCTGCAGCCAGATGAGCCTCGGAATCGAGGCTGGTCTCAATGGGTTCATTCCGTTTCCTGCCGACAACCTCTGGAATCAAAATATCTTCAACTCTCCGGTCGACCCTAATTCAGACGCCATCATCAACTTCATCGGTTCGAGCACTCCGCTGCACCCGGATTTCGGCGCAGGTCTATACGATGGACAGACCATGGGCATTCCCTACGTAGTCGTAAGTGGAACCCCGTTCGTGAATATCCGTTTCACTGCTTACGGGAATGAGAGCGATCCCGGGCCCATGCCGATTCCCACCAACGCGCCGATTGAAGGAGATCCCAAGCCGGGCAACGGCGATCGCCACGTGCTCGTACTTGACCGGGACAATTGCTGGCTGTACGAGCTCTACAGTTCCTATCGGCAGAAGAACGGAAGTTGGAACGCCGCTTCTTCCGCCGTATGGGATTTGCTCAACGATGAGCAGCGCCCCTACACCTGGACGTCAGCCGATGCAGCGGGGCTGCCGGTTTTTGCAGGCCTTGCCCGATACGATGAAGTGGCCAGCGGCCAAATACTGCACGCCCTGCGCTTCACCTTGCAAAACAGCCTGGAAGCGTTCACGCCACCAGCCTCGCACTGGGCGCAGAACTCCACCAATCCTGACGCCGCCCCCATGGGCATGCGTGTGCGGCTGAAATCGAGTTTCGATATCTCACAATTCCCTCCGCAATCAAAAGTCATTCTCGCTGCTCTCCAGCAGTACGGCATGATCATGGCTGACAACGGCAGCTCGATGTTCATCACCGGAGATCCCGATAATCGCTGGAGCAATAATGACCTGGCCAGCCTGAAGACAGTGCCGGCCTCAGAATTTGAAGTCATCCTGATGGACCCGATCTACACTCCCAACAACGTGCCCACCGGGCCGGTGCCGATGATCAGCAGCTTCACTGCGAATCCCGCGACCATCAGCCCCGGACAATCCTCCACATTGAACTGGACGGTTAACGGCGCGTCGTATTTCGTGGTCTCACCGCAAGTCGGAGCCATTCGTGGTGACAGTGTCAGCGTGACTCCAATTCAGACCACCACTTACACTTTGTATTCGACCAATCAGTACGGACGGAGCACAGCCAGGGTCACCCTAACAGTGCAATAGGAAGAAGTTTCGCAGAATTCCCTGCGAACCTCTGTGTCCTCTGTGAATTCCCTGTGAACCTCTGTGTCCTCTGTGGTTGTGATCTTACTTCTTGGGCAAATCCTTCTGCCGCGAATACCACCCCGTGCTAGGCACCGAACCCCAGAACATCCTCTCGGACGGAACGTACTTCGCCATCTTTCCCGTTGGCGCCGTGGGAGCGAAGACTTGGAAGCGCCAATTCAACACTTCCGCAACATAGATCTTGCGATCTGCACCCACCGCCATAAAATGCGCCCATGCCAATTGTCCCGAAGCCCGCCCCGGCTCGCCGAGCGCCCCCAGAATTTTTCCATTCTGGTCGAGTTCGACAATTCTGTCGTACCCGCCGTCCACCATCCAGATGTGCTGATCGCGAGTGATACACAACCCGTACGGATATCCGATCCCCTTCCATTCCTTCAAAAACTTTCCATTTGCGTCGAAGATTTCGATCCGGGCATTTTCGCGGTCTCCGACATAGACGCGATCTTCCTTGTCCACCACAACGCTGTGCGGCAAATTGAATTCACCGGCGCCGTTCCCGTACTTTCCCCAGCTCTTAATGAAGTTTCCGTCGCGGTCAAACTTCATCACCCGCGAATTCCCGTAGCCGTCGGTAATGTAAATGTCTCCGTTCTTGGCGAAACCCACGTCTGTCGGCCTATTAAAGAGCCACGTCGCTTCACCGCCCCAGTCTTTGCGTCCCAGCACCAGAAGAACTCGTCCCGCCGGACTCAACTTCAACACAAGATGGTTGCCATCGTCCGTTGTCCAGATATTGTCCTCCGCATCGATACGCAAACCGTGCGGATGGTCCCACAAACCCTCCCCGATGCTGCGAACGAACCTCCCCTGCTCGTCGTATTCGGTCAACATCGGTTTTGCCCGGCGGAAAAGGAAGATGTGCCCCGTAGAATTCAGCGCAACTCCAGAAGCCTCGCCGAAGCCCGCGCCAGGCGGCAGCTCAAAGAAATCCGGAACCACGCGGTACCCCAACTCGGGAACTGGCTGAAAGTCTGGCGCCGGTGCGACTTGCGCGGCGACCGCCACGGCAAGAACCTGCAAGCAAATCAGCGCCACTCGGTAGCGAATATTCATGCGACTACTCCGCCCAATCAGTTTTGAAACGCCGGAGGAGTCTAGAACATGACGCCCTCAAAACCAAACACAATGTCTCAGGTAACACTATTTCCATTCAGCCACGGCCACCTCGCTTCACCAGCATTTGGCTTTTTGCGTTGTCGCACTCATAATCAATCCGGTTCATGAAGTAAGGCCTCCACCGTCTTACGACTAACGGCCTGCCAAACCGATCGGAGTCGCATGGATGTGTATTTAATCGACGGGACCTACGAATTATTCCGCCACTTCTTCGCCGTACCTGCTGCGGCGGATGCGAATGGCCAGGAAATCGGGGCGGTGCGTGGGGTCGTGACTTCCGTTTTGTCCATGATTGAGCGCGGGGCTACCCACCTTGGCGTCGCCACCGATCACGTCGTGGAGTCGTTTCGGAACGATCTCTATCCCGGATACAAGACCAGTGAAGGTGTAGCTCCAGAGTTGCTCTCGCAGTTCCCAATTCTTGAGGAAGCGCTGGAGGCGATGGGAGTCGTGGTGTGGCCAATGGTTTACTACGAGGCGGATGATGCCCTCGCTTCTGCCGCCAATAAGGCAGCGCAGGACGACGGAGTGAAACAAGTGCTCATTTGTACGCCGGACAAAGATCTCAGTCAGTGTGTGGTGGGAACACGGGTGGTGCAGCTGGACCGCAGGCGCGATATTACGCGCGATGAAGCTGGGGTTGTGGCCAAGTTCGGAGTCAAGCCCGAATCGATCCCCGACTACCTGGCCGTGGTCGGCGACAGTGCGGATGGCTTTCCCGGCGTGAAGGGATGGGGCGAGAAGGCCGCGGCGGCTGTCTTATCTCAATACCCTCACCTTGAAGACATTCCAAAGGATTGGCTGGAATGGCATCCCTCCATCCGCCGCGCCCGCCCGCTGGCCGAGTCCCTGTTCAGTGCATGGGACGACGCTATATTATTCCGCACGCTTGCAACTCTGCGCCTGGATGTGCCGGTCTTTGACACCGTCGAGGAGCTTCGTTGGAAGGGACCGCGCTCGAGTTTTGAGGAAATCGCCCGGCGAATGAAGTCGCCCGACCTTCTTCGTCGCATTGCGGCAGCAAACCAATAAGGGCCTCGCGCGATCCCTCAGGCTGTGCTGCGCCAGCTATCCGTTAGCCTTTGCCAGCGCCTCCAGCAACTCCTCATTCTTTGGCGTCTGGTCGAGTTCGTACACTTTGGCAAATACAATCTTCCCGCCCTTATCCACGACAAACACCGCCCGTTCGCTGATCCCGGCCAGCGGCGGTCCCTGGCGCATGATGCCGAATGCCTTGGTCACTTCCCCGTGGGGAAAGAAATCCGAGCACATGGGCAGTTGTATCTCGCCAATCTCGTACTTTTGCCACGCTTTGTGGCTGAAAATTGAATCTACGCTAATGTCCAGGACCTGGGCATCGAGTGCGGCGAACTTCTCCCGATCGGAGTTGAGCGCCGGCACCTGCTCCCCTCAAGTCGGGGTCCAGTTCAGGGGGTGAAAGGTCACCACCACGTTCTTCTTTCCGCGAAAATCACTCAACCGGATCTTGACTTGCCGTCCGTCTTCCACTGCCGGCAGCTCGAAATCCGGCGCTGCATCGCCGACCTGCAAAGCCATCTTCGCAACCCTCCATCGCTGAGCATTCTACGATAAAACAAAGGGCGGCTCTCTCGAGCCGCCCACTGCGCGAATTTTCCCGTGGTTTACGCCGGTTTTACATTCTCGGCTTGCCAGCCCTTGGGCCCCTTGACCACATCAAACTGCACTTGCTGGCCTTCTTGCAGGCTGCGGAATCCGCTGGCCTGGATTGCCGAGAAGTGCACGAACACGTCCTCGCCATTCTGGCGGCTGATAAAACCGTACCCTTTGGCGTCGTTAAACCACTTTACTGTTCCTGTTTCCATGGTGTTGCTTGGTTCCTTTTTCTGTTAGATTGTGCGCTGATTCACTCGCTGGACTTCTGCAGGCAGGTCACGCTGGGTAGCGGGAAGTACTGGAAACTGCATAGTGCCGTACAAGCTCAAACGCAGCCACATTTTAGCCTACAGGCCTTCGAAAATGCTATCGTTATTTCAGTAGAAAGTTAGTAAGTGTCTAACCTGCAACATCTTACGGTCGGCTACCGATTCCGCCATGCGCACATTTTACAAAAGCTGCGAAACTTTAGTCCGCCTCCGAGAGTCCATACACAAATGACAGTTCGACGCCTTGCCTTCCTTCTTCTTCTCTCCTCTTTCTCTTTCGCCGACCTCACCACCGACGTTCGCACCGCCTTGTCACAGGGCAACTTTACCGCCGCCACAACCGAACTGGAGAACTACCGCACCGCCCATGGCGTCGACCCGGATTATCTCGAAGCCTTGTCCTGGATGGCCCGGGCCTCCCTCTCCGCCAACCAGTTCGATCAGGCCGCGACCTACGCCAGGCAAACCGAAACCCTCGCCCGCGAGCAGCTTCAGCACCGTGCCATGGACGCCGAGCCCCACCTGCCTCTCGCTCTCGGCGCCGCTCTGGAGGTCCAGGCCCACGTCCTCGATGCCCGCGGCCAGCAGGCTCAGGCGGTCGCGTTGCTCCGCCGCAACCTGGTTCTCTATGGCAATACTTCCCTGC
>Ga0070733_10003587_pt1 | contig 10575 bp, 9 predicted proteins | sample Coa_R1_9_FD_66450 | JGI IMG/M metagenome (GOLD analysis project Ga0070733, IMG submission 66450) | Surface soil microbial communities from Centralia Pennsylvania, which are recovering from an underground coalmine fire - Coalmine... | ecosystem: Environmental > Terrestrial > Soil > Unclassified ... | reverse complement strand
TGATAAGCGCGACCGCGGCGTTGAACGGACCGAGATCGAGGAACGCGGCTTTATACGTAATGAACGTTCCCAGCAGGAGGGCGCCCCAGACAGCGAAATAGGTGGCGAGCGGCGAGGATTTCGAGTGTGCAGACATAAGAATCTCAGGGATGCCGGTCGATCAAGTAAAGCAACGGGAACAGGTAAATCCACACAATGTCGACGAAGTGCCAGTAGAGCCCACCGATTTCGAGTGGAGTGTGATATTCGGGCGTGAAGCGCCCCTTCCATGCCATCCATAAGAGCCAGGTAAAAATACCGAGTCCAATGATCATGTGCAGGGCGTGCAGACCGGTCATGACGAAGTACAGAGCAAAGAAAATCTGGGCATGCTTCGGATTGGCGTATTGATCGGGGTGTCCGGGAATCTTTTGGTGATCGAAGCTGAACGACGCGCCAGGAATGTGATTCTCTTTGAATTTGTCGATGTACTCGACGCTCTTGATGCCCAGGAAGGCGCACCCGAAGAGCATAGTGAGCACGAGCATCAGGATCAGCAGACCGCGCCGCGCAGTTTGGGCTGCCCAGATGGCGAGCACGACGGTCAAGCTGCTGCAGATCAGGACGGCGGTGTTGAGGCCACCGAGTTTAGCGTCGATGGACGAACTGGCGGCGGCAAAGTCTCCGTAGTACCAGCCGCGATAGATCAGGTAGGCGCAGAACAGCCCGCCGAAGAACATGACTTCGGTAGCGAGAAATATCCACATGCCGAGGTTCGAGGCGTCGTGCTGCTGATCTTCGGTGGCGAAGTGGTGCAGGAGCGCGGGGTTGTGTTCGCCGTGCGCACTGCCTTGAACGTTGCCCTGAACGGCGGCTGTTGTAGAGCTATCGGGCAACGGGCACCTCCTCTTTGTGAGGTGCGTCCAGCTCCTCGTAGTTGTAGGCTTCCCAGGTCACGACAGGCTCTACTTCAAAATTGAAAGTCGTGGGCGGAGAAGGGGTCTGCCACTCCAGGCCCGCGGCGTTCCACGGGTTGTCGGGAGCAGGCTTACCGTAGCGCATCGACCACAGGAAATAAATCATCGGCATAAGATAGCCGACGCCGAGCACGGTCGCCCCCGCGGTCGAGAGTACGTTCAGCACCTGGAACTCTGGCGGATATTGATAGTACCGGCGCGGCATGCCGACGTAGCCGAGAATAAACTGCGGGAAAAACGTCAGGTTGAATCCGATGAAGACGATAAGGGCCGCAAGGCGTGCCCAGCCCTCAGGATAGAGACGGCCCGAAATTTTTGGCCACCAGAAATGCATGCCTCCCAGATATCCCATGAGGGCACCACCTACCATGATGTAGTGAAAGTGCGCGACCACGAAATATGTGTCAGTAACGTGGACGTCGATGCCGAGGCACGCCAGGAACAGCCCGGTCAGTCCGCCGATGGTGAACAAGCCAAGAAATCCGAAGGCGTAGAGCATGGGCGCGTCGTAGCGGATTGATCCCTTGTAGAGAGTGGCGGTCCAATTGAAAACTTTGACGGCCGACGGCACCGCAACCGCGTAGCTCAGCAATGAAAATACCAGCGCCGCGTAGACCGAAATGCCGGCCACGAACATGTGGTGCGCCCAGACCAGAAATCCGAAGACGGCGATGGCGATCGACGACAGCGCGACGAACTGGTAACCAAAGATGCGCTTGCGCGAGAAGCAGGCAAAGATCTCGCTCATGATTCCCATCGACGGCAGAATCATGATGTAAACGGCGGGATGGGAATAGAACCAGAACAAATGCTGAAAGAGCAGCGGATCGCCGCCCAGTTTCGGATCGAAGATGCCGAGATGCAGCGTGCGTTCGACGGCGACGAGCACGATGGTGATGGCGATGACCGGCGTTCCGAGAATCTGGATGATGCTGGTGGCATAGTGCGCCCAAATGAACAGCGGCAGGCGAGACCACGTCATGCCCGGAGCACGCATGCGGTGGATGGTGACTACGAAATTCAGGCCGGTGAGGATTGAGGAAAATCCGGCGACGAAGATGGCGAGTCCTGCCTCGACGATTTTTGTATTGGTAAAGGCCGTGCTGAAAGGCGTGTAGAAGGTCCATCCGGTGTCGACGCCGCCGGTCAGCATGCAGTGCAGCATCATGATGCCGCCGATGATGTAGAGATACCAGCTGAGCAGGTTGATGCGCGGGAAGGCCAGGTCCTTGGCGCCGATCATCATGGGCACCAGGAAGTTGCCGAGCACGGCGGGAATTGACGGGATGAGGAAAAAGAAGACCATCACCATGCCGTGCATGGTGAACAGCTTGTTGTAGGTATCGGCCTGGACCAGATCGCCGGCGGGAGTGAGCAGTTCGAGGCGGATCATCAACGCGAAGAAACCGCCTATGAAGAAGAAGAACGTGATCGACATCAGGTAGAGCAGAGCAATGCGTTTGTGGTCGGTGGTGAACAGCCACGAACCGACACCGTAGTGCTTATTCAGATAATTCTCGCGCTCTCCCTGCGGATCACTGGGCATAGCCATTACTGGTTCACCTGACTTCCTGTGGACGGCGCTTGGACCGAAGCTTGGGCCGGAACTCTCTCCGGCACGGCCACAGCGGCAGTGGCTTTGACTCCACCTGCGGCTGGCTGTGACAACGACTTCACGTACGCTACCAGCGCGTTCAATTGCTCTTCACTCACCAATCCCTGGAACGTGGGCATGATCGGTTGGAATCCCTTCACCCGCTTCGCTCCGGGATCGAGGATACACTCGCGAATATAGTTTTCGTCGGCAGTGACGGTGCGTCCGTCTTCCAGCGACACGGGCCTACCGAAAACTCCCTGCAGGTTGGGACCGCGACCCTGTGCATCGCTGCGATGGCAGGTGACGCAGCCGAGTTCGGCGAAAATCTTCTCTCCGGTCGCCGACAGCGGACCGGTGGTGCCGCCGCTCATCCAGGCTTCGAATTGCGAGGGCTCCATGACTACGATGGAACCGATCATGCCGGAATGCTGCGTGCCGCAGTACTCGGCGCAGAAAAGATGATAGGTGCCGGGCTTGGTCGCGCGGAACCAGGCCACGGTGTAACGGCCGGGGAGCACGTCCTGCTTCATGCGGAACGCCGGAACGTAGAAGCTGTGAATCGCGTCCTGCGAAGTCATGATCAGTTTGACATCGCGACCGACGGGGACGTGAAGCTCGTTGATTTCGCGCTGACCCTCGGCGTGTTCCAGTTTCCACATCCATTGTTTCGCGACCACATAAACTTCGGTCGAGTCGCGGGGTGGGGTGCGGCCATGGAAGTAGACGACCGCGCCCCAGGCGAAGATCACCATGAATACGAAGAGCGGAATAATCGACCAGGTCAACTCGAGCGGCGTGGAACCTTCAATCTGCTCGGCCTGAACTCCTTCCTGGCGGCGGTAGCGCGCGGCGAAGTAGATGAGGGCGGTAAAGATCAGTAGCGTCATCAACCCGGATACAATCACCAGGAAGATGTAGAGTGCATCGACGTTGCCCGCCGTGGTCGACGCTCGGTCCGGCCATAATGGAAAATTATCGAACATAAAATTCCGTATAAATGTAGAAGTCAAAAGTCAGGATGAAGAAGTGAAGCCGATCGTCCTCTTCCGTGTTTTACTTCTGCAATTCTGACTTCTTACCTCTGACTTCGTATTACACGCGACTCCAGTTCTTTCGCGGAGGAGCGGCTTTCTCCAGCCGGAACAAAATCAGGAGCAGGCCGCCGAGAATCAAAATAGTGAGCCCGGCTCCCAACTTCAAAATGTTGTTTACGATCGCGCCGTATTTCCCGGTTGCGGGATCGTAGTGATAGCAGTAGAGCAAGACCTGATCGACCGCATTGCCGATCTTGCCCTGCGACGCTTCGACTAATCCCATGCGCAGGTCTTTCGGCGGGAAATCCACGCCGTAGAAATAGCGCGAGATGCGGCCCTGCGGCGTGAGCACCATAATCGCAGTGGCGTGCGCATACTGGCTTGACTTGGGATCGTACTGATACTGAAATCCAACGACCCTGGTGAGCGCGTTGATTGATTCCGGTGGTCCGGTCAGGAAATGCCAGCCGGAAGCGGCGCCTGAGCGGCCGTAGCGCTTGAGATAGTCCTGCTTCTTGGCAGCAGCGATTGCCGGAGTTTCCTGCGGATTGAAGCTCACCGTGATCACATCGAACTCGTTGCCCACGTCGAACTTCACCATCTTCATTGCGCCGGTGAGGCCGGCCAGTGCTTCGCCGCAGAGCATGGTGCAGTTGTAGTAGACCAGGTTCAGGATCAGAGGCTTTTTGCCGAAGTAATCGCCCAGTCTCACTGCACGGCCTGTGTCGTCGACGAAAGTGAGATCGGCGGGGACTTGGCCGTCGAGATGTTGCTCGATGCCGACATTCTGCAAATTCGGGGGACGCACGTTTGACGGCGGGGACATGATGCCCTTGGTCATGGCCTGTCCCCAAGCGGTGGCGGCAAGCAAGATGAGTGAGAGCGGAATGCCGCAGTACCGCAGGCGCCCGGCCACCGTCGAGCATCGCTCGACCGGATGGACGGGGGCGGCTGTCCCCACGTGGGCATTCGAATTGTGATTCTGACGGCTCACTTCGTTCCCTTCTTCTTTTCCGGCTGCGGCTTCGACGGTGCGGCGGCCACGATTTCGAGGGCGGACTGCGCCCGCACGGGAAGCCCGCGCTGTGCGATCAAGTCCATCGCACGATCGATCGGGATGCGGATGGTTCCGGTGTTCTTGTCGATGTAGTCATACGTGCTCAGCGTTTGTTCTTCCTTGAGCCGAATGTCGTTGAGTTGGCCGCGCTCATCGTCTTCCAGTCTGGGGTCTGGGAACGCGGTCTTGGGATAGTTGGTCGGAATGTGTCGCGTGTCGGCTGGAGCGTTGGTGACGAGCGGACTGACCGGAGCCTGCTGCGCTGCGGAGCGCTTGTCGAGATACGAATACAAACCATCCACTACGAAATAGACGATCACCCCAGCAACCAGCAGACCTCCGAGGAAATAGAGGACGCCGGCGATGCCGATGTCGCTGCGCTCGTAGCCGTCGTTGCCGGCCGGATTCGCGGGATGTGGGTCGTTGCTCATCGTTACTTCTCGGTTCTCGGTTGCCGGTCTTTGGTCTTTGGTCTTTGGTCTTTGGTTCTGGCTCTTGGTCGTTGCTCTTGACTCGCTATTGGTTTATGCACCTCCGTGGTGATGGGCCGGTTCCATCACTTCCGATGCCGACGGATCATAGGCCGGCAGCAGGGGCAACGATGCCAGATTGTGGAAGAAGTAAGCGAGCCAGAAGCCGCCAATGGCGACGGGAACGACTACATCGGCCAAGGTAAGTTTGAAAGTCGCCGAAAAATTCGGCTCGATGATCCAGAACATATCCACAAAGCGCATCACCAAGAGCCACACCGCCAGCCAGACCAGCTTGCGAATATCGCGCTTGAACGAACGCGACAGGAGAATCGCGAAGGGAACGGCGAAGTGAAAAATAACGACGACCAGGCCGACGTAGCCCCAGCCGCCGTTCAAGCGCCGCAAGTAATAGGTGATTTCGGTGGGCAGGTTGCCGGCCCAGATGATGAGCCACTGCGAGAAGTTGAAGTAGGCCCAGACCATGGTGAAGGCCAGCATCCACTTGCCGTGGTCGTGAACGAAGTCGGGCTTCAACATCTCTGACATGGGCTTGTAGTTGTAGAGGATGCGCTCGACGACGACCGCGAAACACATGGCTGACAGGACCTGGCCGATGAGAATGACGAGGCCGAAGATGGTGGAGATCCAGCTGGGGTCGAGTGACATGACCCAATCGATGGCGGCGAAGGAGACGGTGAATCCGTAGAGGATGAGACCGGGTCCGGCGACCGTCTTGAAGCGGTCGGTGTTGTCGCGGGCTCCGGGCTTGTCGCCCTCCTGGGAATATTTTGAGAGCAGGTAGGAGAGCAGATTCCAGATGGCGAAGTAGAACACTGCGCGATAAATGAAACCGTTGGTGGTGAGGTAAGTTTTGGTGATGTCTTCGAGATGCTCGCGCAGGTGCTTGTCTTTGACCTGATCCAGTGGTTGCGCCCAGATGTAGAGGTTGTGCATTCCGAGGATGATCGGAATGAAGAGCGCCGCCAAAAGAGGCAGGGTGCGCATGGCCGCGCCTTGAATACGGCGAATGACTACGCCCCAGCCGCCGCCCGTAAGGTGGCGGATCATGATGATGGCCATGGAACCCAGCGCCAGGCCCAGCCACAGCATGAAACCCAGCAGATAGGCGCGGAAGAACTCGGCTCGCCCGTCGGCAAACGCGAAGAAGATGACGGCGGCGATCACACTGAAGACAACGCCGACCACGAGCGACCGCTGGGAAATTTTCTTCACCACCGGCGGCGGCGTCAGATCGAGTTGGGTTACGGGCGCCGCGCTCATTTCTCTTCCTCTTTCGGCAGATCGGCTTTCGAATTCGATTCCGATCGAACTACCGGCAAGGTCGCGCCCGATCCCGGTTCACGGAACGTCGGCGGCTCCGAGGGAATCGTCTGCCCGGCGGGGACATCCGCCATGGTCGCGTTCTGACTCAGTTGCAGAGCGCGAACGTAGGCGACGATGTTCCAGCGATCCTGCGGCGGAATCTGCGAAGCGTAGTCGGGCATGATGCCGAAGCCCTCGGTGATCACGTCGAAGAAATATCCCACCGGCGCTTTCTGCAGCCGCACGATGTGAAACGAGGGGGGCTTGCGGGCAAAGCCGCGCGACGGAACGAAGCCGTTGCCGTCTCCCACGCGGGAGTGGCAGGGTGCACAGAAAATGTTGAAGCGCTCGCGGCCGCGCACGAGGACTTGCTTGGTCACGGGGAAAGGCATTACGTCGCCGGGATTGTTGCCGATTTTGCCGGTGTAGAAATAGGTGTCTTCGTGTAATTGGCCGCGCGCGACCGTGCCCTCGACGGGCGGGCGCTCTGAGCGCTGATCTTGGAAAAAATCGCTGTGGGAGAGCGGATTCTGGCGCGGCTGCACGTGCATGTCGATGCGGCAGGCGGAGGAGAGCGCGATTGCGATCACAAGAATCGCGATGGTGGAGGCCCGTTGACCCAGGCTGCACCGATTCCCACCCTTGCGCCAAGAACGCGCGAGAGTGGGGCACCCACATTCATCTGCCAACAGCAGGCTGTCGAGCTTCGCTCGACCAGACAGCCGGAGGCGGCTGTCCCCACATAAAAATTGGCGGAGGCGCGGCATGCTAGCTGGGCACCTCCGAGACTGAGCGCGGGGTGAGGCCTTCGAGGAACTGGCGCGTGCCCGCGGGATCGTACTTCTTGTCTGACGAGAACACGATTAAAAAGAAACGATCTTTCGAGGCAGAAGAAAAGCGCGGCACATTGAACACCGGGTGGTACGGCATGGGCAGGCCGTTCAGAGCGAGCATGCCGAACACCGCCGAGATTCCGGCGAACAAGATCGTCATTTCGAACGTAATGATGATGAAGGCGGGCCAGGAGTGGTAGGGCTTGCCGCCGATGTTCAGCGGATAGTCGACGGCCGACATCCAGTACTGCATCAGGTAACCGCTCAGGCCGCCGATAATGCCGCCGATTAATACGACCAGCGGAACTTCGTCGTGGTGAAATCCAATTTCTTCCGCCAGGCCTTCGATGGGAAACGGACTATAGGCGTCGATCTTTTTGTAGCCGGCCTCATAGGTATGCTTGGCCGCGTCGATCAACGCCTGGGCGGAATCGAATTCCGCCATGATGCCGTAAATGGGATCTCGCTTCATATCAGGAACCTCGACACCAGCATTGAGGGTCCGCGGGCCTCAGCAACTAAAGCCGCATAATGAGCGACTCGTTGCGGCACGACTAAAGTCGTGCCCTTCCCGATTCTGCCGGCCCACATTTCGCGCGTCATTCCTTTACCTCCGATTCGGGCAGGAGTGTGCGCATTTCGAAGATCGAGATCGCGGGCAGAATGCGCAGGAACAGGAACATGAGCATGAGGAACATGCCGATGGTGCCGATGTAGGTCATCCAATCCCAACGGGTGGGGTAGTACATGCCCCAAGAGGAAGTCAGGAAATCGCGCTGCAGGCTGACCACTACGATGATGAAACGCTCCAGCCACATCCCGACCAGAATCACGCCGGAGATGAAGAAGAGAGCGAGCGGACTGGTGCGCAGCTTGCGGATCCACAGGACCTGCGGAATAAAGATGTTGCAGATCAGGAGCATCCAGTAGGGAACGGCATAAGGACCGTGCAAGCGGTTCCACAGGGTGAAGGCGTCGTAGCGATCTCCGCCATACCAACCCATGAAGGCTTCAATGCCGTAACCGTAGGCGACGATCAATCCCGTAGCGAGCATGACCTTGGCCGAGTTCTGCAAGTGACGCTCGGTGATGAAATCTTCCAGGCCGTAGATTTTGCGGATGGGGATGGCCAGCATCAGCACCATCGCGAAGCCGGAATAAATCGCGCCTGCGACAAAGTAAGGCGGGAAGATGGTGGTGTGCCATCCCGGAACGATGCCAACCGCGAAGTCAAAGCTAACGACTGTGTGAACGGAGAGCACCAGGGGCGTGGCCAGGCCGGCGAGCAAGAGATACATGGTCTCGTAACGGTGCCAGTGGCGCGCGGATCCGCGCCAGCCCATGCAAAGCATGCCGTAGACGATCTTCAGCGCCTTGTTGTCGGTGCGGTCGCGCAGCGTGGCCAGATCGGGAATCAGTCCGACGAACCAGAACATTGCTGAAATCGTGGCGTAGGTGGAAACGGCAAACACGTCCCACATGAGCGGGCTGCGGAATTGCGGCCACACGCCCATAGTGTTGGGAATGGGAAAGAGCCAGTACGCGAGCCACGGGCGGCCGACGTGAATCGCAGGAAAGATTCCGGCTGAGGCCACCGCGAACAGTGTCATGGCCTCAGCGAAGCGGTTGATCGAGTTGCGCCACGACTGGCGCAGCAGAAGAAGAATGGCCGATATAAGCGTGCCTGCGTGGCCGATGCCGATCCACCACACGAAGTTGACGATGGCGAAACCCCAGCCGATGGGTATGGTCACGCCCCAAATACCCGTGCCTTTCAGGAACAGGTAGCCGATGGCGAACAGCATCATCATCGTCAGCATGAAGAAGACGGCGAAGCCCACGAACCATCCGTTGGTGGCGGGACGCGTCAGCACGATGGCGCTGATTTTTTCCGTCACCGTGCCGAAAGTGTGGCCGGGCTCGATGACCGGAGCGCGGTCAAGATCGGTCGACGATTTGTATTGCTCGGGCATTCGGTTTGCTTGGTCTCGGGGCTAAAGCCCCGCCTTCATTTCCGCGCTTTCGCCCGGCTAAAGCCGGGCCCTTCCACAAAAACCGTTTCGGCGGCGCGGCTTAAGCCGCGCTCTTTCAAAGCCCTATCCTTCGAGTTCTGGATTCGGGTTGCGAACTTCAGCCAGGTACGTCGTCCGAGGACGGGTGTTTAATTCGCCGAGCAGGCTGTAATTGCGCGCCTGCGCTTTCAACTTTGAAACTTTGCTGTTTGGATCATTGATGTTGCCGAACACAATTGCGCCTGCGGGACAGGACTGCTGGCAGGCGGTCTGCAATTCGTTTTCGTGAGAGCTGTCGTTGATCTTGCGATCTTCACGCTCGGCGTCGATCCGGCGTTCGTTGATGCGCTGGACGCAGTACGTACACTTTTCCATGACGCCGCGGCTGCGCACGCTGACGTCAGGGTTGCGCATCATCTTGTACTGAGGCGTCTCCCAGTCCTGAAACAGCAGGAAGTTAAACCGCCGCACTTTGTATGGGCAGTTATTCGAGCAGTAGCGTGTGCCCACGCAGCGGTTGTAGACCATGTCGTTCAGGCCTTCGGTGGTGTGGTTGGTCGCACCGACCGGGCAAACGACTTCGCAGGGCGCGTTCTCGCACTGCATGCAAGGCACGGGCTGGAAGAACGCTTTAGGATTATCGCGGTCGCCCTGGTAGTAGGCGTCGACGCGAATCCAGTGCATGTGCCGGCCAATCACGACCTGTTCTTTGCCGACGACGGCAATGTTGTTCTCCGACTGGCAGGCGAGCATGCAGTTGTTGCAGCCCACGCAGGAGTTCAGATCGATGGTCATGCCCCAGGCGTAGTCTTCCTTGTCGTAGGGATAGGGCGTGTAGAGCGTGAGTTCTTTCGGCGTCTCTTCTTCTTTGGCGAAGTTCGGCTCCTTGCGATATTCCTCCAGCGTAGTTTCGCGGACCAGCGGCCGATGCCCACCATCCGGCGTGTCCATTGACTGATAGCCCTGCGTGGAAGCGAGTTTGTAAGTCTCGCCGGTCTTGCGAATCGTTACTCCATTGGCGATCCAAGGTGCAGCGCTCGTGCGCAGCGCGTAAGCGTCGAAGCCCTGCGCGGTTCCGACGCGCCCCGCGCGCTTGCGGCCGTAGCCGAGGAAGATGGTGACGGAATTGTCGGGATGGCCGGCTTGAATCCAGACAGGACCGGTGATTTTCTTTTTTTGATCAGCCCCGCCGTTCAATTCCAGCTCGACGACGTCTTCGGTCTTGATGCCCAGCCGCTCGGCCATCTTGGGGCCGATGAGGATGGCGTTGTCCCAGGTGAGCTTGGTCAT
>Ga0070733_10003586_pt1 | contig 10576 bp, 5 predicted proteins | sample Coa_R1_9_FD_66450 | JGI IMG/M metagenome (GOLD analysis project Ga0070733, IMG submission 66450) | Surface soil microbial communities from Centralia Pennsylvania, which are recovering from an underground coalmine fire - Coalmine... | ecosystem: Environmental > Terrestrial > Soil > Unclassified ... | reverse complement strand
TGGCACATCGTGCCTTGTTCCTAACAAGGCATACAGACGGGCTCAATCGGTTGTGCCGAAGGCTACGGTCCCCAGTTCACCGTCTCCCGGCGCCTCGTCGCCCAGTTACGATTTGGCCTACCTGGAGTTCGACGATATGGGCGAGTTCTGGACCATCGGAGATCTCCAGCATTTTGAATCCAATCCCTCGGCCGCTCAGCTCTCTCAGGTCTTGCAGTTAATCCAGAAACGTAAAGAAACGGGCGATGTCGTGGTCATTACCTTTATCCACGGCTGGCATAACAACGCCTCTCCATACGACGAACGGCAGACTGACAAGGTTCTGTCAGGATTCAAGAAGATTCTGGCGGAACTTTCAGCGAAAGATACGGCACGTTCATACATTGGAGTATTTGTTGGCTGGCGTGGCGAAGTACTGAAGAAGGACCCATTCATTACCTATTGGAATCGCCGCGATGCCGCGGTTCGGGTGGGTGGTCCATCACTGTCAGAGGCAATCTTCAGGCTCATGTTCCTGACCAAGGGAAGCGGCGAACTGCTCTCCAGTAGCAATTGCCAATTTTCCGAACCTGAAGTCAGCAAGTCCAGATTCATCATTGTCGGCCACTCCTTCGGCGGACGGGTGCTGGAGCGAGCCGTGGCCCAACCTTTCATGACCATGCTCCTCGAACGCTACTACCAGGTGCGTAACTGCCAGATCAGCGCAGGAATGCACGACGCGCACGCTGCGGTTACTTTTCGTTCACCTGCAGACTTGATCGTTTTCCTGAATCCGGCAAATGATGCGTTCGAAAGCAAAGCCATCATTGAAGGGCTGAAGCGAATGAATCTCAGGGTTGATCGCCAAAGATACGGCCAGTCGAACGAAGAGAAGACCAGAACGATGGCGCTCCAGTCAATCGATTTGGATTCGAGCGGGCCCCTGCTCCTTTCGGTGACCTCTCAAGGGGATTGGGCCACGGGACTGGTCATGCCGATCGCGCAGTCACTCTCCGTTCCCGGGAAAAGCTTTCGCCCCTCCTACGATGAGAATGGCAAGGAATTAGGCCAACTCGTGAGCCCGACGCAATCGTATTACTTCAGCCACAGTGACGGGAATGTACCGGGGTTCATCACTCACGACATCACGGGGCCAGCGAAAGGAGCGGCGGCGCATTGTCCCGGGAACGCGTGGCCCAATTTCGAGGGGAAAGACGGTTGCTATACCGTGCACGCCGCGAAGAATTGGAATACGACACCCTTCTGGATCATTAAGGTTCCTAAGTCAGTGGAAGAGGATCACAACGACATTTTTAATCCGGGTCTCGACAATTTGTTGGGGGCAATCGTTCAGAAATATGCCTTGAACGCCACGGAGACTCATCTGTTGGCCGCCTCAGAGTGAGGACGACTGCTCGTGGCGTATGAGCCGTAGCCATGTGGAAATAGATTCTCCCGGCCATCCTTCCAAGTGAGGTGACGTGTATGACATTCCGTCGGGCAAGCTTCGCTGTTCTGTTGACCCTGGTTCTGACTCTGAATGCCGCCGCACAGAATTCAACCCCACCAGGTGGCTATGACGCCGACACTTACTACGCCGGCGGTGCCAACCTTACGCCGCAGGAACAGCAGGGACGGAACACCTGGTACTTCTGGACTGCCGGCGACCAACAACTGTGGCGCCAGATTGCGATTATCACCAACGGAGTAACCGACCTGTTGCAATATGTCGACTCGCGCCGCAATGGCAGCCGTTTTCGCGACCTGGGAGTGATCACCGAACCGGGCTGCCAGGCGGCCAAAGGACCTGACGAATACGGATTGTGGTTCGACGATTGCCCCAGCGAGAACGTAACCGACATCCCCGGCGTAGCCACTGGGGTCATGGGACTGCGCAAGTTTCCCAACCCCAAGTTCGATAAGTCGAAGTGGTCGGTGGAGAAGTATCTGCAAAACCCGAAGGATGTCGAACCGCCTTACCTCATCGGGATGGCGTGCGGGTATTGCCATAACGCATTCAATCCACTCAATCCTCCTGCCGATCCGGAGCATCCCCACTGGCCGAACATCGTCTCGGCGCTGGGCAACCAGTACCTTGAGGAAGGCATGTTGTTCGCGTTAAACCTGAAGCCGAACGACTTTCGCTGGCACCTGGCCCATCGCCAGCCGGCTGGAACGTCAGATACCTCGCGGGTTGCGACGGATCACATCTTCAATCCGAACGCGATCAATTCCATATTTGATCTGGCCGACCGTCCTTTTCACGCCGAAACCATGGCCGATGGTTCGATTCAGCAGGTTCACCACATATTGAAAGACGGGGCGGACTCCATCGGGATCGCGGGAGCCTCGCTGCGGGTCTACGTCAACATCGGAATGTGCTCGGACTATTGGCTCACGCTGCACGATGCGGTTGAGGGAATCGGACCGCAGAAGCCTTTCGTGATCACTAAAGCTCGCGCCGATTGCGCCGATTTTCGCGCTACGGAAGCTCGAATGGCGGACGCAGAGGCCTTTCTGAAGACGATCGGCCCCATGTACCTGAAAGATGCGCCCGGCGGCAGCAGCTATCTCACCGCGGATCAAGCGATTCTGAAGCGTGGCAAGCTGGTCTTCGCGGAGCAGTGTGCGCATTGCCACTCCAGCAAGAGACCACCGAAAGAAATCGAAGGAAATTCATCGGCCGTTTTGGATTGGTATCGACAATCCGTTCTGGCCGATGATTTTCTCGCTCACAACTTCCTCTCTGACGACGACAGACACCCCGTAACCGAGATTGGAACCAATATTTCGCGAACCGCCGGTTCGAACGCCATGGCAGGGCATATCTGGGATAACTTCTCATCGCAAACTTACAAAGACCTTCCCGCGGTTGGAACGATTCACGGACTCTACAATCCGGTGAAACCCTCGAAGCCGATCAATTTCGAACTCCAGGGTGGAGGACGCGGTTACTATCGAACGCCCACCTTGATCAGCGTGTGGGCGACCGCTCCTTATTTCCACAACAACTCGCTTGGGATCTACACCAAGGACCCCACGGTCGGCGGCCGCATGGTGGCGTTTGACGACGGAATGAAAAAGCTACTGTGGCCGGAAACGAGGCTTGGAGTCCAGTCCATCCTGGTGACGAGTACGCCCAGCAAATATACGGCGCGCGACGGCAGCCAACTCGACGTTCCGGCAGGTATACCAATCAAGTTGCCCGCCAGTGTTGACCCCAATGACCTGGTCCGGCTGGGGAAGGGCGGCAACTGGTTGACTCGGTTCCTGGAGTCGATCTTCGGCGGAAAGATCGTGTGGGAGGGTCTGCTCGACAAGAATCTGGCCCCGGATTTCATTGAAGATCACGGCCACACGTTCGGCTCTGATTTGTCAGATGACGACAAGAGGGCACTGATCGAGTTCTTGAAGACGTTTTAGAACTCGGGCTGGACCAGCATTTGTGTCAAAAGATTTAGGCAAGTGGCGGCCGGAGGATTATAAGCAGGAGGGTCGCAAATGGTTACGCGGTTGCTGCGACACGACGTATCTCACTTCTTGTGGGTTGTTACCCTCTCGGCCTTAACTCTTGTTTGTTCCCCGGCGAGAGGGCAGGACGTGGAACGGAACGCTGACGCCGATTTCAAGGAATTCCTGACCAGCACATTTTCGGTGGAAACCATTGTGCTTCCAGCCACCACCGCGGCCGGTTCTAACTTTATAACCAAGCCCGCTGGATTCGGCAGTGGCGCCGAGGGCTACGGATACCACTTCGGAGTGGCCCTGGCCGATAACGTCGACGGAAAGTTCATGAGACAGTTTGCCTTTGCGCTCGCATCGGGCCACCCCGATCACTACAACCCCAAAGACAAAGGAACCATGCTCTCCCGATTCCTGAACGCCGCGGGACACTCCATCTTCGTCGACCCTCAAAACTCGAACAGGTCGTTTAATTGGTCGGGGCTGCCTGCCTCGCTCGCATCAGCGGCTCTGTCGAATGCCTACCAACCCAGCCAGCAACGGACATGGTCGGCGACCCTGCAAAGGTTCGCAACCAATAGCGGCGGCTACCTGTTCACGGATGTTATCAGCGAGTTTCGCACCCTGCCATGTAAAGTCGTTTTCCTGCGTAATATCCTGAAGCGCAACTGCGCAGTTGGTCCGCCTACGACCTGACCTAGAACTTAACGCGTCGACGCCTTTGGTTATTGCTCGACCACGATGTGGTCCCGGACTTCCGGGCTCTTGATCGCAACCTCATTTACCGTGATGCTGATTCCTTGCGCAATCTCATTCGCCTTTTGTTTTTCTGCCTGTGTCCGCACCGTACCGGTGAGGAAAACTATCCGGTCAACGACGCGAACGTGAATCAGGCTGTTTTTTGTAACCCCGTCCTGGTTGATTTGCTTCTGGATGGCGGTCTGCAACAGTTGGTCGTCGGGGGCTGCGGCTTCGGGGTGAAGATAGACGTCCACGTCGAGTCCGATTGTGTTCTTTTTATGGCACCCCACCAGCAGCATCAGAGCAGCCAACACTGCTACGCGGATCGTGAGGTTCGCGCCCCTGGGGATCAGCGTTTGGGACCGCCAGGACCTGGTCGGCTGTTCTTTCATTGAGATCCTTTCTATGGTGCGACAGAACGCGCTGGTGTGGACACGCTCGGGAACTGGAGCCACGCAACCATCAAGTGCCGGAGCGACGACGAGTTCCTTATTCATTGCTTTATTCATTGCTTTCCCGAGCCTCCAAATCCCGCCGCCGAGATGAGTCCGCCGGCAAAAGATGCGAGACTTTGAATGCTCAGCGTCTCACCCTTCCCGCCCAGGTGAACACGGATCCCTCCCCCAATCTTCAGCGGTTGGATTGAGTAAAACGTTACCCCGCGCAGTTCGAGGAGACTGGGTTGCGTTGCCACTTGCCCTTTCGCGGTCTCGAAGTTAAGCGAGAGTGACTTGTAGGTTAAGGAGCGGGGTGGTACGCGAAGTTCCAGGTCGCGTGTAATCTGTTTGAGGATGTCGTTCAAGTTCTTCAGTTTTACGATCGTGACGAATTGTACTGCGCCGGACACCGGAGAATCGGTTCGGTCGCTCCGGAACCTCATCTTGGCGTTCAAGCGTCCCAGGTCTCCGGGTGGCGCGAGCCCGGCGGCCATTCCATTCAATACCGCAGAATTGACCGGATAAGCATCCGTGCCAAAGCTGACCTGTCCGTCGATTTCATCTTCGATGAGGGGTAGTTGACCATCCTCAACGGCGTATCCGATGGCGCCCAGTTGAAGGTGGGAAAAATTAAACGCGCCGCGACTATCTAGAATCGCCGACGGTCTCGCCCCAGGAGAAGCAGGGTCGCTTGGCCACCGAATGTCTGCCTGCACTCGGCCTTGTCCTTGGCCGAATAGCACTTGAAAAGCGGCGGGAGCATCGAGCTGAAAGCTGTCCTTGTGGCCAATTGCAAGGCGTAGCGGCCGGGAAGGTATGCGTAGCTGCTGAATTGAAAGCGGACCGAACCCAAGTTGCTTCGTGTCTATGATTGAAATGGAGCCTTGGTTGGCGTGGCTGGGCTGATAGTCGCTCCAGAAAGAATCATAGTATTTCGTATCCCACAACCAATCGGAAGTATCGGCGGTTCGAAGCCGCTCCGCGAGAATTGCCAGGAATGGAACATCGATCGCTATTTCTTTGGAAGGTTGTCCCGCGAGAGAGAGTTTGAGTTTGATCGGAACGTATCCGTCGGCAACCAAGTCTCCGCGGTGCAAGCGGAAATCCGTGGCAACGTCGATCGACGAACTGACCTCCGACAAGCCGGCGTGGTCGCTGCCGCGCCACCCGATTTGCTCGACGCGGGCGCGCAGTGCAAGACTCGCTTTGTCTGGCTCAATCGAGAGGAACGGCTGTGCGGAGGGATTCTGCATTTCCAACTGCCAGGTAATATCCCGAGGACTCTGCCCTGGAATCGTTCCGGAATCGCCGAAGGTCTGCACGGCTCTTGCAGCCTGACTACGGAAATCGGAAGCCGCGACGGAGAGTTTCACCGACAATGAGTTAGACGAAGTGGGGCTGTCTGATGGAAGAACCACATTGGCCCTGGATTTGAGAGCAAGGTCGGCTCGATATGCCTCTGCCTCCGGGGAAATACCGAGAAAGCTCAATCGATCGATGGCAACCGCAATATCCGTCGACCGGTTCGATGCAGTGGCATCCGCGGCTGGAGAAATTCTGAGTCGTAAGCCGCCCTGAACCACTGGCTCGGAGGGAAGCCAGATTTCAATCCGCCGAAAAGGAAGAGCCGACCCCTGGCGGGACGATTTCGAGAAATCCACCGCAGCCAACAACCCGGGAGGGATCTCCAGTTCACCGTCGAGCGCGGTGAGCTCGTTTCTGTCGAAGCGCCCGGCTACTCCGAACGTCTTGATTTCGGCCTCTGATGTCACTCCCTCAAGGCTGAGGCCGGCTTGCGACAGAAAAGGTTCAAGGCTTGAAAGGAACGGTCCCATCGGGAGCCTGTCAGCTAACGCAAGATGAAATGTTTCCGGAGTTCGTCGCAGATTCAGAGAAAGAAATCCCCGGTTATTTGTGAATGGAATCATTATCGAGGAACTCAGGCTCTCCTTATCAAGCAGTATTTCCGAGCGAAGGCTTAGGTTCCCTTTTCCGTCTGCCGTCTGAATCCCTGAAATTTCAGTGAGGGTCCCGAACGCTTCGAGACGCGAAGCTGGAAGCTCTAGCCGCGTCACGCGAGTCGTAACGTCCGACACTCGGATGCCGGTGCCGCTTCGGGTCAGAACCTGCAGTAGGGGAAATTCGGTGCTCGCCGGCCACTTGCCGTTCAGCTTGAAGACCACCTGTTTGGGAAAATTGGAAATGACGGAACTCAAACGCGTCGACTCGTTGGCGGCAGCGGACAGGATATTGGCGGGCAGACGTGGCAAGGAGCCATGCGTCTCCAGTGAAAACGCAGGGATCTCCCGAAGTCCCGGCCGGGTCATCGACATATCTTTCAAGGCGGCGACGCTCCATCCGCTGCTGTACTGCGCATTGAGGCTGGTCGCCTTTCCCTCCAGAACTACTCCGGCGAGGACGTCGAGATCATTGAGTTCCAGTCGAGCCGGTGGCAGATCAGGAGCGAGTTGCGAAACATGAAGGTGCGTGTCCGCTCGCGCATGCAATGGGGTTGCCAGGGAAAAAAGTTGAGCCTGGACTCCGAGACTCATCGACGCGGATTGGGGCGCTTGAGAAACGATGGACTGATGAACCGTCACCGATTGCTGAGGAACGTCCAACGCGCCTTTCCACACGTCAATCGCAAAGCGCAGGGGCTTGTCCGTCCACATCGCGGTGTTTTGGTAGTCAACCTTCGGATCGTCTGAGCGCGCGAGTTTCAGGGCTACATCGCCTTTAAAGTCGCGTGGAATGGGCTCGAGAGACATTCGACCACGAGCTTGCAGCGCTACTGCCGGTAGCTCGGCGTTCAGCCAGGGGCCTGGCTCTCCAGAATGACGTGAAGTCAAAACGAAGCTGCGCAAGCCTGCGAGGACAGAGACACTACGGTCAACGCGCCCCTTAACCTGGGCATACTCCACGTCGGCGCTGCCGATCGTCATGGTCTGTTCCGAAGTCTGCACCTTAGAGCCTTGCAGCGTAAGGGCGGCTTGCAGGCCGACTGGATCACTCAACGAGGGCGCCGCCAAATGGGCATCAAGAGACCGAGCATTGATGCGGGCGTCACGGGACCTGACACCCAGGGAGTCGAGCGAGAGGCTCGCAGAAATCCCGGGCGCGAAATTAACTTCTGCCGATCCGCCTCCGATCTGAAGTACGGACTTGTCCAGCGACTGAAGGTTTGTGATCCGGATTGCGGCGCCGTTTCCTACCGCGTCGAAAGCTAACCGAATCGGCTCAAATCGAGCTTGAGCATTGGCGGAATAATTCACCTCCAGCGGAGACGGAATTACATTCGCCAAAGCATTGATCTCGAACTGCGGAAGACTGGAGCCTTCCGCGATGCAGTCTGCGGGCTGGAACGGTAAACCGGAAATGGCGCGGTCGCGAACCGTCCCACAGAAAGTAAGCGGTCGCAGTGTTGACCATGCGGCGGGGAACCATTCAAGTTTTCGTAACGGCGACGACAGATCAGCCAGCATCGAACCGCTGAACGAAGTCAGGCCAAGATTCACCGATGCCCTTCCAGCCGGGCCCAATTTCAATGCGAACCCTGCACTTTCAACCTGCATGGACAAGCTGGCCAGATTGCTTCCGCCGGCTTGATCGTGCAAAACGACCCTCACGCTCCGCACATTCGTTCTCGCGATGCTTAAGTTGAAGACGGGTGACAGGCTAGCCGGAACCGTGCCAAAAACGACGAGAAGGGGGCACAAGGCAATCGGAGACAGCACGTCCAGCGCGCAGGGTTCCCACCTCGAATGCCACTCCGCCGCGAGCCGGTATGTAGTTCGCCACAGTACAGCGGCTAGCAGGATCGAGACGAGAATCGACAGAACCAGAAATTCCGTCACCGAGACACGCCCAAACAATAATGCGTAGCAGCCGAAGGAAACGAATACGGTGAGAGCGGTAATAGCCGAGCGCGGCCACCGCGGAGAGCGCGTGACCACCACCTTCAGCAGCGCCAGGAATAGCGCAACACCCGCGAGCACCCAAACGAGTAGGGTCCGGAATTGGGTGAACTTGTGGTTCAACTTGCTCAGGATCCCGGTCAGCTGACGGGAAAGGTTTACGCTCAGCTCCCGTAAGGCGGGAAGGCGTGCGAGATTCAAGTTGCCATTGGCCTGGCGGCTCACCAGCACGTCGACCCCGTTTACCGCAAGAAGGTCCACTGTGACCGACTGACTTCGAGGAACAAGGGCGACGCCGTCGACGAGAATGCTTTGAGTCGCAAGAGAGGATCCGGCGGATGGTTCGTCCAGGAGCACGCGGATACCGGTGGTTTCTGTTTTTCGAAGCGACAGGTCGGTGCGTACTCGATCAATCGTGATTGCGTCTCTTGTAGTGAATGTACCGAGACGAATTCCATCCACCGATACTCCACCGTCGCGGAACAATTCGACGAAGTCAACGTGGGTCGCAACTGGCTCCGAATTAAGCTTGAGATCGATTCCAGTAAGCTCCGCAACCCGGTCGCCCCGGCACCAGATCCGTGCTGAGTGGATATCGTAAGAAACGCCAAGGTCCTCACCGAGATGGTGAAGAACGGGCAGGTTCACAAACCAGAGGGCCAAACCGTTGTCCGCACAGACAACCGCGGGGATGGCCGCGATAGCCAGGATCGACGCGAGCAAGACCGCATAGAGTAAGCATCTTATGGGGTGGCCACTGATCCAGCCGCGAACTGCGCTCATGTCGATCATGCAATCGGGAGTGGTTCCCCGGTCGTCAGCTAGCCTTGTCTTTGTGCTTGGCGAGAAATCCCAGGAAAATTGCGAACAGAATCGTGAAGGTGTAGTCGGTGCAGACCGAAATCCAGAAGAGTTTGGGGACGCCGCCCTTCCAAACCAGGTACACCAAATCAGGCGTGGCAGAAGCTACCTTCCCACACATGCCGGCGATGACAAGGTTCCGGCTGTGATACAGGTCGCGGTAGACCATGTAATAGATCAATCCGAAGACCGCAATCAGGAACCACCAGCGAACGTAGTTCACTCCCGGCACAGGAGGCTCAAGTCCTTCGCGAATGTAAACATCGTTACCGAAAAATAGCAGGCCCACAAACGCAATCACGTTGTGCCAAACTGCCACCGCCCACACGATCTTCCAGAATCTCTCGCTTCCCATGATCCCTCCTGGAGTTCAACACCGATGTCTCAGCGATCGCGCCTCTCTTCCCAGCCCGTGCTTGCGATTGCGATAACCTTAATGCTCGCCCCACATGTCATGGTGTTCGGCCTGGCGGCGATACAGATCGGGAGCGTAAAACTTTTCGTAGTACTCGACTTCCAGGTGCGAGAACTGTACCCACACGCCGGGAACGTGAAAGGCGTTTACGTGTGCCGGAAAACGATGATACGTATCGACGATGTAGTTGCAAATGTCCTTGGCATACTGGATCGCCTCGGGAGTTGGCCGGCCTGCGTTTTTCAGAAACTCGTCCGCATAGGCGCTCTTGCGGTAAGCACGCGCGAAAACCGATTCGTCTCCGTAAGCGCCTTTGGGGCCATATTTTTCTTCAAGAACTTGGTCCACCGCATCGTTCATGGATTTCACGTAAGGCGGGCAAAGCCCCTCGATAATTCCGTCCAGTCCCACAGGATTCGGCATGGGAGCAGGCAGTGGAGGCCAGTTACGCCACTGCGCGGGTTGCTGCATGCGAAAACCAAGACCAAAGGTTCCTTTCTCCAGATCGCGCTCGAAAACGTAGGGCGCACCCACGGATGCATGGATCCATCCGCCCAGCCCCATACTCTGCGCGATGAGCATCAGGTTCTGCAGTTGGAAAAATGTTTCGTAATCGGTGCGCATGGTGGAAGCAACGCCCAGCGGCACGGGATCGGCGGAATTCAGGAAAGTACCCCGAGCGCGTTTCGCGCCACCGATAATCTGGTAGCGGATTTTTGGCACTAACCCGACCAGGCTGCCGAACCATGCAGCCCAATCGAGGAGAT
>Ga0070733_10003585_pt1 | contig 10576 bp, 8 predicted proteins | sample Coa_R1_9_FD_66450 | JGI IMG/M metagenome (GOLD analysis project Ga0070733, IMG submission 66450) | Surface soil microbial communities from Centralia Pennsylvania, which are recovering from an underground coalmine fire - Coalmine... | ecosystem: Environmental > Terrestrial > Soil > Unclassified ... | reverse complement strand
CGGAGCTACTCGCTCCGTTTTGGTGATCGGTTCTGTCTTCGGGCCGGCCGGTTCGGTTTTGGCCGGTGGATTGAGCCTGGTGACCGGTGCCGTTGCTGCCCCGGTGGTCAGGGCGGCCTGGCCTCGTTCGGGACGGGTGGCGGGCTTGTCGGCCAGCAGGACGCTCAGTGGTACCTGGGTGGGCTGCGCGCCGTTTTCCGGGCGGCCGTTTGACGTGGGGCTGGCTGCCGCCGTGCGCCTGGTGGGCAGGGCCTGGCGGGCCATCGCGTACAGCAGGGTGAAGCCGATCAGCACAACAGCCCAGGGCACCGCCGCGACGGTCGCCTCGGTGGGCCGCTTGGGCAATACGATCGACATGGCATGAATGGCATCCGCCGCCGCGACCGCGCCGAGGATGACCAGGATTGCCAGCCAGGCGTAAGCCCGCAATGCGCCGCGCAGCGAGAGTGCCGCGACGGCTGCGACGGCAAACACCGCGTCGAAAATCCAGGGATAGAACCTGGCGTAATGCGCGGTGACCCCGGCGGTTAGCACCATGTCGCGCACGCCCGTGTAGGACACGACGAACGCACCCGCCGTGATGGCGAGCACACAGGTGACCGCCGCGATCAGTGCGGCAATGCGGAGGCCACGACGGGCGGACGGAGGGAGGTAGGCGTTCACTGCGGTGCCAAACGCAGCGACCCGGTCATTTTTCTCATGGCAGGGCAAGGCTACGCCGTCGGCCGATAGCAGGGAATACAGCGACACGCCTCGCGGTACAAATCGGTCCGCGAATGTCATCGAGGCCCCTGTATGGCCGCTGAAAGAAGTCACGGCGGCACGCCCCGTGAGGGCTCTTCAAGACCGGCCAGCACGGCGTGAATGCGGCACGGTGCCGGTGGCCCCACGGCGGCCGGAACGGGTTGCTTGAAGAACCCGAACCTCTGAATAAGGCACGCGGCAGCCCGCAGAACAAGGCGGTACCCGGGAAGATGGCGACGATCACGGTTGCCTGGGAACCAGGCGACCCGGAAGCGGGCACAGGCAGGGCGCCGTCATCCCGTAGCCTGTGCAACGTGAAACTGCGCCTGCACGACACCGCCACCAGGGTGGTCCGGGAATTCTGCCCCCTCGTCCCAGGGAAGGCGTCCCTGTACCTGTGTGGCGCCACGGTGCAGGCGCCACCGCACATCGGCCATCTCCGGTCGGGGATCAGTTTCGACATCCTGGCCCGGTGGCTGCGGGCCAGCGGATATCAGGTCACGCTCTGCCGGAACGTCACCGACATCGACGACAAGATCCTCCGGGTCGCCGAACGCGACGGCGTCCCCTGGTGGGCGGTGGCCGAACGGAATCTGCGGGCCTTCACCCACGCCTATGACGCGCTCGGCTGCTCGCCGTCCGATGTGGAGCCCCGGGCCACCGGCCACATCCCCGAGATGATCGTGCTGATGCGGCGGCTGATCGAGCGTGGTCACGCTTACCCGGCCGAGGGTGACGTGTACTTCGATGTCAAGTCGTATCCGGATTACGGTGCGCTGTCCGGTCAGCGGCTGGACCAAATGCGCGCGGCCGACGATTCCAGCTCCCCGGGCAAGCGGGATCCACGCGACTTCGCGCTGTGGAAGTCCGCGCTCCCGGGCCAGCCATACTGGGAGACGCCATGGGGTCCCGGCCGGCCAGGCTGGCACCTGGAGTGCTCGGCGATGGCCATCAAATATCTCGGCGAGACGTTTGACATTCATGGCGGCGGCCTGGATCTGGTGTTCCCGCATCATGAAAATGAGATCGCACAATCGCGCGCCGCCGGATATGAGTTCGCCAGATACTGGATGCACAATGGCCTTCTCGGAGTGGCCGGCGAAAAGATGAGCAAGTCGCTCGGTAACTCCATGCTCGTCAGCGAGATGCTGCGCCGCGTCCGTCCAGCCGAACTTCGCTACTATCTGAGCTCGGCGCATTATCGTTCGATGCTTGAATTCTCCTGGGACGCGCTGGCCGAAGCGGCGGCAGCCTACCAGCGGATCGAGGGTTTCGTGACCCGGGCCGCCGAGGTCTGCGCCCCCCTGGCGGAGCAAGATCAGTCTCCGGCCAAGGCAGATGACCTGCCGTCGGCCTTCGCCGACGCGCTGAACGAAGACCTGGGGGTTCCGCAAGCGCTGGCCGCCGTCCATACCGAGCTGAGGAAGGGCAACAACGCCCTGGCCGCCGGCGACCTCCCCGCCACCGCCGCAGCCGCGAGCCAGGTCCGGGCCATGCTGGCCGTGCTGGGCCTGGATCCGCTGGCGGGCCAGTGGAGCACCAGGGGGCGCGACGGCGAGCTGCGCGGTGTGGTCGACGCGCTTGTCCAGGTCGCGCTCACCCAGCGGCAGGCGGCCCGCGAGCGCAGGGACTACCAGGCCGCCGACGCCATCAGAGAAGATCTGCGGGCGGCCGGCGTGCTCATCGAGGACACCCCGCAAGGACCGCGCTGGGAGCTGAAACGATGACCCCCGCAGGCGACAGCGGCCGTGGCCAGCCCCGGGCAGGCCGTGGCGGAGTCACCAAAAAAGGAAAGCCGCGCTCCGGGACCGGCGGCCACGGTAAGCGCCGCCTGGAAGGCAAGGGCCCCACCCCACCCGCGCACATGCGCCCAGGCCACCCCGCGCAGCGCCGCAGCGCCCAGCAGGCAGCCGCAGCCGCCAGACCCGGCCAGGGCGGCCGGGCCGCCCAGCCCGACGGCACCGCCAAGCCCCGGCGCGCCGACGGCCCCGAAATGGTGGCGGGCCGCAACGCCGTCGTCGAAGCCCTGCGCGCCCACGTCCCAGGCACGGCTCTGTACCTCGCCCACCGCACCGAAGCCGACGACCGCATCCGGGCAGCCATCAAGCTCGCCACCGACGCCGGCCTGGCCGTACTCGAAACCGGCCGCACCGAACTGGACCGGCTCACCCAGGGAGCGGTACACCAGGGCTTGGCGCTGCGGATACGCCCCTACCAGTACGCTCACCCCGACGACCTGGTCGCCCGGGCCACCGACGCCGCCCAGCTCCCGTTGATCGTCGCCCTCGACGGCGTCACCGACCCCCGCAACCTGGGTGCCATCGTCCGCTCGGTCGCAGCCTTCGGCGGTCACGGCGTACTGATCCCCGGCCGCCGCACGGCGGGTGTGACCGCCGGCGCCTGGAAAGCCTCGGCAGGCACCCTGGCCAGAACCCCCGTAGCCCAGGCCGCCAACCTCGCCCGGACGCTGGCCAGCTATCAGCAGGCAGGCTTGTTCGCCGTCGGCCTGGCCGCCGACGGCGGCACCGACATCGGGGATCTCGAGATCGCGGACACCCCGCTGGTCCTCGTCGTAGGTTCGGAAGGAAAAGGCCTGTCTCGCGTCGTGACGGAGCAATGCGACCTGCTGGTCCGCATCCCCATCGCCGCCGAGTCACTCAACGCCAGCGTCGCGGCCGGTATCGCCCTGCACGAGGTCGCCCGCCGCCGCGTCAGCCCAGCCCGCTGACCAGGCCGCCCGCACCGCGACAGACTCGCAGCCTGGCCGAGTCGGCTACGATGGCGCCTGCCTCTCATTCCCACGCCGGTGTAGCTCAGCAGGCAGAGCAACGGTCTTGTAAACCGTAGGTCAGGGGTTCGATTCCCCTCGCCGGCTCGCGACGTGTGTTCCTGGGACGCCGCCGTCTGAGTGCTCGGGTTCCCGGTCCGGGGACCGGGCCGGGGTGCGGTTCGTTCGCTCCTTGCTGTCTTGAGCCGGCACCTCCCGTACGGGAGGCGGATAACGTTGACGAATGCACAGGGCAAGGGTCAGCGTGGGGCTCTGCGGCAGCCTGGTGGCTGGCGCGCTGCTGGGCGTGGCCGGGGTGACCGCCGCGCTTGCCGGGCCGGGGCACGGCGCTACGCCGGTCAGGGCGGCGGCGCCGGTGCGGGACCTGGCGGCCGGGCATCCGGTTGTCTTCGTGGGGATTGCGGGGCTGTTGTGGAGCGACATATCGGCTACCGCGACGCCCGCGCTCTGGCGGCTGGCCGGGGCGGGGTCGGATGGGAACCTGGTCGTGCACGCGGTCCAGGCGCTCACCTGTCCGGCCGACGGATGGCTCACGCTCAACGCTGGTGCCCGGGCGATGGCGCCGCGGCCCGCTTCTGGGCGGTGCCCGGGACTGCCGTCCGTTGTTCCTGGTGCGGGCGGGCCGGCGGAGGTGCCGGCCATGCGGTCGCTGGTCGCTTACAACCAGCAGTTTCATTACAACCCGAACTGGGGGCTGCTGGCCGGGGCGGCGGGGCCGGGGAACTGTGCGACCGCCATCGGGCCGGGGGCGGCACTCGCCTTGGCGAACAGGGCAGGACGCGTCGGGGGCTACCTGCCGGCCACACCGGCCTCCCTCCGTAATGGAGCATCTTTCTCTCAATGCCCGCTGACGGTGGTGGATCTGGGCACGGTGCCAGCCAGCCACGGACGGCAAGCGGCGGTGCGCGCCGACGATGCCGCGGTGGGGCGGATCCGGAGCGAGCTGCCGCCGGGGGCGACCCTGGTGGTGGCCGCGCTGGCCGACGGGGTCACGGCACATCTGCACCCCATCATCGTGGACGGGCCGGGCTTCGGGTCCGGGCTGCTCGGCTCCGCCGCAACCCGGCAGCCGGGGCTGGTCACGCTCACCGACCTGACACCGACGCTGCTGCGCTGGAACGGTGTGCCTGTCCCGTCCGATGCGATCGGGTCGCAGCTCACCAGGGCGGACCGGGGCAGTCTCGGCCCGGCGGTCCGGGGCCTGATCGGGCAGGACACCGCCGCCCAGGTGTACCGGGGGACGTTCGGCTGGTTCTTCGCCGTTTACGGGGTGGCGGATGCGCTGGTCATGGCCGGGATCGGGCTGCTGCTGCGGGGCGGGCAGCCGGAGCGGCGGCGGCGCAGGGCGCAGCTGTGGCGGGTGGCCGCGGTGTTCGCCTGCGCGGTGCCGGTGGGTTCGTTCCTGGCCAGCGTCGTGCCGTGGTGGCTGCTGTCGCATCCCGCCGTGTGGCTGTACGGGCTGACCGCCGCCTGGGCGCTGGCCGCCGGTGCGGTGGCGCTGGCCGGGCCGTGGCGGCGGGATCCGCTGGGTCCGCTGGGGGTGGTGAGCTTCCTTACGGTGGCGGTGATCGCCGTCGATATCGCGACCGGGTCGCGGCTGCAGCTTGGCACGCCGTTCGGGCTGTCCGTCGTGGTGGCCGGGCGGTACTACGGGATCGGCAACAACGCCATCGTCATCTACGCGGCGGCCGGGCTGCTGGCCGCCGGGTGGGTGGGCATGCTGATGCTGCGCCGCGGCCAGGGGTCGGTCCGGGCGGCGCTGGCGGCGACCGCCGTGGTGGCGCTGGTCGTGGTGGCGGTGGCTGGGTGGCCGGGGTTCGGCGCCAAGGTCGGCGGGACGTTCGCGATGGTGCCCGGGTTCCTGATCATCATGATGGGGGTGGCCGGGGTCCGGATGACCACGCGCCGGGTCGCCGTCGCGATCGTCTGCGGTGCCGCGGTGGTGGTCCTGTTCGCGCTGGTCAACTATCTCGCGCCGAGCACCGGGCAGTCCGACATCGGCGGGTTCTTCGGCCAGGTGCTGCACGGCGGCGCGGGTGGCACGCTGTCCCGCAAGATCGGGTCCAACGTCGGGTCGCTGACCACGAGCTACTACGCCCTGATCGTGCCGCCGGTGGTCGTGCTGGCCGGGCTGATGCTGCTGCGGCCGTCCTGGTTCGCGATCAAGACCCTGCCGCGGGCCTGGGCCAACCGGCCGCTGCTGCGGGTCATCCTGGCCGCGATCTGGCTGGTGGCGGTGTTGTGCTGGTTCGCCGAGGATTCGGGGGTCACGGTGGTCGCCTCGGGCCTGCCGTTCACCCTGCCGCTGGCCATCGGGGCGGCGGCGGCCGCCTGTACCGGGACCAGGACCCCGGGCGACGCGGTCGCGGCTCATCCGGAACGTCAAGCTATCTTGTGAACCAGCCGATGAGCCGTCAGCCAGGCCCCAGGGAGCGTGCGTGCTGTACAAGCTGTCGAGAGCGCTGTCCGGGCCGCTGCTCAAGGCGTGGGCGCGGCCACGGGTAACCGGTGCCGAGCACATCCCCGAGTCCGGCGGCGCCATCATCGCCTCCAACCACCTGTCCATCGTCGACTCGATCTACCTGCCGCTGATGCTGGCCAGGCCGGTGACCTTCGCCGCCAAGTCGGAATACTTCACCGGGACCAGGCCCATCGACCGGATCACCGGGGCCTACCTGCGGGCGACCAAGCAGCTCGCGGTGGACAGGACCGGGCCGCGCGCCGCCCACGACATGCTGCAGGCCGCGCTGGACCTGCTGCGCCGGGGCCAGCTCTTCGGCATCTACCCGGAGGGCACCAGATCGCCGGACGGGCGGCTGTACCGGGGCAGGATCGGCGTGGGCTGGCTGGCCCTCAACTCGGGGCTGCCGGTCATCCCGGTGGCCATGAAGGGGACCGATCACGTGCTCCCGCCCGGGCACATCGTCCCGCATCCGGCCCGCATCGAGATCATCATCGGCAAGCCGCTGACGTTCGGTCCCGAGTACCGGCGCGGACCGGAAGCCAAGGCCCGCCGCGTGGTCACCGACGAGGTGATGCAGGCCATCCAGGCGCTGTCCGGCCAGGAGTACGTGGCCGTGTACGCGAGCACGCGCAAGGAGGAACTGGCGGCGGCCAACGGCAGCGCCGCGCGCTGAGGCGCCCCGGGCGCTGCCGTCGGCCTGGCGTGTGCTAGGAGGCGGCCGGGGTGACGGTCAGCCGGACGTGTGCGCCCGGCGGCAGGCCGAGCCGCTCGGCGGCGTCACCGGCGTTGACCGCCAGCGAGATCAGGCCCGCGCTGTCGGTGTAGGCGACCAGCTCGCCTGGTGCCACCGAGGCGAAGGTCTCCAGGTAGGGCAGGGTGAGCTGGCGGCGCCCGCAGCGCACCACCACGGTGGACCCCAGCCCGATCCCCATCCGGCCGGCCTCGGAGGCGGCGATGGAGAGCTGGACGTTGCCGAACCGGTCCACCGACATCACCTCGCCCTCGGCCTCGCCGTCGTGCACCCGGCTGGTCGGTGCGGGCAGGCTGACCAGGTCGGCGGGGTCGATCTTGTCCCCCACCGAGCTGATGTCCGTGCCCTTGGCCAGGTGCGCGGCCACCGGGGTGAAGATGTCCCGGCCGTGGAAGGTGGCGGACACCGGGTGCAGCCACAGTTCGCCGTTGGTGAGCTGGTAGGCGTCGGTGGTGCCGCCGGCCGCGGCGACCGCCCAGGACAGCAGGCCGTTGTCCGGCCCGATGAAGATCCCCCCCGGAGCGCGGATGGCAACCGCCCGGCGGGCCGTGCCCACGCCGGGGTCGACGACCGCGACGTGCACTCCGGACGGCAGGTACGGGATCGTCTGCGCGAGCACGGCGGCGCCGCGTCTGACATCGCCCGGCGGCACCAGGTGTGTGATGTCGATGATCGGGATCCCTGGTGCGATCCGGGAGGCCACCCCATGGCAGGCGGCGACGAACCCATCCTCCAGGCCGTAGTCGGTGAGAAACGTCAGGCAATCAAATGAGGCCACGAAGGGTGAGCGTACGTGGTCGGCGGCCCCGCGCATAGACCACTTAACATGGTTTTGCAGAGCGAACCTGCGGAGGTGGCATGGCGGCGCTACAGGAGCGCGACATGCGCATCCTTGCTTTCGAGCGCCGCACCTGGCCCAGCCCGGGGGCGAAGGAGCTGGAAATCAGGGAGAGTTTCGCCATCTCGGCCACGCGCTACTACCAGTTGCTCAACGAGCTGATCGACCGGCCCGAGGCGGCGGCGTTCGACCCCGTCCTGATCAAACGGCTGAGAGCCCGGCGGTCCCGGCGGGCGAGACGGCGCTCGGTACGCCCGGCGGACTCCGGTGAGCCCGGCTGACGGCCCGGCCGGCGGGCCGGCCGGGTTCCTGCCGCACACGGCCGCGGGCCGGGCCGGGCTGGCGGCGCTGCTGGCCGGTCCTGAGCATGCCCTGATCGGCCTGGATTTCGACGGTACGCTCTCGCCGATCGTGGCCCACCCGGCGGATGCCAGGGCGCATCCGGGCGCTGTCACGGCGCTGCGGGCGCTGGCAGGCCGGGTCGGCACGCTCGCGGTCATCACCGGCCGCCCGGCGGCCAAGGCCGTCGAGTACGGCGGGCTGGGCGACGTGCCAGGCCTGGTCGTGTTCGGTCACTACGGCTTCGAGCGGTGGTGCGGCGGCAAACTGGCCACGCGGCCCGCCGAGCCCGGTGTGGTGGCCGCCAGGGAGCGGCTGCCCGGCATCCTCGCCGCCGTCGGCGCGCCGCCCGGTACCTGGACCGAGGACAAGGGGCACGCAGTCGCCGTGCACACCAGGCGGACCGCCGACCCGGACGCGGCGCTGCGCCTGCTGCGCCCCGCGCTCGACCGGCTCGCCACGGCGGAAGGCCTGATGGCGCAGCCGGGACGGATGGTCATCGAGCTGCGGCCGCCCGGGATGGACAAGGGACAGGTGCTGAAGGAGCTTGCCGCCGAACGGGCCGCGCGAGCCGTGCTGTTCGGCGGCGACGACATCGGGGACCTGCCCGCGTTCGCCGCCGTGGACGAACTGCGCGGTCAGGGCATCCCCGCAGTGGCGGTGTGCAGCGGGTCCGCCGAGGTGACCGAGCTCGCTTCGGCGAGCGACCTGGTGGTGGACGGGCCGGACGGCATGGTCGCGCTGCTCGGCTGGATCGCCGGCCGGCTGGGCTGAGCCGGGCTGGTGGCCTGAGCCGGGCTGCCCCGGCTGGGCTGAGCCGGGCTGGTGGGCTGAGCCGGGTTCAGCCGAGGGCGCTGAGCTGGCTGGCCAGCCACTGGGCCGGCGGCAGGGCGGCGCCGGCCTTGCCGAGAGCGGCGCACCGGCGGTCGCGCTCGGTCTGCGGCATGGTCAGGCCCTCGTACATGGCCTGCGCGGTCGCGGTCACGTCGTAGGGGTTGACCACCAGCGCGTCGCCGCCCAGTTCGGCGCAGGCGCCGGCTTCCCTGGACAGGACCAGGGCGCAGCCCCGGTCCGACACGATCGGGGCCTCCTTGGCGACCAGGTTCATGCCGTCGCGGATGGGGTTCACCACGATCACGTCGGCCATCCGGTACGCCGCGAGCGACCTGGCGTAATCGTCCTTCACCTCCAGAATCAGCGGATCCCAGCCCGGCGTGCCGAACTCCTCGTTGATTTCCTCGGCGATCCGCTGCACGCTGCCGGTGTAGGCGCGGTACTCGGGCAGGTCGTGCCTGGACGGGTAGGCGAAGGCCAGGTGGGTGACCTCGCCGTGCAGTTCCGGGTGGGTGGACAGCAGCTCGCGGTAGGCGGCCAGGCCGCGGACGATGTTCTTGGACAGTTCCGTCCGGTCGACCCGGACGATCAGCTTCCTGCCCTTGGTGGCCTCGGTCAGCGCCTCGACATGGGCTTCCACATCTGCCGCCCTGGACCGGTGCCGGAGGTCGGCGGCGTCGACACCGAGCGGGTGCACGCCGACGGTGCAGACGTGGTCCTGGTATCTGACCTGGCGCGCGGCCCGGTCCACCTCGGCGCCGAGCACGTCCTCGCAGCAGTCCAGGAAGGCGCCGGCCCAGCGGGCGGCCAGGAACCCCGCGTGATCGGCGCCGAGGATTCCCTCGAGCAGTTCCCTGGCCACCGGGCCGGGCAGTATCCGGAAGTAGTCCGGCGGCGCCCAGGGCGTGTGGGAGAAGTGCGTGATCTGGGTGCCGGGGCGCAGCCTGGCCAGCATGGCGGGCACCAGGGCGAGATGATAGTCCTGCACCATGGCGCGCACGCCGGCCCCCGCCACGCTCTCGGCGAGTGCCAGCGCGAACGCGGTGTTGTACTCCCGGTACGCGGCCCATTGGCTGGCGAACCCGGCGTCGAACGCGGGCTTGTTCGGGGTGTCGTACAGCAGGTGGCTGATGAACCACAGGGTGGAGTTCGCCACCGAGTTGTAGGCCGCGGCGAAGGTGCCCGGCGGGATGTCCAGCATCTGGACCTGGGCGGCCGTGTCGTGGCCGTCCAGGTCGAGCCTGCCGCCGGGGGCGCGCCGCGCGGCCGCCCGGTCGGCGTCACTCATCGCGGCGCAGATCCACAGCAGGTCGGCCGAGTCCGCCACCGCGGCCAGCCCGGACACCAGGCCACCGCCGCCGCGCCTGGCGGTCAGGGTTCCGTCGGCGTCCTGGCCGAACGACATGGGACCGCGGTTCGAGGCCACCAGAAGCCTGCCCACGTTAAGGCTGCCTTGCTCGTTCATCGTCCGCCAGGTTAGTGGGTGGGCCTTCGACGGCCCGATGCCGGATCGGTTCCCAGCCAAGACCATCGGTTAAACTGCTGCCTGCGACAACTGAATACCGCTCATCCAGAGGGGTGGAGGGATCGGCCCTGTGAAGCCCCGGCAACCATCGCGGACGCGTGTTCTCGTTTTCCCTGTGGGGCTTCCCGTCTGAAGAAGCCAGCGCGGAAGAAGCCAGCACTGACGAGGCCGGGAGCGTTGTGCAAACCGCATCGTGAGTGCAGGCCCGGAGGGTCTGCACGAGTGATCGGGCCAGGTCAGCGGACAGCAACCAGGCTGGACAATTTGCATAACGCGACTTCCTCATAGAACAC
>Ga0070733_10003584_pt1 | contig 10578 bp, 10 predicted proteins | sample Coa_R1_9_FD_66450 | JGI IMG/M metagenome (GOLD analysis project Ga0070733, IMG submission 66450) | Surface soil microbial communities from Centralia Pennsylvania, which are recovering from an underground coalmine fire - Coalmine... | ecosystem: Environmental > Terrestrial > Soil > Unclassified ... | reverse complement strand
TTTTATCGACCGGGAGTTCATTTAATTTTTCTGTACGACATTTCGTTTCGTTAAGCCCGCCAGGGCTATCACACCGATGATTCCGAACAAACCCCAGTTGTTCTGAGTGTTTCCATGACCGTTGTATCCGGAAACACGACCCGGCGCAGAAGAATGCATGTTATCTGTCTGGGCCATCGCATTCACAGACATTAGGGACATAAAAAAAATTATGCAGATCAGACGGCATAAGGAATTTTTCATACAGATTCATTTAAACAACCACCCTTTTGCAAGATATATGCCACGTAAAAAAACCAATGTTCAGAAGTTTTTCGTGGCATTCATTTCATCCGCTCAACAGTTTCGATTTTCATTTGACCGAGAAGATATTGATTGGCAAATTCAAGCCTGGACATGCCGCATCCACCGCATATAAGTTGGAATCAGTTCGCGCGACGGATGAATCTTCTATATGAATCTATGCATTTTAGAATGCCGGTATAAAGTTCAGTGAGATGATCAGCGGCAGAAATTATGGTTTCATGGTTTTCAATATTAAAATAACGAACCATAAAAAAACCCACTGTATAGTGGGTTTTTAGTTATAAGCGCAAACCGCAAGGCTTAAAGTGTCTGAATATTTTCTGTTTTAACTTCCTGTTTTTTCTTCTTAGATTTTTTTTGTTCTGCTTTATCGTCCGTCGCTTTTACGGGATTGATGACCAGCGACTTTGTCAGGATCTTACCAGCTTTATGAATGATTCTTTTATATTTTTTTTCATTTATTTTTTTAGGGAACTCAGTCAGGGTTTCAGATAGTTTTCCTTCAATTTTTAATAAGAGGGATTTTTTTAGTGATTTGAGGGAGCTTTGTTTCATCTTCTTTGCCATAACAAATGATTTGGTAATAATTAGGTAACATGAATTTAATTTAAAAGGGAATGATTCCATGTTAATTTTTTGTGGATAAACATGACCCGGTGTTTTATATTAAGCGGATCACAGTCTTCAGAATTAGAAACCCTGCAGCGTAAATTATTGATTTCGTTAGCATTAGAGGATTTGCTTAGTGATGTGCGAACGGTTAATCCGGCTCTGTTTTCTTATCAGCGTCCTTCACAAACGCAGCCCTCCGTGGTGCAGGAGGAATGGCATTCTCTCCTTTGACAGCTTTCCAGATCACTTCGGTAAAGTCATGATCCGGAACCATATCTTCCCGTGAAAGATCAAAGTTTTCGCTTTTTCGCTGCCATGCATTTTCAACAGTATTTACGCTATTGATATCGGTTTGGAGAGGTTTTGCATCAAAAGGCGTCAGATCCGGCCGATCAGAGAAGGATCGCCACAGTGGTTCCGCTGAAGCATCATACTGACTCATAGGAGGAAGGCCAAGTATAAGTTCAATGGTATGAAGGATAGATGTGGTGGAGTACATCGTATGATCAATGAAATGCCGCCTGATATATCCCCCCGCTATATAGGCAGGGCTACGATGGGCATCCACATGATCGGGACCGTCCTGCGCATCGTCCTCCAGAATAAAAACAACGGATTCCTTCCACACCGTGCTTTTGCTGAGATAATCCACAAACATTCCCACGGCCAGGTCATTATCTGCGCAATGCGCAAAAGGAGTCGGCCGACCCTTCTTTAAACCTTCAGTATGATCATTTATGATGCGCAATGTATTCAGATGCGGCAATGCATTGTGTGCAACCAGGGAATCGAAGTCCCTCTTCCACTGGCCCACTCGGGTTGTATCACGGACCCGCTGATCCCAACTGGTATAATAAGTACAGTAATGATTTTTTAAAACGGGAATATTCGGTTTGTAATCATCGGCAAATTCACCATAGGTTCGGTAGCTGACACCCGTCCTCGCACAATAATCCCAGATAAATCCTTTTTTGTTATTTGCGATAGCGCGTGTTCCTTCACCATCATAGGTTCCTCCGCGGTCGCCATATCCGGTCGGCCATGTCTTTTCCAGATAATCAGTTGCATATCCTCCCATGCTCCAGTTATGTCCGTCAGCACTTACCTCTGCATCTACATAAAAATTATCCAGCAGTACAAATTCCCTGGCCAATGCATGCAGGTTGGGTGTAATTTTTTCACCGAATAAACATAAACTACTGTCGCCATTTCCTTCTTTCATGTCGCCCAGCACCTGGTCATAGGTTCTGTTTTCCTTAATGATATAAAATACATATTTGACAGGTGAAGGATCACCGATTCTCATCGGGACCGGATTGCCCTTTGTTCCATTAGCGGTTAATTCCCTGTTTTTGTTATAAGGAGTATTCTCATACACGAGCCTGGAATACATGGACAATTGATCCGGTGCAGGAGATTTGATGATACTGAGTGTACCTTTGAACAGACCTGCGATGTATTCTGATTTCACGGCAGATCTATGGTATGCAATGTTGGCTTTCGCCGTATCAAAGGGGCGATATTCCGGATTCGGAAGTGAGCTGAACCCTTTCCCGTTGGTAACATAAATTTTATTTCCAATTACTTTGACGCCCGTCGGATACCAGCCTACAGGTATAAATCCGACTGACCTGGAAGACCCCGGCATGCTTACATCAAATACGGAAAGACAATTATTATCTGCGTTGGCGATATAAAGTGTTTTGTCATTCTGGCTGAGTGCGACTGCATTGGTAGTGGACCCAACCGCAGAACCCGGATAAAGTGCGGCATCGAGTGTTTCCAGCACCCTTCGCGTTTTTAAATCGACAACGGAAACAGAATTATCATTTGCGTTTGCAACAAATAATATGTGGCCGTTGCCTGACAAACAAAGATCGTTGGGATGATCGCCAACCTGTATACTGTCTGTGATCTTTTTTTCGTGAATATCATATATGAGTACCCGTGCAGCACCCCATATTGAAATATAGAGTTCGGATTTATTTTTTGAAAGCATACAGGTATAGGCTTCCGCAGGTAGAGGAAAGGATTGTATTTTTTTTGTTACCAGATCCACTAAATAGAGGCGGTTATCTTCCTTTGTAACTACGAATAATGTATTCGAACGGTCGTCCAATTGTAATCCTGCGGGAGAAATTTTAACGGGCCAGGGCTCTCCAAGTTTTATTCGGTCGGATTCAATCAGTTTGTTATTTGAAATGCGATATTTTACAATTACGTTATCATTTCCGCCGGAGGCGTAGAGATATTTTTCGTCAGCACTAAAGGCAAGTCCGAGCCAGCTCTTCGGTATGACGACGTCGGAAAGGATTCGGTCGTGCACCACGTCGATCAGTTGGATGGACTGAACACTCTGTCCGTTGTTCGTGACCGCCAGATATTTTCCGGAGGGAGAAACGATGATATTCAGAGGCAGATCACCCAGTTGCAGCGACCTGCCAACGGGTGTCAGACTCCAGCCATTGGGTAATTTGATTCGGGGTGCCACGCTGTCTTTCTGTGCAATTCCGGTTTTGAACAGAACCAAAAAAAAGAAAACGAGGGATAATAATTTCATGCCTGGATTTTGCTTTCAAACCTAATGGTTTGGTTTTTTCAGAATGTTTATATAGCCGGACCGACTTATATGGGCGTCCTTGCGTTCGCCAAATTTATAAGATAATGAAAAGACAACGCGGGATCCGATATTAATGAATTAAAAATTATGCCGGCTGAGTCCCGATTCTAATTGCCAGGTAATTAACTTATATACAGATAACTATACTGTTTAATATTATATAATGTATAAAAACCCGCCGTAATTGATATTCTGGCAATCATTTTGTATTATACGTCGTAATCCAATCCTAAAAACTATGAAATCCAAGATCCTTAAAACCACGGGAGCCATCCTGCTCGTTATAATTGTCCTGATATGGACAGCGCCTTATCTCTTTCAGGGTAAAATCAACCGTCTAATAAAAGCTCAAATCTCAAAAGACTTCAGGGCCCACGTCAGTTTCTCCGGCTCCGATATTTCACTCTTTTCGCATTTCCCGGATGTTTCTATCGGAATCAATCATGTAATGATTACATGCGTAGGTGAATTCCAGGATGATACCCTCCTGATAGCAAAACAGTTTGATATGAGCTGTGATTTGAAGAGCCTTTTCTCAGGTGACAGTATCCGGGTTCATTCCATGAGCATAAATGACCCGCGTTTTCATCTGGTCGTCAACAAACAGGGTCACCACAATTGGAATATCATCAAAACTGTTCCTGATATCTTCGATCATCTAGATTCTTCCGAAAGGCATTTTTACCTCGACATGAAACGATATGCTATACACAACGGATATGTAGATTATCAGGATCAGAACGGGAACCTGCGTGTTGTCATCAACAATCTGGAACACGAGGGCACCGGTCAATTTTCTTCTGAATCATTTACACTGAATACCAGAACAACATCCGACGCCGTTGACTTCGATTTCGAAGGTAAGATCCCGTATCACGTTACGGTTAAATCCAAAATCGATATGGCTTTTCGTGTGGACAAAAAAACACATACCTGTTCTTTTAATACCGACAAGGTTTTTTTAAACGATCTGGTATTACATACTGAAGGATTTTTCGAATGGATCAACGACAGCAGTTTTAATATGAATATTCGTTACAAAGCACCTTCGACCAAATTCAAAAATCTCCTGTCCATGCTGCCCTCAGTGTATCAGAAAGATTTTGCAGGCCTGCAATCGAGCGGGCAGATAAATCTGAACGGCTTTGTGAAAGGAAGATATGATGAAAAACATTTACCGGCTTATCATACCAATCTGTTTGTGCTGAACGGATATTTTAAATACGCTGACTTGCCGGCGCCGGTTGAGAATATCAGGTTTGGTCTGCAGGTAGATAACCCTGATGGTTCGCCGGATCATTTAACTATAAATATTCCGGAGGCACATGCAGAAATCAATTACGATTCACTGGATATGCGTATCCTCGTAAAGAATTTAAACACGAAACCATTTATTGATTTTGCCCTGGCGGGTAAAATGGACCTTTCCAATTTTTCCAAATCGTTTAAGTTGGCATCCGGCACACGTCTGAATGGAATGTTAACCGTCAATGTTCACGCAAAGGGAGATATACCTGATATGGAAAACCATAAAAAAGATCCGTTCGATGCGGGCGGAGATTTCAAGCTCGAAAATTTTTCCTATTCATCAAAAGGATTTCCGGAAGGCATCGTCCTGGATCAGCTGCTTATGGAGTTCAATCCGAAAAATGTTTCGGTAAAAGAAATGAAGGGCGTATACCTGTCAACACATCTGGGTGTCTGCGGCAAACTGAACAATCTGTTTGATTTTGCGCTGAGGAACCAGCCGCTGAGTGCATCGGTTGATTTGAAGACGGATGAATTGAATCTCAGGGAATGGATCAACAATAATAAGCATAGTTCTGCTCCGCCAGGAACTAATACAATATTTGTTGTACCTGATAATATAGATTTCACAGTACATGCGGAAGCGACGCAGTTTCATTTTGACAATCTGGATTTGCAAAATCTGACCGCTAACCTGTCGGTATCGGATCAAACGGTACACCTTCTGGATGTAAAAGCGAATGGACTCGATGGTAATATCATACTTGATGGAACCTATTCCACATTGGAAAACAAAGAAAATCCCGACTTTGCATTTAATTATGATGTGAAAGCGCTGGATGTACAAAAAACTTTTTTTGCATTCAATACCATCCGGAAAATAATGCCCGTTGCCAAATTCATATCCGGAAATATCAATGCGCACATGAGCCTCAGCGGCCGTTTAAATGATGACATGACGACAAATCTCGGGACCCTTTATGGCGAAGGTCAGGTAGAACTGCTCGCCGGAACGATGAAAGATTTCGGTCCCATGGATAAATTGTCACAATCTCTCGACATTACTGAACTGAAGGATATCCCAATGAAAGAAGTCAAATCTGATTTTTCTTTCAGATCGGGTAAGGTGGCCGTGTCGCCATTTTTTGTGCAATCAGGAAATATGGAAATGGAAATCGGGGGTAGCCATGGTTTTGATCAGTCGGTTGATTATGAGATCAGTTTCAAAGTTCCCCGAAGCCAGTTGGGAAATAAGGGCAGTAACTTTGTGAAGCATGTGGTTGAACAGGCTGCAGTGAACGGCATCCCGGTTAAATTGAAGGATGCAGTCAGCATGAACATCCAGATCTGCGGGACGATCAATAGTCCGGATGTGAAAGAAGATATGGATGCCATGGTGGATCATGCCGCAACAGATTTGAAAAAAGAAATCGATGATTTTGTAAATGCCAAACTGGACAGCGCCAGACAGATATTGCACAACCCGTTTCCACCTGCAAAAAAGACTTTATATGTGCAGGCCGGTTATAAGCCAAAAGCGGTTGTAAAGACAAAAAAGCATTCAAAATCCGCCCATAAACATTCAGCATCCGCGAAGACAAAAAAGAAACATAAGAAGCAGGTGAAACACTACACTTAAACAAGTATGGAAGTATGGAAGACTGGAAGTGTGGAAGTATATTGTTTTAGGGTGAATCGAAATAATTTTAATCTGCGATTAAAGCAGGGAATGTTAACTTCAGTATTATTTGCAAAAAAATAATACATGATAAAAGCATTTTTGCCCGGCTTCATATTACTTAGTTTATCAGCTCAGGCGCAGCGCGCAGATTCTTTATACATGGAAGCAGCGATCTTAAAATTGAAGCACGCCAGGGAGTATACAATCAAAGTAGCGCAGATGATGCCTGTCGATAAATATGGTTTTAGACCTTCTCAGGAAGAAATGAGTTTTGACCAACAACTCTTGCATATCGCACAGGCAATGCAATATCTCTGTAAGACGTATCTGAACGGATCGGCCAATATGATTCAGGTTCCTGATTCCAATTTGAATAAAGAAGCCACCATAAAAATTTTAAACACGGTGTACGACTATGCAATCGCTACGCTGGAGAATTTTGACCCGGGCCGGTTATCCGATACGATATCTTTTTTTATCAAACCCATGAATAAGCTGCAGATACTGAATCTGATGAATGATCATCAGACACATCACCGGGCGCAATTAGTGGTCTATCTGCGGATCAATGGCATCAAACCACCTGATTACGTCGGTTGGTGATCTTTAGCCCGGACGTGCACCTGTTATAAACAGAATTGTTTTTGTCCCGGTTGTGTCCATAAAAAAGAGTTTGTTCCAAATTTACCCCTTTTGAATCCGGGTTCAATATAAAATTTAGGCTAACTTTTGATGAAAAATAAAAGATATGTTGGCCATAGACAGTGAACTGATTAAGCGTATTGAAAACGGAGATCTGATTGTAAGGGGATCTCCGGATGAGATATTAAAATCAAATTATGAGGACGGCTGGTATGTTCTCGGAAACCTCCGCGAAACCGAAGAACTGGAATTAGAGCGGTCTGGTTTTCCGGAAAGCTTCTCTTCCATCCGCAGGGTGAAAAGTAAATTGCCTTATGCCGAATTCGTTGACAACGATTGGTATGTCATGGATCAAAATGAAATGATACGATCATCATTTAAAAAATAAGAGAATGTCGAACCGAAATCAGTATGTGCAAAAAATGGACGTAAAATATCACAGTCTGGAGCTGATTGATGTGCCAGCCATCGTTACGGAGAACAAGGAAAAATGGTTTAACCAGACGCTTACAACAGTAAATGATAGTGCCGTCAGACTGGGTATTGTGCAGGGTGTGTATCACTGGCACAAACACGACAACGATGATGAATTTTTCTTCGTGCTGTCTGGCAAATTATTTATTGATCTCGAGGCAAGAACCATCGAACTGGAGCCGATGACAGGCACTACGGTTCCGAAAGGAGTAATGCATAAAACAAGGGCCCTGGAGAAAACCGTTATGCTAATGGTAGAGACCAGCAGTATAGACCCGCTTGGAAATTAATTATTTACTCAGATAAAATCGTATGCCATACCACTGTAACAGGTTTTTACCAGACCTGAAAAATCTCCCGTGACCCGGTGAGATACATTTCCTGGTATCCCTTCATGGCTTCTTCCATTTTCTTCATAGCTTCGGGATTCTCTTTCATCTTATCCCAGTTTTTCTCATATGCACTAAGGTTCTCGTACTGGCTAACCATGATCACGCGGTTGTAAGCGCCGGTCATGTCGGTTAATATATTTTTTACCTCAGGACTTTCTTTGGTGGCTTCCTTAAACATTTTGGCAAGTTTGGAAGCATTGCCTGGTTTGGCGACGAAGATATCGTGTACGATGATCATAAAATGATGGTTTAATTTAATGTAATTTAAAAAAAATACCCGGAGGCTTCCAGGTATAGTTTTTAAAAAGTTTTTGAAAGGTTTTTTCAAGACAATCCGTTCCATTCTTCTACGGTCATCACATCAGCCTGACGTATGAAGATCTTATTTGTAAGAACATGATTTACTTCTTCATCCGCGTCTGCGCAGCCATCTTTCAATACGGTCAGTCTATAATCTTTATCGGCTGCTTCGCGCACGGTGGATAAAACCACTCCACCGGTTGCCACTCCGGTCAGAATAAGATGTTGTATGGACAAGGACCTGAGTACTACTTCCAGATCGCTCCCGGAAAACGCACTCACACGACGTTTAATAACGGTGATGTCACCACTTAATGGCGTCAGTTCCGGATGCACTTTAATCATGTCTTCCATATTACCTGAAGCCAATAGATTACGGGATATAGTAAATCCTTTATTATTCGGACTGATTTCAGGTGCTCCCGGTCTGAAACCAACGACCACGTATATCACGGCTATCTTCTTTGCCCGGGCATTTGCAATAGCATTTTTAACATTGGTAAGCAATAAGGAAATGTCGGAAAGCCGGGATAGAATGGATGACTGCATATCCATGATCAGCAATGCACTGTTTTGTTTGATTTGTTCCATTTTTATTTTTTTTGTATGACTAAATTTTTTCCATTACCATGTTTTCAACCACTTCTTCTTCTTCCCTGCTAATTTCCGGCTCCGGCTTTTTCTTTCGGAGGAATTTATAAAACAGGGCCGCGATGAACAGCGCGGTGATGCCCTGTGCAAGGATGGCATTGGGGGCACCGATATGTTGGGAAACGACACCTGTCAACAGGCTGCCGAGAGGCAACATGCCGAAATAAGCCATCGCCACATAGCTCATTACTCTGCCGCGCATTGTTTTATCCGATTCCACCTGGACGATGGTGATGCAAATAGTTGTCTGGTTCATCATGCCGAATCCTGTTGCGCTGGCAAATAGCATAGCCAGCGGAAAGTTTGACATATGAGAAAACAACATCAGAAAAACACCTAAAATAATGGTGCTGAAGAACAGAACTGATTTTAGATTTGTTTTTTGATCCAGGGTTGCCAGAAAAACCGATCCGGCGACAGCCCCTACGCCGATAAAACTATTGATAAATCCGAATGTCGACGCGTCCCCTTTAAAAATCACTTTTGCGAATACCGGCAATACGGTATTATAGGGCAATACGAACAGGCTGAGCAGTCCCAGCAGCATCAGTATGACAGAAATCGATGGCGTATTTTTTAAATACCGGAAACCCTCGGTGATTGAGGATCCGTTTTTGTTTTTTACTTCAGCAGGTGTATAAGCTGGCAGTTTCATACAGATTAATGAGATGATCACCGCTATAAAACTCAGCGCATTCAAGAGAAAACAGATTCCAGCTCCAAATTTTACCAGTACGATACCTGATAGGGCAGGACCGATTAACCGGGCAATATTTACCATGGATGAATTGAGCGCCAACGCATTTGGCAGGTCCGCTTTGACCGTGACCATTTCATGTATCAGCGGCTGCCGGGCCGGTACATCAAAGGCGTTGATAATGCCGAGTATGGCACTTAGCAGAAGAATAACCTGAACAGAAAAATGATGTGTGAGTATCAGTGTCGCAAGTAACAGAGCCTGTATCATAGAGGCGATCTGTGTAATGAGTAAAACCTTATAACGATTATAGCGGTCCGATGTTATTCCGCCTGCCAGGGAAAAAATAAACGACGGGAACTGCGAAGCGAATACCGTAAGTCCGAGCATAAAAGAAGAGTGGGTCATGGTATACACCAGCCAGCTTACACCGGTACGCTGCATCCAGGTACCAATCTGCGATATGGACTGCCCACTGAAAAATAACCGGTAATTGCGATTTTGAAAGGCGCGGAATGTAATAGATATTTTTTTTGATTTTAAAAATGATATCATGCCTTGATCGCTATTTGCTGTCGATGATTTTGTTTAAAACAGGAATTGCCCTTGTCAGCAGTTCCTTTTCTTTTTCTGTGAGTGTTTTTTCAATGGCCGTTTTCAGCCATTCGTCCTTGTCGTACTTAGCCTTTTCCACCAGATTTTTTCCGGCCGCCGTCAGTGTGATATATACTTTACGCTTGTCTTCTTTTGAAGGCGTTCTTTTAATGATATGATTCCCCTCCATTTCCTTCAGGATCTGTGACATAGACTGCGTTTTTACTTTGGTTAAGGTGGCAAGCTCTGTGGGAAGCAGAGAACCTGAACGTGCCAGGTGACCAATGGTTTCAATCTCTGTCATGGAGTAAGAATTTACCGATGACATTTGCCTGCGAAGACTCTTATGCAAAGCAGAAAT
>Ga0070733_10003583_pt1 | contig 10579 bp, 7 predicted proteins | sample Coa_R1_9_FD_66450 | JGI IMG/M metagenome (GOLD analysis project Ga0070733, IMG submission 66450) | Surface soil microbial communities from Centralia Pennsylvania, which are recovering from an underground coalmine fire - Coalmine... | ecosystem: Environmental > Terrestrial > Soil > Unclassified ... | reverse complement strand
AGAGCGGTTAGTGAAATTCGATTCATCTTGGAAGGGCTCCTTTGTCCCGGCCAGTACCTGGGCTACGGCCTCTACTTAAGCACGAGCACTGCCAACCTGCCGGCATAGCGCCCAGCCTGTCAACGTATTGATGCTACAGACGATATACCGCGTTGGCTGACACGGATTACCTTTACCAGACTAGTACAAAGAGATGTGGATTAGGGAAATTTTATACGGCGGGGGCGTGATGGCCGACGGCAAGAGACATCCCTCGACTATCGAATAAAATGGATTTGACCAGTCCCCCATGGATCTCAGCTCCAAAATCCGTAGTCTGCCCACCTCGGCTGGCGTGTATCTCTACAAGAATGCCGAGGGTGAAGTCATCTATGTGGGCAAGGCCAAGAACCTGCGCAGCCGCGTCGCATCTTACTTCCACGAAGGCCGCATCGCCGACGCAAAGACCGGAACGCTGGTGCGCGAGGCGGCCGACGTTGACTACATCGTGGTGGCCAACAATAAGGAAGCGTTGGCACTCGAGAATCACCTCATAAAACAGAAGCAGCCGCGCTTCAACATTCTTTTGCGTGACGACAAAACCTATCCCTATGTGCAATTAACGCTGGGCGAACGTTTTCCGCGGGTCTACGTTACGCGGCGCTTGCGAAAAGACGGCAGCAGCTACTACGGGCCATACTTCCCCGCGAATCTGGCATATCGCATCGTGGACTTGATCCATCGTCATTTTCTGGTGCCGTCGTGCAAGGTGGATCTGACCCATTTTCATCCCCGGCCCTGCTTGCAGTTTTACATCAAGCGCTGCCTGGGACCGTGTGTCGAGGGTTTGACGACTCCCGAGATCTATCTGGAGGCAGTGCACGACGTGAAGATGTTTTTGGAGGGACGGCCGACGGATTTGTCGCGATCGTTGCGCGAGCGCATGGCCAAGGCGGCGGAAGCAGAGGAATACGAGCGGGCGGCGAAGTATCGCGACCTGATTTCGACGGTGGAGCAGTTGCAGGAAAAGCAGCGGATCGCAGCGGTGGAAGGCGACGACGCCGATGTCTTCGGCTATCACTACGAAAATGAAATGCTGGCGGTGAATCTGTTTCACGTGCGCGGCGGGAGAGTGCTGGACCGGAGAGAGTTTTTTTGGGAAGATCTACCGGGGTTGGAAACAGCCCCATCGGCAAGCACACACGTAGCAAGTGCGAGCAACGGCTCTACGGCAGCAGCGTTTCAGCCCGGTGAGTTCTTCTCTGCGTTTCTCACCCAGCTCTACATCGGGCAGCCGTATGTACCGCGCAATATTTATGTTCCGGTGGATTTTGAGGATCGTGAAGCACTGGAGGATTTGCTCTCGGAACAACTCGCAGCCGAGGGCAAACGCACTACACGTGTGAATATTCTGGTTCCGCAGCGGGGCGACAAGCGCGCACTGATCGATCTGGCTGGAAACAACGCCAAGCAGTCTTATGATCAGCGATTTCGTGTCATGAAGCCGAACCAGCGGCAGATTCAAGAGGCGCTGCAAGACGCGCTGAGCTTGCCGGAGCCACCGAAGCGCATCGAATGTTTCGATATTTCGCATATTCAGGGCGCGGAAACCGTGGCTTCGATGGTGGTGTGGGAAGACGGGCGGATGAAGAAATCTGACTATCGCAAGTTCATCATTCGCACTGTAGATGGGGTGGACGACTTCGCATCCATGCGAGAAGTGGTGACTCGCCGCTACCAGCGGCTGCAGGAGGAGAAGAAGAAATTTCCCAGCCTGGTGCTGATCGATGGGGGATTGGGGCAGTTGCACGCTGCGGCTGAAGCGCTGGCATCGCTTGAGATCATCAACCAGCCGCTGGCAGCGATTGCCAAGCGGGAAGAAATCATCTATGTCTTTGGCCAGGAGAATGAGCCAATTGTCCTGGACCATCATTCACCCGTGCTGCACCTGGTGCAACTCATCCGAGACGAGGCTCATCGCTTTGCTGTGACCTTTCACCGCAAGCGGCGGCAAATGCGCGACCGGTCGACCGAATTGCTGGAGATTCCCGGCGTTGGGGCGCGTACCACACGCAGGCTCTTAGAGCATTTTGGGAGCACGCAAGCCGTCAAACAGGCTGATGTGGCCGCACTCTCGGCAGTGGTCACGCGAGTGCAAGCGGAGGGAATTCTGGAACATTTTCGAAAAACAAGACCTTAGCCGCAATCACGCCGATATAACTCTGAGCGCTCTGCGATTGACGCCCTTCCCTGCTACACTATCGGTTCACTCCCGTGTCCCGAACACTCCAGATTCTATTGATAGTTGTCTGTGGACTGCTGTTACCGCACGCGGCAGGGCAGAATCCAGACAGCCCGAATCTCGCCACGCCCCAGGAAACCCACCTGCGCAACGTGCGTCAGCTGACCTTCGGCGGACAGAACGCCGAGGCGTACTTTTCCGCTGACGGCACGCGTCTCATCTTCCAGTCTTCTCATGGCGACGTGAAATGCGACCAGATCTTCACCATGAACATCGACGGCTCCGACATGCGGATGGTGTCCACGGGCAAAGGCCGAACCACTTGCAGCTATTTTTATCCGGACGGCAAGAAGATTCTCTTCTCGTCCACACATCTTGCCGATGCTGAATGCCCGCCGCGTCCCGACTATTCGAAGGGATATGTTTGGGCAGTGTATGCCGGCTATGACATCTTCACGGCGAATCCCGATGGCTCCGGCCTTAAGCAGCTCACAAACACTCAAGGATACGACGCCGAAGCCACAATCTCCGAGGATGGAAAGAAGATCGTTTTCACGTCGATGCGCAATGGCGATCTTGACATCTACTCGATGGACGCAAACGGCAAGCACGTAAAGCAACTGACGAACGAGTTGGGTTACGACGGCGGGCCGGTCTTCTCACCGGATCGCAAGTGGATCGTATACCGGGCCAATCATCCAAGTTCAGAGAAAGAAATCGCCGAATACAAAGAGTTGCTCATGCAGAATCTGATTCGCCCCACGTTCCTTGAGCTGTGGATGATGAAGGCCGATGGCAGTGGCAAACACCAAATCACCAATCTGGGTGCGGCCAGCTTTGCGCCGGCGTTCTTCCCTGATGGCCGTCGCATCATCTTTTCGTCCAACCAGGGGTCGACCGGCGGGATGGGCAATTTTGAACTTTACGCCATCAACGCAGATGGGACAAATTTGGAGCAGATCACCTTCAGCCCGGGATTCGATGGATTCCCGATGTTTAGCCAGGACGGCAGGAAACTGGTCTGGGCGTCGAATCGCAACGCCAAGGCTCCGCACGAGACCAATATCTTTATCGCTGACTGGACGCCCTAGAATTGTTTCCTTCTGGTATACCTGAAGGCGTCACGTGACAGGAAGCGGTTGCTCGCGATACGGCGACTCAGAACGCCGCGACTATATTACTTTCGGTTGCTTTCTCCCCATCCACCGGCCATTGCGACATCTATAATGACGGCATTCGGTTCATAACATGCCTGATTTCATGAAAGCCCGCCAATGGATGATTACCATCGCGCTGCTGACGCTGGTGGTGGCCACTGTGGTAGGCGCCATTCTGACGCGAGATTGGGGCGCCGACACGCCGCCCACAGCGCGGACAACGGCAATACGCAAGATGTTGGTGGATGAGCGTCCGCTGAAAACCGCACGCAGCATGGCCAAAATGGCATCCGGTTGGGACGAACGTAACTATGCCAACGAGGCGCTGCGACTAGGGGACCACGAAGTCGACCTGGCCTTTGCCGATGCGCTGCGCGATGCGGCGAACAGTCCGGCTGCAGCCACGCCGCAGGCGCGGGAAATGTACGCGCGCGTCGCAAAGGCGGATGCTCAGGCCAAAGCCAGCCAGGCGCGCATCGACCAACTCAACAAGCAAATCGCGAAGGCGAACGGTAGCACCCTCGATGATCTGAAAGATCAGCTTGATCTGGCAACGGCGCAGCTCGAGCTGGATCAGGACGAACTGGGCGATGCCAAAGAGGATCTGGTTCGCTCGGGAGCGGACCCGGAAAGCATCATCCAGCGGCAGTATGAACGGCACGAGGCGTCCTCCCATGCGGCGGATGCGGCTCAGGTGCAAGCGGCCGACAATCCTGATGTGAACTACCGAGCGGGCAGCTTGTGGAGTCAGTTCTCAGCCTGGTCGACGTTGCGTGCTAAGGCAACCCAGCTCGCGCAAGCGAGGGAGGAGGCCGCGGGGCTCGCTACGAACCTGAGCTCAACCCACGATGCGCTGGAGCAGGCGGTCAAGGCGGAGAGCGCCACCAAGCAGACGTTGCGCGACCAGGCCGCGGGCCATGCTGGAATCGTCGGTTCTGCGCGGGGCGGCGCGGCCCTGGCTTCACTACGACGGTTCTCGCAAGACCAGAAAGATCTGTCTGACCTCGATAAGCGAATTCAAACTTTGCAGGAATTGCAGAACGCTTACGCGAACTGGATTGGCTTGGTGCAGGGACATCAACGGACCGCCGTGCATGGCATGATTCGGTCCGCGCTGTGGATCCTGCTTATTGTTCTGGCGATTTACCTGGCTGGTCTGGCGATTGACCACCATCTTACTGCTGCTGGCATGGAACGCACGCGTCTGCACACGCTAAGGGTTGTTATTCGCTTCGCGGTGCAGGCCGTGGGAGTGGTGCTGATCTTGTTTGTGGTGATAGGCGTTCCCCAGCAGACGCCTACCATTCTTGGCTTTGCCGGCGCCGGGCTGACGGTGGCGCTGAAGGATTTTATCGTCGGTTTCTTCGGATGGTTTGTGCTAATGGGAAAGAATGGCCTGCGGGTGGGTGACTGGGTGGAGATCAACGGAGTGGCGGGCGAGGTAATTGAGATCAATCTGCTGCGCACCGTCCTTCTGGAAACCGGAAACTGGGCCACTACCGGCCATCCCACTGGCCGCAAGGTCGCCTTCGTGAACAGCTATGCTATCGAGGGCCACTTCTTCAACTTCACCACCAGCGGACAGTGGCTATGGGATGAAATCGAGATTACAGTGCCCGCTAACCAGGACCCCTATCCGCTGATTGAGGCGATTCAAAAGACCGTCACCAAAGAGACAGAGGCCAATGCGAAGGCGGCCGAGCAAGAGTGGGAACGGGCGGACAGCCATTACAAGGTGCGCTCAGTTTCACCTACACCAGCGGTCAACCTGCGGCCTACTCCAACCGGCATCGAAATTCATATTCGCTATGTAACCCGGGCAGAAGAGCGGGTCGCCATGCGGGCGCGATTGAATCAGGCGTTGGTACAGTTGCTTCGCGGCAAGGGAGCAGCGGAAAGCGTCTCTTCCGCCAAGTGAAGTGCTGCCAAAGTCACCGCTCTTTTTGGCAGCCTGAGTGCTGCGGGATTTCTCCCACGCCATCGTCGGGAAGAAACTTCGCGAACTCGACGGCATGCTCGGGTGGCGTGTGCTGGTTGCGCAGCAAGGCAATTCGTATTTCCCGGCGCAGTGACCACTTGCAATGTACACAGACCGCCTGCACCAGAGCAGCAGAAGCTTCGTGGTGCAGCAGGGATTTGGTCACTAACGCCTCAGTGAGTCGCGGATTCTCAAGTGCGGCCCGAATGATTCGCAGTTCCGCATCCAGTAGAAGTTGTCCGGCCACCCGTCCGGAAGCCCGGCGCGCAAGAGAGAGTTTTTCTCCAGCCGAGATGGTTTCCAGCCGATGAATCAGCACTTGTTCCGCCGCTATTTTGAGGTCGCCTGGGACCTCCGGCATCAAGGCCACTCGCATAAGATCAAACGTGAAAAGGTGGCGGATTACAGAAAGCGAAACGTAGCGCGGAGTCTTCGGATAGGCGACAATCGCCAACTTCACCTTGCGGCTCTTGCTTGCGACTTCGGTCTTGCTGAGTTTCTCGATTAGATCCGGGGCAGGATCGGCGCGTTGCAGCAGCGCCAGAATGGAGTCTTCATCCCAGAATCGGTCCGCTGCCGAGAGGCCAGAATCGACCGGAGCTTCTGGTTCGCGGGCTACCAGCAAAGCAGCCATCCTTGGGTGATTGTGCTTCATGCACGCTGCGCTGCGAAATCTGGCTAGGCTTTGGCCCCAAGCGCGGCTCTGCGAGCCAAGTCCAAGGCCCCCTTAACCGGGTCAACCACGTCGGTGTTGACCACCGCTTTGGGGCATTCCAGCCGCAACCTATTGTAGAAAACCTGGCGGACCAGGGCCGAATTACGGAAGACACCTCCCGACATGGCCACAGGTGCGTGATCGGCATCGGCAAATAGACGGGAAATCACAATCTTACCCAGCGTCGCCAACTCCACCCCGGCGCGGGCCAGAATATCGTGCGCGTTCGGTTCGCCTGCATCAACCGCAGCCAGCACTGCGGGAAACAGGCCCGCGAAGTCGGGTGGTGGTGAAGCATTGGAGGCCAGAATCATTTGTTCGCGCGTTTTCACCCCCCAGGCCTTCATCAAGCTTTCCAGCAATCCGTTGCTTTGGCCTTCGTCGGAAGCACGCAGGGCGGAGGTGACGGCGGCTCGCCCGATCCAGTGCCCTGAACCCTCGTCAGAAATTGCAAACCCCCAACCTCCGGCGCGTGCCGTCTGGCCGGCCGCGTTGCGTCCGTAGGCAATGGATCCAGTGCCCGCGATGACGATGACGCCGGGGCCCATCCCCGACGCTGCCTCCATGGCAATAACCATGTCCCCCACGACATCAATTTCCCCGGAAACCAGTTCGGAGAGAATGCGCCGAATGATTTCCGTTGCTTCAGGCCGCGCGCCTCCCGCGACCCCAATGCAGGTTCGTTTGATTTGCTGTGGACTTAGTTTAGCTGTAGCACAGGCTTGCAGGACCGCAGCGGAGATGGATTTTCTGGCTTGGGCTTCGCCCACCCGAACCACGTTGCTCCCGGCGCCGCCGCCACTGCCCAGCAGCGACTTTTCGTCGCCGACTGCGCACGTGGTCTGACTGCCACCGCCGTCGATGCCCATAAATATGCTCATTGGCGTAGTTCTATCACAGGGGATCATCTCCGGCGACTCACGTTAGTACCTTCTGAGGTGGGTGTCACTCCGCTGACGAGTTAGGTACCTGGGTGCAATCAATCGAGACGAAGCGGACGCAGCACCGCTAGGCTGGAAAAGACCGCCATGTCCATCGGTATAGAAAAACTTGATCTCGGCCGGATGGGCCTGGACAAACTTGATCTCGCCATCATCGCGTTATATCTGGTTGGAATTACCTTATTCGGCCTGCGTTTTCGCAAGCGCCAGCGAACTCTTCGAGACTACTTTCTGGCAGACCGCAACATCCCGTGGTGGGCGATTGCGCTGTCCATTGTGGCCGCTGAGACCAGCACGCTTACCATCATCAGCATTCCAGGACTGGCTTACGACACCAACCTGGCATTTCTACAGGTGGTGCTGGGGTATCTCGTGGGGCGGGTAATCATCAGCTTTGTCCTTCTACCGCACTATTTCCGCGGCGATCTTTACACCGCTTACGAGCTGATTGAGCGCCGCTTCGGCCGGAGGCTGCGATCACTGACCGCGGGGCTCTTCCTGATAACGCGGGCGGCTGCGGAAGGGGTACGCGTGTATGCGGTGTCCATTGTTGTGGCGATTGCCATCGGGACCGGCGAAGTCGCGTCCATCGCCATCATTACTGCGCTTACGCTGATCTACACTTTCGAGGGTGGCCTGGCGGCGGTCATCTGGACCGATGTGGTGCAGAGTGTAATTTACGTCAGCGGTACTCTAGTCGGCCTGTTCACGATCGTTCACCTGGTTCCGGGCGGCTGGCCCGCCATTCATGGCGCGGCTGAGGCTGCCGGCAAGCTGCGCGTCTTTGACTTCGCTCCCGATTTCTGGAAGCCGTACACCTTCTGGGCAGGGCTCATTGGCGGGGCATTCCTGACCACAGCCAGCCACGGCACCGACCAGCTGATTGTGCAGCGCCTGCTGGCGGCACGGAACCAGCGGCAGTCTGTGGCGGCGCTGCTTTCGAGCGGAATCGCCATTCTCTTCCAGTTCGCGTTATTTTTGCTGGTAGGAGTGATGCTGTTCGTCTATTACGGTGTGCCCTCAGCGAATTTCGGCAAGCCGGACAGAATATTTCCGACGTTCATTGTACGCCGGATGCCGCACGGAATTTCAGGCTTGTTGATTGCAGCTATTTTGGCCGCAGCGATGTCGAACCTGAGCGCCGCGCTCAATGCGCTGGCATCTACTTCAGTGATTGACTTTTATCTGCAACGCAGGCCGCAAGCCGATGAGCGTGGGCGAATAAGGCTTTCGCGTTTCATGACGGTGTTTTGGGCGCTAATATTGTTCGGCCTTGCAGTGCTGTCACTGCACCGCGTGGGGCGCGTGGTGGAAGTGGGCTTGCAGATCGCCTCAGTTGCATACGGAGCCTTGTTGGGCGTGTTTCTGCTGGGTGTGCTCACGGAGCGTGCAAATCAAAGAGGCGCAATGGCAGGCATGCTTTGTGGCTTCCTGACGGAATTGTATCTCTGGCTGGGAACGCGGGTGCCGTGGACTTGGTATGTGATGATCGGGACGGCGGTCACATTTGGGGTGGGATATGCTGTGAGCTGTATCCAAGGCGAAAAGCGAGTGAGACAAACACCTTAAGCAGCGGGGACGCCGGAGAATCCTGACATTTTTCCGCGACCTTTCGGGGCGTGCCTCTCCAACCTCTGCGATTCAAAGGTTTCCCGCGTATACTTCAACTCCAACATGGCAAGTCAAGCCGCATCCCGTCCCGGTCTGCTCCGCGATCTTGGCATGAGTCAAGCCGCCGCGGTGGTCGTGGGCACCATCATTGGGAGCGGAATCTTTCTCGTCCCGGCCGAAATGATGCAGGCAGTCGGTTCGGCAAAACTGGTCTATCTAGCGTGGCTGGTCGGTGGCGTACTTTCGTTTTTCGGCGCGCTTACCTATGCCGAACTCGGCGCGATGAAACCACAGGCCGGCGGCGAGTATGTGTACGTTCGTGATGCTTACGGGCCGCTGCCGGGCTTTCTCTACGCATGGACCTGGTTTGTGATCGCCAAGCCGGCTTCCATCGCCACGGTCACAACCGGCCTGGTTCGTATCCTGGAGACTTTCTCTTTCTTTGCTTTTTTCTCCGGCCACTTCCTGACATGGCCTTTTACGGTAACGTACGGACAACTTGTCGCCATCGCGGCGACCGTCATGATTTCTCTGCTCAACTACGCCGGAATCAAGAAAGCAGGGGAATTCCAGCTTGTCTTCACCCTTTTAAAGGTTGCGATCATCCTGGGAATCGTTTTTGTCGGCTTCAGTTATTCGTCGGGCAGCTGGGGCCATTTTGCGGCAGCGTATTCCGGCGCCAGAGGCGGGATCGCAGGCTTTATGGCGGCGCTAGTCGCAGCCCTCTGGGCCTACGACGGTTGGAACGATCTGAATATGGTATCGGAGGAGATTCGCCAGCCGGAACGTAACATTCCGCGCGCACTGATTGTGGGAGTAGCCACCGTAGGAGCGCTTTACATGCTGGTGAATGCAGCCGTGCAGTATGTTCTGCCCGCGGATGCAATCGCCGCTTCGGCCCGTCCGGCGTCCGATGCTATCGGCTTGATCTGGGGGCCGGTAGGAGCAGGGGTAGTTTCGGCGGCCATGGCTATTTCCATGCTGGTCACGCTCAACGGCACCATCATGAGTGGCGCGCGTGTCCCGTTTGCCATGGCAAGAGACCGGTATTTCTTCTCGGCCCTGGCGGAGGTTCACCCGCGCTTTCACACGCCGTCGGTGGCCATTGCGGTTCAGGCATTGTTGTCCATCGCGCTGTTGTTGTTAGGGGGCAGCTTCCGGCAGTTTTTCTCGCTGGCGATTTTTGCTGAATGGCTCTTCTACATGATCGCGGGCAGCACCGTGTTTGTTTTTCGCCGTCGCGAGCCGAGTGCAACGCGCCCCTATCGGGTTTGGGGATATCCGGCGGTCCCCACTCTGTTTGTCCTGGCCTCAGCCCTTCTGCTCTATTACACTTTCACCGACAACCTGAGAAATTCTGCGCTTGGATGTGCAGTGATTCTTGCGGGAATACCTGTCTTCTACGCGTTCGCCCGGCGAAGACGTGCCTAGCCTCGCCGCGGGGCGATTCCGCCCTTGTTACTGGGTACTTTGGTCACTTTCACATCCCGCTTTGCACGGCTGACACCTTGCGGCTTGAGCTGGTCAGGCCCAGAATAAAATCTACCGCTCTGCCGCGGGCACTCGGGCCACCGTCTTGCGAACTTGCTTATCCACATTGTCGAAAACGGTCTGGGGGACCTATCTGATCCTCACGTCGGCTTACTGTCTGCTGGCGTTTCTTCCCTACACCTACGTGGCGCTCATCAAAGAGCCGCCCTACGCGTGGATGCCGTGGTTCGCAACTCACCACGCGGAAGTCTATTGGTTGACGCTGGTCGGACTCGCGGTGACGCAATGGCCCAAGGAGAAGAAACTCAGCTTCTGGGTGCTATTTGGTCTTTTGGCTGCGGCCGGGCTTGGCCTGCTGGTTCATCCTTTCATGTCAAACCTCCGGGATAACCAAGCGGCTTATTGGTGGAGCGTGATTGCATTACTTCCGCTGATACTGACTGCCGCGTCGGATCTGCGCCGACA
>Ga0070733_10003581_pt1 | contig 10580 bp, 5 predicted proteins | sample Coa_R1_9_FD_66450 | JGI IMG/M metagenome (GOLD analysis project Ga0070733, IMG submission 66450) | Surface soil microbial communities from Centralia Pennsylvania, which are recovering from an underground coalmine fire - Coalmine... | ecosystem: Environmental > Terrestrial > Soil > Unclassified ... | reverse complement strand
GGAGCAGATGCCGTTAGGGCCGCCGCCCTGAATGCCAGTGTTCGCGCTGACTTCGACGCTGCCACTCGCCAGATTGATGCGGTAGAAGTTGCCGTCGCTGGGATTACCGGCCCAGAACGACTGTCCATTAGGATCGAGGCTCAGCACCTGGAAGTCGGTTTCGCCCTCGAGTGAATACGACTGGACGATGTTGCCGTTCGCGTCGAACAGAAAAATGCTGGAAGAACCATCGAACACGGCCGCCGCTAAGACGACTCCGTTATTCAATGTAGGGGTGGGAAGTACGCGAACTGAATACAGGCTGGCACCCTCCACGCCGGCAAATGTCGTGATCTGCGATGACGACACCGCGAACTGGTTGATGACGCTGTTGCCATTGACGAAGTACATGGTATTGCCGTCAGCCGACAGATCGATCCAGGCCGTGCCGCCTTGTACCGACTGCGTGTTGACCGGCAAGGTAGCCAGCAACGCACCGCTGGGGCTGAACTCCTGGATCAAACCGTTGCCGCCGGCATTGCCGATGTAGGAGTTGCCGGAGCCATCAAACGCTACCGATGTTGGCTGGCCACCGCCTGCCGCCGTCAGGTTCACACTCGCAATTCCGTTTTGCGGATCTTCGATTCCCGACCGCAGCACGAAATTATTCGTCTGGTTGGTGGTGAACGGATGGTAAGTGGGGTCGAAGCCGCAACCCGCGGTGGCGCCCGTGTAGTTCATGTTGTTGAAATTTTGCGTAATGGTTTCCACCAGCGCGGCTGTAGGAGGCGTGGGGTGCCATACCTGATATTGGCCGTTGCCCACCGACACAAAAACTTCTCCCACTTGTCTGTCGAGCGGAACCTGCGCCTGCGCGATTCCGGCGGCCGTTATGAAGGCCAGGAGGCACAGGCCTCCAAGAGCTGCATTTCTGAAGTTCGACATGATGTTGATCCACCCTGTTTTATTTTTTGCACTGAAACGTCGTTGAGCCTGGCGAGGGTATCTCGCTTTCGGAGCTTACGGGCTGCCTTGTGGGAGCGAATGCTGGATGTCAGTGTACCTCAAGCCGCAAATCTTCGAACCGCGGGATTTAGAACGCCTGGCCATTCGGCCCTATTGTGACAGCGCGGCTAAAACGAGGAGTGGGGCCAGAGCGCGGCTACTAGTCAGATGGCGTGCTTACAAATTGTTGACGAGCTTGTGACAAGCTCAGGACGAGATTCGCATAGCATTCCACTGTCAAAAGTTTTCTTTGCAACACATGGAGACGACAACCGTGCTCTTCCAAACTGACGCGTCTATTGCCGGCCGTCGCGATACTAGCGGGCGGGTCGGCTTTTGTTTATTCGTACTGATTGTTTGCACCACCCTCGCGTTCGGGCAGAGTGACGACTTCCGACCCAACCCGTCTGCCGGGCCCACCGGAGTGTTGGTCCATAGCCTGTTCGGTGGACAGATCTTCGGCTTTGACATCGACCAGAACGGCACAGAGGGCCTGCTGGCGGAATCCAAGACGGAATCCAACGGAAATGTGCTGGCTGCGGTTGAAACCTTTGACCAGGCAACGGGCGCCATCCTCAAAGTTGTGGAACTCACGCAGCCATCGCACGCACAAGATGACTTCATCACCATGGGCATCGTGGGCAACAGCGTCGGCCTCTTCGAGCACGAACACGTTTCGCGATTGACCGTGAGTACACGAACGTTCAGCATCCTGAACCCGCTCTCGTCGAACCGTATTTCCGGCGCGTGGAATCCGCCGATCGATTCGCAGCACATCATCATGCCAACAGGCGTGAGCCGCAGCCAGGGCGTCCCGAACGTTGCCGTATTCGTGTACGACAACAGCGGGCAGTTCATCCCCCTGGTGTTCAGCTCGAACGTTGCTAACGATACGTTTGGACCGGTGGTCAGAATTACAGACTCAAACAACTTCGGCAGCGTGCCGCCTCCCATCGCTTACGACAGCGTGACCAATAAGGCGTTGCTGGGCGGAGGGCCGGGATGCTTTGGCTGCTTGCCCGTGTTCGGCGTTGTCGACCTGACGCAGGGAAGCTTCACCGAATTTGTAGGAGTGGGATTCGGCTTCGTCAACGGATTGGCCATCGATTCAGCCGACGGGATTGCCTGCAGCACGACGGAAGACGATGCCAACGTTGAGTTCTACGATTTGAGCACGCAGACCGGCTTCACCGTCCAGCTCCCGGGGTCAGGCGGACAGCAGTTCTACAGCGGCGCCGACGTGGAGTTTGATTCCGTCCACAAGCTGTTCCTGGTGGCGCAACCTAATTCCAGCTCGACGCGCAGCGGCAGCACAATCTACGTTTACGACGTTCATGGGAACCTGCAAGAGACGATCAACGGATTCAGCTTCTCCAACACCTTCAACATCATTCCCGCGCATATAGCGCTACACCCGAGCCTGCGATCCGGCTACATCGACGGACCCGACTCGGGTGTAACGGAGATACAGGCGTTCACGTACTGACTTGCCATGGTCAGCCAGGTCAAGTGCTGTTGATTAACGTCGCTCCGGCGGCCGGGCAGCTTCGTTGTGAGACGGTGCGGGCGCCGGCCTGGACACCTGCCGTTGCTCCTGGGTATGGCGTTGCTCCATCTGCATGGTCTGCTGCTGGTGCTGCCGTTCCATCTGCTGCATTTGAGCGCTGGTGGCTTGCTGCTGCGCCATGCGCTGATGATCCTGCTCCTGCTGCTTCTGGAGCGTATCGTGCTCCTGCTGCTGGCGGGTGTTCATCTGCTGCTGGCGCTGCTGCTGCTGGCGCTGCTGCACCTGCCGCGCGGCTTCGGTATTTCCGCCGTTCGGAGGCGTTGCAACGTTATGCGGGGGAACGTCGCGCGCGTGCACGGGAGCCGGCGATCGGTAAGTGGTTTGGGCACGCGTTGGAGCTTCGTTTGGCGGACGCGCAGGCTCTTTGGCGTTGCCTCCCGGAGCGGCTGCACCCCTGGCCGGCGGATGATACGGCGCTCCTGCCGAGGTTGCTCTCACAACTCCAGCGCCATTGAAGGTTCCGGCCTTCGGAGTGGCTGCGATCGGCGGCCGCCCTTGATTTACGGAGGCGCGCATTTGCTGGTTCTTTGCAGCGGCTTCCTGCTGCGTGCGCTGCGCTTCAACCGGAGCAACATGGCGTTCGCGCGCCGCTGCTTCTTCCGCGGCCGTCGGACTGGCCTGTATTCCGCCGTTGCCGCCGTTGTAGCTGACCCGGTTGGAGTTGTTATTTACCACCGTCACGTTGTAAACGTTCCTGATGTTGGTGACGTTGATGTTATTCACAGAGCGGTTATAGAAGAACCTGCCGTTGTTCCAGCGGCCGCCTTCGTAGCCGTGTCCGAAGTAGCCATAGCCGTAATTGATGCCGCCATAGAAGCCGATCGTCGGGCCCCAGTAGCCTGCATGGAAGAGATAGGCGCCGCCGCTCCAACCCCACCACGGCGGAGTCCATAGATACCCGACCTCGGGAGCCGGCACCCACGTTCCCGGAACCCAGTAGTAATCGCCGATGTTCGGGTCATACGCCCAATAGCCCGGGACCCAGATATATCCGTCCTGGGGACACAAGGGCTGTGTGTACACCGGCAATGCCGGCGGACCGAACGATACTGAAATAGCGACTTGAGCAAACGCTCCCGTCGCGAGTATCGAAAGAACTACGAGCAGCACAACCAAGCGACCACTTAGCAATTTGTGCACGTGCCTCCTCCTGGAAAGCGCTACATCGAGAGATGTTGAATTGCGGCTGGCGAGTTGCAGGAATCCATAAGAACCTTCGCCATGTTGCATGCAGAAGGCCATGCATCTCGTGAAAGCGCGACTCATTGTCGTATTCGTGCGGTTGTTCTGTCTGTGCGTCGCCAGTTGTCGTAGTTGTCGCACTGGTTGCATGCGCGTTGCAACACTTGTTTCTCTCAATCTACGTCATTGCCAACGATGACGGACTGCTGCACACCTATGCGACGTTCTTTGTGGCCGGCGGAACGCAGAACAATCCCAGGCTCTCCTATGTGCAGAACGTGAACACGCCAGGTGAACTCGTTGAATTAGGTTTCGAAGATCGTTCGTGCGCAGGCAAGAATCTATCGCAGGAGGCCATCCACGCAGATAGCCTTCTCTCTCTGTATTCGTGTGTAGCTGATTGTTTGATTTGGCTCCGCAGCGAACTCCAACTTTCGTGCTCCGTCCTTAATCGCTTGAGTTGGACCCACGCAAGTGCCGGCTGTCCTTCATACGAGGTTCACACCACACCGGCTAATCAATTCGCATCGAAGCTTTGGTGTGTGATCGATGAGGCGCGGCGGGCACGCCGAGCCTAAAACGGAGAGACATCTATGAAGAAAGTTTTAATGTTGATGTTCGCCCTGGCGCTAAGCACAGCCATTGCAGCAGCACAGAGCACAACCGGACAGAGCAGCAGCTCCTCGCAGAGCGGGATGAGCTCACAGTCAACAACTACCCCCAGCACCGGGGCGCAGACCAACGACAGCACCTCCACCGACAACGGCACCGCGGGAACTCCCAGCACCACGACGCCCAGCGCGAGCCAGAATGGCACGCAGAGCAGCATGGGAAGCTCCGCCACCCCAAGCAGCAACAGCAGCTCGACGGACAATGGCACGGCAGGCGCTCCCAGCAACACACCCAGCACCACAACGCCGGGTTCTACTTCTTCGGGAACGTCAACTTCGGGCAGCTCGACCACCAGCCCGTCGACGCCTCCGCAGTAGTTTCCGGCAACATCGAGTATCAAAGGAGACCGAAGCAAAGCGGTCTCCTTTTACTGTTTTTGAGTAACCGGGAATCAATTGTCGAAGGCCATAAAAAATGAGCATCCGGCGGATCGTGATCGTTAATGAAGATCGCGGGCGCCGACCGCCAGCCGAAGTTGTTCGAGCGCGGTTTCGTAGCTGGCAAGCGCCTGGCGATAGCCCAGCTCGGTATTGCGGTAGGTCCGCTCAGCATCCAGAAAATCGAGCAGCGACGCTGCGCCATGCTGATACGAGAACTGGGCGATGTCGAGCGACTGCTGCGCCTGCTGCAAGTACCCACCTTCGTACAGTTGCACGATATCGCGATTATTCAGCAGCGTTTCGTAAGCATTCTTCACATCGGTGAACACCTGCTGCTCGGCAGCCTTCTCCTGGAACTGCGACTGGGTGAGGGCGAAGTACGTGCGCGCCACCTCGCCCTGGTTACGGTTGAAGATGGGCAACGGAATATTGAAGTAGAAGGCGCCCTCGTTCGCGGAGCTGATGTGTGTGTAGTTGAAGGAAGCGCCGAGGTCCTGGCGCGCATTGGCCTTGGCCAGCGCAACCTGGCTTTGGGCTGAGGTAATGCCACGTTGTGCCGCTTGCAGATCGGGGCGCAGCCCAAGTGCGCGCGCCTGGAGTTCTTCAAGCTGCGAGGTCACCGGCTCATAAGTCAACGAGCCGCCAACGTCGTAGTCGCGAGGAACGGAGTCAAAGCCGATCAACTGGCGGAGCGAATTCAGAGCCTGCACATACGAAATACGAGCTGCGGTCACGTCGCTCTGAAATTGCAAGGTTTGCAGCTGGATCTTCAGCAGGTCGATTTTGCTCATGGCGCCGGCCTTGAACTGCTCCTGGCTGATGCCAACGGTGTGCTGATAACTCTGCAGCAGTTGCTCGTCGAAGACCAGGTTCGATTTTGCCAGCAATGCGGCGACGAATTGTTGGGCCGTGTTCGACACCAGCGTGCGCTCGTCGTCCAGTACCTGCGACTCGGTTACCCATGTCTGGTCTTTCGCAGCCTGCAAGCGGCGCTGCCGTTTGTGCCCGCGCTCGAACAAGTAGCCGATTCCTACATCGAACTGCGCCATGTTTTCGAGGTAGTTGGTTGACCACAGGCTCGGCGTGAACAGCGGCAAGTACTGAAAGTCCCACGAGAGCGTCGGGTTGGGATGGAGGTTGGCGGTTACCTCCTGCTCTTTGTTCTGCGAAACCAGGGTTCGCTCGGCCGCAAGACTCGGGCTGTTGTGCCTGGCCATGTCGATGGCTTGGTCAAGCGTAATGACGACGGAAGGAGTGCGCGGAATGCCTGGTGCAGGCGCAGGCGGAGTTGCCGATGGCTGAGTCTGAACCTGGGCGAAGCCGATAGATGTGGACAACGCGACTGCCATCGCCGGGGAAAGAAGCCGGCGCATCGTTCGGGTTGTCGTTCGAAGAGAAGGGAAGAGCTTGCTCATTCCGTAATCTCCTCTTCTTCCGTCGGCAGCACGTCGTCAGCTCCGGCGAGGTCGGCGTAGAGAACGGGCAGCAACACCAGGCTCAGGAACAATTCCATCAGCAGTCCGCCCACAATCACGATGGCGAACGGACGTTGCGAATCGGAACCGATGCCGTGCGATAGCGCCGCCGGAATCAGGCCCAGCGACGCAACCAGCATGGTCATCATGATGGGACGCAGCCTGCGCCGGGCGCCCAGGATCGCGGCTTCCCTGATGGAGAGCCCGCGGGCGCGAAGCTGGTTGATGTGTTCGACCATGATGACGCCGGTTTGCACCGAGACGCCGAAGAGTGCAAGGAAGCCTACGCCCGTCGAGACACTGAAATGCGTTCCCGTGATCCAGAGCGCCAACAGACCTCCAATGGGCGCCAGCGACAGGTTCAGCATCACCAGCAAGCTCCACTTGAATGAACGGAACATGGAGTAGAGCACCAGCACGATGACCATGATCGTGATGGGCACAACCGTCGCAAGCCTGTGGTTGGCGCGCTTCTGGCTTTCGTATTCGCCGGCCCAGTCGAGGGTATAACCCTGCGGCAGCTTTACCTCGCGATCCACCTTGCTCATCGCCTCCTCGACGGTGCTGCCCAGGTCGCGACCGCGTACGCTGTACTTGATGGCGATGTAGCGCTCGTTGGCCTCGCGATAGATCATGGAAGCGCCATCGCTGACGCTGATCTTGCACAACTCACCCAGCGAGACGCGCTCGTGGCTGGGCGCCAGCAGCCGAATGTTCTTGATCTGATCGACGGTGCTGCGGAATTGCGGCTGATATCGTGGCACCAGGTCGAAACGCTCTTCATTGATGAGGATCTGGCTGACGGGATTACCGCCGACGGCGGTCTGAATGGCGTCTTGAACGTCGGCGACGTTGATGCCGTAACGGTCGGCCTTTTCACGATCGACGGAGATGTTGACGTTGGGCTGCCCTAGGACGCGAAATACACCCAAGTCGGCGACGCCGGGAACCGTGCTCATAACGCTGGCGATCTGCGTCGCCTTGGCTTCCAGGTCTTTCAAATTCGGTCCGAAAACTTTCAGCGCCAGCGCGCCTTTTACGCCGCTGACGGCCTCTTCCATGTTGTCCTCGATGGGTTGCGAAAAGCCCCAGTCGACGCCGGGAATTTTATTGGCAGCGTCATTCATCGCGTCGATCAGCAGTTCTTTCCGGCCGTGAAATTGTGGCCGCCAGTCGTCGCGTGACTTGAGGTCGATGTAGTACTCGGTATTGAAGAAGCCGGTGGGGTCGGTGCCGTCGTCGGAGCGTCCCACCTGCGAGACCACCTGGGTGACTTCAGGGAAGCCGGCAAAGATGAGTCGCGCCTTGTCCATGATCTCGCGTCCGGCGGTCGGCCCGGTACTGGGATCGAGCGTGCCGCGCGCCCAGATGGCGCCCTCATCGAGGTGCGGCAGAAACTCCGAACCAATCACCCCTCCCATGCCGAGGTAGAGCGTTATCACCCACACAACTGCCATCGTCGTCCACGTCAGAACGCGGCGCGGGATAATCCAGTTCAGGGTGGCTTCATAGCGACGATTGATCCACTCCAGCATGGGATTACGCCATTCTTTGGCGCCCTTGCGGAATACCAGCCCGGTCAATACCGGAGCCAACAGGATCGAGAAGAATAACGAGCCCAGCAGGGCGAAGGCGACGGTCCATGCCATCGGCTTAAACAGGCGGCCTTCGACGCGTTGAAAGGTAAAGATGGGCAGATACGAAATGATGATGATGGCGACGGCGTAAAACACCGGCCGTTGAACCTCGTGAGCGGCGGCGCGTATGAGTTCGTCGTTGGTGCGATGGTCGGTGTGTGCCGCCAACCGATGCTGAATGTTCTCGACCATTACGGCCGCGCCTTCCACGATCATGCCGAAATCGAGCGCGCCCAGCGAGAGCAGGTTCGCCGGGATGTGATTCAGGTCGAGCAGGATTGCCGCGAAGAAAAGCGAGAACGGAATGGTGAGCGCCACAATGAGCGACGAACGAAAGTTCCCCAGGAACAGGAACAGCACGAAGACCACGAGCAGGATGCCTTCGGTCAAATTGTGGAACACGGTGTGCGTGGTGAAGTGGACGAGGTCGTCACGGTCGAGGTGTGACACGATACGCACGCCTTTGGGAAGAACGTGTTCGTTGATGAACTGCACTTTTGCGTGAATGTCGCGCAGCACGCCTTCGGTCTCCGAACCTTTGCGCGACTGCACGATGCCCTCCACGACGTCGTCATTGTCAAGCAGCGTGCCGTCAGGCCTCCGAACGGTTTTTCCAATCTGTCCCAGCTTGATCTTGGCGCCTTCAACCACCATCGCAACATCGCGCACACGCACCGGCGAGCCGTTCTTGACGGCAACTACCGTCTGCGCAATATCGTCGGGCGTCTGCATCAGGCCCAGTGCGCGAATGTTGAAGGCTTGCTGCCCTTTCTCGATGTAGCTGCCGCCGCCGTTGGCGTTGTTGGCCGCAAGCGCCTGCTCGATGGTCGACATTGACAGGCCGTAGGCGACGAGTTTGTCGGGATCGATCTGTACCTGGTACTCCTTGGTCTCGCCCCCGAAACTCGAGATTGCGGCGACGTTCGGCACCGACATGAGGTACTTGAAGACCACCCAATCCTGCAGCGTCTTCAACTCCATGGAGTCGTAGCGCGGATCGTTGCTGGCGAGTGTGTACCAGTAGATTTGACCGGCGGGGCTGAAGTCGGGACCGATCTGCGGATTGATTCCCGCCGGCAAATTCACCAGCGTCAACTTCTCAAGCACCTGCTGGCGGTTTTGCAGGTTGTCGGACTGATCATCGAAGATGAGTGTGATGAACGACAAGCCTGCCAGCGACAGCGAGCGCAGGTGGACCAGGTGTCCCACGCCGTTCATCTGAATTTCGATGGGAATGGTGACCTGCTGTTCGACTTCTTCGGCGGCGCGCCCGGGCCACTGCGTAATGATCCAGGCGTATTTGTCGGCCACGTCGGGATAGGCTTCCACCGGCAGTTGGTGGAACGACACAATGCCCCACACCAACAGCAGCGTGCCAAGCGCGAGCACCAGCAAACGGTTGCGCAGCGCGAAATTGACCAGGGCATTGATCATCGCACTACTGTTCCTCCGAGGCGCTGGAGAACTGTAGTGCGTTGGTGACGACCTGCTGCCCGGCAGCAATGCCGTTCAGTATCTGCTGATAACCGCCCGGCACCTCCGGCCCCAGTGCAACCCGCACTCGCCGGAACTGCTTATTCCCGATCGGCACAAAAACCCAGTTAGCGTCGTGGAGGGTGATGATGGCGGTTGTGGGTACAAGAGGGCGGGCCACTTGCTCGCGACCGCTGAAGATGGCCGTGACGTACATGCCCACCCGCATCATGTTCTTGGGATTAGGCAATTCAATACGCACGCTTGCTGCCCGTGTGGTGGGGTCGAGCACCTGGCTGATGTTGATGACCTGGCCGGGGAATCGCTGGTCGTAGCCGCCGACTTTTATATCGGCTTTGTCGCCGACGTGAATGCGCGGCAACATGTCCTGATAGGCGTCGCACAGGACCCACACGCGTGACAGGTTAGCGATCGTGAACAGCGCTTGCTGATTATCGAGCGAACGCACGCCTGTGCCGTTGGTGATCTGTTGATCGATGATGGTGCCCGAAATCGGGGCGCGCAGAGGCAGCAGCGGTGTGGGATTGTTGATGTCGCCGCCCAGAACCTTCACGCGGGCAACTGCCGTCTGCAAATCAACCTTAGCTTTGGTGTCGGCGTCCTGCACAGTCTCAAGGTCGGCCTGCGAGATGGCGCCCTTGTCGTACAGCAATTGCGCGCGGGCCACCTGTTTGGCGGCCAATTGTTCGTCGGCGCGGAACTTCTGGTAATCGGAAAAAGCGCTCGACAAGTCGGGGCTGTCGATGAGCAACAGCACCTGCCCCTTCTGTACCGTATCGCCCAGCTTGGTCCTGATTTCGGCGACGCGGCCGCTGCCCAGCGAGACAACTGGCACGCTGAGGTTCACGTCGGGCGCGATCACGCAGTTGGCGCTCACTTCGTCGGTGACTTTGCGAAGCTCAACCTGGGTCAGCCCGAACTGCGATGGGTTTTGCATGGTGACGACATCCGGATCGGAGTTCGTCACCACAACCTTGTCGCTGGTCGGCTGCTCCTTCTTGCTGGAGCAGTTCGCAAGCAGCAGGGCCGCAACCGCGAGCGACGCCATCCGTAGGAAATACCGGCCGGCTCCGCGTTGTCTGGTATTGATCATCGGGCGAATTCTCTTCAGGAACGACGCGAGCGAGACTGCGCCGCTGCGTCGAGTGCCTGGACCTGTCTTGAATACCGGGTATTTATCTGCGAGAAA
>Ga0070733_10003580_pt1 | contig 10580 bp, 6 predicted proteins | sample Coa_R1_9_FD_66450 | JGI IMG/M metagenome (GOLD analysis project Ga0070733, IMG submission 66450) | Surface soil microbial communities from Centralia Pennsylvania, which are recovering from an underground coalmine fire - Coalmine... | ecosystem: Environmental > Terrestrial > Soil > Unclassified ... | reverse complement strand
GGGGGTCCAGCCACGATCTGGCGCGGCGGCTGACCGGCACCGGCCAAAAAGTGCTGGATGTGGGGTGCGGGCCGGGCTATTTATCTTCCGATCTCGGGAAGACCGGTAACCAGGTGGATGGAATCGATCTGTTGACGGAGACGCGGCGACCATCCCCGGACGAACAATACGTATGCGCCGACCTGGATCAAGGAATTCAACCAGCGCTCGAACAGCTAGGCGCAAAAAGATATGACCGCATCCTGCTGTTGGACGTGCTGGAACATCTGGTTCGTCCGGGGGAGATTTTGCAGCAGTGCGCGCGGATCCTCGAAGAGAACGGATTCGTGATCGTGTCGGTTCCCAACGTGGCTAACATCACCGTGCGGGTCGCGCTGCTGTTCGGGCGTTTTCAGTACGGCGACCGGGGGATTCTCGACCGTACGCATCTGCGTTTTTACACCCGGAGCACGGCCCGCGCGCTGCTCGAAGGCGCCGGCTATCAGGTTCTCGAGGAGCGGATGACGGCCATGCCCATCGAGCTGGTATTCGGGCTGGATCCTGATAACCCGGTTATGAAACTCGTCAACCTGACGGCGCGCATCGCCGCCAGTATCCTGCCGGGTTTATTCGGCTATCAAGTGATGCTAACCGGACGGCCAGTGCGCCGTTAATGGAGCCAATCACGAAGCCGTCTGATAAATCGGATTCGTTCAATCGCGCCCCACAGTCACCGCCTTCCTTCGTCGCCGCTTCCTTCCGAGATCCCGCGGGCAGCCTGTTTCGTTTCGAAGATCGAATCCTTCGGGTAGTTAATCCCGCTGGCGTCGCGGATTTGACGGCATTCCTAAAATCGCCGGCCGTGCATAAACTCCTGGCTTCCGGCCGCGTGGTGAAAACCCGGCCGCTGGACGAAGCGGAGTCGCGTGAGCTGATGGCTGAGGCCGCTATTGGGCGCCTTTTCGAAGCGCGCGCCGGTCAGATGATGGTGGAGCACGAGCGCATCGAGTTTCCGAGCTTTCCTTATGAATGGACGCCCGAGATGCTGCACGCCGCGGGGCTGCTCACTCTGGACCTGGCGCAGGAGTTGCTTGGCGATGGGCTCGGATTGAAGGATGCGACGCCCTACAATGTGCTGTTCCGGGGACCGGATCCGGTGTTCATCGACGTGCTCTCCTTCGAGCGCCGCGAGCCGGGCGATGCCACCTGGCTCCCCTACGCGCAGTTTGTGCGTACCTTCCTGCTGCCGCTGCTTGCCAACCGGACCTATGGGCTGGGGCTCGACCAAATTCTGACCACGCGGCGCGATGGGCTGGAGCCGAAGGAAGTGTATCGTTGGTCCAAGCCGCTCGAGCGTTTACGGCCGCCCTTTTTCTCGCTGGTCTCGATGCCCATGTGGCTGGGGAGCAAACATAGCCCGGACGATTCCTCGATTTACAGTAAGAAACTTCTGTCCAACGCCGAGAAGGCACGCTTCATCCTGGAGACGTTGCTCAAAGGCCTGCGGGGCACTCTCCATCGTCTCCAGCCGGCGCAGGGCGGCCGATCCACGTGGTCGGACTACATGACCTGCAACAACTACACGTCCGATCATTTTTCCGCCAAGCAGCGTTTCGTACAGGAGGCCCTGGCCGAATTTCCGTGCCGTTCGGTTCTGGACGTGGGCTGCAACAGCGGACACTTCAGTGCCATTGCGGCGCGGTCGGGGGCCTCGGTCGTGGCGATCGATTACGATCCGGTGGTGCTCGGGGACGTGTGGCGAAATGCGCGGGCGCAGAAGCTCAATATTCTGCCGCTGGCGGTGAATCTGACGCGCCCCTCTCCCGGCACGGGCTGGCGCAATCAGGAGTGCCCCTCGTTTCTGGACCGCGCGCGCCGCAAGTTCGACTGCGTCCTGATGCTGGCCGTGATTCATCACATGCTGGTGACCGAGCGAGTGCCGCTCGAGGAAATCGTCGGCCTGGCCGCCGAGCTGACCACGAATCTGCTGGTCATCGAATTTATCGCTCCCGAGGATTCGATGTTCCGGCGTTTGACGCGGGGCCGCGAAGAACTTCACAAAGATCTCAATCGGGAAGTTTTCGAGGCGGTCTGTGAAACTCGTTTCGAGCACGTGCGGACCCAGCATGTCGAAGGCACGACGCGGTGGCTGTACCTTCTGAGGAAGCGCCGCTAATCCCATGCGGGTGTGAGTGCTCAGTCTAGGAGCGCGCATGGAGCACTGCTGCGTAGATTTCATCGAGGCGATGGGCGGCGTCGGCTACCGTAAACCGGCTGCGGATGAACTCCGACGCACGGGCCGCGAGCTGTTGGCGTAGGGCAGCGTTCTCTCTGAGGCGCAGGAGCGCGCCCGCCAGTTGGTCACTTTGGCCGGCCTCAAACAGGAGTCCGGTCTCGCCGGGAATCACCAGCTCGGGATTGCCGCCGACGCGCGATGCGATCACCGCACAGCCGCTCGCCATCGCTTCCATCAGCGCGTTCGAGAACGATTCGGATAGCGAAGGAAGCACGAAAATATCCATCTCATGCAGGCGCGACGGCACCTGGTCGGTGGTGGCGTGGAAAGTGGCGGCAGGGGCGAGACCAAGATCGCGCACCAGCGTTTGCAGATCCGTCAGGCAGGGACCCGACCCCACGATCATGAGCCGCCAATGCGGCTGGCTGACCTTGGCGAAGGCGCGGATCAACGTCGCGAGATCCTTCTCGGGGCGCAAGGCGCATACTACGCCGATCGTCAGCTCCCGCCGGTCCGGCCGGGGCTGAAACTCAAAGCGGACGATGTCGATGCCGTTATAGCAGAGATGGATCTTTTCGGCAGGCACGGATTCGTCCTGGATCAAATGCCGGCGGACGGTTTCGCTATTCACCACAACTCCATCGGCGAGGCGATCGGTGAAGCGCAGCAGGCGGCGGCGGAGGCCGGGAGTCAGGCCGCGGAAGGCGCGCTGGCTGGAGAGGACCGCGGGAGTGCCCGCCATCCGCGCGACAGGAACCGCAAAGAGATTCATCGGCACATCGAAGGCGTGCAGGAGCCGGATATTGTGGCGCATCAAGTAGCCTCGCAATTGCCACGCGCCGGCGAGGGCGGAAGGTCCATGAAGCGATCGCACCGGGAAAACCGCGACGGGGACGCCGGCCGCTCGAAGTTCGGCGGAACGGAAGCCCTCCCGCATGCAGCCGACATGCGGGATGAAGCGGGTGCGATCGAGCGCCTTGGCCAACTCCACAAGCTGCCGTTCACTGCCTCCCACGCCTAGTTCGCGGGCCAGGAGCAGAACTGGGTGCGGCTGGAGGCTGGGGGGCATGCGGTCACGCGGACGGCTTGCTGGCCCCGATGCGCGTAGGTTTCCAGAACAGGCGATGGGGAAAGAAGAAAACGCCCAAAGCGCAAAAAGAGGCCGCGACAAAGACCAGGAACGTGCGGGCGACCGAGGAGAGGCGGTGCACCGAACTGGTCTGTGGCAACAGCGGATCGACAGCCGCCAGGAAGCAAAACAGTAATCCGCCAAGGACGGCCAGTATCCGCCAAGGATCCGGTAGAGCGAAACTTGTCGCCGCCACCATGAGGATAGCGAAAGGGAGGATCTGCCGGCCCAGCTTATGCGAAACAAAGTGAAACCACATGCGGTTGGAAAAAGGGATCAGCAGGCGCGGGTAATACCACAGCACCTGATATACGCCGGACAGCGTCCGAACTTTCCGCCGGAATTCCACGCGAAGAGAACTGGGATGATCAAATGCCTTGGCCCGCGGCTCGAAAATCACGCGAAAGCCCTGGAAGAAAGCGGCCACAGGGAGATAGACATCATCGACCAGCAGATTGGCGGGCAGGGGCACGGCAAGCTGACGGCGCATCGCATAGATACATCCGGTGGCGCCCATCACGCTGTCCAGATTGCTCAAGTGTTTTCGAATCCATTTTTCATAGCGCCAGTAGAGACCGATGTTCTGCTCCGCATGACTGGCGCCGCGGCGAATTTCCAACTCACCGCTGGCAACGCCAACCCGAGGATGGGCGAAGCAAGATACCAGGTGGCGAAGGCAATCCGTATCGAGGGACTGGCGCACATCCGTAAAAAACAGAATCTCGTTGCTCGCCGCCGCGATACCGGCATTCAAGGCTGCGGCCTTGCCTCCGGCCGGAACACGAATCAGGCGCACACCTTGCGCGGCGAATCCGGCCACCAATTCGTCGGTATGGTCTTCGCTGCCATCGGAGACGACGATGATCTCCATCCGGTCGCGTGGATAATCCAGCGCGAGAATGTTCCGTAGTTTTTGCGCGATCCACGGTTCGCCGTCGCGGACGGCCATCACCACCGAAACGGTCTTTTGTTCAAAGCGGCGCTCGACTGGTTTCCGCCGCCCTTTGGCCAACAAAGCTAACAGGAGAGGGTAGCCCGCCAACACATAGAGCAGCACCGTTGCGCTGGCGATGAACAGGATGACCGGCAAGCTTTCCACGGTTCCTTTCAGTCTAACCATGGACAGTCTAACCATCGACCGCGTTGGACTAACACGCCGGCGCCGAGGCAAGCGTCGGTTGCTCCACTTCGCGGAACCAGAGTTCAAGGAACAGGAGCTGCCACAGCCAGGAACTGTTGTCGCGGCGTCCGCTTTGGTGTTCTTCGAGCAAATAGCGCAGGAAGGCGGGCGCGACCATTCCCCGGCCAAGGAAACGCGCGCTGGTGAGATGGTCCCAGAGCATTTCTCGCAAGGAAGTGCGGAACCAGGTGGCCAGGGGCATACCAAAACCCATCTTGGGGCGGCTCAGCAAGGGCGCAGGCAGGCGATCTCCCAGGGCGCGAAGAAAAATTCGCTTGCCCTGGCCGTTGCTCAGCTTCCAGGCGTTAGGAATGCGGGCTGCGAATTCAGCCAGTTGATGATCGAGCAACGGGCAGCGCACTTCAAGTGAGTTAGCCATCGACATGCGGTCCACCTTTACCAGGAAATCGCCGGGCAACTTCACCGTGGACTCGAAGTACATGGCTTGGGAAAGAATGTCCGCGCTTTCCGGCAGCAGGCCGTCCGCAAAAGTGCGGGTGAGAAATGCGGCATCGGTGGGCAGCATCCACTCCGGCGTCAGCAGCTCTTTGCGGAGATAGTAAGGGGAATAGTTGGACTCGAAATAGCGTTCGAGCGCCGTAGTCCGGCTCATCATGCGCAGATAATTCTTGCCATACGCGGAGTACGGGAGTGCATCGGCGGCGGCGGCAATCAGGCGCCGCATCGCTTGCGGCAAGCGATCGAAGACGCGGCGCTTCTCGACGTCGGCGAAGCTCTCATAGCCGGCAAATAACTCATCGCCGCCATCGCCCGAGAGAACAACTTTGACGTGCTGGACGGCGAACTCCGAGACCAGAAACGTCGGGATGGCGGAGGAGTCGCCAAAAGGTTCGTCAAAGTGCCTCACCAGCCGGGGGACAAGACTGACCGAATCCGGCTGCACCAGTATCTCGTGATGCTCCGTGCGGTACTGGCGCGCCACCATGCCGGCATAATCGAGCTCATTAAACGCCGCTTCGCGAAAGCCGATAGAAAAAGTTTTTACCGGATCGCGAGATTGCAGCGCCATCGAGGCGACCACCGCGCTCGAATCGATGCCGCCGCTCAGGAAGGCGCCCAGCGGAACATCGGCAAGCATGCGCATTCTCACCGATTCGTCGAACCGATCGCGGAGCGACGTGCAGACTTCCTGCTCGCTGGGGGGCGTGTGGCCGGCCGGGAAATGCTCCGAGGGGGGCGGGAGCCGCCAATAACGGCCCTGCCGCACCGAACCGTCGGGAAGCGCCAGCAACCACGTTCCGGGCGATAGTTTGCGTATGGAGGAGAAAGGCGTCCACGGATCGGGTATGTAGGAAAACTGAAAGTAGAGCCGGAGCGCCTCAGCGTCAAGGTCTTCGGGAACACCAGCCGAACGCAGGCACTTCAGTTCGCTCGCGAACCACAAACCACGCGGCGTGTGGGCGTAATAGAGCGGCTTCTTCCCCAAGCGGTCGCGGGCGAGCAACAATTGGCGGCGGCCGGCGTCCCAGATGGCGATGGCGAACATGCCGCGCAGACGCTCCAGTCCCTCGACGTTTTCTTGCTCGTAGAGATGGACGATGGTCTCGGTGTCGCTGTTGGTTTGAAAGCGATGACCCTGATCGGTAAGCCGGCAGCGCAGCTCCTGAAAGTTGTAAACTTCACCATTAAAGACGATCCACACGGTGCCGTCCTCATTCGAGATGGGCTGGTGGCCGGTGGCCAGATCGATAATGCTGAGGCGGCGCATGCCGAGCGCGCATCCGCCGTCGAGATGATACCCTTCGTCATCGGGTCCGCGATAACGGATCTGATCGCACATGGCGCGAACCGTTTCCAGAGACGCGGGCGCATCGTGCAACCAGAAGCCGGCGATTCCACACATGGAGAAATACTTTGTCCACTTTAACAGAAGGTGCGCAGGCCGCTGTTAGCATGGAAGGGCAGATGGCTGAACTGGTCGCGCACGAACTGTCCGCCAAGAGACGGCGGGCATAAGATGCGAAGCTCCCGCGAAATTGCCTTCCGCTTGCGGCAGGAAGTGTGGAACCTGCGAGCGTGGCTGCGGCCACCAGCGCTGCCGGAATCGGCAAGCGGATCCATGGCGCCGAAGTTTCCTGACGCCGCGACGGTGGCCGAAAAGCTCCGCGGTACTGCATATGCGAGACAGGTGGTATCGCTCGCCGATGAGATCCTGACGCATCGGTTTCGCTTGCTAGGGTTGGTGCTGGACCTTGGCGACAAGATCGAATGGCGCCGCGACGCGGTTCACAACCAGGCCACCGGTCTCTCCTATTCCCCCCGGATTCCTTATCTGGATTTCGAGCGCGCCGGGGATCACAAGATCATCTGGGAGCTGAACCGGCACCAGCACCTGGTGATTCTGGCGCAAGCGTTCCGGTTCACGGGCCGCGACGAGTATCTGCGCGAGGCGGAACGTGAGTTGACCTCCTGGTGGCAGCAGAATCCGCTCCTGCACGGAATCAACTGGTGCAGCGCCCTTGAAGTCGCTTTTCGGGCGCTTTCCTGGATTTGGCTGGATCACCTTGCGGGGCGACAGCTTCGAGTACGAGATCAGTTGTTGGAGAGCCTGTATCAGCACGGCTGCTATCTGGAGCTCAATCTGTCGCTCTATTTCTCGCCCAACACGCATCTGCTGGGCGAGGCGGTGGCGCTCGAAGCGCTAGGGGTCTTGTATCCAGGCTTTCCAGCGGCACAGCGCTGGAGGCAGACCGGCGCACGGGTGATGGAGCAGGAATTGGACCGGCAGGTGCGCGCGGACGGCAGCCATTTTGAGCAGTCGAGTTACTACCAGATCTATGCGCTGGACTTTTTCCTACTGCACCGGCTGCTGTCAGGGGCGGAGCCGGCGCGCGACGAAAAACTGCGGCGAATGGCGGAGTATCTGGAGTCGTTGATGGGGCGGTCGCGGCGATTGCCACTGCTGGGCGACGACGACAGCGGCCGCGTATTTGGACTACCGTTCGGATTCAGCGAGCCGGGACAAGCAACTCTGGCAACAGCGGCGAATTTGCTGGATCAAGATCTCGCGTTTCATGCAGATGCTTTGCCGGAGCAAGCCGGTTGGTGGCTGGGCTCAGACACTTTGGATCACGGCGAAGCAGCGGATTGCAACGAACATTCGCGTCTTTACGCGGACGCTGGTATCGCCGTGATGCAGACAGGCGGCATACAAGTGGTGATCGACGGCGGCGCTTTCGGCGCGGGAACCGCCGGGCATAGCCATTCCGATACGTTGAGCATGGTCGTCCGAGCAGGCGAGGAAGAGATCCTGATCGACCCGGGCACTTACACTTATGTGGGCGACGCTCGCTGGCGAAACTGGTTCCGCGGTTCCTCTGCGCACAACACGATTCGCGTGAATGGCAGGGATCAGGCGATTCCAGTAAATGCGTTCCGGTGGGCTGAGCCCCCCGAAGTGAAAGTGCTTGCCTGGGAGATTACACCCGAGCAAGACTACTTCGATGGCGTCTGCCGATACTGCGGATTTGAGCATCGCCGGCGCGTCGTGTTCCTCAAGGAAAGTTTGGTGATGCTGGTGCTAGATGACGTCCAAGGTCCACCGGGGGAGCATCTGGTGGAGCAGTTCTGGCACTTCGCGCTCCCTCCGCAGAAAGTCACGGACAGGCGCTATCGGATCGGGCGGCAGAGCCGCATCTGGTTCTCGGTCGCTGAAGGAGGTCAAGTAGATGTGGCCGAAGGCGGCGAGCACGACTGGCGATCTCACGCGCTGGGCCAGAAGGAGCCCGCGCCGGTGCTCAGAGTCCACGACACATGCGCGTTGCCGGTCCGGTGGGCGGCTGGTTTCGGCTTGGGCTCGCCGGAAGCGGAGCCGCCAGAACTGGTGTTGGTTCCGCTCGAGGATTCGATATGCTTGCGAGCGGGACAACTAAGGGTCCGGTTCTTTCACCACGGCGGCGCTGCAACAATCGCCTGATTTGTGAGCCAGTTCGGCGCTCGGTCGGGCAAGGATCGACCCTTCTTCGCGCCATGGTGACAGCAGGAGAAGCAAATGTACCCGGGGGAAAGGAGCTCAGCGACATAGTTATGAGCGATACAAACAGGTGGCGATTTCTCGTTGTCGCCGTAGCCGCGTTTGCGGCCGTGACCTTAAGCGCCCAACCAACGCAAATCGATTTGCCAACGCAGGCCAGGGGCGCAGCGGTGAGCCTTTTAGGCGATTGTCAGGTAGTCCGGACGTCGGCCTCCGTTCTTACGGTCGTGGCTCCTTGCAACGTCAAAACACTCGGCATCGTGACGAGTTTCGCTTCGGGCGCCACGGTTACGCTTAGCGCGCTAACCGACACGGGCACAGTGCGACTGGGCGCGGATACCACCGTCAATCCACCGACGTTGAAGTTATACGTATCGGGGATCATGACCGCCAACGTGAGTTGCTCGGGGATGGCATGCGTGTCGGTTGCGGGCGCGGCGTTTGGGGCCGATGATATCCAACTGGCCGCATGGACCGCCAGCGCCGGCAATGGATGGGACCCCAACGGCGGAACCGATCTGCGCGCGCTAATAAGCCACGATCGGGTAATCGCAGGAGTCGGCTTGCAGCAGGTTGTTACCGGGGGGACGCAAGTGATGAGTGTCGATAACACCATCCCCCGCTATCTGAACGGGACCGCTTCGCTGGCCTTCGGAAGCATTGCCAACACAGCCTGCGCGGCGCTGACTTTCGCGCTGCCCGGCGCGCTTCCCACGGATGGAGTGGCTCCCATCTGGCCATCTTCCATGGACGCCGGGTTCACGGGATCGATGCGGGTCTCGGCGGCGGACACGGTCGAAGTTCGGTACTGCAATTTCTCCGGCGCGCCCGTGAGTCCGGCCGCCCAAACGTTCGGCGCGGTGGTTTTGAGGTAAATATGAAAATCTTTTTGTTAGGATTGATGGCGTTCTGCGCCTGCGGCGCCGATTTCACTTCTTCAGCGAATTTCCGGGTTCAAACGACACCGCGGTCGGCGGTGATCTGCTACACGGTTCCGGCTTCGGACGCCGGAACAGCCGGAACCTGGGAGATCTCAGAATCTCCGAGTTACGCGCCACTCGCCTACGACGTCGACACCAGCCTATTCGCGAATTCCAATGGCGATAACCGGATTGGCAGCACCTCGGCGGGGCGCTCACGCTGTTTCGTGGCCGGGGAGGGAGGCACGGGAATCCAGTATGCGCCCACTGCACTGGATGGCAAGCGCTATAGCAGAGCATTCCGCCCGGTAACGACATATTACGCGCGGCTGACGGTCGGGGCCGACACGGCCACGCTAAGCTTTTTGACGGCCAACATCGCGCCGGGAGACTCCTATCCGGTCTCCATCCCTACCGATCCCGCCGCCCCCGGCGTGTCGGCATGGCCCACCATTGACTGGACGAGTAAGAACGTCTGCTACAACAACCCTGTGACAGGTATCTGCACGCAGGTGTTGACCCTCGGGAATTACAGGAACCGAGGATCGCTGGATGTGACGTTCCAGCACCAGTACCAAGCCACAGGCTGGACTAACCCATCGAATATCCTGGCCAACGACGGCTCCCTTGCCGTGACGAGCAATTCCAACCCAATCGTCATAACCACCGACACTAATGATGCGGGAGAAGGCACACTGGGAGGGCTGACGCTGTACATACGAGGCTATGTCGACAATACCTGTGCGGCTGGTGACGACCAAAAAATAAGCGCCGCGTTAACCATCGATGGGGTGACCGCCTATGGTCCTTTCATCGATGCCACCTTGCCGAGTCAGACCGCATACGGAACCGGTGTCGAAACTCCGATAGGCGACGCCGACCCAAATCCTGTTCCGTTCCTTAAGGCATGGCTCAACGCCGGGCAAGCCGTCCCACTCCTCGCGTATCTCAATCCGATGAGCGGAAACTACACACTCTCGGGGTCAAGTCTCACCATGAACTGGGCAGGCTCGGCCAACCCGTTCGATCAGAATTGGGTGAGCGGGAGTCATATCATCCTGGACAGCAGCGGGACGCCCACCGAGACGACCATCGCCTCCGTCACCAGCGGCACGGCGGTGACCGTGGTCTCCGGCAGCGGC
>Ga0070733_10003577_pt1 | contig 10582 bp, 9 predicted proteins | sample Coa_R1_9_FD_66450 | JGI IMG/M metagenome (GOLD analysis project Ga0070733, IMG submission 66450) | Surface soil microbial communities from Centralia Pennsylvania, which are recovering from an underground coalmine fire - Coalmine... | ecosystem: Environmental > Terrestrial > Soil > Unclassified ... | reverse complement strand
GCCGATCGAGGAGAATGCCGAGCTGATCATCCGGGCCCGTTCGCGCGGCGTCCGAATTATCCTGAGCCTCGCGCCCGCCGGGCCGATCGCGCCGGCGCAGCTCGAGGACATCGATGTGCTTGTTGCCAATGAAGGCGAGGCTGCGGCTCTGGGGCGTGAGCGCCCTGCCGCCATACGCCGCTTGCGACAAGCGCTGGTAATAACTCGCGGCGCTGCCGGTGCGACGGCCTTCCTGTCCAGTGGCGGCAGGATCGACGTGCCGGCGCTCCCGGTCGGCGCGGTCGATACGACCGGCGCCGGTGACACGTTCGCCGGTGTGCTGGCCGCTGGGCTCGATGCCGGGTTAACGCTGGAGGTGGCTCTCCGCCGGGCGAGCGTCGCCGCTGCGCTGGCGTGCCTGGCTTTGGGCGCGCAGGAAGCGATGCCGGGCCGGATCGCGATCGACGAGGCCGCAGCACAGCTAGGCTAAATGCTCGCGGAACTCTTCAAGGATCGCGACATAGATCGCCCGCTTGAACGGCACGATTAGCCCCGGGAGCTCATCGGCGGCGACCCATTTCCACGCGTCGAATTCCGGATGCTCGGTGGCGATGTTAATATCGATATCTTCTCCGGCAAACCGCATCGCAAACCAGATTTGTTTCTGGCCGCGAAACCGCCCACCCCACATCTTTCCGGCGATCTCGACCGGCAGGTCGTAGCGGTGCAAGACCCGGCTCTCGCCGATGATCTCGGCCTTGTCGGTGCCGACTTCTTCGCCCAACTCGCGCAAAGCCGCCTGGCGCGGCGTCTCGCCGGGGTCGATCCCGCCCTGCGGCATCTGCCAGGCGGGCAACCCCGCCGGCATGTCGATGCGGCGGCCGGCAAAGACGCGGCGGTCGCGGTTGATCAGGACGATGCCGACCCCGGGACGGTATTCGGGGAACGGATCGTCGGTGGGCGGAACGCTCAGTTCACCACCCGGCCGCTGAACAGCGCGATCCCGCGCAGCATGTCGACCGCGCGGACCAGCTGATAATCGTCCGCGGTGCCCATGATCGATGGATCGACCGAGCCCTGATCGGCGCTATCCGGGTCGTCCTTGTTGTCGGCAGCCTTCTTGTCGGTGTCGGCCGGGTGGTCGATCTTGGCCGCCTCGACAACGATATCGGGGTCGATGCCTTTGGCCTGGATCGAACGGCCCGACGGCGTGTAATAGCGCGCCGTGGTCAGCCGCATCGCGCCGTGTCCAGGCAGCGGGATGATCGTCTGCACCGAGCCTTTGCCGAACGAGCGTGTGCCGAGCAGGATGGCGCGGTGGTGGTCTTGCAACGCGCCGGCGACGATCTCACTCGCCGATGCGGAGCCGCCGTTGATCAGCACGACCATCGGCAGGCCGCCCGTGATGTCGCCCGAATGGGCGTTATAGCGCTGCGCGTCGTCCGGCCGGCGCCCGCGAGTCGAGACGATCTCACCCTTTTCGATAAACGCGTCGGAAACCGCCACGGCTTGGTCGAGCAATCCGCCCGGATTGTTGCGCAGGTCGAGGATGACCCCGGTTAGCTTGTTGCCGGCCTGCTGCTTGAGGCTCTTCATCGCATTGGCGAGCCCGACATCGGTCTGCTCGGTAAAGCTGGTGATGCGAACATAGCCGATCGTGTCGCCTTCGAGATGCGAGCGCACAGATTGGATTTTGATCTTGGCGCGGACGAGCTTGACGTCGAACGGGTCTTTCCCGGCGCGGCGGATGCGCAGCGTCACCTCGCTGTTCTCCGGCCCGCGCATCTTTTCGACCGCCTCGGGCAAGGTCATGCCCTGCACGGGATTGCCGTCGAGGTGGGTGATCAGGTCGCCCGGCTTCAAACCGGCGCGCGCCGCCGGCGTGTCGTCGATTGGCGACACGACCTTAATGAGCCCGTTCTCCATCGACACTTCGATCCCGAGCCCGCCGAACTCGCCGCGGGTCTGGACCTTCATATCGTTGAAATTCTTGGCGTTCAGGTAGTTCGAATGCGGGTCGAGCGAGGTCAGCATGCCGTTGATCGCGCCTTCGATCAGCGTATCGTCGGTGACATCGTCGGCGTATTGGTTACGCACCTTTTCGAAGACATCGCCGAACAGGTTGAGCTCTTTATAGGTCTCGGCGGTGTTCGAAGATGTCGCGCTCGTCGATGCCGCACCCAGTTCCTGCCGCATCGGCAGGATTAACAAAGCTGCGGCGAGCGCTGCGACCAACCCAATTCGTTTCATTGACGCCCCTTGCTTTGCTCGGTTTCAGTCGCGGCTGACGAGCCGCTGCTGCGGATCGACCGGGCGATTGTCCCGGCGCAATTCCAGGTAAAATGTCGCGCCGGCGTCTTTGTCATTGCTGGCCGGCATCGTGCCGACCGGCTCACCCGCCAGGAGCCATTCGCCGCTCGTCACATCGGCCTGGCCCAACCCCGTTAAGACCGAATGATATCCGCCCGTGTGGCGAATGATCAAGATAAGGCCGTAGCTGCGGAAATTTCCGAGGTATTCGACCTGGCCGTCAAACGGCGCGACCACCAGCGCCGACGGCAACGCGTTGATCGTCAGCCCGTCGCTAGGCTTTCCCGAACGGTCGTTCTCGCCGAACTTGCCGGCGACCTCGCCCACCACCGGCCAGGTCATCGCCATATGCGGCGCATCCGGGTTGCGGATATCGGCGGGCCGGGTGGGGTCAGTGGACGGTGGGGCAGCGCCCTTCTTGGGCGCCGCGATACGCAGGCGCGTGAGCGCCTCCTTGTCGCGGCGGTCGGCGTCGGCGTCGGCGCGCTTGATCAGGTCGGTGAGGTCGCTTGCCTGGTCGCCGAGTTTGTCGGCGGGCGGCGCGGTGCCGTCGCCCGGCAGCAATTTGGTGATGATATCGCCGCGCTTGGCGACGAGCCCGTCGAGCTGATCGTGAGCCTTGGCCAGCGCCTGGCGCGCGGCATCGCGCTCGGGACGGCGCCCATCGATCTGCGCGCGCTCCGCCGTGAGCGCGGCAAGCTGCGCCGAGAGCATCTGGGCCTGAACCTGCAGCGCCGGCAGCGCTGCGGTGAGCAAGATACCACTGCGCGATCGTTCGACCGGCCCCTCCGACAGCGCCAGCGCCGCAGGCGACGCGCGGCTGAGCCGCTCGAGCGCACCGAGCAGCTGCTCCTCCTGCTTGCTGTTGGTGTCGAGTTGCTGCTGCTTTGCCGCGGCGCCGCGCTCCATAACGCCGATCGCCAGCTCGAGCCCAGCCAGCACCTGTTCCTTTTGCTGGACGATGCGGGCGGCCGCGATGCATTGCGAACGGACGCTACCGAGCGCGGCGACCGTGGCGGTGTCCGCCGGAATTCTCAACAGCGGCGCTGCTGAAGGTTTGGCGGGAATTTTGGCAGGCGTTGCCGCGGGGATTTTTGCCGGCGGCGCTGAGGGGGCCTTGGCGGGTGGTGCAGCCGCCGGCGTGTTGGCCGGCGACGCGACCGTCGGGATGTTGGCGGGTGGTGCAGCTGCCGGGATGCTGGCAGGCGTTGTCGCGGCCAGTCCGAGCGGCGGTAGCATCAGCCCGGCGGCGACTGCCGCCGGTAGCACCCGGCCTCGTGTCCGGATCAAGCGGTCCTTACTCCGCGGCGCGTTGCCGCGTATCGGCGGCGCCGAGCAGCGAATGTCCGGTCATGGCTTCCGGTCGGGGCAGGGCAAGCAACGCCAGCAAGGTGGGCGCGACATCGGCGAGCCGCCCGTTTTGCACCTGACGGACCGAGGCCGGCCCATTCACGACGATAAACGGCACCGGGTTTGTCGTGTGCGCCGTGTGCGGTTCGCCGGTTTCGGGGTCGCGCATCGTCTCGGCATTGCCGTGATCGGCGGTAATGACCAGCGTGCCACCTGCCGTCTCGACCGCCTGCGCCAGCCGGCCGAGGCAGGAATCGACGGCCTCGACCGCATGTTCGGCCGCATCGAACAGCCCGGTATGACCGACCATGTCGGTGTTGGCGTAGTTCATCACGACGACATCGAATTTCCCGGACTGGATCGCTGCGACCACCTTGTCGGTCACCTCCGGCGCCGACATTTGCGGTTGCTTGTCATAGGTTGCCACCTTGGGCGACGGCACCAGGATGCGCTCCTCGCCCGGGAAAACCGTTTCGCGCCCGCCGTTAAAGAAAAACGTGACGTGCGCGTATTTCTCGGTCTCGGCGATGCGCAACTGGGTCAGCCCGGCGCGCGAAACGATCTCGCCAAACGTGTCGTCGAGGTTGTCGGGCGGGAACAGGGTGCCGAGAAAGCGATTGAGCTCCTCGGAATACTCGACAAGCCCGAGCGCGGCGGAAAAATCGATCAGCTTGGCACGGGAAAAACCGGAAAAACCGGGGTCGAGCAGCGCCGCCGCGATCTCGCGGATGCGGTCGGCGCGGAAATTCGCCAGCAGCAACCCGTCGCCGCTCTTCATCCCGGCCCAATCGCCGATCGCGGTCGGCAGCGCAAATTCGTCGGTCTCGCCCCGCTCGTAGGCGGCTTCGACCGCGGCGATCGGGTCGAGCGCCTTGTGGCCGGCGCCCACGGCGAGCATCGCATAAGCCTTCTCGACCCGGTCCCAGCGCTTGTCGCGATCCATCGCGTAATAGCGGCCGCTAATCGTCGCGATCTCGATGTCGCCGGCGCCTTCGGTATCGGCTTTGAATTGCTTTAGGTAGCCGAGCGCGGATTTGGGCGGGGTGTCGCGCCCGTCGAGCGCGGCGTGGACCGTGACCTTGAGCCCGGCCTTGGCGAGGATACGGCATAGCGCGGCGATCTGGCCCTGATGCGAATGCACGCCGCCCGGCGACATCAGGCCGAATATATGTGCGGTGCCGGTGCCGGCCTTGGTCTTTGCGATAAACTCGCGCAGACCCGGCATATCGGCGATCTTGCCGGTGGCGATGGCGTCGTCGATGCGTGGCAGATCCTGCATCACCACGCGGCCGGCGCCGATATTGGTGTGGCCGACCTCGGAATTGCCCATCTGCCCGTCGGGCAGCCCGACAAAATGCTCGCTGGCTTCGAGATGGGCGTGCGGCCAGCGCGCCATCAGCTGGTGCCAGACCGGTGTCTTGGCCCGGGCGATCGCGTTGTCGTCGGCATCCGGGCGCTCGCCCCAGCCGTCGAGGATGCACAGCACGACCGGGCGGGGACGAGGAGGCATAGGCGCAAATCCAAAAGCGATGAGGAGCCGGCGATATATACGCGAAACGATCCCGCTGACGATATGTCCCTTATGAGAGGTTGTCATTGCGAGGAGCGCAAAGCGCGCCGCGGCAATCTCGCGCCGCACGAGACCTATCCGGATCGAGATTGCTTCGCTGCGCTCGCAATGACGCAGCTTCAGTCGCGGTGATAGGGGTGCCCGGCGGCGATCTGCTGCGCGCGGTAGAGCTGTTCGAACAGCAGGCTGCGCACCATCAGATGCGGCCAGGTCATCGCTCCGAGCGAAACGACCGCATCGGCGCGCTCGGTGACCGTGGGCGCGAGCCCGTCGGGGCCGCCGATCGCAAAGGCCAGTACCGCCGCCCCACGGTCGCGCCAGGCGGTGAGCCGTTCGGCCAGATCGCGACTCGACCAGCCCTGCCCCCGTTCGTCGAGCGCGACGAGCACCGCCCCGGCCGGTACCGCACCAAGGATCAACTCGGCCTCGCGCGCCTTGAGTTGCGGCGGCGGCAGCTTGCGCTTTTCTTCCAGTTCGAGGATCGCCGGCGCCGGTCTGAGGCGCTTCATATATTCCGCCTCGAGCTCGCTGAGCGGGCCGCGGCGCTGTTTGCCGATGGCGAGGATGATTGTGCGGATCGCGGTACCCCTACTGGCGCGCCGCTTCGGCGTCGGGCAGGTCCGAGCCCCACATCTTTTCGAGATTGTAGTAGGCGCGGATCTCCGGCCGGAAGAGATGAACGATGACGTCGCCGGCGTCGATTAGCACCCAGTCGCCTTGCGCCTTGCCCTCGACCGCGGCGCGCGCCTTCTTTGGCAGCATCTCGATCAGATGCTCGGCCAGCGAGGCAACTTGGCGCGCCGAGCGGCCGCTTGCCACCACCATGTAGTCGGCGATCAGCGTCTTGCCGGCGAGGTCGATCGTGACGATGTCCTCGGCCTTGCCGTCTTCGAGGCTGGCGACGATCCGGGTCAGCAGATCGGGCGCGGGCGGCGCTTCGGGGCGGGTCTTGCGGCGGCGGCGGGCCGGCAGGGCAGCGATCGTGGCGATCTCCTTTGTTGGCTTGGGTTTGGGCGGGCCCGCCCGGGTCTCGATTTGGGCGCGGATCGCGGTCGCCGAGCTGGGGTCGAGCTTCGCATGGATGAACACCCAGGCCGGCGGCTTCATTCCGGCGAGGCGGTGCAGACTTCGCGCTGAAATTCGCGCGTGTGCGTAGCGTTTGGCCGCCATCCCGGCGAGCGCCTGGCGCTCCGGTTCCGGGCGGTCGAACACCGCGATCGGGACGCTGTCGACGATATCGATCCAGCGCTGCCAGCGCGGCAATTGCGCGAGATTGTCGCCGCCCATCAGCCAGACAAAGCGCGTTCCCGGAAACCGGCGGCGCAGGGCACGGATCGTGTCGGCGGTGTAGACCGTGCCGAGCGCGGCCTCGATGCCGCTCACGGTGATCCGCTTATGTCCGTGGGCGAGCGCCGCCGCGCCGGCGAGCCGTCTAGCGAACGGCGCCATGCCCTTCGCCGGTTTGAGCGGGTTTTGCGGCGAGACCAGCCACCACACTTCGTCGAGGCCGAGCCGCTGCAGTGCCAACAGGCTGATGTGCAAATGGCCGCCGTGGGCCGGGTTGAACGAGCCGCCAAGCAAGCCGATGCGGCGGTGCCGCGGCCCATAAAGCCCTGAGGCAGATCGGATCAGGGGCGCACCTGCCCGTTGCCGCGCACCAGATATTTGTATGTCGTCAGCTCGGCCGCGCCGACCGGCCCGCGCGGCGGCAGGCGCTGGGTCGAAATGCCGATCTCGGCGCCCATCCCGAACTCGCCGCCATCGGCGAATTGGGTGGAGGCGTTGACCAGCACGATGGCGCTGTCGACTTCCTTGAGAAAACGCTCGGCCGTCTCCTGGTCCTCGGTCACGATCGCGTCGGTGTGGTGCGAGCCGTAGCGCTCGATATGCTCGATCGCGCCACCGACCCCGTCGACCATCCGCACCGCGAGGATCGCGTCGAGATATTCGGTGCGCCAATCTTCTTCGCTGGCCGGTCGCGCGCCGGGGTCGAGCTTTACGACTTCCGGGTCGCCGCGCAACTCACAGCCGGCTGCGCGCAGATCGGCGAGGATTGGCGGCAGCATCGCCACGGCCTTGCGGTCGACCAGCAGCGTTTCGGTCGCGCCGCAGATCGAGACACGCCGCATCTTGGCGTTGAGCACGATCGCGCGCGCCTTCTCCGGGTCGGCGCCGCCGTCGATATAGGTGTGGCAGAGCCCTTCGAGGTGGGCGATAACCGGTATGCGGCTCTCGCGCTGGACGCGCTCGATCAGAGACGCGCCGCCGCGCGGTACGATAATGTCGATGACCCCGCTCATCCCGAGCATATAGCCGACCGCCTCGCGGTCGCGGGTCGGGACGAGCTGAATGGCTGCCTCGGGAAGGCCGGCATCGGCTAGCCCGTCCTGCAACGCTGCCACCAGCGCGCGCGACGAATGAAAGCTCTCGGAGCCGCCGCGCAGGATCGCCGCGTTGCCCGATTTGAGCGCCAACCCGCCCGCGTCGGCGGTCACATTCGGCCGGCTCTCATATATGATACCTATGACCCCTAGCGGCACTGATACGCGCGAAATATCCAGCCCGTTGGGCCGTGTCCATTGCGCGATCACCTTGCCGACCGGATCGGGCTGGGCGGCGATGTCTTCGAGCCCCTTGGCGATGCCTTCGAGCCGCTTCGGATCGAGCGCCAACCGGTCGATCAGCGCCGCGCTGGTGCCGTTGTCTTTTGCGGCGGCGACGTCCTCGCCATTGGCGGCGAGGATTTCATTCTGCTGGTTGCGCACCGCTTTCGCCGCCGTGCGCAGCGCCCCGATTTTTGTTTCGGGCGAGGCCAGCGCCAGCGCCGTCGCTGCCTCGCGCGCCTTGCGGCCGAGTTCGGCCATCGTAGCGGCAAGCCCGTCCGTTGGGGCGGGCTTTTCGGTGGTCAGTGTCGCGGCGCTCATTGTTCTATGGCCGTTCCGGTCAAAACGAGGTCGTCGCGGTGGATGATCTCATTGCGTCCACGATAGCCGAGGATCGTGGCGATTTCACCGCTCTTGTGCCCGGCGATGCGCTCGATGTCGCCGCTGGCATAGGCGGAAAGCCCGCGCCCTGCCTCGATTCCGGTCTTGGTGCGGACGATGATGCAGTCGCCACGCTCAAACGCGCCTTCGACCGATACCACCCCGGCGGGCAGTAGGCTCTTGCCCTGGCGCAGCGCGTTCGCCGCGCCGTCGTCGACAACGACGCTGCCGGCGGGATTGACCGCGCCGGCGATCCACGCCTTGCGTGCTGAGCGCGGTTCGGCCCGCGGCAGGAACAGGCTGGCGCGCGCGCCAGCCTCGATCGCGGCGAGCGGCGCTTTGGCGCCGCCCTCGGCGATCAGCATGTGGCAGCCGGCGCCCATTGCGATCCGCGCGGCGGCGAGCTTCGTGACCATGCCGCCCGAGCTGTAGCCCGGCGGCGCGGCGCCGGCCATCGCCTCGATCTCGGGGCCGAGGTCGCAGATCAGCGGGATATGCTGGGCGTTTCGGTCGTGCCGCGGGTCGGCGCTATAAAGCCCATCGATGTCGCTGAGCAGCACCAGCATGTCGGCGCTCACCATCTGCGCGACGCGCGCGGCGAGACGGTCATTGTCGCCAAAGCGAATTTCGGCGGTGGCGATCGTGTCGTTCTCGTTGACCAGCGGCACCGCGCCCAGAGCAAGAAGCTGAGCAAAGGTCGCGCGGGCATTCAAGTGGCGCTGACGCGCTTCGGTGTCGTCGGGGGTCAGCAGGATTTGCGCGACGGTGATGCCGTGCCGCGCCAGCGCCTCCTGATAGGCGTGTGCGAGGCGGATCTGCCCAGTCGCCGCCGCCGCCTGCTTTTCCTCGAGCTTGAGGACGCGGCCGCCGAGGCCGAGATGCCGCCGCCCGACCGCGATCGCGCCCGACGACACCAGGATGATTTCCTGCCCGCGCGCCCGGCAGCGGGCGACATCGGCGACCAGCGCGTCGAGCCAGGCGCGGTGGACCTCGCCATCGTCGCCGACCAGCAGCGCCGAGCCGATCTTGACGACAAGGCGTTTGGACCCGGCGAGCGCCGCCGCCGGTGTTAGCCCCCCATCCGCGCTAACGCGCTCCCTCGCCTCCCCGGGCTTGACCCGGGGGTCACGGGGGAGGGTTGGGGTGGGGGCTGCAAGCGAGTCGTCCATCACGCCTCGACCAGCGCTGGGTCGGCGCTCTCCGCTTCACGCGCGGCCTCGATCGCATCGAATGCCGCGCCGACCAGTTCGGTCACCCCGGCGCCACTGACGCCCGACAGCGGCAGCACGGTCGCGCCGCGGGCGGCGGCGCGGGCCAGCGCGCGGCATTTGCGTGTCACTTCGGCGGGGTCGATCGCGTCGATCTTGTTGAGCCCGATGATCTCCGGCTTCCCAGCGAGCCCATGCCCGTACGATCGCAGTTCGCCGCGGATGGTCTTGTAAGCGCCGGCGACGTCATCCTCTGTGCCATCGATCAGATGCAGGATCACTGCGCAGCGCTCGACATGGCCGAGAAACCGGATGCCGAGCCCGGCGCCATCGCTGGCGCCTTCGGTGAGCCCGGGCAGATCGGCCAGCACAAATTCGCGCTCGTCGAGCCGCACCACGCCGAGCTGCGGTCGCAACGTGGTGAACGGATAGTCGGCGATCTTGGGCTTGGCGTGCGACAGCCGCGCCAGCAGCGTCGATTTGCCGGCATTGGGCAGGCCGACCAGCCCGGCATCGGCGATCAGCTTTAGCCGCAGCCACACCCATAATTCTGTCCCCGGCCAGCCAAGATCGGCGCGGCGTGGCGCCTGGTTGGTCGAGCTTTTGTAATGCGCGTTGCCAAACCCGCCATCGCCGCCGCGCAGCAGCACCCGGCGCTGCCCGGCGCGGGTGAGGTCGGCGATCACTGTCTCGTTGTTCTCGTCGAGGATTTGCGTCCCGACCGGCACCTTCAATTCGAGGTCGTTGCCGCCGGCGCCGGTGCGGTCGCGCCCGGCGCCGCCGCGCCCGTTCTGCGCGCGAAAATGCTGCTGATAGCGGTAGTCGATCAGCGTGTTGAGATTGTTCTGCGCGACAAAGATGATGTCGCCGCCCTTGCCGCCGTCGCCGCCATCGGGCCCCCCGAATTCGATGAATTTCTCACGCCGGAAGCTCGACGAGCCGCGCCCGCCGTCGCCGCTCTTTAGGTAGATTTTGCACTGGTCGAGAAACTTCATCGCGGTCTCTGGCAACAAAAAAGGAGCGGCGCGCCGCTCCCTTTTGCTCGTTTTGGCTGCGGGAACGGCTACTCGGCGGCCTCGGCCGGCGGCGTTACCGATATATAGGTGCGCCCACCCAGTCCCTTGTGGAATTTCACCGCGCCGTCGATCAGCGCGAACAGCGTGTGGTCGCGGCCCATGCCG
>Ga0070733_10003576_pt1 | contig 10585 bp, 13 predicted proteins | sample Coa_R1_9_FD_66450 | JGI IMG/M metagenome (GOLD analysis project Ga0070733, IMG submission 66450) | Surface soil microbial communities from Centralia Pennsylvania, which are recovering from an underground coalmine fire - Coalmine... | ecosystem: Environmental > Terrestrial > Soil > Unclassified ... | reverse complement strand
TCGAGTTCTTTGCCCTTGGCCTGCTCGGGCGACATATAAGCAACCGTCCCGATGGCGACGCCCGGACTGGTCAAGTATTCCTGGCCAACTGCGCTGGCTACGGTTGGAGCCGACTCTGCCTCCTGCGAAGGCGCAACCTTAGCGAGTCCGAAATCAAGAATCTTGGCGTGCTCCCGCTTGGTGACGAAAATGTTGGCGGGCTTGATGTCGCGATGAACAATGCCCCCGGAATGAGCGGCGTCCAGCGCGTCGGCGATCTCGATCGCCAAAGAAAAAATCGTCTCGGTGTCCAAAGGACGGCCTGCGATGCGGTGGCGCAGAGTCATACCGTCGAGGAATTCCATGACGATGAAAGTCTGGCCGTCCTGCTCGTCGATCTCATGAATGGTGCAGATATTGGGATGGTTCAGAGCAGAAGCAGCCTTGGCCTCACGGCGAAAGCGGCTCAAGGCCTGCGGATCCCTGGCGACTTCGTCGGGCAGAAACTTCAAGGCGACGAAACGGCCAAGCTTGAGGTCCTCGGCTTTGTACACCACTCCCATGCCGCCACCACCGAGTTTCTCGATGATGCGATAGTGCGAGATGGTTTGTCCGATCATGGTGAAGAGAGAGTCGCTTTATGTTAGGCGGGCACCGGACCGAAGTCAAAGTCAGGCTGTTGTCGTCTGGAAAATCGGAGGCAGGTTGGGTTTCTAGACGGAAGCGGCTTCTGCGGCTTCTCCGCGAGAACTGCGTTGTTTCTGCAGTTCGCTGTGAAAAGCTTCGGGGGAGAGTTCACGGCTTCGACGGAAGAGATCGAGAAGGGGATCGTCCGCCGCCCGTGGGGAAATGGAGACCAGGCTTTCGGCATCGTCCAAACCCTCCGGTTCAACCTCCAGTTCGAGCGGAACTCCGCCGTGGTTGAGATGGCGGATAAACTCTTCAACCTGCTCACGCTGCTGACTGGTGTTTTGTATGAACTCCACTCCCATGCCGGACTCCTGATGCATGGCCCGAACGATTCCCTCGACCGAAACGCTGGAGTCAGCGGCCCGCATCAGCAGAAGGACCATGGTGCGTACGGGAAAAGGAGTTGCCATTTTCAGGTAGCAGCCACCGGGGCTGACATCGGTGAGTTTGCAGGGTACGGGCGGATCTTCTTTTTCGATTTCCGGGCAGTGCCGGTTCATCCATGACTTGAGGCAGTTGCGCTGTTTCCGTGAGAGATCCACAAAACGAATCCCGGTGTGCAGACCCGGGTTTTCCCAAGCCACTTCCGCGCCGCAGTCGATGGCGTCATCGGTCCCGGGCAAGGTGAATTTGACTCTCAGCGGGCCGCGTTTTCTGGTGCGACGCGGAAGCTGAATGGCCATGCCACCCTCGCTCATGTCAGAGGTTACGATGCGGGGCTGACCCTTTATCTCCGCGCCCGACAGGGTCACCGGGATCTCGATGGCCACGCGAGTATTTCGGCGGCGCTCACATTTCATCAGGGCACGAGCGGCGCGAAAGCTTCCTTTGGCGCGTTCGGAAGAAATGGTTTTGTAGAGGACAAAATGAGCTCCCAGCGTAAAGGCGCTCTGGACGTCCCGTTGACTGTCAATCAAGGCGACCGCAATGGCGTGCCGGTTACAGGGAGCCGAGCGCACGCTGGCGAACACCCTGGCCGCCACTTGGTCATCGCCGCAATCGACGATCACCGCTTCGTATCTGCGGCGGGTTAACTTGTGCACCGCGGACTCGGCGTCGCCGCAGTGCTCCACGCCGATTTCCAGATCGCTCAGGACACGGCGCAGCACACGGGTTACTTTATCGTCGGAACAGAGAAGCAGAGAACGCAAGCTCATCGCAGTCAAGGCCTTAATCGGTTTAGCCACCTGTCGCGGCCGTTTCTCCTTCTCCTTGTTCCTCACTCAGCAGATGGGCAACGCCGCGAAGCTGTTCAGCGGCCGCCTGGAGAGCCTCAATCTGCTTACCCAGTTGAGACTGCTCGGCTTGCTTCCGGCGCAGCACTTCATGAATATCCCTCACGGTCTGGACCTCCTGAAGGAACTGTAGGAGGCCCTACCCAGCGGGTCAATGAATCTGGCCGGGACGACCGTTACCGCGGTAATTCGGCCACGCCTGGCACCGGTGAGGGCGTGGAGGAGAAGAGCCTAGGGTCAACCGGCGAGGAGGAGATGGGGGTGATCAGCCATGTACATCAAAGACCCTAGCCTTATCATGTACTTACCTTCCTGCAGCTCAAGTTGAGACAAGGATTTTCGTTGACTTCGCTGGTAAATACCCTTAGAATCATTGACTTCCAGTCAGCCTGATCGATGTTGGGATGTGAGAGCTTTCTAGACTCCCGCATGGTCGGGTGCGAATCCCGGACCGGAGAGCACGAATCTAAAGAAACACCGGTCGAATTTATGTAGGGGAAGAGGGCGTAATTCTTTATGGCTAAACGACGTGGAAATCCTAACTGGGGTAAGCCGGAGCCCATCGGGCCCATTACTCCAACCATCACCGAATTCGAGCAAGTGGTTCGGGAGTATAAGCTTTCGCCAGATCAATACCTGCGATCTACCCGGCTGCGCGAATGGGCTCGGCGCAACAAGAACTCGAAGTACATTCCGGAGCCGCTACTTGAGGCTTGGGGATTTGAGATCGAATCCACCCTCTAAGACGAAGATGACGTAGATTTCAGGGTCGCCCGAGCGGCGGCCCTTTTGCATTCTGGGCTCCAGCCGCCGACAGTTCCTTTGCTACAATTTCCAGATATGAGCCGCCAAACCCTATTCACCGACGTCCCCAGTGCGATTGAAGAGATCCGCGTCGGCCGGATGATCGTCGTGGTAGACGATGAGGACCGGGAGAACGAAGGAGATCTGACGCTGGCAGCGGAAAAGGTCACGCCGGAAGCCATTAACTTCATGGCGAAGCACGGCCGCGGACTGGTCTGCCTGGCCATGACCGACGAGCGGCTCGATCATCTGCGGATCGGTGCGATGACCGCCGAGAATACCTCGAACTACGGTACGGCTTTTTGCGAGGCCATCGACGCGCGCGACGGAGTGACCACGGGCATTTCGGCGTATGACCGCGCCCGGACCATCAAGGTGGCGATCGATCCGGCTACACGGCCTGCAGACCTGGCCCGTCCCGGACACGTCTTTCCGCTGCGCGCCCGCAAAGGTGGCGTCCTAGTGCGCGCCGGACAAACCGAAGCTTCCGTGGACTTGGCCCGCCTGGCGGGTCTTATTCCAGCAGGTGTGATCTGCGAAATCATGCGCGATGACGGAACCATGGCCCGCATTCCTGATCTGACCGAGTTTTGCGTAACTCATCAGATGAAGATGCTGACCGTGGCCGAACTCATCCGCTACCGCATGAAGCATGAGCGCTACGTGCATCGCGTGGGAGAGGCGTTGATCGGAACGCGGTATGGTGAGTTTCGCCTGATCGCTTATGAAAGTGAGATTGACGGCGGCGAATCGCACGTGGCCCTGGTGCGTGGCGACATTGAGGGCGGAGACGAACCGGTGCTGGTACGCATGCACTCGCATTGCGTCATGGGAGACGTGTTTGGTTCGACCGCCTGCGATTGCCATGCGACCGTCGAGGGTTCCATGCAGGCCATTGCACGCGAAGGCCGGGGGGCGCTGATTTATCTCCATCAGAGTTCCAAGGGATTTTCGGTGGAGCGGACCGGGGAGCGGAATTCTCTCATGTTTCATCGTGACAAGCGTCTGCCGTCGCTGCCGGAGAGCGAACGCAAGACGCAGCGCGAGATTGGGATTGGAGCGCAGATTCTTTCAGACTTGAATCTACGGCGGATTCGATTGCTGACCAATCATCCGCGAAAAGTGCCGGCGCTCGAAGGGTTCGATATCGAGATTGTGGAACAGGTGCCGGTGGCGCTGGATATTGTGAAGGCTCAATCCTAGATGTGGTGCTTGCACCTGCGGGGACGCCCGCGCCTGCATCGAAATCAGAACGGCTTGCGGATCACCACTTCGCTGTCGTTGATGAAGAACTGCGCCGAGCAGTGCTGCGATCCGCAGATGACTGGGAGCAGGCCAGCGAGTTGTTTGCGCGTAATGAGGCCTAGGGTCCCGCATTCCGGGCAGGAGAGCACCGCCCAGTAGGGGTCTTCTTTCTCGCCGACTTTGCCGGCATTTTCCAGCACAAAGATCGTGCCGGGAAGCATTTGCTCCGGGATCCATTCGCTCAGGACGTCCAGTTCTCCAACCATCTCGTCTCCTTGTGAGTCCGAATCATGTGGAACCAAACTTCCCTGCTATGAAGCCTGTTTGATCTTGCGCACCGAGCGCGACGCTACCTTGCCATTATTTTTTTTGGCGCGAATCTCGGCCCGCACCTGCCGTACGGTGTCACTCAGACAAACGGTCAGCATGGGTTGGCGGGCGTTCTTCAAGATATCGACGATCTGCCGCGGTGAAGTCTCCAGATAAAGCGTCTTGCCGTCGGTAAGAAGGTGGTAGTCAGAGCTGCCGGTTACGGTCTCCGCCAGGCGCTTGCCGAATTCCCTCTTCAGGAAGCGCATGACCTTGCGCACTCTTTGCAGCGAGAATCCCTTGCGGCGCAGCTCGCAGATGACGGCAACTTCGGCCAGATCTTCCATGGAATAAAGCCGGCGGTGCCCTTCCCGCGCCGGGACCACGATGCCACGCTCATCCCACCATTGCAGTTGCCGGGGCGTGATTCCGGTTAGCCGAATCACCTCGCGCGATGTGAACGGTTGCTGCATCGAGAAGCCAGAATGTTTCAAACAAATCTGCAGCTAAATGCTTGAAACATTTTAGGATACAAGTGGTTCACGTCAAGGGGATATTGCGCGTGCCGGGGGTGACTAGAGGAGTTCCTGTTTAGATTGGAATGTGGCCGCGGCTCTGGTCGGTCGCTGCCCAAACAGAGGCTCTGCATTGGACACTGCAGGAATTTGGTATGGAAGGGGACGAGTTCACTCGTGCTGCCTGATGTGCCTTAGTATTGCGCTTCGGCGCCTGACTTTGGATCGACGATTCGTTCGGTCCCCGGGACAGTTGCGCCGGATCGGCGCCGAGCCTAATTCCGCGCCGCTGGCGGCACGACTCGAAGTCGTGCCCTTCCCATTAAGGTCGATTTCATATGTGAATCGTCCGAGTCAGAAGGCAGCGATGACCGCTCCACCGCCGACAAAATGCACGATCTCTAACTTGTCGCCTTCGTTAAGGCTGATTTGGGCCCATTGTTGGCGCGGAACGATGCTGCGGTTTAATTCCACGGCTACGCGATCCACTTTTAGACCCATTTGCTCCAGCAAGGAGACAAGCAGGAGGGGAGATTTGAAGTCGCGGTCCTCGCCATTGATCTGAAGCTTCATGTTTTCTGAGATCAGACCACAGTCACTTCGCGGGGAGACGCAATCAGCGGCGGGTTCGTGATCCGTACCTGAACCGTCTCTGCGCGCGCAATGGCGGCCCGAATGTTCGTAAAAAGGGCGTTGAACGCAGTTCGCGAATCCAGCACGGCTGCGGTAGTGCGGCGTTTCCCCACCAGAATGCACCCTTCCGTATCGGCTGAGACGTTTCCCGAGTGAATGCGGACTCCTTCGAACCCGGGCACATGGAGCAGCAGCGGAAGCATTCGTTGGAAGTGTGCGGACATGTCGACAATCACGTCGTAGGTCCCCGCCGGGGTTGCGGTATCTCCGGGCACTTTCCACTTTTCTACGGCTTCTTGTGGAACCTCGCGCACCACGTCCTCCAGGGTGAAGCACTCGAACTCGCCGTTCACGTATAACGATCCGAGCGTACAGCCGTCAGCGCTGGGCTCGCGCTTGAGTTCGAGCAACATCGGCGAAACCTTCGGCAGATTCCTGGAATAGTGTCATGAAGGTCTGGGAGATTGAAGCCCTGCCCTTCCCCGAAACCTGTGGTGAAACAGCTTTCTACGCTTCCACCTTGCGCAGTTGAAACTTGCGCGTCGCGGTGAGGCCGGTACAGCTGGCCTGCACCAAAATGGCTGAATCGGGTAGCCCGGACTCATCCACCTCGATCTTCATCTCGGCAGCGCCGTCCGCTCCCGTCGCCGCCTGGGTATAGAACGGAACCGCATCCGAACGGGCAAACCGCACGGTAAGCCGGGCGCCTTCGACGCCAATTCCTCCGGCGGTCACACGCAACCGCAAAACCAGCTCGCGCTCGGCATGAACAGAACCTGCGTTCAGCCAATGAACGTCCAGTTCCTTGATTGCAGAAAGGGCCTCTGGAGTGTCCCGTTTGTCCATGACCGAATCGAGGCGACCGTCGCGTATCGCATCCAGCACCAGCCGGTGCTGGTCACGCAAGATCAGCTCTTTCTGCTGATCGGCGAAGGTAGCGTCGGCGGCTTTGTCGGCGTAGGAAGTTGCGCGTTTGCCCACGCAATGTCCACGGACAAAGACCTGGGTTTGCAGCAGGAGTTCGTTCTCCCGCGCTTCACTTTGTACGTGGTAGACCGTGTTTTCGTGTTTGACGTCAGTATTGAAGCCAAAAATCATGCTTTCTCACTCATCAGCCCACAATGTCCCGTGGTGCGTTCGCACTGCAGCAAAAACGCTGACCAGGATAACAATCACACCGCAGCGCCGCCTGCCGACGCACTCGCTTGACACCTCGTTACCGCGAAATCTACTCTAGAATGTTTACTCAGCGCTTGGCAGCGAATTATATATAGCTCCCCTATGCCGGACAATTATTTCGCGCGTTACCTGCCCTTATTGATTCATCTCATCGTAGCAGGAACTCTGGCTGCGGTAATTGTGCTGCTTTCCTGGCTGATCGGCTACCGCAAGCCCACCCGCGCCAAACTCTCCCCTTATGAATGTGGAATGACCCCCGTGGGAGACGCCCGCGGGCGCTTCTCGGTGAAGTTCTACCTGGTCGCCATGCTGTTCATCCTTTTCGACGTGGAAGCCGTCTTCCTCTATCCCTGGGCGGTCATCCTGCGGCAACTCAAGATGTTTGGTTTCTGGGAGATGCTGGTGTACATCCTGATCGTTCTGGTGGGCTACTTTTATGTATGGAAAAAGGGTGTGCTCGATTGGGGCGCCGCGCCTTCCGGAAGGGGTGAGGTCTAAGTGGCTGTCGCTCCTCCCATCACCGATCTCGAACAGCTCAAGGAGCATCCTGCCATCATCCGTCTGCGGGGATGGAACGTGGCCGCGGTGGTGGGGGCAAAGTTTGATCGCGAAGAGATGAGCATCTTCATCGAGCGCTCTTCGATTCGTGAAGCTTGCGCGGTTTTGCGGGACGACCCGAGATGCCCGTTCAATTTTCTTTCCGACGTAACTTGTGTTGACTGGTATCCCTCGGAGCCCCGGTTTGAGGTCGTCTATCACCTGCTCTCCATTTCCCAGAAGGAACGAGTGCGGTTGAAAGTCCGGCTGGGGAATGACAGCCCGGCGCTGGAATCCGTCACTTCGGTCTGGCCTTCCGCCAACTATTTCGAGCGCGAGGTATTCGATTTGTTCGGCATCCGTTTTACCGGACACCCCTATCTGCGCCGCATCCAGATGCCGGAGACCTGGGAAGGCCATCCCCTGCGCAAGGACTATCCCGTGGAGGGCTATCGCTAGTTATGGCCCACCTCACCACCACGCCCGTGCTGGAACCGGCTCAGGATCGCACCATGATTCTGAACATGGGCCCGCAGCACCCTTCCACCCATGGCGTGTTGCGTCTGATGTTGGAGATTGACGGCGAGACCGTGGTGCGCATCATGCCCGATATCGGCTATCTGCACACCGGTATTGAAAAGACCTGCGAAGCCAAGTTCTACCAGCAGGTGGTACCGCTCACCGACCGCATCGACTACCTGTGCCCGATGACCAATAACCTGTGCTACGCGCTGGCGGTCGAGAAGCTGCTGGGACTGGAGATTCCTCCCAAAGCGCAGTGGTTACGAGTTTTATTAAATGAGCTGACGCGCATCAACTCCCACCTGGTGTGGCTGGGCACGCATGCCATGGACATTGGCGCGCTGACGGTTTTTCTATATTGCTTCCGCGAGCGTGAGGACATCCTGCGGCTGTTTGAGGCGGTAAGCGGACAGCGCATGATGACTTCATATTTCCGCATTGGCGGAGTAGCTCTGGAGCCGCCGCTCGACTTCTTTGACCGGGTGCGGGTTTTTGCCAACCGCTTCCCTGCCAAAGTGGACGAATACGAAAATCTGCTGACTGGAAATCCAATCTGGGTGATGAGGACCAAGGGCGTGGCGCGGATTACCGCGGAAGATGCGATCGCTCTGGGTGCGAGTGGGCCGACGCTGCGGGGAAGCGGCGTGGACATTGACCTTCGGCGCGACATGCCGTACTCAGGCTACGAGAATTTCAAGTTCAAAGTACCAGTCGCCCAGGAGGGCGATGTTTTCGCCCGTTACATTTGCCGGGTACAGGAGCTGCGGGAATCGATCGCCATCGTGCAGCAGGCGCTGGACGGAATGCCCCAAGGCCCGATTAAAGCCAACGCTCCCAAAGTGGTGCTGCCCGACCGCGAAAAGATGAAGACGCAGATGGAAGCGCTCATCTACCACTTTAAGATCATTACCGAAGGCTTCGCGGTTCCGGCGGGTGAAGTGTATCAGGCAGTAGAGTCGCCTCGCGGCGAGATGGGCTATTACGTGGTCAGCGACGGAACTGCCAAGCCGTACCGGGTGCACATGCGATCGGCCTGTCTGGCCAATCTGCAACTGCTGCCCAAGATGTGTGAAGGCAGATTGATCGCTGACGTGGTCGCGGCGATTGGAAGCATCGACATTGTGCTGGGAGAAATCGACCGGTAGGAATTTGTAATTTAGCAATTTGTGATTGGTAATTGTTGTGCCGACACCTGAAGAGTTGCGAGATCGGACAAAAACGTTCGCGTTGCGTGTAATTCGGCTGTACCGGTCGTTACCTTCGGCAGCGGAAGCGCAGGTTATGGGGAAGCAGCTGCTGCGGTGTGGCACATCTGTCGCAGCGAATTATAGGGCTGCTTGCCGAGCAAGATCTCGGGCAGAATTTGCCGCGAGGTTAGGCATTGTTGTGGAAGAAGCTGATGAGAGCATGCTCTGGCTGGAACTGCTGGCAGATTCTGGTGTTGTCCGGCACGAACGGCTCGATTCTCTGCAATCGGAGGCGCGTGAGCTTACGGCTTTGTTCACCGCATCGCAACACACGACTCGCGGGCGAGGTTGATGACGTGTTTTGGATGGAAATTGCAAATTACAAATTAGTCAATTGCAAATGAGATTCTCAGATCAATTCGAAGCGCGCTTTGCGGAGATGCTGGCGCAGTATCCGACGAAGCGGTCGGCGCTGGTGCCCACGTTGCTCTATGCGCAGGATGAAGCAGGCTACCTGAGCGACGAGGTCATCGCCGAGATCGCGGATCGCGTCGATCTGAGCGAGCTCGAGGTCCGCAACGTCATCAGTTACTACTCCATGCTGACCACCCGGCCTCGCGGGAAATACAACGTTCAGGTTTGCACCAATGTCGCCTGCCTGTTGCGTGGAGGTGAAGAGATTCTGGATCACTGCAAGGGCAAGCTTGGCATCGGACACAAGGGAACCACTCCTGACGGCATGTTTTCGCTGGAAGAAGTGGAATGCATTGGGGCGTGTAGCTGGGCTCCCGCCGCGCAAGTGAACTATGACTTTCATGAGAACTTGACGGCGGGAAAGATGGATAAGGTTCTGGACGAATATAAGAAGAAAGGAACGCAATAAAGGAATGAATCATTGAGAGATTGAATCATTGAGTCAATAACAATCACTCAATGATTCAATGACCCAATGAGTCAATCTTCATGGCAACTCTGGTTTCCCACCCCGACGAAGTAAAGGTCGTCTCCCGGCGCTTCGGCAAAGGTGCGGCGGATGTTGATCGTTACCTCGAACTCGACGGCTACAAGGCCGTGCAGAAGGCGCTCGCCATGAAGCCGGACGAGATCATCACTCTGGTGAAGGATTCCGGGCTGCGCGGGCGCGGCGGCGCGGGATTCAACACCGGGATGAAATGGTCGTTCGTTCCCAAGCAGTCGGCAAGGCCCAAATACATTCTCTGCAACGGTGATGAAAGCGAGCCCGGCACCTGTAAGGACCGGCTGATTTTTGAGCACGATCCGCATGCGGTCATTGAAGGCGTGGCGATCGCCGGGATTGCCGTGGGTGCGCATGCTGGATACATTTACGTCCGCGGGGAGTACCGGTATCTGCTGGAAATCATGCAGAAGGCGATCAAAGACGCCTACGCCAAAGGATTCCTGGGCAAGAATATTTTTGGCAGCGGTTACGATTTCGATGTGTACTGGCACGGCGGTGCCGGTGCCTACGAAGTCGGCGAAGAGTCGGCGCTGATGGAATCGCTCGAGGGCAAGCGCGGCATTCCGCGAATTCGCCCTCCGTTCCCGGCGGTGGTCGGTCTGTGGGGTGGTCCAACAGTCATTAACAATGCGGAGACGCTGGCCAGCGTGCCGCATATCCTGCTTGGCGGAGCGGAATGGTTTGCCAAGCTGGGGCCGCCCAAGAATGGCGGGACCCGCCTGTTCTGTTTGAGCGGACACGTGAATCGTCCAGGCGTCTATGAGCTTCCAA
>Ga0070733_10003575_pt1 | contig 10585 bp, 7 predicted proteins | sample Coa_R1_9_FD_66450 | JGI IMG/M metagenome (GOLD analysis project Ga0070733, IMG submission 66450) | Surface soil microbial communities from Centralia Pennsylvania, which are recovering from an underground coalmine fire - Coalmine... | ecosystem: Environmental > Terrestrial > Soil > Unclassified ... | reverse complement strand
CAATGACAACAACGCCTGGATGGCGCAGTTGTTGCTGCAAGGCACCAACTTCATGAATTTCATGGGTCGTTACGTTTATGTCGCTACTGGAAATCACGGCTTGGAAGCTGTGGCGGTCGCCGAACACGACGAGCCTAACGCCATCTATGGCAGCGACTTGCAGCGCGTCGCGTATCCCGAGAACTACAAAAAGTTTGTAGCTCATGGTCGCGAACTAAAAACAGTCTACGAACACTCCGGAAATGTCTTGGACGTGCAGGCGCGCGGCGAATACGCCTACGCGGCGCAGGGCAAAGGCGGCTTCCGCGTTTTCGATATCGCGAACATCGACAACAAAGGCTTTTCCGAGCGAATCACCACCGCGCCGGTTTCGCCGCTCGGGCAGAAATTCTTTGTGGCAACCAAAAACGCCGTCGCCGTTGCGTCGCCCACAACGCTCGGCGTCGATCCTCTGCGCACCCAGCTTCCCGAAAATGAAGAACAGCCCATCGCGCTCATCTATGGATTCCTTTACGTGGCCGATAGGGAAGAAGGTCTAGTAGTCATTGGCAATCCCAATCTAAAGGCGAAAAGTCCGGGTGTCGGCACACTGCTCGACGGAAATCCCGCCAATAATTTTCTGCAACGCGCTCTGGCCTTTAACCCGGACGGTATTCTTACCGGCGCACACCGCATCACCATCGCCGGCAACTATGCCTATATTCTCACGGAAAAAAATCTGGTCGTCGTGGATCTGCAGAATCCGCTCGCGCCAAAAGTCACCGCCACCCTCGGCGCACCGGCGCTCGATGAGCCTCACGGCATCGCGGTGCAATTTCGCTACGCGTTTGTCGTCGATCGTTACGGCATGAAAGTGTTGGACGTCACCGACCTCGCGCACCCGAAGCCGGTGGAAACCGGTAAAGTCGCGCTCCCGGATTCGCGCAACATTTATGTCGCGCGCACTTACGCGTACATCGCCGCAGGTGCCGGCGGACTCGGCATCATCGACATCGAAGATCCCGAAGCGCCGCGCCTCGATCAGGTTTTCAACGCCAACCAACAGATGCACGAAGTGAACGACGTCAAAATCGGAATGGTTGCGGGCAGCGCGTTCGCATTCGTTGCCGATGGCTACAACGGGCTGCGCATCCTGCAAATTATTTCGCCGTGGGACGATCCTGCGCACTTTTCCGGCTTCAGCCCTCGGCCAACTCCAAAATTAATTGCCTCCATAAAAACCAAAGGCCCCGCTCTGGCCATTTCCAAGGGGATTGACCGCGATCGCGCGGTCGATGAGTCCGGCAATCAGCTATCGGTCTTCGGCCGAAGAGGAGCTCGCCCCTTAAACAAAGCCGAAACGCAGGCCCTCTATCTGCGAAATGGGCAGCTCTATACGGTTTCCGACGAACCGGACGAGCCGCGTGCGGCAAACTCGGACTCTGCAAGTCTGAGTTCTTTTTGGGCGCGCATTGCCACCTTCCGAAGCCGATTCTCATCTTTGCGAAGTCTCCAAAAATAATTCGCCTTTTGTTCGCTTTGTACGTTCGTACAGGTTTCGCCCCTGGCCAACCTCCCGTCACCGTTACAGTACTTAAATTCTTTCGTTTTAACCTTTTACCCATGAGCGGCATCTAATCATCATTCAACAAAGTGTTCACGTTTCTGTGCATAGCACCCATCAAAATAATTCGTGACCCTCCGAGCAGCGAACACAAGTACGCTATTAACAGTGGGGGCGAAGAGGCCGCAACGAGCGGCATGGGCTCGCAAGGTCGGGCGGTAAGAAAGGGGTAGTAAATATGGTGCAACAGTATCTTCTGGCCAGCGATTTCGACCAGACGCTTAGTTTCAACGATTCCGGAGTCGTGCTCGCCGAACTGGTCGGCGTGCAGGGCTTCCATGACAAGGTCCGGGGCTTGGCCCAAATCAACCTGGTGCAGCAGGGCGCGGAACTGTCCTACCTGATTCTGCACGATCCGGAGTTCCGCCGCATCCGCCGCGAACATTTGGTGGAAGCAGGCAAGCTAATTCGGCTAAAGCATGACGTAAAGCTGTTTGCAAAAACGCTCGAGACACTTGCGGAAGGTTATAAATTTAATTTTCACGTGATCTCGGCCGCGCCGCAGGAAATCATTCAATCGGCGCTCGAAGGCATCGTGGCGCCGGAAAATATTCACGGTACCAAGTTTTATTACGAGCCCGGCAACGGCGAAGTGAAGGCGATTGTCCGCGCTTCGGCCGGCTGGGGCAAAGTAACGGTGCTCGAAGAGATTCGCGCGCAGCTCGCCATCAGCCATGACCACATCGTCTACATGGGAGACGGCAGCTCCGACTTGCCGGTAATGATGCACGTCAATCAGTACGACGGCCTGACCATCGCGGTCAGCGAAGCCGAGTTCATCACCCGCATCGCGCGCCGCACCGTGCTCAGCGACAACGCCATGAGCGTGCTCATCCCGGTGCTCGAAGAAGTTCTGCGCTGGGATTCCTCGAAAATCCGCCGCTACTTCGCCACTCAGGGTTTGATGCTGCGCGAATGGGGCAAAATGCGCACGGACTTGCTCACGATTGAGGAGTCGCCTGAAGTACCGCCGGCCGAAGAACACGCGCCGGTCCAGGCGCCGGTCATCACTCACTAACTACAAAACGTCAGCATCTCGGGCACGGTACATTCTCGCGAAGACGAAAATGTCCGCGCCCTCTGTGTTTCCACCTCAAGCGAGAATGTCTTGCTTGCGCTGAGTGACACACGTTGACTCGTCCATTATCCGAGCCACCATGAGCTTATGCCCTCAGGCATCAGCAAGCCCCCACCACCATTTTTGTCATCCTGAGGACATCCGAAGGATGTCCGAAGGATCTCAACTTTCATCCCTGCAAGATCCCTCCGCAGCAGTCGCATCTCGCCGCAAAATCGAGCTAAGATACTCCTTGTCAGAAGCAACGTTAACCACGAAAACCCGGAGACACCGCAATGGCAAAGAAAAAGATCCTGATGCTGGCTGGCGATTACGTCGAAGACTACGAAATCTTCGTGCCGTTCCACGCGATGCAGATGGCCGGGCACACCATGCACATCGTCTGCCCCGGCAAAAAAGCCGGCGAATGGATTCCCACTTCCATCCACGATTTTGAAGGCGACCAGACTTATACCGAAAAGCGCGGCCACAATTTCGTGTTGAACGCGACCTTCGACCAGATCAAGGCCGAGGATTACGACGCGCTGATGATTCCTGGCGGCCGCGCACCCGAATATATCCGCATGAATCCCCGGGTGATCGAAATCGTTCGCTATTTCATGAAGGAAAATAAACCGGTCGCGGCTATCTGTCACGCGGCTCAGGTTTTGGCCGCCGCCGGAGTGCTGAAGGGCAGGAAGTTGAGCTGTTATCCCGCCACCAGCCCCGATGTGACACTTTCCGGTGGAACCTACGTCGATGTGCCGATGGATGAATCAGTGGTGGACGGAAACCTGGTCTCCGGCCCGGCCTGGCCAGCGCTGCATTCTTTCCTGTCAAAGTTTCTGGCCGTGCTGGGCACAAAAATTGAACCGTAGGCAATTGCCGGGCAGGTAGGCAAACTACGAAATCTTCATGTGGATTTCCGTGCCGCCTTTTTCGTAGCGCACTTCGTCCATCAGTTGGTTGATCATATAAATGCCGCGCCCGTGTGAGGCAAATAGATTTTGTCCCACGACTGGGCTGGGAACCGACGCCGGATCAAATCCTTCTCCCGGGTCGCGAATAATCAGCAATAGTCCCCGCGATTCATCGCACGCCACACAGCACTCGATTTCCTTGCTGGGGTCGTTCTTGGCTCCATGCACCACCGCGTTTGCCAGCGCTTCCAGCAGCGCGATTTCCACCTCGCGCTCTTTTCCCGCCGCGCAGCCCATGGACTGCACAATTTTCATCACGTCCTCGACGAACGGCGGAATCGCTTCCACCCGCGCTTCCATTTTCTTTTGCAGTTTCAGGATCAGGTTTTTACTCTCAAATTCGCACTTCGGAAGCGTTTCTGCCATAAAAACCCCGTTCAGCTTTCCGCGAGCACCTGGGCTGCGAGTCGCGAGGTGCTTGATCTTGCCGTGCCGCTTCTAAATCTTATCGGAAAAGTGACGGCAGAGTGTACTTCTTCTATTCTCTAATTTCACCGGTCTTGAGCTTCCAACAGGGCCTTGGATCGAGTCAATCCTTTGCCGCGAGTCTGCCAACCTGTGTTCGCAGGGTATGCCACGCGAAGATCTGTTCGCGCAGCGTATTCAGGCTGTTGGCGATGCGGTCCGCCTCAATCTTCACAAACGCGTACTCCTCCTCCTGCGCTTCCGGCGCCCGCGCCAACCGTGAATACGTTTCCCGCAAGTCGGGAAGCTCCCGTTCGCCGACCCGTTGTCCGCGCAATTTCGACGCGAGCAGTTGCAACGTTTTATCAACGGCTTCGGCAAAGGCTGAGAAATCCAGCTGTGGTTTTTTTCCGTCAGCCTGGGGCATTCCTGCTTCCAGCGCAATCATCGAGTGCGCAAAGCGGTGCGACGACGCAATCATCGCATTGGCCTGCGCCAACTGCTGCGCCGAAACTCCCGGCTCTGCCGCCAGCCGGTCTATCGAGGTCTCCAAGTTGGTGCGCGCGATGCGCGCGGCCTGCCTCGTCTTCTCGCGCTCTCGGGGCGATGCCGACGAGGGGTCCAGCAACTTGCGGCTGATGGAACGAAATGAATTTCGGTACGCATCGAGCAAATCGGCAAATAAATCCGCCAGGCGGTTGCGTTCCCAGGTCGGCCACGCCGCGTAGGCGATCAGCGCGAACCCGCCGCCAACGATGGTGTTGATGCCGCGTGCGGCAATCACTTCTTTCGGCGCAAGTCCGGTGATCGAAATAAGCAGAACGACGAGCGCGCTGACCGTCACTCCAAAAATTCCGTAGTTCGCCGGGCCGATCCACCGCATGAGAAAAGTAAAAAGTCCAATTAACAGGATTTCGCTGGCCGTATGAATCGGCAAAAAGTGAAACAGCGCCGTCGCCAACAGCAGTCCAAGCAGTGTGCCGAAAATTCGCAGCACCCCGCGGCTGAAGGTCACCGCGAACTCCGGCTTCAGCACTAGAACGATGGTCATCGGAATCCAGTATGCGCGGTAGGGATGCAGCGCCCGGCCCAGGCCATCGCCCAGCGCCACGCAGACTGCAAGCCGGATCGCATGCCGGTATGCCACCGACCGCAAATTCAGATTCGCTCCGAGCGTAGCGATCCGGCTGGTGAATCGCATCCACAACGGTTGCTGCGCTTCGCGCTTCTCGAATTCCGCTTCTCCCGCCGGTGTGGTGTTGCGGGTAAGGTCCACGACCGTCCGCAGCTGCCCGCCCAGTGCGTCCGCTTGAAACTTTACGTCTCGCGCCACCGCGTTCGAAAAACTCTGCCCGCCCTCTGCTAGCGCTGCGCCAAGCTGCTCCGCCAGCGCCATTCCCAGCACTAAACGGTCCGCCTCAAGCTGGATCTCCTTGCCCGACGCCAGAGTGTCGCCAATCGCGTTCAACAGATACGCTGCGTTCGCGCGGTATTGATCCAGCGTCGCAACCGCCGGATCAAACGCATTGGCCCGCGTCAAACGAAAACGCAGCCGCGCCAGCGTGGTCAAGCTCAAGCGTATTCGCTCGGCTTGCGAAAGCAGTGACCGGTACCGCAGCGCCGCGGTCGACATATCCGTGGTCAAACTGGAAAGCGCATCGTGCGCCTGCGCGATTTCGCGCGTGCCCAACGGAGAAGCAGTCGCCTCGCTCGGCCGCGTGGCGATCTTCGCCAGTTCGAAATACAACGCCGCCAGCGAGCGCCGCTCCGGTTCGTACCGTCGCACCGGCCACAACGCCACCGACAATCCGATCTGCAGCAATCCGCCCGACAGCGCCAGTCCCGCCGCTTGCAGCGCCTGCATCGGCGTCAACGCCTGCGCCGAGTACACCAACAACACCACCGTGCTGATCACTCCAACATCCGCCGCGGTTGTTCCCAGCGACACCAACATTCCCGCGATGAACGCCCACAACGTCGCCACGCACACCGCGACCACGTTGCTGTGCGCGGTCAACCCGCCTAATAGCACGGCGACCGAACACCACACTGTCGATGCCAGCATGCGCTTCGCTCGCCGCGCGTATGGATCGCTCCCGTCCGAATACGATACGTTCAACGCGCCGCTGGCCATCGCCAATCCGCCGCGCGGCATTCCCAGCGCGTGGCCCACAATCAGCGGCGCCACCACTCCCGCCGTATTTCGCAGCGCCTGCCATACATTGATCTTCGAGCGGTCCACGTGCGTGACGATTCGCCACAGCCCTAGCAGCGGATTTACATGTTGATTTACCTGAGGCGCGGTTTTGTCGGGCGCCGGCGATGTTGTGGAAGTGGATGTCATCAGAAATTAAGTTCGCACCGGCGCAACCCAGCAACGTGTGCAAACAAGCGCGAACAACGAATTTAACGCAAGTGTCGCGCTAAGTCGAAAATGGTTCGAACGCTGCTCCTCGCAAAATTTCTCGTCGTAACGTCCCGCTCCGCCAATTCATCCTAGAATGTACACGCAAAACGTGGAGGCAACATGGAACTCAGAAAATTGGGCCAGCACGGCCCGCAAGTTTCCGCCATCGGGCTCGGCTGCATGGGTATGAGCGAATTTTACGGTTCGCGCGACGACGCCGAGTCCATCGCCACCATTCACCGCTCGCTCGATCTCGGCATCACTTTTCTGGACACCGCCGACGTCTACGGCTACGGCGACAACGAAGTACTAGTTGGCAAAGCGTTGCGCGGCAAACGCGATCAAGCATTCCTCGCAACGAAATTCGGCATCGTGCGCGATCGCAACAATCCTTCCGCCCGCGGCGTCAATGGCAAACCCGCATATGTAAAAGCCTGCTGCGACGCCAGCCTGCAGCGCCTCGGCGTCGACACCATCGATCTCTACTACCAGCATCGCGTCGATCCGCAAACTCCAATCGAGGAAACCGTCGGCGCCATGGCCGAGCTCGCCACGCAAGGCAAAATCCGCCACATCGGCCTAAGCGAAGCCGGACCCGATACCATCCGCCGCGCCGCCAAAGTTCATCCCATCGCCGCGCTGCAGACCGAATATTCCCTCTGGAGCCGCGACCCAGAAGACGGTCTACTCGCGGTCACTCGCGAACTCGGCATCGCTTTCGTCGCTTACAGTCCGTTAGGACGCGGGTTTCTCACCGGTCAGATTCGCAAAATTGGAGACTTCGCACCGGACGATCACCGCCGAAGCGCGCCGCGCTTCCAAGGCGAAAATTTTCAAAAGAATTTGGATCTGGTACAGCGCGTGGAAGATCTCGCAAAAGAAAAACGCTGCACCACCAGCCAACTAGCACTCGCCTGGTTGCTTGCCCAGGGCGACGACATCATTCCGATTCCCGGAACCAAGCAACGCAAGTACCTCGAAGAAAATGCCGGAGCGCTCGAAATAAGATTGAACACAACCGACCTTCGCCGCATTGAGGAAGTCGCTCCGCGCGGCGCCATCTCCGGCGACCGCTATAACGAAGCAATGATGAAGCTGGTCAACGGTTGATATTCTTGCAGTTGTAGCAGCGGCTTTACGCCGCTGCTCTTTCTTTTTCTTCGCCGGCCGAAATTGCATGCATCGTTCGATCGAAGATTTGTAGCGGCCACCTTCAGGTGGCCATCTGTAGTTTTTGCAACAGCGCCCTGACCGAAGTTGTTTTTGTACCGGGGGCCCCACCCTCGGGTTGTGAGGCTGGGTCTTTCTTTTGATTTCTTCTTTCGCCCGCCTATTTGTCGTATTCAATTTCCGCGCTTTACCAATCCCGGCAACACAAACGTCGGCTTCACTTCTTTCCGTTTTGCCCAATCATGATACGTGTGGCATTCAAAACACCGCGACTCCGCGTGCCCAGCCCCCGGCGCATGACACGTCTGGCAAACCGCAATCCCCGGAATCAAAATGTCCGACGTCTCCGTGCTCTTCAACGTATTTTGGTGGCAACCGGTGCAGGAATATCCGCGATGCGCATCATGATCGAATCGCGCGTGTGGCGTCCACTGCAGTTTTATGTTCGCGGGTGCGACCTCGGGAAGCACCGACCTGGAAACCACGGTGTGTGAGGCCAGAGAAGTAAGAGTCGCAGTGAAAATTGAAATATGTGGCAGCGGTCCCGCCCATTGCGACGCAATCGCATCCGGCATCATGACGAAGCCTGTCAGCGCGTGGCACTGATTGCAGGTTTTGCGCCACAGCAGCATTTCCGCGTCCGCCGTTTTTTCACTGACCCACTTCGAAGCAGTGAAGCTGCGAACTTCCGGCGGAATCGGTCTTCCCGCCAACTCCCTTCGTGGGTCGCGGGCTGCTTGTAGTTCCGCCGGATGCGCCGCAATATACTCCGAAAACTTCTTCACCAAAAACGCGTGAATTACTTCCGGCTTGTCGTGCGGCACGCCCTCATCGAATCGCGTGTCAAATGTCAACAGATGGCATCCGGCACACGCATTTGCAAATGTTGGTGGCGTCATCAGTTCGCGCCCGGATGCTGGACGCCGCGCCGTGAGTCCCCGTGACGTTATCTCCACAAATTCATCGCTCGCCTTATACGAGGTCGCCGTCCCCGCGTATTTTGCATCGCCATACTCCCAGTGAGTTTGCTGCGAGGCAGCCGGCCGGTGGCAGTCGCCACACTCCAGTTGCACCATTGGCCCGGTCGGCCCACGCCGAATCAGCTTCATATGCAGCGCATGGTTCAGTTTGATCGTGCCACTGTCGCGGGGCGCTGTCCCCGCAACCGAGCGAAGTGCCGCGAACTCCGGATGCCCATCCTCAAAACTCCGAACGTGTTTCGCAAAACTCGGAGCGCTGCTCGCCACCACCAAATTGCCGTGACATTGCGCGCACGATTGGTTCCGTGTCGCCGACAAACTGACTCGCCCGCGATGCTCCACATGGCATTCCGCGCAAGCAATCTTCCCAGTCTTCGCTGCTGTCTCATGATGCGGCGGCCCATCATGGCACGCCAAACAAGCCGAATCCGCCGCGGCCGCCGAAAATCCGCCCGCTTGCTGCACATGGCAAGCCGCACACTGTTTCTCCAGCACCGCATGCGCTCCGCTCAACCGTCCACTGGAATAGACGCGCGAGTCGTGTCCGAAAAAATGCCCACCGATCCACACTAGCGCAACTACCGGCGCAAGAATCGCCAGCCACAATTTCGCGCGCTTGAACGGAGTCACCCTCTTGAAATAATTCAGGTCAATCCGTTGCGCAACAGCCTTAGTTGTTCGCGTCCTGGCCATTTTTGCAGTGCGGCGGCTTGCCGCCGCTTTGCCTTCCTAACTCCGACCAGCCTTTCCGTAAGCGCGCCTATAATCTGTGTGCCCCATTCCTTTTTTCAAGATTCCTTCTTTCCCGTCTCTGTGTGCTCTGCGCCTCTGTGGCAATCCCCTCTTCTTCTTTCTCTCACCACCGCAACGCCATCACCGCATGCACCGCGCCCAGCAAAATCAACGCCAGCGAAAGCGGAATGTGCAACAACAGCCATCCATGCAGCCATCGATGCATCCGCTCCTGCTTCAACAACTGCCGCGCCTCATCGCAAATATCTTCCAGGTCGCTCACGGTCCCGTGCGCCGCGGCCGGCAGCAACGTTCGCAACGCCGTAAATGCGCTCGCTGCCCGTGCTGCGTCCGATAATCGCAGCCCCCGTTCTCTCGGCCGCTCCAGAAACGGTTGCACCTCCAGCACATAGAACGATCGCAGCGGTTCGCTCTCGTTTTCGCTCAGCAACAAAATTTCTGCCGCGGGAGCCACCGCTGCGCTGGCTCCCGCGCTTACCGCCGCCGATGTGCGCAGCGGAGCCGCGCTTGCCGCAATCGGACGCAGCGCCGAAAATCCTCCCGCCCGTTGCATTTCGTCCGATCTCTCCGGCGTCGCGGAACCTCCGTTTTTCGACAAAAACTTTCCGCACAGTGCCTCCACGCTGCGATCCGCCTCTGCCACCAGCAATTCCCGCACGTGCCCAATCTCGTCGTAAATCGTTTCCAGCGGAATATCCGCCGTCATTTTCTTCGGAATCCAATTCTGCAGTAGCGCGCCATAAACTCCGCTCACCACCGTAATCATCAGCAGCCACATCAGCACTCGCGTCAGCGTTCCGCCAAAATGAAATCCCCCATGAAACAAAATCAGCGGCAGCGACAACAATCCTAGCCACAGATGACCACGCATCCACGCCTTCGCCCGGCCTATCCGCCAGGTAGGTACTCGTTTGCGCGCGCCTAGCGCCGCCGCATAAATCATGAATCCAAATCCAACCATCCCGAAAAAAAGTCCGATCGCGCTGCCGCCGCGCGGTCCTTGCGGCGCGCTCCACGCATAAAACACATACAGCACCAGCGCCGCCGTAAATATTCCCAGCGCCGCAATCGCCCACCCGCGTTGTGTTCGATCAATGAGCATTAATCCCGACCCCACCGCCCAACCCCAGCCCCTGCTCCACCACAACCGCGCCGCCGTCATCGCGCCGCCTCAAGCCCCTGCTCCACCCGAACCGCGTCGTCAACGTGCTGCCTCAAGCCCCTGCTCCA
>Ga0070733_10003574_pt1 | contig 10586 bp, 5 predicted proteins | sample Coa_R1_9_FD_66450 | JGI IMG/M metagenome (GOLD analysis project Ga0070733, IMG submission 66450) | Surface soil microbial communities from Centralia Pennsylvania, which are recovering from an underground coalmine fire - Coalmine... | ecosystem: Environmental > Terrestrial > Soil > Unclassified ... | reverse complement strand
TGCGCCCGTTCCTGCGTGCTGCAGCTGCTTTGGCGGCGGAGGAATTCCGACCGCCGATGCGGCCGAGCTCTGCCAGCCACACGGGACCGGAGAACAGTGAGGAAAGGAGTCCGGGTACGCTCAGATCGAGGTCCAGGCCTTCCCAGTGCAGGCCACCACCGCGCCCAAGGACTTCAACCGCGCGGAGGTCTTTGGTTTTGGCGCCCTTGAGACCCGCAATCAGCTTTACCGGCAACGTGATCGTTGCCCCGTTCGTGAGCTCGATCCGCAGTGCACGTTCCTGGGGGCGGTACGCCGCAGAGGCAGCTCGCGGTTCTGCTTTTGCGGCGCGCCGCCCGGCGCGGGAGGCCCGAGCCAAATTCGCGCGCAGCTCCTTCTCTATCCAGCCAGCTCTGAGGTCTGATTTACGCATGCAAACCGAACGCTTGGGTTTATCTGGGACAGAGAATTGTCCCAAATTCACGGCAGAATAAGGAAATTGGTCTAAGCTATTGTTCTGGATGGTGGGCGGTACTGGGCTCGAACCAGTGACCTCTGCCGTGTGAAAGCAGCGCTCTACCAGCTGAGCTAACCGCCCACTTTCAGGGTGCGGGAGTCTAAAGGCCGCCTCCCGGCAAGGCAAACGGCGGCTTTGCCGCGCTCCCGAGATTCGCTCCCGCCCCGGCAGCGCCTGCGCGCCGACCTTGGTAACATGCGCCCCCGCTCAAAGCCATGGCAGCCTTTCCGGTCCAATGACCGTCGTTACGCGCTTCGCTCCGAGTCCCACGGGCCTGCTGCATGTGGGGGGCGCCCGCACGGCGCTTTTCTGCTGGCTGTATGCCCGCCGGATGCACGGCAAGTTCATCCTGCGGGTCGAGGACACCGACCGCGAGCGCTCAACGGAGGAGGCGGTGCGAGTCATCCTCGAAGGGATGGCGTGGCTCGGGCTCGATGCGGACGAGGGACCCTACTATCAGACCGAGCGCTTCGATCGTTATCGGGAAGTGATCGCACAGATGCTCAAGGCAGGCAGCGCCTATCACTGCTACTGCACCAGGGAAGAGCTCGATGCGCTGCGCGAGCAGCAGATCGCCCGTAAGGAAAAGCCCCGCTACGCCGGCATCTGTCGTGAGCGAACCGCGCCCCGCCCGGGCGTCCAGCCGGTGGTGCGCTTCCGCAATCCGCAGTCAGGCGCGACGGTAGTCGAAGATCTGGTGCACGGGCCCGTCACCTTCCAGAACGCCGAGCTCGATGATCTCATCATCGCGCGTTCCGACGGGACTCCGACTTACAACTTCTGCGTCGTGGTCGACGACATGGACATGGGAGTGACCCATGTCATCCGCGGCGACGACCATCTCAATAACACACCCCGGCAGATGAATATGCTGCAGGCGCTCGGTGTCACGCCACCCGCCTACGCGCACGTGCCCATGATCCTCGGGCCTGACGGCGCGAAGCTCTCCAAGCGTCATGGCGCCGTGAGCGTGCTGCAGTACGAGGAGGAGGGCTATCTGCCGGACGCGTTGCTCAACTACCTGGTGCGGCTTGGCTGGTCACACGGCGATCAGGAAGTATTCACGCGCGAGGAGATGATTGCGGCTTTCGACATTCACGACGTGAACAAGGCTGCCTCCGCCTTCAACCCGGAAAAGCTCCTCTGGCTCAACCAGCAGCACATGGTGCGCTCGCCCCCCGCGGCGCTCGTTCCCCACCTGCGCGCGCAGCTGCGACGCATCGGGGTCGACAGCGACGATCAGCAATTGCTCGAGGGGGTCATCCTGGCGCAGCGCGAGCGGGCCAAGACTTTGAAGGAGATGGCTCAGAACAGCCGCTTCTTCTTCAGCGACGAGGTGGCGATGGACCCGAAGGCGGTCGCCAAGCACCTCACCGCCGATTCGCTGCAGCTTCTCGGCAAGGTGCGCGCGCAGCTCGCCTCGCTCGAGCCATGGAACGCGCCGGCGATCCACGATGCCCTCAATGCCCTTGCCACCGAGCTCCAGGTGGGGCTCGGCAAGGTCGCACAACCGCTGCGAGTCGCGGTAACGGGCACTGCCGTTTCCCCGCCCATCGATGCGACGCTCGCGCTCCTTGGCCGCGAGCGCTCACTCGCCCGGCTCGACCGGGCCCTCGCGGTAAGCGGCGTCGGCCGCACCTGACTCACACGAGACCCGGCGGCGGGCCCCCGTAGTAGCTGCCCATCGCCTCGATCGCGGCGCGCACCACATCGCGCTCGGCTGCGCTGAGGTAGGGATTCCAGATGTCGAAGATGAGGATCGCGCGCGGCGTGTCCGAGTCGTTCCACGCCTCGTGCTCGATCGTGTCGTCGAACACCCAGGCTCGCCCCGGGATCCACTCGCGGGTCTCTCCGCCGACGCGAAATCCGCACCCCGGCGGCACGATGAGCGGCAGGTGCACGGTGAGGCGCGCGTTGGTGACCCCGGTGTGCGGCGGGATGCGCGTGTGCGGCTCGAGAATCGAGAAGAATACGTTGGGACCATGCTGGGCGATCTCGCACCGCGGCGCGGCCTGAAGGGCTTGCGCCGTGCGCGGACAGCGCGCCAGGTGCCCGGACTGTGCAGCCCCCTGGTTCCACAGGAAGTACGCGCTCCAGCGACGTGAGCGATTGAGCTCGCGCCACTGATCGAGCGGCACACCGTCGGGATATGCCACGTAGGGCTCGAGCCCCGACTGGTCGGAGACGAGGACCGAGGCGAGCTCTGCGCGGATCGAATCCATCGCGGCCTCGATCGCACCGATCCATGGGAACTGAGCATTGTCGAAGAATTCGAGCGCGGGGATTCCCGGAAAGTACATGAACGTCGGCTGCGGCAGGTAACGGCTGCGCTTTCCCGTGAGGAGCTCGATGCATTCCTCGGCGCGGCGAGACACGCTCGCGCCATGCTGCGCCCTCACGGGCGCGAGCCGCTCATCGATCGTGTGCGCGAGCGCCGCGTCGTCATGGCGCACGACCTCGCGTGCATGCTCGAGCGCCGCGCGCAACGCCGGCGGCGGCGTGATTTCGGGCCCCAGCGTGAGGAGCGCAGCGCGAAAGACGCGCGCGGCTTCGCGCAGGTTGCCCCGCCGTTCGATCAGGCTCGCCTTCTGCAGGAGCGCCGTGGGATGACGCGGCTCGATCGCCAGCGCACGCTCGAGGGCCGCCATTTCTTCCTGCGCCAGTCCAAGAGAGTGCAGGCTCTCGGCCAGGTTCGACCACAATGCCGGATGGCCCGGGTCGGCCACGGTCGCCCGCTGGAACAGCTCACGCGCCCGCGCAGCTTCGCCGCGCTGCATGAGCTGCAGGCCCCGCTCGTTCAGTACCGCGGGGTGCTCGGGTGCGAGCTGTGAAGCGCGTGCGAGCAACTCCTCGGCCTCCCGTCCGCGACCGGCGGCGCCTGCGGCCCGCGCCGCCTGAATGATCTTGAGTACGGTGGATGGATCGCTCGCCACGTCGCCCACGCTGCCTGAAGGACTGTTGCGCCCGAGCTCGGCGGGCTCGGAATTCTAGTGGCGGAAAGGGACGCCGTGGACGGTTCCTTCCGCGGTGCGTTTGCTTGACAATGCTGGCCCCGGTGCGTAGGTTGCGCCGGCTTCGCGTGGGGCCATAGCTCAGCTGGGAGAGCGCTTGCATGGCATGCAAGAGGTCGGCGGTTCGATCCCGCCTGGCTCCACCAGCCCATTCGGTCTTTGTCCATCGCGCAGCGGCCGCCCAGCCTCTGTTGCAGAATCACTACGATATTTCTCACCGCTCGCCGCTTCGTTCCGGCGCTCTGACGCGTAATTGATACACAAATTGCCCGCGTCGTTCCCGCGGTGTTACCCTGCGATTAAGTTACGTAACTGAAGGTATTGGGGGGTAGCGATTCCTCACCAGCCTGAACCGGCGGCCGCGGCGCCGCCGATCGTCTTTGTTTAAACAAGCATTCGAAGTACGGGGAGGCATTTCAATGGCAACACTTTCAGGGCGTCGGTCTGCCCAGATCATTCGGGCCGTTCAGGGGGCGCTTGTCGCCTGCTGTGCGGTGACACCTGTTCTTGCCCAGCAGGCGCAGCCGGCCGCCGCCGAGCCGCAGGCGGTAACCGAGGTCGTCGTCACCGGGTCGCGCATCCAGCAAAGCGTCGCGCAAAGCACGCAGCCGCTGTCGATCATCACGTCCGAGGCCATCGAGAAGACCGGCGTCTCAACGGTGGGCGATCTTCTGCAGCAGCTCACCACCGGCGGATCGGCGCTCAATGCGAAATTCAACTCCTCGGGCAACTTCGGCTACCCGCCGGACGGGGGCGGCATCGGCGCGGGCGCCGAAGAGGTCGACCTGCGCAACCTCGATGCCAAGCGCACCCTGGTGCTGGTCGACGGACTGCGCTGGGTGAACGAATCCTCGGCCTCGGGTGTCAGCGGCAGCGTCGACCTCGCGACCATTCCGCTCTCCATCGTCGACCGCATCGAGGTGCTGGAGGATGGCGCCTCATCGATATACGGTTCCGATGCCATCGCCGGCGTCATCAACATCATCACCAAGAAGAAGTTCGACGGAGTCGAGGTAACGGGCTACGAGGGCTCATGGAACAAGGGCGGCCAGACGACCCAGGCGAATCTCACCGCGGGCGGCTCGTCCGGCAAATTCTCAGGCGTATTCGTCGCGGACTTTTACAACCAGCAGGAAATCAGCTCCTCAAAGTGGTGGGCATCGTCCGAGCCCGAGCCGCGCGCCGGTGTCGGCTCCGGCTCCTCGGCGACACCGCAGGGCCGTGCGACTTTCTGCGATCCGAGCATCGCCGTGCCGAACTATGGGTCGTGCACGCCCGATCAATCGAATTTCTACGACGTGACTCTGAACACCGGCACGACGAGTCCGGCGTGGGATCCCGCCAACCCGGTCACCGCTCCCAGCACGTATCACAACTGGAGCGGCGCGGACCGCTTCAACTTCGCTCCGCTCAACCTGCTGAACACGCCATCGCAGCGCAAGTCGATCTGGACCGGCATCACCTATGACGTCAACGACGATGTCCAGATGTATGCCAAGGGCATGTTCCACAACCGCACCTCGGTGAACCAGGCGGCTCCCGAGCCGATCTTCGTCGGCCCGTACGCGGGTACCGGCGGCATCGCCGACAACATCAACGTCTCCAAGCTCAATCCCTATAACCCCTTCGGCATCGACCTGTGCTCGGTTCCCGAGGCACCCACTTCCACCGTGTGCCCGGGCGGGCCGAATTTCGTGCAGAACTTCGGCTGGATCACGCGCCGCCCGATCGAGGCTGGCCCGCGTATCTTCGACCAGGACGTGAACACCTGGTATTTCAGCACCGGGTTCAAGGGAACGATCCATGTCATGGAGGGCCTCAACTGGGACCTCAACTTCGTCGATACGGATAACAAGGCGAACCAGCAGTTCACCGGCGGCTACAACATCGCCAAGGTCGGCTACGCGCTCGGCGACCCGGCCGTCTGCGCCCAGATCGCCGGGTGCGTGCCGCTCGATCTCTTCGGTGGTCAGGGACGGCAGATCACCCCGGCGATGCTCAACTACATTCTGGCGCCGCAGATCGACTCCAGCGACCAGCAGCTGAAGGTCATCTCGGGCAACATCACCGGCACGATCTTCCACATCGAGGATCGCGCTGCCGGGCTCGCGATTGGCGCCGAGCATCGCCAGTATGTCGGCGTTTTCACCCCGGATCCGCTGCGTCAGGACGGCGAGTCGCAGGACTCCTTCGCCTCACCGGTCAACCAGAGCTACCACGTGAACGAGGCCTACGCGGAGCTGAGCCTTCCCATACTCAGCACCCTCGGTGCCAGTGGCGCGGTGCGCTACTCGGATTACTCGACCTTCGGCAACCAGACGACCTACAAGGGCGGCCTGCGCTGGCAACCGGTGCATGACTTCGCGCTGCGCGGCGATTACTCGACCGGCTTCCGCGCACCGAATCTCGGCGAGCTCTACGGACTCACGCAATTCGGCGCCACGCTGGTCGACCCCTGCGGGCCGACGGGCGGCGGAATTGCGCCGCAGTACGTGGCGGGCTGCACGGCGCAACACGTGCCGGCCAACTTCCAGCAGGCCAACACCCAGATCACGACCTTCACAGGCGGCAACCCGAAGTTGCAGCCGGAGACCTCCGACAACTATACGTTGGGTGCCGTTTACAACGCCGGTTGGGCCGAAGGCGTCGCAGGCACCGCCAAGTTGAATGCCGAGGCCACCTACTACAACGTCAAGGTCAAGGGCGCGATCCAGGCGGAGGACATCCAGGCCCTGCTCAATGCCTGTCTCTCGACCGGCGGCGGCACCAGCCCCACCCTGTGCGCACCGTTCACCCGTGGCGCGGGAAGCCAGCTGAATCCGCCGCAGAACTTCCTGGCGAACCTTGCGCAGATCACCACCAACGGCGAGGACTTCAAGATCAACTGGGCGTCGGAGGAGCTGAGCTTCGGCCACCTCACTGCGGCGATGCAGGCGACCAAGGTCAACAGCTACAAGGCGGTGGACGCGCTCGGACTCGTGGCGCAGCGTGCGGTGGGGATCGAGGTCAACAACAGTGCGATTCCCGACTGGCGCATCAACCTGCAACTCGGCTGGGGGGTGGGGGCATTCGATGTGAGCTGGAGCCTGCGCTACATCTCCTCGGTCAAGGAGCTGTGCGGCAACGCGGCGAGCACGATCCCGGTGCCCGGATGCACCGACTCCGGCGGCAACTTCAATGCCAACGCGTACAACACGCTCGATGCGGTGGTGTACAACGACATTCAGGTCGCCTGGATCAACCCCCTCGGAGCGAAGGGCCTGAGAGTCGAGGTCGGCGGGACCAACGTCTTCGGCGTCAACCCCCCGATCTGCTACACCTGCACGCTGAACGGCTATGACGCCGGCACCTACGATCTGCCGGGCGGCTTCTACTACGCGAGGGCGACCTTCAAGTTCTGAGGCCGGTCAGACCCTGACGAGCTCACCGCGGGTGGTTTTCACCCGCGGTGAGCCTGGCGCCTCCCCTGGAGGCGAGGCGTTGTTCCCTGGCCGTGGGGCGTGTAATCTTGCGCGCCCTCTCTCACCGGTCCCGGCGGGGTTACTCCGCGTCCCCATCGTCTAGAGGCCCAGGACATCGCCCTTTCACGGCGGTAACAGGGGTTCGAATCCCCTTGGGGACGCCAATAAATCAATAACTAACGAGTCAACAGACAAGAAATGTCCAATAAATGTCCAATAGATTTGAGGGTTCCACCGTTGCGAAAGCCCTGACCAATCGGACACAGCGCCGTCAGGCAAATGGATTGAGAAGCCGCACCCCTGTGGGCTGGTAGTGAGCTGTGTTTCGCGTCACGACGATCAGGTCATATATGAGAGCGGTCGCGGCAATCTGCTTGTCCAAGGGATTTTCCGGGTGAAGTGCGCGCAGCCGGCCCCAGATGTCGGCGGCGTCTTCCTCGAATGGGAGAATCGCGTCTCCGTACTTCACGGTCAGCTGTTGCAGCCAGCGCTCGAGAGCCCGTGCCTGCCTCTGGTCGCCACGATGGCGAATGCGTTCTACGCCTTGTCGCAGCTCACCAAGCGTAATCACCGAGAGATACAACGCGGTGCCTTCTCCGGCGGCCCTCGCAAAGAACCCCCGAACCCCGGCATTGGTCTTGGCTCCTTTACGAGCCTCGCTGATGACGTCCGTGTCGACGAGGTACAAGCTCAACTCCGGTCATCATCCTGGGTTCGGTTAAAGTCTTCGTCCCTTCCAACGTTCGGCATGGCGGCCAGCACTTCGGCTAGTCCGCGGCGCCGAGGTCCACGCAGGGCTGCCCGCAGAATCTCCCGATGCTCTTGCTCGGCGCTGCGGTCATGTTTAGCCGCACGCTGTTTGAGAGCCTTCACCAGCTCGTCTGGTAGATTGCGAACCACGAGTTGAGCCACAGGAGTCTCCCCTAACTGGCATTGCTAGCAATGATATCAAAATGCGATTAACGTGTGCAATCAATGCCAGCGTGAGCTTACGGACACGCTCAGCCCTTTCACGGCGGTAACAGGGGTTCGAATCCCCTTGGGGACGCCACCGCCTCAGAGCGCCAGCCGCCGCTTCTGTCTCCCACCGGCCAGCGGCAGCTCGCTCTCATCAATGATCCGCCCGCCCTTCATGACGAGCAGAATCGATTTGGCGTTGTTGATGTCTGCCGCGGGATTCTTGTCGAGGAGCACGAGGTCGGCGAGCTTGCCGGCATCGACCGAGCCGAGCTGATCGGCTTTACCGAGGAAGACCGCGCTGTTGTAGGTGGCGATGCGGATCACATCGAGCGGCGCGATGCCGGCCTGGGCCAGGAGCTCGAGCTCGCGCTGTGTCGCAGCTCCACTGCTCTGGTCCGTGCCGCAGGCCACCACCCCGCCCGCGGCGTGCACCTTGCGCACATTCTCCTGGGCGATGGGATTCATGACCTTCATCCATGCCGTCCACGTGCGGGTCTTCCATTCCTCGCGCGTCCGGGTTTTGAGCTGCTCGCGCTCCGCTGCGCTGAAGGAGGCGACGTACAGCGGCTGATCGAGGTATTCCGGGTGGTCGACCAGACGGTTGTAGTTGTCGCCGATCGTGAGGGTGCTCGCGAAGGGGGTCTTCTTGGCCGCCATGAGCTTGACGAACGAGTCGCTCACCGGCCCCTGGATGACCGGATGGGCGAGGGTATCGCTGCCGGCATAGATGGCTTCAAGAGACCGCAGCTCGCTCGAGACGTGCACCGTCGTGCGGATGCCATGCAGATTGTAGTAGCGGATGATCTTCGCCAGGAGGTCGATCGGCATGAGCGGGATCATCGGCCGCGAGCCCCAGCCTTCCTCCTCGAGAGTGAGCTTGAGCACGTCCGGCTGCTGCTCGGCGATATGCTCATCCAGCAGCGCCTTGTCCTTCTCGAAGTCGCTGATGCGCAGCGCCATTCGATCGCCGTGGCTGCCGGGGTAGGTGATGAGGTTGCCGGTGGCGAAGATCCGCGGTGCGAGAATGCGGCCGGCGCGCTCGTCCGCCCGTAGCGGGAGGATGTGCTCCGGGCGGTTGCCGACGTCGAGCACGGTCGTGACGCCGGCGTAAAGAAAGCTCGCGAGCGCCTCCACACCCTCCTGACGATTGGGCGGACCGGGCTCGGCGTTCGGCGTCGTACCGGGATCGAAGCCGCCGCGCAGGTGAATGTGCACGTCCATGAGTCCTGGCATCAGGTAGCGGCCGCGGCCATCGATGCGGCGACCCTTGAGGCCGTGCGCCAGTGCGCTCGGCGTGACCGTCGCAATGCGCTCGCCGTCGGTCGCCACGGTCATGTCGGCCTGCGGCGCGTGGATGCCATCGATGAGCGTCACGTGCTCGATCACGACGCCGAGCCCCTGCGCGGCTTGAGCCGGGAAAATTACGCCGGCCGTGAGGGCCATGAGCAGGCAAAGATGTTTCACCGTGTTCCTCCTGAGCGGGCGGGGGATTTCTCGCCGGCCTCTATTGTGCCCGCACCACGTGTGTCATATTGGCGCCTCATCGACTAGTCAAGCCTTCGAGCGCAACTCATCTGACTCCCGTCCCGATCAGCGAGCGCGAGAGCGGGCTGCAGCGCGCCCTCGGAAAGACCCAGATCGTCATGATCGGTCTCGGCGGGGCGATCGGTACCGGGCTCTTCATGGGTAGCGGACTTGCCATCGGCTACGCGGGACCGGCGGTGATCCTGAGCTACGCGCTCGCCGGCTTCGTCGCGCTGACGGTGGTTTTCAGCCTGTCGGAAATGGCGGTGGTGCATCCGACCGCCGGTTCGTTCGGCACCTATGCCGAGACCTATCTCAATCCGTGGGCCGGCTTCGTGGTGCGCTACACCTACTGGATCGCGCAGGTGATCGCCATCGGCGGTGAGGCCGTCGCGGCGGGGCTCTACATGGCGTTCTGGTTCCCCGGGGTGCCGGTGTGGCTGTGGGCGTGTGGCTTCAGCGCGGTGCTCCTTTATCTCAACCTGCGCTCCGTGAGTAACTTCGGAACCATCGAGTCCTGGCTGGCGTTGATCAAGGTCGCGGCGATCGTGCTCTTCATCATCCTCGGTGTGGTGAGCCTCTTCGGCCCCGGCCAGCTTGCCGCCGGGGTGCACAATCTCACCGGGCTCCCGGGCGGATTTCTTCCCAAAGGGCTCGCCGGCGTGTGGACGGCGGTCATCGTGGGGATCTTTTCATTCAATGGCATCGAGGTGATCGCCGTGACCTCCGGAGAGGCGCGCGATCCGCAGCACGCCATTCCCGCGGCGCTGCGCAGCATGCTGCTGCGGCTCTTCATGTTCTATGTGCTCGCCGTAACCATCATCGTCACGATCAGGCCGTGGACGAGCACCGGCGTCAAAGTCGTCGCGCAGAGTCCGTTCGTGAGCGTGTTTCAGCACTCGGGGATCGCGCACGCCGCCGGTGTCATGAACTTCGTGGTGGTGAGTGCCGCGCTCTCGAGCATGAACACCAACCTCTACCTGTGCGCCCGGATGCTCTTCTCGCTGTCACGGGGACACTATGCCCCGCGGCGGCTCGGGACTCTCGGCGGACGCGGTACCCCGGGAGCGGCAGTGCTCGTCTCGGGCGCCGGCATCCTGGTCTCGGCCGGCGTCTCGATCGTGACGCCCAACG
>Ga0070733_10003573_pt1 | contig 10590 bp, 8 predicted proteins | sample Coa_R1_9_FD_66450 | JGI IMG/M metagenome (GOLD analysis project Ga0070733, IMG submission 66450) | Surface soil microbial communities from Centralia Pennsylvania, which are recovering from an underground coalmine fire - Coalmine... | ecosystem: Environmental > Terrestrial > Soil > Unclassified ... | reverse complement strand
ACCAGTTGCTGATAGCCCTTCAGAACCGTGAGCGGATTGACCCGATATTCGGCCGCGACCGTGCGCACAGAAGGCAGCGGATCACCCTCCTTGAGCACGCCCTCCAGTATCATCGCGACTACACGGTCGCGAAGCTGGCGGTATATCGGCTGACTGTCGTTCCACTCACGGTCCATAAGGCATCCACGTCACGATGCAAGCGGCTACGAACGATACACCCTTCACTTTGTCCGCTGCAGGTCCATGTGCCCGCGCATCGGCTTGTCGCCGGGCATCATGAAGGTCCAGTCTTCGGTGTGATGGTTGGCGTCGATGACCGTGAACACGGCATGCTGCATGTGGCCGTACTCGGTGCTGCCGGCAACGTCGAGAAAATCGAATTCCAGAGTTTTGCCGTCGGACGACGAACGCGCCGCCATACGAGGGCGATTGCCGGCATCACAATAATGGGTCAGGAGCAGGCGATCACTGTCAACGTAAAACATGGTGACGGGATGATCGTACTTCGTGGGATCGTCGGTCGTGCCCGCTGCCTTCATCTCGTGCACGAGCGCGTTTCCGCGGGAGGTTACCCTCATCGAGACTTGAACAAGGGAGCCATTCCCCATATCGCTGAGCGGCGGGACCGTAGTCACCTGACCAGTCCACGTGCCGGAAAGAGTTTTCAGTTGGTCGAAGGACTTTTGCGCGTCGGACTGCGCCAAAGCAACGGTGGTGAGCGATACCAGAGCAACAACCAGCGTGAATCGAAGGGTTTTCATGTTTTATTCTCCTTAACTTCTTCGTCTTTTATTCGGACTCCAGGCGTGTCTCTCGCATATCCGGTTGCGAGTAAACACGTTACATGGTCGATATCTAGTGTTATAGTTAACTACAACACTATAGATTATGCAAGAGCTTTTTTCGGATTTTTATTGATTTCTCGGCTAACGCTCCGCCTGGGGTCATCGTCTCAGCGAAGAAAAGAAGAACACAGTCCGGTGGCAAAATAGTTCAACCACGAAGGACACAGAGATATACAGAGGATCAAGACTCTGTGTATCTCTGTGTCCCCCGTCGTTGAACTTAACCTAGCGTGGGGGAGCTCCCATGAAACTCCAGGCGATCCGTCATGTCGCTCTCGCCTCGGTCGTATTCGCGGCCGTCTGTGGCCTTGCGCAAATCACCACTTCGCAGTACGACAACTCTCGCAGCGGCGCCACACCAAACGAACGATACTTAACTCCGCAGAACGTCAACGCCAAACAGTTCGGGAAACTGGGCGCGTTCAAAGTTGACGGCGCGGTTTATGCCCAGCCGCTGTTCGTCCCATCGGTCGATATTCCCCACAAAGGCCGGCACGACGTCATCTTCGTCGCCACCGAACACGACAGCATCTATGCCTTCGATGCCTACGATCCGGGCGCTTTGCCGCTCTGGCAGGTCAGCTTTCTCGACAAGGCGCGCGGCACGGTTCCTCTCTCAGAAGACATGGCGCAGTGTCCATTCATCCGCCCTGAAGTCGGTATCACCTCCACGCCTGTGCTCGATCTGAGGACCGGGACACTCTACGTGCTCGCCCGCACCGCCATCCGCCACGCGGTCGGTGACAACGAATATTTCCAGCACCTGCACGCGCTCGCCATCACGACGGGTGTCGAAAAATTCGGCGGCCCGAAGCTCATCACCGCATCGGTGCCAGGCCGGGGCGCGGGCAGATCCGACCGCCAGGTCGCCTTCGATCCTCTCCACGAAAACCCGCGCGCCGCGCTCACACTCGCCAACAACACCGTGTATTTGACCTGGGCTTCATCCTGCGATGTCGATCCCTATCACGGCTGGGTGATGGCATATGATCCGCAAACGCTGGCGCAAAAAGCCGTGCTCAACGTCAATCCCGACGGCAGCGAAGCCGGAATCTGGCTCAGCGACACCGGCCCCGCCGTCGATTCCGAAGGCAATCTTTACGTGCCCACCGGCAACGGCACCTTCGACGCCACCAGCGGAGGACGCGACTACGGCGATTCCGTTCTCAAGCTCGACGGTTCCTCGCTTGCCCTCCGCGACTACTTCACCCCGTTCGATCAGGAAAGCATTCTCGCAGGTGATTCCGACGTCGGCTCCAGTGGTCCGACGCTGCTCCCCGATCAACCCGGACCGCATCGTCATCTTCTGCTCCAACCCACGAAGCACTCTGTGCTTTACGTGATTGATCGCGATCAAATGGGAAAATTTCACGCCGACCGAGACGCCATACCCCAGCGGATTCAGATGGCTGGGGCCGGCTTAGGCGCCATGGCTTACTGGAACGGCCACGCCTTTTTCGCCGCCAGTGACGACTACTTGCGCGACTATGTCATCAAAAACGGCCAACTCACGCTGAACGCATCATCGAGCCTCAAGTTCGCGAATCCCGGCGCCACACCCACCGTCTCCGGCGACGGAAACAAGAACGCCGTCGTCTGGGCCGTCGCCACCAAAACCTGGAATGGCCCCGACACCAAACCCGCGGTCCTCTACGCCTTCGACGCGACGAAGCTTGGCCAGCCCCTCTACACCTCCGAACAGAACAGCCAGCGCGACCGCGCCGCTTTCGCCACGCGCTTCGCCATTCCCGTAGTCGTCAGCGGACACGTATACTTCGCCGCCAGAGGCGAAGTCGAAGTCTACGGCCTGTTGAAATAGCGCCTGCCGACGCCCGCGTTTCCGTATAAATTGGTTCGCTGGGATAATTTCCCCGGTAGTTCGTGAGTGAGGAGCGCACCATGACGCAAAACAGCGCGAGTGACCGGGATCTGCTGCCAGCATTGCCGCTCGATAGCTGGAAGGACGCGCTTGCCACCGTACACATGTGGACGCAGATTGTCGGGAAAGTGCGCCTCCGATTATGTCCGCTGGTGAACCATTGGTGGAACGTTCCGTTTTACGTGACCGCGCGCGGACTCACCACATCGGCCATGCCGTATCCGCAGGGAGCGGTCAGCGGGAACTTCCGCGACCCGATCGCTGGCCCGATCGCTGGCCCGATCGCCGGCACAATCCCCGGCACGATCCTTAACACAATCGAAGTCCGTTTTGATTTCATTGAGCACAAGCTCTTGCTCGAAACCAGCCAAGGCCGCGTGGTCACGATTGCGCTGGAACCGCAGAGTGTGGCTGAGTTCTACCTGAAGTTCATGGCTGCCCTCGCCGAACTCGGCGTAACGGTGAAGATATGGACCAAGCCCTGCGAGATCGCCGATCCCATACCGTTCGAGCAGGACCACCTGCACGCCGCCTATGATCCCGACGCCGTTCATAAATTCTGGCGCATCCTGGTGTGGTCCGATCAGATATTCAAAGAGTTCCGAACCGGATTTCTGGGGAAGGTCAGTCCGACTCACTTCTTCTGGGGAGCGTTCGATCTTGCGGTCACCCGTTTCTCGGGCAGAAGGGCGCCCGAGCGGCCCGGAGCCGACGCCGTCACCCGCGAAGGATATTCGCACGAAGTAAGCAGCGCGGGAGTCTGGCCGGGTGGCGGCGAGATCTCAGGACCAGCTTTCTATTCCTACGCCGCCCCTCAGCCTCCCGGCTTCGCGCGACGCAAAGTTCGTCCCCAGGCAGCTTTCTATGATCCGAAATTACAAGAGTTCCTGCTGATGTACGACGACGTGCGCACCGCCGCCTCGCCCAGAACAGCGCTGCTGCAATTCCTTCAAGACACCTATGAAGCTGCCGCCGAGCTGGGAAATTGGGACCGGAAGAACCTTGAACGATGAACGACGATGGAAGCCCGCTGACGGAAGCCCCATTTTCCTATCCCCTATAATCTAATACTGAGTCCTCATGGCCACCGCCTCCCCATCCGCCGGACAGCCCGACCTTCGCCCGGCAACCTTTGGCGTGCGCATCCAGCGATTCTGGCGGCGCGTGACCGAGGGCCTCGAGGTCAGCCAACTCTGGTCGCAGTTCGAGGCCGAAGCCCGTGCCAGTTACCGCCTTTACTCGAAAGACGTGGAAGCCAAAACCCCCGAGGGACTTACCCGCGGCGGCCACCGTGTGCATGTGGTCAAGGAATTCTTCTGGGCGGTTTTCGAAAAGCTCTCACCCGCGCGCCGCGTTCTGTTGCTGCTGGCGCTGGTTCTACTGGTCATCCCTCACACCGTCTTCGAATATACGGGCCAGTCGGGCAGAGTTCAGGCCACGGAGTTCGATCTCCACTTCTGGGCCGCGCTTCTTCTACTGATCGTGCTCATGCTCGAGATCGCCGACCGGGTGGTGATGAAGCGCGACCTGCAGATCGCGCGCGAAATTCAGACCTGGCTTCTGCCCGGCACGCCGCCGCAAATCCCGGGCCTGGTCGTCGCCTACGCCACGCGCCCCGCCAACACCGTGGCCGGCGACTACTACGATGTCTTTCCCCGCCCCGGCCGCACTCCTGAAGAAAATCGAGTGGTAATGGCCGTGGCCGACGTGGCCGGCAAGAGTATTCCCGCCGCCATACTGATGGCCACGTTTCAAGCTAGCCTCAAAACGCTTTCCACCGCGCACGTTGACCTGCCCGAACTGGCGGCCAACATGAACCGCTATGCCTGCCAGAACAGCCAGGGCGGCCTGCGCTTCACCACCGCGTTTCTGGCGGAGTACGATCCCGCGCACCGCACCCTGCGTTACATCAACGCCGGCCACAACAACCCCATCCTGCGCCGCGCCAGCGGGCAGATTGAACGCCTCGACGCTGGCGGCCTGCCTTACGGCATTCTGCCCGAAGTGAAATACGAATCCGCCACCGTCACCTTGGCGCCGGATGATTGGCTGGTGATCTTTACCGATGGAGTGGTGGAAGCCGAAAACTTTCGCCAGGAAGAATTCGGCGAGACGCGGCTGCTGGCCGTAATCGAATCCGGGAAATCGGCGGAGCCTGCCGAGATGCTCAAACGCTTGATGTCTGAACTGGATGTTTTCGTGGGCCCAACTCCGCAACACGACGACGTGACGTGCTTACTGCTGAAGGCGGAGGGCTTCTAGCTCTTGGCTCTTGGCTCTTGGCTCTCACATCACGCGTTGTCATCCTGAGCGGCGTTTTTTTGCCGCGAAGGACCTCTGCACTCTGTCGGCGTTCCCTTCCCCGTAACTCGTTGAGTGTTCGTGTAAGTCGTTGGAAATCCCTGTAAGTGATTGAAAGTTCGTAGAACGGCCCCAGCGGGCTCCAGGACGCACGATTTTGTGCGAGATGACCTCCGGGCCGTGCGCGACAGAGATCGTCGCTCCCAGGGGCGTTTCCGGCTCCGGAAACGGCACTCCCGGTCGCCCGCAGACCAGTAATCCTGGCCGGGCGAAAGTGCGCCTGTCTCAATGTGCGACGATTTGTACGTACTTATGTGTACGTATATCAGGAAATGCTGCAATAAGGCGACGAATCACTCCTGCATCAGCTCCGCATACATCCGGTGAAACGCGTGCACACCTTTTTCCTGCTTCACGCTGAAGCGTCCGCGGTTGTAACTCCGGGAACGCAGATTCTTCTGCACCACTTCGCAGATGCCTACGTCTTCCATCTGAATCTGATCGCTGAACTCCACAGACGCCTTGGCCGCCGGCGCGCTGTGATCCTTCTCCGGTAAATACCATTCGAAAATGGCCAGCGACCGCTCCGGCTCAATCGGGATCACGATGTTCAGCGAAACGTTGTCGGGATAGCAGTTCAGCATCCAGTTGGGAAAAATCCAGAAGTATTCGGTGGTCAGATCTTCGCGTGCTTCCTGGTAGCGGCGCGGCGCGGCGTCGCCTGGTTGCGCTCCGCGGATCGGGCTGAACTGCCGTACATGCCGCCCGTACGGCTCAACCACGTAGGCGTTGAAATCGAGTTCACGATTCAGGCCCGGATGCACGCTGGGCAGGTGATAGCCCTCGAGATAGTTGTCGACATAGGTTTTCCAGTTGCACTTCATGTCATAAGCGCGGCGCTCGAACCGCTTCATGCCGGCAAAGGGAAACTTCTCCGCCTGCTCCGGCAATTCGCCCAGGCTCTCGCGCAGCGGCCGCGCCTCGGGATTGAGATTGGCAAACACCAGGTTGAACCATTCCTCGGTGCGCACCGGAGAAAGCGCGAAATCTTCCGGGCGGAAATCCTCTACGCCCTCAATCTCGGTCGCGCTGATCAGCGCGCCGTCAAGCCCGTACGTCCACCCGTGATAGCCGCAGCGGAAAAGCCTGCGCGAGCCGCATCCCTCCGCCGGAGGCCCGGCGCGATGGCGGCACACATTGTAGAAACCTCGCAACCTTCCATCGGACCCGCGCACGAACAGCAGAGGCTCTCCCACTAGATCGGTGGTGAAGTGGTCGCCGGGCTTCTCGACCTGGCTGGCATGTCCAACCACTTGCCAGGTGCGCCAGAATATTTTTTCCTTTTCCGCGGCAAATATGTCCGCGTCAGTGTAAAGCCGCGCCGGCAGCGTCCAGGCGCGCGCGATTTCGGGATCGACCTGAAAGGAATCCTTGGAAATGTCCATACATCAAAATGTGTGACGAAACATTCTAGAGTAAGAGCTCCAAAAAGCTTTAACCACGAAGGCCACGAAGTCACACGAAGGAAATCGTTTATGGGGGTACTTCGTGAACCTTCGTGCCCTTCGTGGTGATGGCTCTGGCATCGTTCCCAAAATGGGGTTCCAGGCTTCCAAAGTGGGATTGGAGGCGGTTGGACAATGACAGGAATTGTCAGTCGAATCGCCGCATTTTGCTAGGAAAACGGGCAACTGGGAGGCATTGGAGGGGCATCTGGATGAGACCGAAGTGTACTTCGGTGCTGAAAATAAAGCCGTTCCATAACGGACCCCGGGAACCAAGGTAACTGGCGATTTTGGAACGGCAAGTGCAAACATTAAGCACGACTGCGTCACCACGTGACCAGCATATTTCAGACATCAAAACGAGGGGAACAAAGAGATGCGCAAACAGAAGGGTTTTTCACTGATCGAGCTGCTGATCGTGGTGGCCATCATCCTGATCATCGCAGCAATCGCGATTCCTAACTTGCTTCGCGCCCGCATGGCGGCTAACGAGTCGTCTGCTGTCGCGTCCGTCCGTACCATCAACACCGGTATGATCACCTACAACTCGACCTATCCGACAGTCGGATTCGCGGGCTCGCTGACGGTTCTGGGTGGCGTCGCTCCTTGCACGCCCAGCTCGACCACCGCTTGCCTGATCGACAGCGTTCTGGCTGCCGGCACCAAGAGCGGCTATACGTTCCTGGCTGCCAGCGCGGGTGGTCCTCCGGCCGTGACTTACTACGCGACGGGCGTGCCCGTTACGTTGAACCAGACTGGTACCCGCAGCTTCTGCTCCTTTGAAGACGCTGTGGTTCGCGTTCAGCCCACGGGCGGCGCGATCGCCAGTGAAGCGGCTTGCCAGGCTCTTCTGCCGCTCAACCAGTAAGTTAGATTCGACGAAGTATCCGGCAAGGGTACAAGATGGAGCAGCGAACGCAAGTTCGCTGCTCCTTTCGCTTTTTATGCGGGTTTTGCGCGCGCGACCGGGGTGCTGCCAATTCTCGGCGCAGGTGACATAACGTGACAACTTTGGCCGCGCGCGCCGCACGCCAATCGACGCCTCACTGGTAACCCTGCGCTGCAAACAATCGTCTTACCCAGGTCAGGTAACGAAGGCCGGAGGTAAAAACATCGTGGCCACCCAAGTGCTATGAAAAGAGCAGGCGTCCGATGATGGGCCGCAATTTTCTACAGGGAGAATTTTCTCACAATGCGCAAACAGAAGGGTTTTTCGTTGATCGAGCTCTTGATCGTGGTGGCCATCATCCTGATCATCGCAGCGATCGCGATTCCGAACTTACTGCGCGCCCGCATGGCGGCCAACGAGTCGTCTGCTGTCGCTTCCGTCCGTACCATCAACACTGGGCAGATCACCTACAACTCGACCTATCCGACAGTCGGCTTCGCGGGTTCGCTCGCGGTTCTGGGTGGCGTGGCACCTTGCACGCCCAGCTCGACCACCGCTTGCCTGATCGACAGCGTTCTGGCTGCCGGCACCAAGAGCGGCTATACGTTCCTGGCCGTCGGTGCGGGTGGTCCTCCGGCTGTGACTTACTACGCAACGGGCGTGCCCGTTACGTTGAACCAGACTGGTACGCGCAGCTTCTGCTCCTTTGAAGACGCTGTGGTTCGCGTTCAGCCCACGGGCGGCGCGATCGCCAGCGAAGCGGCTTGCCAGGCTCTTCTGCCGCTCAACCAGTAAGTTAGCACTGAGTAAGTACGTTTTGGTGAGTACTCGGGGGAGGGTACAAGCCAGGGAGCAGCGAACGCAAGTTCGCTGCTCTTGTTTTTTTGTGCAAAGTATTTTGCGAAGGTTTCTCGCGACGGATTCTGCGACGAGAGTATTTTGCGCCGCTCGTTTCCTCGGAGTCCCTTTCTACAAAGCAGGTTCTTGCGAAATTATTTCTCGTAGCGATCTTCCGGGGCGACTGCCAGCCTTGAGGGTCCAACTGACATAAATTGTCAATCCGCTTCCAGCCTCCACCGAATCGAGGGAAGGCTCCTTCCACCGGATCATCCGACCCGCTGAAAAGAATAGCGTTATCAGACAACGTCAGTAACGGCGGGAAGGATCAGTGTGGCCCGTCGCGTGCCAACGATGTGAGTGAGCGCCCGAAACGGGCTAAACCGAATCTTACCCTGAAGCAACGACTTGTCTGACGGAGAACAATCATCAATGCGTAAACAAAAGGGCTTTTCACTGATTGAGTTGCTGATCGTAGTAGCTATCATCCTGATCATTGCAGCGATCGCGATTCCGAACTTACTGCGCGCCCGCATGGCGGCCAACGAGTCGTCGGCAGTGGCGTCCATTCGCACCATCAACACTGGCATGATCACTTACAACTCGTCTTATCCGACGGTGGGTTACGCCACCACCCTGGCGGCTCTCGGCGGCGTCGCCCCGTGCACTCCCAGTTCGACCACCTCGTGCCTGATCGACAGCGTTCTGAGCGCCGGCACCAAGAGCGGTTACACGTTTCACGCGACGGGCGCAGGCGGTCCTCCGACTGGTATCTACTACGCTACAGGCGTTCCGGTTACGCTGAACCAGACCGGCACCCGCAGCTTCTGCTCCTTTGAAGACGCTGTGGTTCGCGTGAACCCCGCGGGCACTGCGATTGCCAGCGAAGCGGCTTGCCAGGCTCTTCTGCCGCTCAACCAGTAGATTGGGGTCAGTCGATCTGGGTCAGTCGATCTGGATCAGTAGATCTGGGCCGGAGATTGTCAGTTCGCTTGTGGCGAAGCGAGTTTGCCGAAATAAGCTTGGCGAAGTACCTGGGGGAGGGTACAAGCCAACGGAGCAGCGAACGCGAGTTCGCTGCTCTTTGTTTTTGGTTCTCTTGTTTTTATGACGTGGCCTGGTTTCGTCGGTTCGCGTTTGTACCGATCTGGCCTGGGTGGCTGACTGCGGCTCGGCTGCCTCAGGGTTGCGCTCCCGGTGATTGGCTTGACAATTTCTGTCAATCTCCTTCAATCGGAGCGCGCCAGGAAGCGGGACGGGCCGTTGCAGGAAGTCATCGGAGTGAAGCTAACCCTCAATTCATCAAAGTCTTAGGGGGTTACCAACGTGGGGGTTGATTGATTCCGGAATGGCGCTGAAACTGCTACTCAATTGGAGTACGTTGCCCACGAACGGTCTTCGGTAACAACAACATTTTGAGGAAAGGGTTATGCGATCAACCAAAGGATTCTCGCTCATCGAGTTGCTGATCGTCGTGGCGATTATCCTCATCATCGCCGCGATCGCGATCCCCAACTTGCTGCAGGCTCGGCTGGCGGCCAACGAGTCCTCTGCCGCAGGGTCGTTGCATACCCTAACGTCCGCGGAAGTCACTTACTTCAACGCCTATCCGACGGTCGGCTATGCCTCTACCATCGGCCCGTTGGGCGGGGCGACTCCGTGCACGCCGTCGTCCACCACGGCCTGCATCATCGACAATTTTCTGGCTACGGCGACGCCGGGCGGAGTGGGCAAGAGCGGATACTATTATCTGGCAACCGGCATCGTGACCGGTGGCGCGACCTACAACGACGCGTACGTACTCGGGGCGGCGCCGATTGTGGTGCATTCCACCGGAAACCGAGATTTTTGCTCGGTGAATGATGGCGTTCTGCGCTCGCAATTGGGAAGCGTGGGCGACACGCCGGCGAACGTGGTGGCAACGTGCTTGGCCTATGCCGTGGCCCAATAACCGTCTCAGGTCTCATGTCATTCTGAGAATCGGCGACCTGGAATCGTGGAGAGTCCGGTCGGCTTCGCGTCTTGCGATCTCGCAGGAGTGACCGTCGTAACCGGTAACAGCATCGTCAAACCCTTCCTGTTGCATATAATCTTCTTCGGAAACGCCTCCGTTCGAGGTTGATCGTTCTAGGTTGATCGTTCTAGGTTTATGCTTCGAGGTTGATCGCTAGGCACAATGGCCGCAATTGAAATTCTCGGTCTGGAAAAGACCTACATGGTGGGTTTCTGGCACAAGCGGCCCAAGCGCGCCCTGCAGCCACTGCATCTCACGGTCGAGGATGGCGAGATCTTCGGCTTCCTCGGGCCCAACGGCGCGGGCAAAACGACCACGCT
>Ga0070733_10003570_pt1 | contig 10595 bp, 9 predicted proteins | sample Coa_R1_9_FD_66450 | JGI IMG/M metagenome (GOLD analysis project Ga0070733, IMG submission 66450) | Surface soil microbial communities from Centralia Pennsylvania, which are recovering from an underground coalmine fire - Coalmine... | ecosystem: Environmental > Terrestrial > Soil > Unclassified ... | reverse complement strand
AATTGCTCGTGTCTCATAGGCTTTCGACGCGCCACCCGGGAGAACCGCTGAACCCTGTTAACCCTGTTATAGGAATCGCCGATCCTAGGCTTCAGTCCCGCTCGATGGTTCGAGCTCGGGACCCGGGTAGGCGAGGGCCTCTGCGCCCTCCTCTGAATCCGGGGCATCGTCGTATCGAACGGATTGTTTTCGTTAGTCGTGATGAGGTCTCAAAAGACGGCTTTCTTGACAAAGCACCTTGATCTGGTATCTTTTGGCAGTGCGTCGGGAAGGGGAGGAAGCTGATGAAGAAGGCAGGCCGGATTTCGAATATCCTTGTTGGGAGTATGCTGCTATTTGCCCTTCACCCGGTCACGCGCATCTCGGCGAATCCGCGGGAGCCGTTGACTTCTTCAGGTTGGGATGATTTCCTAAAGAGCGATGCCTCTTCCGGGCCTGATCTGGGGTCTGGTGAACCAGGGTTGGCAGGGATGGAGCCTTCGGGCGGATTCTTTCCCGAACGATGGGCTCGTCTAACTCTGCAATCGGTTGCGTTGGTCTCGATGCAGCAGGTGGCCAGCGCGCAAAACCCGGCTGAAAATGAAGATCGATCGGTTTCCGAGCCCCCGATGGGCGGACCTCCGGCTCCGTCTGTTTTATCCTCTCCAGATCCTCAGGCCTTCCGCGCTCTCGCCGCCGGTGCGATCTTGCGTGGGTTCCTCGATCGTGGCGTCGTGGTTGCTGGGGACGACGAACGGGAGATGCTGGGACCGGGAGATCGGATCTACCTTCGGCCTTCCCGCGTCCCTTTACAGCCGGGACAGGAATGGGCCCTGGTCCGAGCGGTCCGCAAGGTGAGCCACCCGGTGACTCATCAGGAGTTGGGTTTCCTCATCAAGGTGGTCGGGGAAATGAAGGTGATCCGTCTGGCAGACGGATTGGCGGAGGGGAGAATCATACAGGCATTTGACGAAGTGCAAGCGGGGGACGGTCTATTTCAGATTCCCACTCCCAATGAAGAAACCCGCTCCAAGAGACCTGAGGGATTGACCGGGGTGATCGTCGAGACCGCAGAGGATCGGGTCGGTTCAGGATTTTTAGACATCGTTTACCTGGATCGGGGAAAGAGAGATGGCGTGGCGCCCGGGGATCGATTCTCAATCCTGAGGAGCGGCCGAAACATGACCATTGTGGATGCCCCGTCCAAGGAAGACCATCTTCCCGACCGACGGATCGGCGAGCTGGAAATCGTCAGCAGTCAAGAAGAGACCTCGACGGCGAGGGTCACACAGAGCAACGAGCCGATTGAGCGAGGGGACCATCTGGCCTTGCTTCCCTCCAGACCCTGAGGGCGTCCGATCCCTCTTCCGGGGGGAACCCCAATCTTCTGGTTGACACCTACCTGAACTTGTGATATCAATACAGAATCCCGAATTCTATGAGGTTTTTATCTTATTGATTTTAATGGGATTTGACTCCCTGGGGTCGAGCGATGCTGGCCGATATCGGGATGGGGGGGTATTTTTCTTGAAGCGCGCTCGTCGCCAAAGGGGGCGGACGGAGAACTGAGCAACGAAGCTGTGGGGAAGGGTTGATGAAGATATCAGGGGCCCAGATTTTTATTGAGTCTTTACGGTGTGAAGGGGTGAACGTCCTCTTTGCCTATCCGGGCGGCGTTAATCTCCCGATTTTTGATGCGCTTTATGACGCGCATGACATTGAGACGCTTTTGGTCCGCCACGAGCAGGGGGGTACCCATATGGCCGAGGGCTATGCCCGGGCTACGGGAAAGGCGGGAGTGGTCTTGGTGACGTCGGGTCCCGGCGCGACGAACACCGTGACGGGAATTGTTGATGCCTTCATGGATTCCACCCCGATCGTGGTCTTTACCGGCCAGGTTCCGACCCATCTGATCGGAAACGATGCCTTTCAAGAGGCGGACGTGGTTGGAATCACCCGTCCCTGCACCAAGTACAACATGCTGGTCAAAGACGTCAACGATTTGGCCAAGGCCATCAAAGAAGCCTTCTACATCGCTACTTCGGGGCGACCCGGGCCCGTCTTGGTGGACCTCCCGAAGGATGTGGTGCTGGCCAAGGCGGATTTCCATTATCCGGACAAGGTCTATGTCCGGAGCTATTCACCGGTCATCCATGGAAATAAATGGCAGATTAAGCAGGCTGCTCAAGAGATCATCAAGGCAAAACGTCCCGTGATTTACGCGGGCGGAGGGGTCCTTTCCTCGGATGCCTGCCAGGAGTTAAAGAATCTGGCCGAACAGGCACAAATTCCGGTGACCTTGACCGTGATGGGTCTGGGAGCTTTTCCGGGAACGCACCCGCTGTTTCTCGGCATGCTGGGCATGCACGGCACCTATTGGGCGAACATGTCGATCCATAACGCCGATCTGGTGATCGCGATCGGCGCGAGATTCGATGACCGGGTGACCGGAAAGGTTTCCGAATTTACAAAGGCAAAGATCATCCATATTGATATCGATCCGACCTCGATCCATAAGAACATTACGGTCGATATTCCGATCGTCGGAGATGCCAAATCCGTGCTGCGGGAGCTCAACGGCCTTGTGCGGGCGATGGGCAACGGCAGCCTGGAGCAGAAGAAGCCTTGGTTCCGGCAGATCGAGGAGTGGAAAACGGCGCATCCCTTGGCCTATACGCAGAACGATCAAACCATTAAACCGCAATATGTGATCCAGAAGATCTATGAGGCGACCCGGGGCGATGCGATCATCAGTACGGATGTGGGTCAGCACCAGATGTGGTCCGCGCAATTTTTTAAGTTCGACCAGCCGCGCACGTTTCTCAATTCCGGGGGACTCGGGACCATGGGATACGGTCTGCCGGCGGCGATCGGGGCGCAAAAGGCCTTTCCGGAAAAGACCGTGGTTTGTATCACGGGAGATGGCAGCATTATCATGAACATCCAGGAATTGGCGACTGCCGTGATCTATAAGCTCCCGGTCAAAGTGGCGATCATCAACAACAAGTACCTGGGGATGGTCCGGCAGTGGCAGCAACTCTTTTATAATGGGCGTTATTCTTCTAGTCACATGGGGAATTGCCCGGATTTCGTCAAATTGGCTGAGGCCTTCGGGGCGGTGGGCTTCCGTGCCACGCAACCCCACGAGGTTGAACCGATCTTGAGGGAGGCCCTGGCGGTAGAGGGTCCCGTCGTGATGGATTTTCACGTCGATCCGGAGGAAAACTGTTACCCCATGATCCCTGCCGGGGCGGCGATTAACGAGATGATTTTTGAAGATCCTCCAGATATCCGTTCCAACAAGCGAGAGACGAAGCCCGATGGGGTCTTAACAGCCTAGTCCTGGAGCGGCATGCAGCATATCATCTCGGTCCTGGTGGAGAATAAGTTCGGGGTTCTCTCGCGGGTGGCCAGCCTTTTTTCGGGTCGCGGTTTCAATATCGAGAGCCTTTCCGTCGGGCCGACCCTCGATTCGACCGTCTCGCTGATCACCATCGTGACGGAGGGAGACGATCGGATCATTGAGCAGATTACCAAGCAGCTCAATAAATTGGTGGATGTAATCAAAGTGGTCGATTTGACCGAAAAAGACTACGTGGAACGGGAGACCGCTTTGATCAAGATCCATACTCAACCGGAAGACCGCGCGGAGGCCTTGCGGTTTGCGGAAATCTTCCGTGCTAAGGTGGTGGATTCGACATTTAACACCTATACGATCGAGATCACAGGAGACGCCGAAAAAATAGAGGCGATGATCAACCTTTTGCGGCCGCTTGGAATCAAGGAAATGGTCCGGACCGGCCGGATCGCGATTGCCCGGGAGGAGATCAAGGTCTCGAATTTCCGGGAAAAGGATGAAAAAATTCAGAAAGCTTAGCCGCAGCGATTCGGAGGGCGGGCGCTTCGGCCTGTGAGATGTCTTAAACGCGGGGGTTAGTGGATGAATATTTTTTACGATAAGGATGCGGACCCTTCCTATCTTGCTGGAAAGAAGGTTGCCATTGTTGGTTACGGCAGTCAGGGGCATGCCCATGCGCTGAACTTGATTGACAGCGGCGTTGAAGTGGTGGTGGGCCTTCGTGAGGGGCGCTCATGGGAAAAGGCCGTTCGGGCGGGTTTAAAGGTATTGCCGACCTCTGATGCCGCCAAGCAGGCCGATATCGTGATGATGCTTACGCCGGACGAGTCGGGAGGAGATCTCTATCAGCGCGAGATCGCCCCTTATCTGAGGGGCGGTAAATATTTGGCATTCGCACACGGGTTCAATATCCATTTCGGCCAAATCCAGCCTCGCCCCGATATCAGCGTATTCATGGTGGCGCCAAAGGGTCCGGGGCATCTGGTTCGCTCCGAATTTGCCAAGGGAAGCGGTGTCCCCATGCTCCTCGCGATCCACCAGGATCCTTCTGGCGAGGCGCGGCAGGTCGGCCTCGCCTATGCGCGAGCCATCGGCGGGGGGCGGGCCGGCATCATCGAAACGACCTTCCGGGAAGAGACCGAGACCGACCTGTTCGGCGAGCAGTCGGTGCTCTGCGGCGGTTTAACGGCATTGATCATGGCCGGGTACGAAACGTTGGTCGGCGCCGGGTACGCCCCGGAAATGGCCTATTTTGAGTGTCTGCACGAGGTCAAGCTGATCGTCGACCTCATTTATGAGGGGGGGATCTCCAATATGCGCTATTCGATCAGCAATACGGCGCGATATGGAGACCTGACGCGGGGGCCGCGCATCATTACGGATGAGACCCGCCACGAGATGAAGCGGATTCTCGGCGAGATTCAGAGCGGGCGTTTTGCCAAGGAGTGGATCCTTGAGAACCGCGCAAGCCGCCCCGTCTTCAATGCCCTCAATCGTGCCGGAGAAGAGCACCCGATCGAGAAAATTGGGACAAAGCTGAGGGAAATGATGCCTTGGTTGAAAAAGGACCGGCTGGTGGACCGTTCGAAAAATTAGCATCGATGATCAGGCGCCGTTGCATCAGGGTGCTGAGCCTGTTCTGTCACCCGGATTCTCGAGAGGCGATAATCGTCAGTGGGACATAACTTCCTCATTGCGAAAGAGGGCCTCCCCTTTGTCGCTGCTGGCGCGCTTGCCGCGGGGGTGTTCTTTTTCTTCGGCTGGGTCTCTTTGGGGATTGTCTTCCTGCTCCTGACTCTCTTCACGCTCTGGTTTTTCCGGAACCCGATCCGTCATGTTCCAAACGGGGACTCCTGGGTCATCTCCCCGGCCGACGGCCGTATCATTGAGATCGAGAAAACAGATGAACGTCGTATTCTGAAAGACCAAAGGATCAAGATCGGCATTTTCCTCAACATTTTTAATGTCCATATCAATCGATCTCCCTGTTCCGCCCGGGTGGTCGACCTTTTTTACAACAGCGGCAAGTTCTTCGCGGCGAACGCCCCCAAGGCCTCGCTCGAGAACGAGCAAAATGCGCTCTTACTCGAGAGGCCATCCGGCGAGCGAATTCTCTGTGTTCAGATCGCAGGGCTGATTGCCCGCAGGATCGTCTGTTGGGTCAAAAAGGGGGACTGTCTCCGTCCAGGAGAACGCTTCGGGCTGATACGGTTTGGATCGCGGGTCGAGCTCTTTCTCCCTGTCGAGACCCAACTTCGGATTAAGGTGGGGGACAAGGTGAAAGGGGGAGAGACCATTTTAGGGGTATTCAAATGACTCAAGGTCGTCCCAAGATTAAGGAATACCGCAAAAAGGGTGTCTATATCATTCCCAATCTCTTTACGAGCGGGAATCTCTTTTGCGGTGTCTTTGCGGTGATCTCCATTTTCAATGCCGAGTACGTTGTTGCCGCCGTGGCGATCCTTGTGGCGGCGATCTTCGATTCCCTCGATGGAAAGATGGCCCGCTTTACCAAGACCACCAGCCGTTTTGGGGTCGAATATGATTCCCTTGCGGATCTGGTATCGTTCGGTGTGGCACCCGGCCTTCTGGTCTATTCATGGGCTCTTTCAAGCTATGGACGGCTCGGCTGGGTTGCTGTATTTCTTTTCATCGCCTGCGGGGCGATGAGATTGGCCCGCTTCAACGTCCAGATCGGAACGGTCGACTCCTGTGATTTTGTCGGTCTTCCCATCCCCGCTGCGGCCAGTCTGATCTCTACCCTGGTGATGTTCGATAGCTATATTCTCCGTTTGGGAGGAGAGATTAAGCCGGTGCTCATTCTGTCCGTCACCTACGTCCTTGCGTTTCTGATGGTCAGCAATATCCGCTATCGCAGCTTCAAAGACTTCAACTTGCGGGACAGGAAGCCCTTCAGCGCCCTCATCGGCGTCCTTCTTTTTATTATCGTCCTGGCGGCCTATCCCGAGGTCACGCTTTTTTTCGTCTTCGGTGTCTATGCCCTTTCCGGGATGACCGAACGCCCTTTGCTGGCTCTCTTCAACCACCTGCGGCGGCCTGCGGTTTCGGGCGCTCTTCCCCTTGACGAGGTGGAGGATATTGAAGACAAGGAGATCATTCTTAAACACTGAGCCGCCCGAAAAAGCTGATGCGGCGGGGCCCTTGTCCGGCGGATGAGGGCTCTTTCATTTTGACGATCGGCCGAACGGGCTGGATGCCATGGAGCTGACGATGTCACGCAATATCCGAATTTTCGATACCACCCTCCGGGACGGGGAGCAGTGTCCGGGGGCCAGCATGAAACGCGATGAGAAGCTCGCTGTCGCCCGACAGTTGGCTCGATTGAAGGTCGATGTGATCGAGGCGGGATTCCCTTTCGCCTCGGAAGACGATTTTGAAGCGGTGAAGGCGGTTGCGAAGGAGGTACGCGGCCCCATCATTGCCGGCTTGGCGCGGGCAAGGTCGCTCGACATCGATCGGGCGTGGGAAGCGCTTCGACATGCCGAGCGGGCCCGAATTCATACGTTTCTGGCGACCTCGGAGATCCACATGCGCCACAAGCTGAGGATGCAGGCTGAGGACGTTCTTGCGGCGGCCGTCGCCGCCGTGAAGCACGCCCGGCGCTACACCGACGACGTAGAGTTTTCCCCTGAAGACGCCACCCGAAGCGACTACGATCTCCTGTGCCGCGTTGTGGAGGCGGTGATCGAGGCGGGGGCGACCACGGTGAACATCCCCGACACCGTTGGATATGCCATTCCGGCAGAGTTCGGCGATCTGATTCGACTCATTCGAAACCGCGTTCCCAACGTCGATCGCGCCGTGATTTCAGTCCATTGTCATAATGACCTCGGCCTCGCGGTGAGTAATTCGCTTGCGGCGATCACGGAAGGGGCGGGGCAGGTGGAGTGCACGATCAACGGTTTGGGAGAGCGCGCGGGAAATGCTTCTCTCGAAGAGATCGTCATGGCCTTGAGAGTGCGCCGGAACTACTTCGACGCTCAGACGCAGATCGTCGCCGAGGAGATTCATAAGGCGAGTCGCCTCGTCAGCGGGATTACCGGAATCGTCGTCCAACCGAACAAGGCCGTTGTGGGCGCCAATGCGTTCGCCCACGAATCGGGGATTCACCAGGACGGGCTTCTGAAGGACAAGAGAACCTATGAAATCATGACCCCTGAGTCGGTGGGGGCGGTCCAGCACAAGCTCATCTTGGGTAAACACTCTGGGCGACATGCTTTTCGCGCCCGCATGGAGGAGATGGGATATCAACTCTCCGAACAGGAGGTCAACGCCGCCTTCGATCGTTTCAAGAAGATTGCCGATCAGAAAAAAGAAGTCTTCGACGACGATCTGGAGGCCATTGTTCTGGAGGAGATCTATCGGATACCGGAGAGTTTTGTCCTCAAATATCTCCATATCGAGAGTGGGACGGAAACCTCGCCGACGGCCACTGTTGAGCTCCTCATTCATGGCCGGCGCGAGCGCAGCATGGGAAAGGGCGATGGACCGGTGGATGCGGTCTTTAAGACCATTGCGGCAATGACCCAGACCCAAAGCAGCCTCCTCGCCTTTGCCATCTCCGCGATCACCGGAGGGACCGATGCGTTGGGGGAAGTCACCGTCCGTCTCACGGAAGAGAGTCGGACCGCGGTCGGTTTAGGTGCGGATACCGACATTATCGTCGCCTCGGCGAAGGCCTATCTCAATGGACTTAATAAACTCGAGTATCGGAAGCGCAAGAAAATGAAGGACGTCAACTCTGAATCGGTTTAATCGATGAACTGGGAAAGGGGGGTGGATTTTTCCGATGCGCACCTACCAGATTGCGGTGTTCCCGGGGGACGGTATCGGACAGGAGATTGTTCCCCAAGCGGTGAACTGTTTATCGGTCCTCGGTCAGCGGTTCGGCCATCTCTTTAATTTCCGCCACGGAATCATCGGCGGGGAGGCGATCGATCGTTTCGGGGTTCCCCTTCCCGAAGAGGCCCTTGCCATGGCTCGAGACGCCGACGCCATCTTGCTCGGAGCCGTCGGGGGTCCGAAGTGGGAGGGATTGAACTATGCCATTCGGCCGGAGAGGGCGCTCCTGGGCCTGCGGGAGAAGCTGGAGCTGTATGCGAATCTGCGTCCGGCCCGTCTCTTCCCGATGCTGGCGGACGCCTCGAGCTTGAAGCGGGAAGCGGTTGAGGGGCTCGATATTCTGGTGGTCCGTGAACTGACCGGCGGAATCTACTTCGGCCAGCCCCGGGGAATCTCCAAGGGGGATTGCTGTGAGATCGGGCTGAACACCGAGGTTTATAAAAGTACCGAGATCGAGCGGATCGCGAAGGTTGCCTTTGAGGTTGCCTGCAAGCGAAAGCGGAAGGTCACCTCAGTCGACAAGGCGAACGTTCTGGAGTCTTCGGAGCTTTGGCGGAGGATCGTCGCGCAGGTTGGGCGGCAATATCCCGCTGTGGAACTCTCCCATATGTACGTGGACAACTGCGCGATGCAGCTGGTCCGCAATCCCAAGCAGTTTGATGTGATCGTGACGACGAATCTCTTCGGCGACATTCTCTCCGACGAAGCGGCGATGCTGACCGGATCGATCGGAATGCTCCCCTCGGCGAGCTTAAACGGGATGGGAACATCCGTCAAGGGAATGTATGAGCCGATCCATGGAAGCGCGCCGGACATCGCGGGAAGGGATATCGCCAATCCCGTTGCCACGGTCTTGTCGGCGGCGATGATGCTCAGCCACTCCTTCGGCCTGGAGAAAGAGGCGGCCGCCCTGGAAGGGGCGGTGCTCTCGGTCCTGGAGGACGGTTACCGGACGGCCGACATCCATACCCCCGGGACGCAGCGGGTCGGGACGCGGGGGATGGGGGATCGCATCGTAAGGGCCCTGTCGCGCTAAGGCGGGGATCTTCTTTTGTCTCCGGTTCGGTGAGAACATGTACAAAAAAAGCGGCAAATATAACGTCGCGATCGTCGGGGCGACCGGTGCGGTCGGCCAGGAGCTCATCGAGATTCTGGAAGAGCGGAAGTTCCCCGTGGGGGAGCTTCGCCTTTTTTCCTCGGAGCGCAGCGTCGGTTCTTCGGTGTCGTTTGAAGGGAAAAGCCTGGTCCTGCGCCAGCTCGACGGCGCCGCTTTTACGGGGATTGATCTCGCCTTTTTCTGCGCGAATGAGGAAGTCAGTAAACGGTTTGCCCCCCTCGCGGTTTCAGCCGGAGCGGTGGTCATCGACGATGGGAACGCCTTCCGCATGGACCCGAGTGTTCCCCTTATCGTCCCCGAGGTGAATCGTCTCTCGATGTTCAACCATCGGGGCATTATATCCATTCCCAACTGTTCCACGACCCCGCTCGTGATGGCGCTCAGACCGCTGCACGATGCGGCTCAGGTGAAAAGGGTCGTCGTGACCACCTTTCAGTCGGTCTCCGGAACGGGAAGACGCGGCATGAACGAGCTGATGGAGCAGGTTCGGGCGATCCTCTCCTTCCGGGAAATCGAACCCAAGGTCTATCCTCACCAGATTGCTTTCAATTGCCTACCCCACATCGGCTCGTTCGACCCTGAAGGGGAAAGCAGCGAGGAACTTAAGATGAGAAACGAGAGTCGAAAGATTCTCGCCCTCCCGGAACTTCTTCTCACGGCGACGACCGTTCGCGTTCCCGTCTTTCGCACACATTCCGAGTCGGTCAACGTCGAGCTGGGCAGGAAATTATCGGCGAACGAGGCGAGGGCCCTCTTTTCCGCCGTCCCAGGCATGATCGTTTTCGACGAGCCCACCCGCGATCTTTATCCCACGCCGATCGGCGTGGCCGGCCGGGATGAGGTTTACGTGGGGCGGGTCCGAGAGGATCCGACCCTCCCGGCAGGTTTGAATTTCTGGCTGGTTTCCGACAACTTGCGAAAGGGTGCTGCGCTCAATTCGGTGCAGATTGCCGAAGAGCTCATCCTCGAACCACACGGCAGAGGGACCTCCCGCACCGGGCCACCCTCTCGGTCGGGTCTCGATTAGGGCCACGCCAATGTTTTAGATTAGTAGTGGTGATTGAAGTCTTTTCATTTTTCTTTGGACTTTGTTCCTGCGAATGGATTAACCTTCGGGTGTGGAATTTCAAAGGGTCCATCAGGGCCTCCTGAAGGAAATCATCGTTCGGCCGATTCTCCCGGGGGAACGGGAGCGCTGGGAAGAGCTGATGCGCCGGCATCACTACCTGGGCTTCTCGCGCCGGGTGGGGGAGTCGCGATGTGGCCGAGCGCGCCGGA
>Ga0070733_10003569_pt1 | contig 10596 bp, 6 predicted proteins | sample Coa_R1_9_FD_66450 | JGI IMG/M metagenome (GOLD analysis project Ga0070733, IMG submission 66450) | Surface soil microbial communities from Centralia Pennsylvania, which are recovering from an underground coalmine fire - Coalmine... | ecosystem: Environmental > Terrestrial > Soil > Unclassified ... | reverse complement strand
CGAAATTGAGTGCGAGCAATCCGCTGACAACTCTACGGATGCCCTGACGCATGGCAATCCAAATCACGGGGATGAAACTCAGGAAGAACAACTGAAACGGCCCGAACGTTGGCCCGAACATGACCCATAGCGCGGCCAATATCGTGGAAGCCTGGACCGCAACTTCCACGAGCGTCCAAAAGGTCGATGTCTTCGCGCGGGAATTCTGTTTTCGCGGCAGGACCACAGTCAGCTTCGGCGATAGCTTTCTGCGTACCCAGGGAAACACATGCACGAGCAGAAAGGGCGCCACTCCCAACAGTCCGATTTCGTCGCCAAGGAACCACGTCGAGGCTGCCTGCCCGCATTCGCTCCAGCGAATCGCGTGGTCCCCGGCCAGACACGCGACACCCAGGATGGTTGACGCCAACGCCGCTATCGTGGTCACCGAGACGTAGAGATATACGTCTCGCCGCCGCCGCAGGCCCAGATCGATCTGCAGCGGACCTCGCAGAACATAAGCGGCCACTCCATAGAAGCCGGCGACGCTAATAGCACCAATCGTCCCGCTAAATGTCGTGAGCGGCTGCTTGTAGATGAGCGCACCGGCAAGCGCATCGGAGAAGCAGACCAGAAACGCGTACCACGGACTGATTCCCAGTACCAGCGCCAGGGCCAACCCGGTTGCCGGATACCAGACTACGGAACCAAGTCTGGAAATTACAATGATCTCGGGCCGGTTCAGAAAGAGGAACAACGAGACGAACGAAAGGGAAACAAAAACATGACGGATGACGAGGCCCTTTTCATGTCGCTGTTCATGCATACGAGAGCCTCATGCGATCGTGCTCGCCACGTTCGTACCCAAAGCGCCGGCGCTCAATGTCGGAGTCTCTTCGCTGGAAGCGATCACTACGCGATTGCGGCCGGTTCGCTTCGCTTCGTAAAGCGCGGCGTCGGCGGCTGACAGCAATTCGAGGTCGGGTCTCTTCTCCGAGGTGGCGATGCCGCCAATGCTGATGGTCACGCCAATGTCTGCGGCTTTCGTGGCGATTGCCGTTTCGGCAACGGCACAGCGCACTCTTTCTGCAACCATATGCAACTCGTCCAGGGTGCAGTTTGAGAGGACCGCGAGAAATTCCTCTCCACCGTAGCGCCCCACGAAATCATATCCCCGCACCGCATGGCTGATGCGCGAGGCAGCTTCTTTCAGCACCGCGTCGCCAGCCAAGTGGCCATAGGTGTCGTTGACGTTCTTGAAGTGGTCCAGATCGATCATCAGAATTCCGGTCGGCCGGTGCGAACGAAATCCCCGCTGCAGTTCGGAGGCAAGCAGATCGAGAGTCGCGCCACGGCTCCGTAGTCCGGTTAAAGCATCGTGCGTTGCCTGAAAGCGAAGATCCTCGCGGGCCTGAATCAACTCGCGCTGAAGCGAAAGAATCCGCTTGCCCGTCCAAACTCGCGCTTTCAGCTCTCCAAGGTCAAACGGCTTGGTCAGGTAATCGTCAGCGCCGGCTTCCAGTCCCTTTACGACGTCCTGTTTGCCATCTTTGCCCGTGACCAGCAGGATGTATTGATACGGGTCCTGATTCCTTTGTCGAATGCGGCGGCAGAGTTCGATCCCGTCGATGCCCGGCATCATCCAATCGAGAATGAGCAGATCGGGCGGGTCGGATTGTTGAAGCCGTTCCCAGGCCTCGGTTCCGTCTTTCACCACAATCACTCGATAGCCCCAATTCTGCAGGCGGCTTTGCAGAAGCTTGCGAAAGATGGGATCGTCCTCCGCGATCAGAATCGTTTCGGAGACGCCATCCTGCCGATCGTATTTCGGGAGAAAAATCCCGTCTTTCTCGTGCTTAGGAATTGGAGTTCTCCACCGAGCAGGCTGATAGTTGATACTCAGAGCTTCGGGACTCCGCACCGGGATTTGTGCAATCGTCCGTTGGTTCGGAGTGCCGGCTCAGATACGCTGCAACTTCGCGCAAGCTTTCCTGGACAGGCGGCCTGCCGTAAAACTCGCCGCCAGCCAGTCCTTCGCGCAGACGCTTCTCGCGCTCCGCACCCTGATGAGCCAGCACCAATTGCGACTCAATCTCATCCTGCAGGGCCAGCACCCGCTCACCCAGCGCTATCCGGGCTCGGAGTTCCTCGGGCACTGGAGGCTTGGTAAGGTAGTCGTCCGCGCCCGCCCGCAGGCCGGAAACAATGTCTGCTGTATTATTCTTCGCGGTCAGGATAATCAGATACATCGAAGACAGCGATGCCGACGCTCTGACCTTGCGGCAGATTTCCGGGCCGCTCAGTCCGGGCATAACCCAGTCGAGGATTGCGAGACGTGGCGCGTGCGGTTGTTGAAGTGCCGCCCACGCCTCGTCTCCGTCACGAGCGACAACCAGTTGGTGTTCCGGCGCGAGAATCTGCTTCAGCACCTTGATGAAGAACGCGTCGTCTTCGGCGATTAGTAATCTCATTGCGTTACTCCCCAGCTTCTCGCGCCAGCTACTCTTAAGATTGCATCCTTCTGGCCAGCTTCGGCGCGCAAGAAGAACGCCGCTGACCACTTGAAGGTGGTGCACGAACCATGCCATCGGAGGTCAGGCTGGGGGCGCAGCCACTCTTTAGCCGCGAAATAAGTGCTTATGTGTCAGCTAGTTATGGCCGACTTCGGGAGCCCCTTGTAGTCCCGGGCCAGGGATTATCGCCGATTGTCTGTTTCCGGAACTGGTTTCCATTTCCCAGACAAACCCTCGACCGCACGTAGAAGCCATCGCACCGCTGTCGAGGAATTGACCTTCGCAACCATTGGTCTACTTACGAAGAGAAATGTATCGCGCCGTAAGACCGCTGTAAGACCGTGGATAACACCATGGAGAAGAGCAGCGTTTCGACATGTCCGCAGCGCGCGTAAGCTCCATGCACGCATTTCCATGAGGAGTTAGTATGCGCCTGTTATCGGCTTTGATTCGCAAGAGTAAACGCACGCGTGGAACATCACGTGCGACGTATGATATGGGCAGTTGTAGGGCAGGGTTGTATGCGAATGTTGTGGATGAGGGTCGATTCGTGAAGTCTCTGAAACTTTTGGTCGTGGAAGATGATGTTGCCAGTCTCGAGCTGATGTCCGAGGTCTTCAGGTCGCTCGAGGCCGAAGTGTGCCCGGTCAGTAAAAGCCAGGAAGCCGTGGGCCTGGTCAATCAGCAGAGGTTTGACGGAATCTTTCTAGACCTGGGAATGCCCAGCCCTGACGGCTTGCAGCTGGCGCGTTTGATTCGTAAGTCCTCCTGGAACAAATCTACTCCGATCGTAATTGTGACTGCCCGGGACGACCGGCAGACGATGCAAGAGGCTTTCTCCATCGGAGCGACTTTCTTTTTACAGAAGCCGATTGACCGGCAGAAGCTGAATGCACTGTTTCGTACGGTGCGGGGCGGAATGTTGGAAAATCGGCGCAAGTACACCCGAGTTCCAGTGCAGGCGGAGGTGACCTGTACCGTGGGCCCTCGCACGCTGAACGGATTCAGCTGGAACCTCAGCCAGGGCGGGATGCAGATCGAAGCCAGCGGCCTGCAGGCTGGGCAAACCATCCGGTTATCGTTCCATCTGCCAGTTTCGAACGCTGCAATCGATGTGATTGGAGCCGTGGTCTGGGCGAATGACAATCGGCAGGGAATCCAATTCACGAATATGAGTTCGCAAACGCAGCAGTTGATTCGGGAATTTATTGCCGCGGTAGAAAAGTAGGCCGATCATTCGTCGCGTGAGGCAGCTGGTTAGAGCCGTCCGGCACCTTTGGCCAGTTTGCGAGCCTGCAGCACACGGCCAACTTCACTAACCAGATCTTCCCGGCTCGAGCGATTCTTGCGAAACAGCACCTGCGTTTCGCGAGCAAGGAGAGCAGACTCTTCTTGAGTCAGGGTCTTGCCGGTCATGACGAAGATGGGCAGATTCCTCAGAGTAGGTTCCTGCCTGGCGTGCCGGATAACTTCAAACCCGTCCATCCCCGGCATCAGAAGGTCTAGAAATACAGCGCTGACAAGTTTCGAAGACAGGACTTCGAGAGCCCTATGCCCGTTCTGTACGGCCTGAGTCTCGTATCCCGCCGCGCGCAGAGTCTCTCCCAGGAGTTCCAAAGTCGCCGGGTCGTCATCGACCAGAAGAATCGAGTCATCTTCATCCGGCTGCGACGGCACGTGTTTGCGCATGGTTTCGAGCAGAAGCGATTTGCGAATGGGCTTGATGAGATAGTCGGCGGCTCCCAGCGCGAAACCTACACGCTGCTGGTCGACAATGGAAACGATAATCACGGGGATATTGGTAAGTTCCGGCGTTTGCCGGAGGCAGGCTAGGGCTTCGAAGCCATTGCCGCCGGCCATCGATACATCGAGAGTGATCGCATCCGGACGAAGCTCTCTCGCCTTTTTCAGGGCTTCGGCCCCCGAACTGGCCGTCACGATTCTGTACTCTGGGTTGAGATAGCTGGCCAAGAGCTCCCTGGCAGCGCCTTCGTCGTCGACCACCAAAACAAGCGACTTTCCAGTGGGTGGGACGACGAGACCGCTTGGCAGTTTGGTTGTGATTGCCGCCTTGCCCGCTTGTCCCGCGGCTGGAAGGGTAAAGGTAAATCGACTGCCACTTCCGGGAGTGCTCTCCACGAAGATTCTGCCTTGCTGCTGCTCCACCAGCCGCCGGGTGATGGAGAGGCCCAGGCCCGTGCCCTCCTGAGTGATCCCGCTCGGGCCATCTACTTGGCGAAACTCCTCGAAGATCACAGCCTGGTCCTCGGGTCGGATGCCGATACCTGTGTCCGTGACGGATATGCACAGACTGTTTCCGTCTTCCTTCCAGGCAACTTCGATTTGTCCGTTCTTCGGAGTGAACTTCACCGCGTTACTAAGTAAGTTGTAAAGGATTTGTTTAAAGCGAATGCGGTCAGCCACTAATGGGCGTTCCGTCTCCATTTTCTGGTCAATCTGGATATTCTTCGCCATGGCCAGCGGACGGATGGTAGATAGCACTTCGGGGAGAGAATCCTGTACGGTGAACTCTTCGTAGCGAAGCTCCAGCTGTCCGGCTTCGATCTTGGAGAGATCCAGAATGTCATTGATCAACTGCAAGAGATGTGTCGACCCTTGTTTGATGTGGTGCACGAAGCGCTGCTGCTTGGAGTTGAGGCTGCCCGCGGTTCCTTCCGCCAGGAGATCGGAGAATCCCATGATGGCGTTGAGGGGAGTACGGAGTTCGTGGCTCATGTTGGCCAAGAACTTGCTCTTCATGGAAGTGGCACGCTCGACTTGGCGGTTGCGCAATTCCAGCTCACCGTTGGCGGTCTCCAATGTGGCCGCAACTCTCTGTTGTTCCTGCTCCGCCCGCTTGCGCTCGGTAATGTCTCGGCCGACGGCATAAATGAGTTCATGCTCGGGCACGGAAACGGCGTTCCACAAAATCCATTTATACGAGTTGTCTTTGCACAAGTAACGGTTTTCGAATGCGAAAGTGACTTCACCGTGCGCGAGACGGCTACTCTCCGTGTTGGTTGCTGGGCGATCATCCGGGTGGACGAACTCCAAGTATGGACTTTCCATTAGTTCTTTCGTGGTAAAGCCCAGGGTCTTGGCAAACGCCGGATTCAGAGTCTTGAAGAATCCATCGAAGCCGGCGGTGCAGAACATGTCAATGGACAAGTCGAGAAATCGGTTTCCGGTTTCCAGTTGGAAGTACAGCCGGCCCATGAAGGTGCTCACTGCCAGGGCAAGAGCAAGAAATGCGAATCCAAGAAGCCAGACTCGTCGCTCCACCGCCCAAATGCCCTGATTCAGTGCCGCTGCCGACTTTTCAACCAGTACGCCCCAGCTATATTCGCTGGCGGGCTGGTACCGCACGAGGAACGTGCTGCCGTCGCGCTCGTACATTCCGTATCCCGTCCGGCCGGAGCGCAACTGTTTTACAGGTTCATATCCGCTCAGGTCAACGGGCGAGAAGGAATCGATATTGGGCCGGGCCGATAAATGTCCGTATTGATCGACCAGGGAGATGGTCCATCCGCCTTCGAGCTTAGTTCCAACCAGCTGCCGGCTGAGCGCGTTGATCGCAAATGGGGCCAGGAGAATGCCGCTCGGTTTGCCCGCTGCGTCGTTGATCGGTATAGCAATCGCCATCACCAATTGATAAGGCGGGATCGCGGTTTGGTAGACTCCGGAGATATAGGGCTTCCACTGGCGGGTGACACCGCTATACCAATCACGAAATGCGAAGCTACGGTTGAGTAGTGCGGATTGCGGAGGGTAGATACTGCGCATCGTTCCATCGAGCTCGAACACACTTAAAAAGTTGAAATCCGGTCGCAGGCCGCTGGCCTCTTGCAACTGCGATCCAACCAAGCCAAGGTCTCTTTGTTTCCAGGCTTCACGGAATGTCGGACGGGTGACAATCGACTCCAGGAACGAGGTAGTCTCGCGAAAGTGTTCCTCCAGAAGTCCAACTGACACGTGCGCGATCTGCGTACTCTCGGTCAATGCCTGGGCCTCGGCCTGTTGTCTCAGAAAATGGCCTACCGAGTAGGAGAAGAACGCAACCGGAAGAAGCAGCAGTGTCAGGAACAGCAGGTAGAGCCGGAGCCGGCTCTTAGCCGCCCATTTCCCGATCTTGTCTGATGCAATCATCTGGATACTTCCACGCCGAAGAATTATTCCTGACCACCTGCGGCCGTTGCTTTCGCGAGAGTGCCCGCCTTCTCGTGCCCGATCATTTGCTCGAATTGATGAAAGATTTCAGGGTCCCACCAGCCCTTGGCGACTTCTTCACGCATGGTTTTGAGCGCATCAGCCGTGGAGAAAGCTTTCTTGTACGGCCGCTCTGTGGTTAGCGCATCGAAAACGTCCACGATCTGCAGAACCCGAGCGGCGATCGGAATTGCATCTCCGCGAAGCTTGTCGGGATATCCCGTGCCATCGTACTTCTCATGATGATGGCGAATAATTGAAAGAACTGAACGGAAGGATTTTAAAGGCGCGCAGATGCGCTCGCCGACTACGGGATGCTGCCGAATAATCTCCCATTCTTCCGCCGTTAGGCGGCCCGGTTTCAAAAGAATGGCGTCAGGAATGGCAACTTTTCCAATGTCATGTACAACTCCGGCGCGGCGTAGAGCGGTAATCTGTTCCTCCGCGAGACCGATTTCCCGACCCAATCGGACGGAGTACTCGGCCAGCCGCTCACAGTGGCCGTGCGTGTAGGGGTCTTTGCCCTCAATGCTTCGGGCCAAGGAGAACAGTACGGATTCGGCCCGCTCCAATTCGTCCGTGCGGAACTTCAATTTCAGCAGCGACCGCACCCGAGCGAGCAATTCTGTCCGATCCACTGGACGAGTGAGAAAGTCGTCCGCTCCGGCCTTGATTCCCTCAAGACGGTCCTGCTTGTCAGAAAGTGCCGTGATCAAAACAACCGGCACTAAATCGGTTTCGGGATTGCTCTTGATCTCCTGGCAGACCGTGAAGCCCGTTAGCTGGGGCATCATCACATCGAGTAGCACTAAGTCAATCTGAGTGGTAGCGAGCTGTTTAAGAGCGGAGGAGCCATCGGGGACGGTTATGACGGTGAACCCTTGCGCCGAAAGAAGTTCCGCCAATAACTCACGGTTGGGTTCCTGGTCGTCCGCGACTAAAATGGTTCCAGTTACGGACTGATGGGACTGATGCTGCATTACTCAACACCTACTGATTAGATATCCCAGCCTTGCATACAAAGTAAGCGGAATCTAATTACTGAAGTCATACGCGTAGGAGATGTGTAGCTCGATTGAAGGCGGTGGGTAGTGGGGGAGGGCTGACTCAAGCAGTTACAAAACTCGTAACCTCTGCTTGAGTCAGCGCCAAAAACGTTATTGCACCGTTAAGGTCAAGGGCAACGAGTGCTGTAATGCACCAGAGGTGCCGGTGACAGTTACGTTATAGGTAGTGCCAGAGCCCGATGGCGGTGCGATGCCGGTTCCACCAGCACATCCGGACATGCACAGCATGCCCACAACCAGGAGCGCCAGGAGGATGAAGATCATTACACGCTTCGAACGCTTCCTGGAGCCAGCGACGACCATGCCGAATAATCCAAGCCCCTGGATCTGAATCAAGACTGCAGTGGCTGGACGGTTGGGGGTGGGGAGGGCTGAAGCCATTTCCGCGGTCGGCGCCGCCGTACTAATCGTCAGAGTGACAGCGGTGCTCTTGGTGCCGGGAGTTACAGTGGCCGGCGAGAAGCTGCAGGTTGCGCCCCCTGGCAACCCGCTGCAGCTAAAGCTCACCGCTTTCGTAAATGATCCGCTAACCGGAGCTACCGTCAGCGCGAACGTGGCCGTGGCACCGGCTTTCACGGTGGCATCATCCACCGAACTGGACAGTGAGAAATCCGAGACCGACGCTGACCCTGTCAGGCTCACAGTCTGCGAACCACTCAGTGCGCTGTCAGTCAACGTAAGTGTTCCGTTCCGCGTTCCCGAGGCGGTAGGACTGAACACGACGTTAATTGTGCAGCTGGAGTTTGCGGCCAGGTTAGCCGGACAGTTGTTGGTTTGTGCGAAGTCGCCCGAGGCTTGCACATTGCTGATGCTCAAGGGCGCATTGCCGCTGTTCGTCAGCGTTACTGCCTGGGCCGCGCTGGACGAGCCCACGGTCACGCTGGAGAAGCTCAGGTTCGCCGGAGTCAACGTGACGCTCGCTGCAGTGCCAATGCCGCTCAGAGCAATGGACTGGGTTGATCCGGTTGCGTTGTCCTGAATCACGATGGATCCAGAGCGGGAACCGGCCGCGGTCGGAGTAAATGTCACAGAAATCATGCAACTGCTGGCCGCGGCCACGCCGGGTGAGCAGTTGTCGATCTCACTAAAGTCGCCGGAAGCGGTGATCGAAGAGATAGAGAGCGCCGAGTCGCCCATGTTTCGGAGAAGAACAGTCTGCGGCTGGCTGGACGAGCCAACCGGCAGGCTCGCGTACTGCAACGAGCCGGGGCTCAGCGAGACCGACGCCGCCGATGCCATACCGATCTTCATTACGAAAGCGTCGGTGCCTCCTCCCAACACGGTCTGAAAAGCCCCCTGCGTCGTCGGGAGGTCGGCAGAGTCGGTCGAACCGGTCACGTAAATGTTGCCGTTGGCGTCGAGGGCCAGGCCGCTGGGCGAATCATTTCCAGAGCCTCCCAGATAAGTCGAGAACAACTGCGTGCTCGCCGCCGGGTCAATCTCTACCAGTAGTAAGTCGGACTTGCCTGTGTAGGCCTCGATTGCGTTGTTGGTTTGAAGCAAGCCACTTGATGCGGCGGCAAGCACATAGGCGTCGCCGCTCGCATCCAGCACGATGGCCTGCGGATTGGCGTAGTTGTTTGCACCGAGAAACGTCGAGTACATCAGGGTAGATCCCGTGGGATCGAACTTGGTCACGAAGGCATAGCTGCATCCGAATCCATTCGCGCCCGGATCGCAGATGCTGGTGGAAGTAATGGGGAAGGTGCCGTCACTCTGGGCGGAGCCGGCGATGTAAGCCGAGCCCGTGGCATCGACCGCGATCGCCCCAATGCCTACCGGGTTGCCGCTCGAACCGTAGAAGTACGTCGAGTAGTCAAGGCTGCCCGCACTGCTGAACTTACTCAAGAAGCCGATGCTGGCATCCTGCGGTGTGGAATTCGTGGTCTGATAGGCGCCGGTCGTAACCGGAAAATTGTAAGTGTTTGTTGTGCCGGTGACGTAGACATTGCCGTTGGAGTCTACGGTCAGCGCGCTGACCGCGTTGTAAGGGGCGGGGAGGCAGGGAGTGCCGCAATCCTGCGCGACATTCGAATTGCCGCCCAGATAAGTCGAGTAGACCAGGGACGAACCGTCTGTGCTGAACTTGGTTAAGAAGCCGTAACTTCCAAACATGCCGCCCTGGTTAGCGGGCGCAGTTGTCTGATAGGCGTTTGCGACCGGAAAGTTTTGTGACATGGTGTAGCCGGCGATGAAGGCCTCTCCGAGCCCATCAATCGCGATGCTCGTGGGCTGATCGAGCGTGCTCCCACCGAGATAGGTCGAATACAGCAGAGCGGAACCGTCGGCGGAGACCTTCGTCAGGAATCCGCTGTAAGGTCCGGGCTGTTGCGACTGAAACGGCTTCACCAGAGGAAAGTTGCTCGACTGGGTGCTGCCGGTCACGTAGACGTTGTTTGCGTTGTCGAGCACAAGCGCGATGCCGTAATCCTGGTTGTTTCCGCCGATGTAGTCCGCATATACCAGGTTTGATCCGCTTGCATCCAGCTTAGCCACAAAAACATGGTTCGTGTTCGTTGGAAGTGAACCGAGTGTCGACAACGGAAAGTTCGCCGAGTCCGTGTACCCAGCGACGTAGACGCTCCCAGTGCTGTCGACCGCGATGCCGCTCGGCTGATCTGTGCCGCTTCCGCCCAGATAAGTTGAGTAGACAAGTACAGGGTCGATCACCAGCGATTTGCTCGAATCATAGGTCGCCACCTGGAAGCCGACGTGAGTCGAGTCTTTTAGGATGTAGCCGCCCTCCACCGGTACACGCTGGCCGTTCGATTCCTGATAGACGATTGGGGTCTTGAAATGCAGTTCGCCATTGTTCGTGTTGAGAATCAGGT